>Ga0182039_10001838_pt1 | contig 11475 bp, 11 predicted proteins | sample sta12Can44000111_FD_125975 | JGI IMG/M metagenome (GOLD analysis project Ga0182039, IMG submission 125975) | Lab enrichment of tropical soil microbial communities from Luquillo Experimental Forest, Puerto Rico - statanox.12C.anox.44.000.111 | ecosystem: Environmental > Terrestrial > Soil >...
CCGCCGAGGACGATTTCCAGATCGAGCGGTTCTGACGTGAACGGAAGGTCGGGGTCGGGGCCGGACTCGCGTTCGCGTTCGCGTTCGCGGTCGAGGTCGAGGTCGGCGTCGGGGTCGGGGTCGGGGTCGCGCTCGCGGTCAGGGTCACAGTCGCCGTCGGCCTCCCCCCTCGACGACGCCAAGGCGCTCGCGCTCCGCGTCCTCGCCTTTCACGCGCGCACCCAGGCGCAGCTCAGGGCGCGGCTCTCCCGGGCCGGGTTCGAGGCCCAGGCGGACGAGGTCCTCGGCTGGGCGCGGCGGCTCGGGTACCTCGACGACGCCGCGTACGCGCGAGCCAGGGCGCGGGCGCTGCTCGCGTCCCAGGGGCTCGGCCCGCGGCGGGCCGAAGAGCGGCTCCGCGCCGCCGGGATCGACGCCGCTCGGGCCCGGGCCGCGGTGGCCGAGGCGGCCGAGGAGCGTACGGAGGGGCGGCGCGAGGGCGAGCCCGCCGAGCTCGCGTTGTGCCGCGAGGCGCTCGCGCGGAAGCTGCGCGGGCGCGAGCTGGCGCGGATGGACGATCGGGAACGGGCGCGGCTCGCCCGGTTCCTGCTCGGCCGCGGCTACTCATCCTCCGCGGTGGCCCGCCTCGTCCCGCTCCGCTGGGACGACGAGGCCTGACGGGCGCGCGCGCCGCCTGCGCCGCCGCCGTTTTTCGGCTATCTTCCGCGCTCCATGCACGTGACCCCCTCGTGGCGGCGAACGATCGCTCTCCTTCTGCTCGCCCTCGGGGCGTGCGCGCACGGCGCGTTCGGAGGCGACGGGAAGTACGGCAAGAACGCCGAGGAGGACTACCGCGCCGGGATGGAGGAGCTGCGGACCCACAACTACGTCGAGGCGGCGCGGTACTTCGAGCACGTGAAGACGAAGTACCCGTTCTCGAAGTACGCGGCGCTGGGCGAGCTCAGGCTCGCCGATGCGAAGTTCGATCAGGACCACATGATCGAGGCGGCCGACGCGTACCAGCAGTTCGTGAAGCTGCACCCGAACCACGAGGAGGCGGACTACGCCGCCTACCGCGCCGGCCTCGCCCACTGGAAGGAAGGCCCGAGCGACTTCTTCCTCTTCCCGCCGCCGGCGGAGAAGGACCTCACCCAGGTGCGGGACGCGACGAAGGAGCTCGCGAGCTTCGTCCAGAAGTACCCCACCTCGAAGTACCGCCCGGAGGCGGAGAAGCTGCTGGCGCGCGCGCGCGGGCTCCTCGCCGACCACGAGTGGTTCGTGGCCGAGTACTACGCGAAGCGCGGGCACTGGACGGGGGCGGCCGGCCGGCTCGAGGGGCTCGTGCGCGACTACCCCGGCTCGCCGCGCGAGCCCGAGGCGCTCTACGCGCTCGCGCAAGCCTACCTCAAGGTGGACGAGAGATTCCGGGCGCAGCAGGCGCTACAGCAGCTCATCGTGAAGCACCCGCAGGACCCGCGGCGGGCGGAGGCGGAGAAGCTCCTTGCCTCGCTCCGGTAGCTCCGGGCCGGCCGCGCGGCGCGGTCGCACGACGGGCGATCTGTCGCGCATCGGCGTCTCGAGTCGGCGCGAGCGCGGCTACCGCACCGGCGCGCCCTACCTCGTGCCGGCCGCGCTGGCGCTCGCGGCGGCGGTCGCGGCGTGGCTCTCCTGGGGCCGGCTCGCCTCCTTCGGCGCGTCGTTCGAGACGCCCGAGACGCAGATCCGGCAGGCGTTGGCGGGACAGGATCGGGCGCACCTCGACGACGTGTACGGGTTCCACGCCGGCGGCACGGTGGAGCTCTACTCGACGCGGTACGAGGACGTGGTGCCGCTCGTGGAGCGCGGCAGGGCCACGGTGGTGGCCATGCTCACCGCCGAGGGGCGGGTCGTGTGGCGCGACGAGTCGGCCAAGCTCGTCTACCTCGGACGCGAGCGCTTCCACATGCGCCCCTGCGCGATCGCCCGCTGGTGCGGGGAGGGGGACCAGTTCGAGCGGCTGCGGGGCGTGCTGCTCGTCCTGTTCCGCCAGCGCGACGCCGTCGAACGGAGAGACCTCGACGCGTACGGGCGGCTCCTGGCCCCCGACTACCGCGACCGCGGCGAGGATCGTGGCGCCGCCCTGGCGCGGCTCGCCGGCGAGCTCGCCGCGCCGGCCCCGCGGGCGCGCGTCTCGGCGTGGCAGATCCGTGTCGAGCGGGACCACGCCGAGGTTGGCGAGGACCTCGAGGTGGCGACGGCCGGCGGGCCGCCTCGGACCGAGCGGCGCGTCTACCGCCTGGCGCGCGAGGGCGAGCGTTGGATGCTGGTGGGCGGAGTGTAGGTGCCGCTGCGCGGGCCCGACGGACTTCGACCGGCGATCGGCCTGGAGTACACTCCCGGCCGAATGACCGAGCTCGACGACGCCCTCAAGCAGGCCCTCACGCTCGGCCGCGTGTACTACCTCAAGAAGGATTACGCGCGGGCCGAGCCGTACCTGGCGCAGGTGGTGGAGCAGCACCAGTCGTTCGCCGACGTCTACAACATGCTGGGCGTCGTCTACCACGACCAGGGCCACTACGAGCGGGCGCAGCGGGCCTTCGAGGCCGCGCTCCGCATCAACCCCGGCTACACCGACGCCGCGCTCAACCTGGCGGTCCTCTACAACGACACCGGCAAGTACCAGGCGGCACGCGACACCTACCGTCAGGCGCTCGACCACTCCGGCGCCGTCCCGGGCCAGCTCGATCGGTTCGTGAAGGGCAAGCTCGCCAACATGTACGCGGACCTGGGCGAGGTCTGGCTCTCGGCCGGCCTCTACCCGGAGGCCGTGCGCGAGTACCAGCGCGCGCTCGAGCTCTGCCCGACCTTCGTCGACATCCGCGCGAAGCTGGCGAACGCCCATCGCGACTCGGGCGAGCGCGACCTCGCCATCGCGGAGTACGAGGAGATCGTCCGTCAGAACCCCGGCTACCTGCCCGCGCGGATCTCGCTCGGGCTCGCGCTGCAGGCGGCCGGGCGCCGCGACGAGGCGGTCCTCCACTGGCGGGCGGTGCTCGAGGTGTCACCGGGCAATCGCAGCGCCGAGATGTACCTCAAGCTGGCGGGCGCCGACGGCGGCGAGGGTCGCTCCTCCTGATGGCCTCACGGCGACCGTTCGCGCTGCGCTTCCTCTCCGGCCGCTTCCAGGGGGGCGTGGTCCCGATCGATCCCAGCCGGCCCATGCTCCTCGGGCGACAGCAGGGCTCGGACCTGCTGCTGCCGGAGGAGCTCGTCTCGCGCCGCCACGCCCGCCTCGCCTACGAGGGGGACGATCTCGTGCTCGAGGATCTCGGCTCGACGAACGGGACGTACCTGAACGGCGTGCGGGTCACCCGCGCCCGCGTCTCGGAGGGCGACCGCATCCTCGTGGGGCAGTCGATCCTGAAGGTCGTGTCTCGCGACGCCGTCCCGGCGCCGAGCCCCGACGAGGTGAGGGCCGGCCTCGAGCGCGCCTCGGTGACGGCCGAACCGCGTCGCGCCGCCGCCATGCAGGGGCGCATCGAGGAGGTGCCGTTGCCCGACCTCCTGCAGCTGTTCGGCACCTCGCGCAAGACCGGGGTGCTCGTCGTCCAGGGCACGGGGCACGCGGCCGAGCTGCGCCTCGACAAGGGGCGGGTGGTCGGCTGCGTCATCGACGGTCGGGAGGAGCTCGCGCCGGAGAAGAGCTTCTACCGGCTCCTGAGCTGGAAGAGCGGCCACTTCGAGCTGAAGCCCGCCGGGCCGGCGGCTCCCGGCCAGCGGCCCATCTCCGAGTCCATCGAGGCGCTGCTCATGGAGGCGATGCGGCAGCACGACGAGTTGCGGCGGCTGCGCGAGGTCCTCCCGGCGCGGCTCGCGGTGGCCGGCGCGAGCGAGGGGCTCGACCCCGCCGACGGGGCGCTGCTCGTCCTCGCGGCCCAGCACGGCACGCTGGAGGGCGTCCTCGACGCCGCGCAGCTCCCGGATGTGGCCGTCGCCGAGCGGCTCGAGAAGCTCGTCCAGCGCGGGCTCCTCGTCGCGGCGGGCTAGTGCCGCTCCGCAGAAGCGAAGAGCCAGTTCACTGTAGGTCTGCTCCGCGGCACTTCGCGGGGAAGGCTCCGGGCCTTGCAAGAAAGCCGCAAGCCCCGGGCCCTCCCCGCGGGCCCTACCGGGGGAGGCGGAGCGCCGCCTCCCCCGAACCCCCACCCGCGTGGCGCGCGCATCATGGGCTCATCTTCTCTGACGCGCGCCACTGGCGTTCGATTTGCCGCGGCGCAGGCGCGCGGCTAGGGTTCCATCCATGTCGGGCGACGATCAGGTGCGGCTCACGGCGCTGAGCCACGGCGCGGGTTGAGCCTGCAAGATCCGCCCGGCGGATCTGGCGCAGGTGCTGCGCCGCCTCCCCAGGACCCACGACCCGCGCGCGCTCGTCGGGCACGAGACGAGCGACGACGCCGCCGTCTACCAGCTCTCGCCCACCGAGGCGGTGGTCGAGACGGTCGACTTCTTCACGCCGGTCGTCGACGATCCGTTCCTGTTTGGCCGGATCGCCGCGGCCAACGCGTTCTCGGACATCTGGGCCATGGGGGCGCGGCCGCTGTTCGCGCTCAACCTGGTCGGGTTCCCCGTGGCGAAGCTCCCGATGGAGACGATGGGCGAGATCCTGCGCGGCGGCGCCGACGCCGCGGCCGAGGCGGGCGCTCCCATCCTGGGTGGCCACAGCATCGACGACCCCGAGCCGAAGTACGGCCTCGCGGTGACCGGGCTCGTGCACCCCGACCACATCCTGCGCAACGTGGGCGCGCGCCCGGGGGACAGGCTCCTGCTCACGAAGCCGCTCGGCTCCGGGATCGTGACCACGGCCATCAAGCGCGGCGTGGCCGAGCCCGCCGTCGTCGACCGCGCGGTGGCCGTGATGAGCGCCCTGAACCGCGCCGCCGGAGAGGCCCTCGCCGCGAGCGGCGCCGTCCACGCGCTCACGGACATCACGGGGTTCGGGCTGCTCGGGCACGCCCTCGAGATGGCGCAGGGCTCGGGGGTCACGCTGCGCCTCGACGCGCGCGCGGTCCCGATCCTGGAGGGTGTGCGGGCGCTGGCGGAGAAGGACGTGGCACCCGGCGGATCGCGCGCCAACCTGGCGTGGGTCTCGCCCCACGTCCGCTTCGATCCCGCCGCCGACGGTCCGCTCCGCCTCATGCTCGCGGACGCCCAGACGAACGGCGGCCTCTTCGCGGCCGTCGCGCCGGACCGGCTGGATTCCCTCCTCGCCTCCCTCCAGCAGGCGGGCGTGCAGGTGGCGCTGGTGGGGGAGTGCGCGCCGGCGTCCGACGTCCGGATCGAGGTCGTGGCGAGCTAGAATGCGCGCGTGCTCCACGCGCTCCTCGCCCTGGCGCTCGCCGCGACCGCGCCCGAACCGGGCCACCCCGCTGCGGAGCCTGCCTTCGTGGCGGTGGTCGACCCCGGACACGGCGGCGAGAAGGACGGCGCGATCGGGCCCGCGGCGCTGCGCGAGAAGGATCTGACGCTCCAGATCGCACGCCGGGTGGCGGCGCGGCTGAAGGCGCAGGGGGGAGACGCGCTCCTCACCCGGGACGCGGACCGCTCCGTCCCGCTGGCTGCCCGCGCCGCGCTCGCCAACGCGCGGAAGGCCGATCTCTTCGTCTCCATCCACCTCAACGCCATGCCCGGTCCGGCGCGCGGCCACGCCCACGGGATCGAGACCTACTTCCTCTCGGCCGACGCGAGCGACGCCTCGGCGACGGCGGTGGCGGCGCGCGAGAACGCGGACCGCCTCGCCGGCGAGCCCGAGCACGACCCGGGCGACCCGGTCTCCGGGATCCTGCAGGACCTCGCCGACAAGGAGGCCCTGTCCGAGAGCTCGCGCCTCGCCTACGCCGTCCACGAGCGGCTGGTCCACCGCGTCGGCGCCGAGGACCGCGGCGTCAAGCAGGCGCCGTTCTACGTGCTGGCGGGGGCGCGGATGCCGGCGGTGCTGCTCGAGGTGGGCTTCATCTCGAACGCCGCCGAGGCGCGCCGGCTCGCCACGCCCGCGTACCAGGAGGAGGTGGCGCGCGCGATCGCGGACGGGATCGCGGCGTGGAGATCGGCGGTCGCAGCGAGGTGACCACGTCGCGGTCGAGGTCGCTAGCTCCCCCGCCTTCTCACCATTAAGATGCCCGCCCTCATGACCTCCCGAACGAACGGCCGCGGCGACCTCGACCTCCGCGCGCTCTCCCTCGAAACCGGCGCCTCGAAGCACGCCGAGGGCTCCTGCCTCATCCGCTGCGGCGACACGCAGGTGCTCTGCCTGGCGTCGGTCGAGGACCGGGTCCCGCCGCACGTGTACGGGACCGGCGCCGGCTGGGTCACCGCCGAGTACGGCATGCTGCCGCGCTCCACCCACGATCGGATGGCGCGCGAGGCGGCCAAGGGCAAGCAGGGTGGGCGCACCCTCGAGATCCAGCGCCTCATCGGTCGAGCGCTGCGCGCCGCGATCGACCTCCGCGAGCTCGGGCCGCGGACCATCACGGTCGACTGCGACGTCATCCAGGCCGACGGTGGGACCCGCACCGCCGCCATCACCGGCGGATTCGTGGCGCTCGCGCTGGCGGTGAAGTCGCTGAAGGCGTCGCGAAAGATCGGCACCTCGCCGGTGAAGCGCCACGTGGCCGCGGTCTCCGTCGGGATCCTCGACGGCGCGGTCCGGCTCGACCTCGACTACGGGGAGGACTCGACCGCCGAGGTGGACATGAACGTCGTCGCCACGGGGGAGGGGGAGCTGGTCGAGGTGCAGGGGACCGCCGAGGGCAAGGCGTTCCGCCGCGAGCAGCTCGACCGGATGATCGACGCCGCGCTCATCGGGATCGGGCGCCTCCAGGAGGCGCAGGCGCGGGCGCTCGAAGGGACGAGGTCGTAGTGGAGGTCTTCTTCGCGACCACGAACGCGGGGAAGCTGCGCGAGCTCCGGCGGATGGTGGAGGGCCTGCCGGTGCGCGTGCTCTCGCCGGAGGACCTCGGCCGGCCGCTGCCGGAGGTGGTGGAGGACGGCCGGACCTTTCGCGAGAACGCCGAGAAGAAGGCGACCGCGTACGCGCGCTTCTCGGGCGCGCACGCGCTCGCCGACGACTCCGGGCTCTGCGTCGACGCGCTCGGCGGCGCGCCCGGCGTGTACTCCGCGCGGTGGTCCGAGGTCGAGGACGGCTTCGCCAGCCCCGCCTGCGCGCTGCCACGCGTGGCGGACCGCGAGCTCGGCCCCGAGCTCGCCCGCGCCACGCGGGACGAAGCCAACAACGACAAGCTGCTCGCGGCTCTCGAGGGGAAGGAAGGACCGGCGCGCGACGCGGCCTATGTGGCGGTGCTGGCGCTCGCGGCGCCGGACGGGAGCGTCCTCGCCGCGGTCGAGGGTACCTGCCGGGGCCGTATCGGCCACGTGCGGCTGGGCAAGAACGGGTTCGGGTACGACCCGCTCTTCCTGCCGGCCGCGGAGCTGGACCTGCTCCGCGCGCCGCGTGCAGCCGGGCGCCCGCCGCGCACGATGGCCGAGCTCGACCCCGCCGAGAAGGACGCGCTGTCGCACCGCGGCGCCGCGTTTCGCGCCCTGCGGCCCATCCTGGAGCAGCTCGCCCGTTGAGCCCGCGAAGGAACCCCCTCCCGTCGCCGAGGCGAGCGATCCGCGTCGCATCGCGTCGTTGCTCCTCCCTCACACAGCCTCCGGCTATGCTCGAGCCGGGCACCCGCGCCGCGCTTCGATCCTGCGCGGCGTGGGTGTCGCGGCTCGCTCGCCTGGCTCGGTCCGGGGATTCCTTCACAGGCTCTTTGACAAAAAAAGCCGTTGAGGCTAGTTACAGCGCTCTTGGTTGGGCGGCTGGGGCAGCCGCGACTTTCGGGGCGTAGCGCAGCCTGGTAGCGCGCCTGCCTTGGGCGCAGGAGGTCGCGGGTCCGAATCCCGCCGCCCCGACTCTTTGACAACAAGGTGGATGGTGGCGTTTCCGGACGGGTCTGTGCGCCCGTAGCTCAGTTGGATAGAGCAGCGGCCTTCTAAGCCGCGGGTCGGGGGTTCGACTCCCTCCGGGCGCGCCAAATGTTACGGTGAGTGTAGCTCAATCGGTAGAGCACTGGACTGTGGATCCGGGGGTTAAGGGTTCGAGCCCCTTCACTCACCCCAACTTTTCATCGCCGTCCCACTTTGTGCGCATTCTTGTGCGCCCGTAGCTCAGTCGGATAGAGCGTCGGCCTTCGAAGCCGCAGGTCGGGGGTTCGATTCCCTCCGGGCGCGCTCCTGCCCGAGCCGTTCCACTCCGCGCCCGCGCGGGCGCGGCACGGCGCCCATTCGTCGTAGGGCGGGGGCTTGTCCCCCGCCGCAAGGTTGCTGGTTCGTCATCGCGCAGGACCCGTTGACACGGCGGAGTGCTCGTTGTAGATCGGCGGCCCTTCGCGAGTACGGGCGCATAGCTCAACTGGCAGAGCAATGGACTCTTAATCCATAGGTTGAAGGTTCGATTCCTTCTGCGCTCACTGAAGAAGAACGGGGACCCGGCGACGGGTCCCCGTTTTGTTTTCGCGAGCGGCGGGACCGCGGCTACTGGCCGTCGTCCTTCTTGCCGCCCTCGATGACCTGGAAGCGGGGACGGCGGCGCGGCGGCGGGCGCAGCACGCCGGCGAGGACGGCGGCCCAGGGCAGCGCGCATTCGCAGCGGAGGCCACGGAAGGTGAGCGTGCAGCGCAGCCCCCACTCGTCCATCAGCAGCTCCGGCGTGTCGCGGCCGACCACGAGGTTCAGCCTGACGAGCTGCTCGTCGCCGAGGTATTCGGGCAGCTCCACGGCGGGCACGGCCGGATTCACGATGACCGACTCGACCGCTTCCGCGGCCTGGCAGGCGGCGAGCATGTCGCCGTAACGCCGCTGCAACGAGAACAGCTGGAGCGCGCCCTCCGACCAGCCGGGACAGGTCGGCGGGCAGGCGGCCTCGGGGGGGTGCTGGTGCTGGGCGTCCACGGGCCATCCTTTACTACGGTTTCGAGGCGTGTTTCACGGAAGCGTCGGCGTGGTACACGGAGATGTGAGCGGGGATCACGAGGGGGCCGCGGCTCCTTGGCGAACCCCTCTCCAGAATGTGGGGCGGGTGGCGGAACGGTAGACGCGCCGGACTTAGGATCCGGTGCCGCGAGGCGTGAGGGTTCGAGTCCCTCCCCGCCCATTTCCCTTGACCGGACGCGGTCGTGCACGTACCTACCGGTCCCTCCTTTCCCACCCCAGTCGCGAGAACGAAGCCATGAAGATCGAGGTCGAAACCGTCTCCCCCGTGGAGAAGAAGGTCACCGTCGAGGTCGACCCGGAGCGCGTCGCGCAGGAGCTCGACCGCGCCTACGCCGCGCTCGGCCGGCGCGTGAAGCTGCGCGGGTTCCGGGCGGGGAAGGCGCCTCGCAAGGTGCTGGAGCGGAACTTCCGCGACGAGGTGGAGCGCGACGTCGTCGAGAAGCTCGTCAGCGCCACCTTCTCCGACGCGGTCCGGGAGCACGCCCTCGAGGCGGTGGCGCCGCCGCGGGTCGACGTGGCCGAGCAGGGCCTGCAGGCGGCCCAGCCGTTCCGCTTCACGGCTCGCGTCGAGGTGAAGCCGAAGCTCGAGCCCAAGGATTACCGGAAGCTCGAGGTGACGCGCAGGCAAGTCGAGGTGACCGATCAGATGGTGTCGGACGAGCTCGGCAAGCTGCAGGAGAGCCTCGCGCAGCTCGTGCCCGTCGAGGGTCGCTTCGAGGCGCAGGCTGGCGACTACGGCACGATCGACTTCGAGGGGACCATCGATGGGCAGCCGTTCGAGGGGAACCGCGCCGAGGGGGTCACCGCCCGCGTCGAGCAGGGGGAGTTCCTGGACGGCTACCTGACCCAGCTGGCCGGGAAGAAGCTCGGCGACAAGCTCGAGCTCGACCAGTCGTTCCCGGCCGACTACCGCGTCCCGCAGCTCCGCGGCAAGACCGCCCACTTCGTGGTGACGCTGAAGGGGCTCAAGATCCGCCAGCTCCCCAGCCTGGACGACGAGCTGGCGAAGGACGCCGGCATCGAGGGCGCCGACACGCTCGAGAAGGTCCGCGGGCGCATCCGCCAGGACCTCGAGAAGCGCGAGAAGCGCCGCTCCGAGTCGGAGCTGAAGGACGCGCTCGTCAAGGCGGCGCTGGCGAAGAACGACTTCGAGGTGCCGCCGGCGCTCGTGGAGCGGGCCATCGACGCCATGATCCAGGGCGCGGCCGATCGCTTCGCGCGCCAGGGCCTCGACTTCCGGCAGATGGGGCTCGACCTGCCCCGCATCCGGGCCGACCTGCGCGAGCAGGCGCTGCTGCAGGTGAAGGGCGCGCTGCTGCTCGAGGCGATCGCGGACCTCGAGAAGATCGAGGTGGCCGAGGAGGACGTGCAGGCCGAGTTCGCACGCACCGCCACCGAGCTCAACCTGCCGATCGCGCGCGTGCAGCAGGAGCTGCGAGGGGGCGAGGCGAGGCGCGCGCTCGAGAGCCGCCTCCGCGAGGACAAGGCGCTTGCCTTCCTGACCTCCGAGGCTAACCTCAAGTAGTCGCCGCGTGTCGGCGAGGGAGAACTCATGCCCTACATCCCGATGCCCTACGTCGTGGAGCAGACGCACCGCGGGGAGCGCAGCTACGACATCTACTCGCGCCTGCTGAAGGACCGGATCGTGTTCCTCGGCACGCCCGTCGACGACGACGTGGCGAACGTCATCATCGCCCAGCTCCTGTTCCTCGAGTCCGAGGATCCGGACAAGGACATCTCGCTCTACATCAACAGCCCCGGTGGGTCGGTGACGTCGGGCCTCGCCATCTACGACACGATGCAGTACGTGAAGCCCCAGGTGTCGACCATTTGCCTGGGCCAGGCCGCCTCCATGGGAGCCTTCCTCCTCGCGGGCGGCGCCAAGGGCAAGCGGTTCGCGGTCCCGAACGCGCGGATCATGATCCACCAGCTCTCGGGTGGCTTCCAGGGGCAGGGCACCGACATCGAGATCCACGCCCGCGAGGCGCTGCGCCTGAAGCAGCGGCTCAACGAGATCCTGGCGCGCCACACCGGCCAGCCGATCGAGCGAATCGAGAAGGACACCGAGCGCGACTACTTCATGGGCCCAGGTGAGGCGAAGGAATACGGGCTCCTCGACGACGTGATCATCCACCGGCACCGCCCCGGGCAAGCGGACGCCAAGAAGCCTTAGTAGAATGAGAGCGGGGCCGCCGGTGGCCCCCGGGCCACGCCAGGAGGCGACCTTTGGAGAAGCGCGAGACCCTCTGCTGCAGCTTCTGCGGGAAATCGCAGAAGGAGGTGAAGAAGCTCATCGCCGGGCCGACCGTCTACATCTGCGACGAGTGCATCGGGCTGTGCAACGACATCATCGCCGAGGAGATCGCGGGCGAGGAGAAGCGCGACCAGAAGGTGCGCATCCCGCGGCCCTCGGAGATCAAGTCGGTCCTCGACGAGTACGTCATCGGCCAGGAGCGGGCGAAGAAGACGCTCGCCGTCGCCGTC
>Ga0182039_10001839_pt1 | contig 11473 bp, 6 predicted proteins | sample sta12Can44000111_FD_125975 | JGI IMG/M metagenome (GOLD analysis project Ga0182039, IMG submission 125975) | Lab enrichment of tropical soil microbial communities from Luquillo Experimental Forest, Puerto Rico - statanox.12C.anox.44.000.111 | ecosystem: Environmental > Terrestrial > Soil >...
GAATGATTCCGTCCGAAGCGGCGGAGCGTTTTCATCACGACATCGCGGGCAGCAAACTTATCATCTTCGACGATCTCGGTCATGTGCCGCAGGAGGAGGATCCAACCCGCACGGTTGTGCCGGTGAAGCAATTTCTCGAAGCACCGAGCCCGGCGTTGTAATCGATAGGGAGCAAGAACGCCGCCTGGGGTGGACGTGGAGATTAGGCGCTAGTTCACCCCACAATCCGTAGTGAGCACTGGTCCTTAAATGCAAAGCGAGGAGGACCGAGGTAGCCTACCCCTCAAGGGTCGTCCGGAAAGAAACAGCGCTCAAACCCGCGAAACGAGAAAGCCCGCCACACAGGCTGAAACCTAGGAACCTAGTGCTCCGAGGACCAGGAGCCATTGCATCTGAAATTGTCGGCACAAGAACTGTACAGACCCGAACCCAACAGGCCCCCAAGCCCGGCGACAGCCGTGAGAACTCCCGCCCTTCCGCGCGGCGAGAAGCAAGCCGCTGCGCCGAAGACACGTGCGCTCGGACCCTCGCGTTTTCATTGTTTATAAGCTCGCAGCCCTGTTCAGCCTCGATGCTTTCGCCGGCGGATTTGCGTTGCCCGATTGCGGCCGCTGTTGCTCAAATGCTCGCCAACGGAAGACGTCGCCAATCGTGGCTCAAGAAATCGCTCGGCACGAAAAGCCGACAGGAGGCCAAGCTACGAGGCAAGCCGGTGCTGATGGGGTTCGACCGCGCCATCGAACGGGCGCGCGAACTGGCGAAGGAAGTCCATAGCACTCGATAGGTGTCGTTAAGAGCTTCAGCATCCCAAAGTGGCACAAGGGCCACGCTCGGCGCCACACAATCCAAATCACACGAAAACGCCCCTGGCGTGATTTCCTAGCAGAAGACGGGCCTTGGGGAGAACCGCCCTGGCGATGCGGGCGAGCTTGTTGGCGGACCGAATAGAGAGCGCAGGTAACGATTGCCGCGCTTCGATATCTTTCCAAGGATCGTGCGGTCGCCGGTCGACATCTGGCTCGGCACCAGTCCGAGCCAGGCGCCGAAGTCGCGGCCTTTCGAGAAGGTATCGCCGGTGCCGACTGCAGCCACCATTGCGCTCGAGATGATCGGCCGATGTCGGGCACTGTCATCAGTCGCGCGCAGCCCTTGTCTTGACGGGCCAGTGCCTCGATCTCACCGGATGCGCAACATGCGCGGCGAGAGAACGTCGGTGCGCGTGGCCAGGATGCCCGCCAACTCGGCCGCAGGAAACGCAACCCTTGCCGCACCGCGACGCCTCGCTCTAACAAGAAGGCGCGAATCTAATTGATATGACCGACCAATCGCTCGCGCACGCGGTGGAGCGCCTGCAGGTCAAGCTGGTCGGCGGTCTTGGTGGCGACGAACTTCATGGTTGGGCGTTGCACGCCTCGGTGTCGCTTCTGCGTCGCGATAGTCGTTCTTTTGACCTTTGGAATACGGGCGGACGTATTTTGCCGGCATTAGCCGTCGCCGACACAGGCCTCCATCCCGATCGAGCAAGGCGGCAGGTTGACGAGCCGGGATTCGACTTCGCCACGCGACCATTTCTGCCGCACTACGATGCCTATGCAGGCGGGGGCTGGAGCAGGGCCGGACCATTCCATTAGCCGATCGGGTCAGCCTCTCTGGCTTGCGTCTATCAAGCGCGATTGAAGACCGGCCAACAGGTGGCGGTGAAGGTGCGCAGGCCCGGAATTGGGCCGTTGATCGCCGCCGACCTACGCGCCTTGGACTGGCTGCTCGAAGCGGCTCACGTTTGTGCGGCCGGGCCTCACGCGACGCTTCCGTCAGGAAATCCGCACAATCCTTTTCAAGGAACTGAATATTCGTGCGGAAGCGGGATATATGGACCTGTTCAAGCAAGCGCTCGTGCAGAGGCGGAGATGTAACCGCGCCGCGCGTCTACTTCCGGTATTGCGCGGAAGAAGTGCTGGTAAATTTGTTGCCGATGCAGGGGAGGGCGAGCTAAGGTACGCTGATGATGGTCATTGTTGGAACCGTACTGGGCATTGCGCTCCTTACGGCGGGCGCCTGATGGCAGATAAGATCTACGTGCAGGATCGGCAAGGACGTGGTACGATTCTGGCCAGTTTCGACTTTCGTCAATTTCGATGCTCGCAAATGATGACTGCCTAAGCCTCATTCATTGGTCCTAGTCAGTTGCTCAACTGTTCTTTATTTTCAGGGTGCCATTCATGATTAATGTGGCTGTGATCGGAGGGGGCACCTCAGGGATTGGCGCTGCCTGGGGACTCACCAAGGCAGCCTGCATGGTCACCATATTCGAGCGCGCGCAGCATCTCGGAGGTGCGTGCAGCTTCGCGCGTGTGCCTCTTCCGAATGGGCCGAGTATTTCCATTGATCTCGGGTTCAACACTTTCAATCGGGCAGCATTCACAAATCTCGTGGCGCTCTTTGAGGAGCTGGGGCTCAAGTCACGGCCGGCAAATAAGGACACATCTTTGATGCGCCCCGACCGGGCCGTGGTATGGTACACCGAATCTGGACAAATACATTTCGTCGAACGGATATATGATGAGGCGCATTTTCGGGATGAACTGGCCCGTTTCCGCCGCCAGTGCATCGAGGTCCTCAACGAGCCGGCGTTTAAGGATTTTACACTCGAAAGATATCTCCTCGAGCGGGGTTATTCGGAAGAATTCAGGCAGCTTTATCTCTACCCCCTGACGCAAGCCGTTTTGCTGATGTCGGACGGCGTCCTGGCAACGTATCCGGTGCGTGAACTCGTAACCTTGTGGCGATTGCACGGGATTGCAGGGCCGGGGGCTGCCGAGCAGCACGTGCTCGAAGGAGGCATGCACAGCTATGCGGAAGCCTTTGCCGATTGGCTGCAGAAGCGAGGTGGAGGGGTGCAGCTGGGGAAGCGGGTGATTGGTCTCGTAAGCCGGCCTGATGAAGTATGCGTGCGCTTTCTTGAGACGGATGGGACAGAGCCCCGAACGGCCATCTTTGACCACGTGGTGGTGGCGGTGCGCTCAGATCAAGTGGTGGGATTGCTTGACGGCGCCAGTGCAGAGGAAACGGGCGCGTTTGAAGATTTTGCTTATGCGCGCGCCGAGGTAGCGGTTCATCAGGATTCTCGGTTGCTGCCGGATAGCCGGTGGGGAGCTTACAACTATATCGTTGATGCAGATCCCACCTTGAAAATGCGCCCGAGCTTCACTGTCTATTCCAACAAGCTGACTGAGCTACCTGCAGAGGTGCCCGATATTTTTGTTACTATCAATCCAATGCAGGAGCCGGAAGCTCGGCAGATCGTAGGGAAGGGCTGGCTGTTTCGCCCCCGGAATGGAACCGCCGTGGAGCTCGCGTGCGCCCGCGTCGAGCAGCTTCAGGGACAGCGTAACATCTGGTTTTGCGGAAGCTATCTTGCTCGACCGTGGTCGGTCGAGCATGCTTTCACCACCGGACTGCACGTTGCCGATCGCATTCGCAATCATCTTGTCGTGCAGAGGCGGCCAGAACAAGCTCAGCACGTTGACGAGCTCTTGCGACACATCCCGCTTTTGGACGGGCTTGCGGATTCATCGCTTAGCGACATACAGGCGACCACGAGTTTCTTTTCAGTCGAAGCCGACAGAATCCTGTTTCGACAGAACGACATCTCGGATGGTGTCTATCTCATCTCGAGGGGCCGCGTCCGCATCTCTGCGCGGGTTCCCGGAGATGAAGCCATCGATGTTACCGAGATCGGACCAGGAAGCATCCTCGGCGAGTTTAGTCTACTGGATGGCGGCCGACGATCGGCGACGGCGCTGACCGTGGAGGCTAGCAGCGGACTGTTCTTGAGCCTGTTCCGTTTCGAAAGTCTTCGGCTCGACGGGCGGCCCTCCGCCTTTGAGCTTCTTGATCGCATTCGTATCGAAGTTGCCAATCGGGCGCTTACCGTGGCGAAAGCCATTGCGTCCGAGCCCATCATCACCGGGATAACGGCCCTGCGGACCTCTCTTGAGCCACCCCACCGGGCAGGCGAAAGCGACTGGAGCCCGCCGAGCCGGGTCGAGGAGCTGCTGGCAACGCTGCTGACCTTCAAAGCGCTCACGAGCCGAGAGCTCAGGATGCTGCTCGCCCTTTGCGAATCCAGGCACGTCCCGCAGGGGGAGGTCCTTTCGGACTTCGGCGCCAGCCCCCAGTTCTTGTTCATGGTTGTCCGCGGAGCACTGCGTTCCACTATCCGCCGGGGCCCGCAGCTGGAGCAGCTACTGATCTACGGTCCCGGCGATTTGGCGGGAATTATATCGCTCGTCAATGGAGAAGACGCGCACGATCAGATCGCCGCGCGGGAAGATAGCCTTGTTCTGCGAATGCAGCGACAGAATTTCGAAGCGCTCAGAACAAAATATTCGAAGCTCACGTGTAAGTTTTTTGATCAGGTCAATCTCCAGCTCGTCAGGGACTTGCGCCGTTTAAACAGGCACCTGGGATTGATCCGGGCCATTCGCCGTTTCAACGAGCATAACAAGGTAACACATGTGTAGGCTGCTTGGCTACATGGGAACGCCGGTGCTACTGAAGCACTTCTTGTTTGATTCGGACAGCTCTCTGCTGAAGCAAACAATTGCTCCGCAACAGCTCGGCATGCTCAATCTCGCAGGCTTCGGCGCGGCCGCCTGGGATACCGAATCTTATACGCCGCAGCGTCCTTTTACGTATCGCAACACGCAAATCCCCCTTTATGACCGGAATCTGCAGGCATTGTCGCGCAAGGTTCGCGTCAACGCACTGGTCGCGCATTTACGCGGCGTAGCACCCGACTCGAACGCGCAGATCAATGAACAAAACCTGCATCCGTTCATGTTCGACGGGGTCGAATTGGCGCTTGCCCACAATGGCGATTTAGCCTCTTTCCAGGAGATGCGTTTTGGCCTCATCGAGTACATCCCGCCAGCGGTAGCGCGCTGCATTCAGGGTTCCACTGATAGCGAGTGGATTTACGCATTGATCGTGTCGGCGCTTCCCGATGTGTCAGGGCCGCTGCAGCCTGGCGATATTTTGCGGGCGATTGTCAGCGCGCTCACCATAATCCGCAGCGCGCGAGACCGTCATGGCGTCCGGCGCGAGTCTTCCGTAAATCTAGTCGCGTGCGACGGAAAAACTCTGATCGCAACACGCTTTGCATTCGATTTCGGCCGGTACGAGCAGTCATATCCGGGAAATAACAAGTATCTAAGCCAGTGGTATACGCTCGGGCGCGACTACGGATACCACGACGCGGAATGGAAGATGGTGGGTGGCGCCGGAAGTGCCGATAGCGTCCTGGTCGCCTCCGAGCCGCTGACACGCGACGTATCAACCTGGATCGAAGTTCCTGAGTACTCCGCCTTGATCGTGTGCGAACAGCACCACAGACGTCAGATCCAAATCGTTCCCCTCGACGTGTGAGATTTCAGTCCACGGCCGAAAAGCCAAAGCTTAAGGCTTGCCGACCAATCTCTTGTCCAGGCGCTCGCAGAGGTGCTCGCTTTCGTAGCCGGACAGCGCGAGCATGATGGTCTCGGCGGCACAGGACATCAGCACTTTCGCCCGATCGCGTTCTTGTAAGTAACCCAGCACGAGGGAATCCGGCGCCTTCATAAGACCCTGCTCACGCGCCGAGGATCCGGGCGACGGCGCGTGACTTCGCGCAGAATGTTGAATGGCCGCGACACGTCGCAAACGAAAGCGCCTTGGCGCAAATGTCTGGAGGCAATGAGAGGCAAAACGGATTTGGTTGCGGTCACGATGATATGGGCCCTCGGCAGGTACTGCTCGACATCGGTACGTCATCCTTGCTTCAATTTCGCCATCGTGAGCCTTTCCGGATGCGAACAGGAAACATGCAGCGGTCGAAAAAACGCGGGAGCGGTTCGTGCAGCCCATTGATATGACGGCAAAATGAATCGATACAGTAATTGTGCATGGAGTCCGTTTTGATTTTGCCTACCCTGGTGCTGCGGAGAGCCGGTAGGCTGGCGTTCGAGCCCGGGAACAAGCGCCGCAACGACCCACTTCGGGATGATTGTGTTGTTATCTTGCACTAGGGCGGTGAGGACCTGCTCGCGTCAAAAAGAGAGTGTTGGTGCGACATGGGGGAGCTCCATCCGTAGCCGTTGAACAGCGCCGAAGGTGCCACGCCCTCGCCGCTCGCCCCACAGGGTCTGCACATGGCACATGAGCGGACTAATGCAGTGCAGCATATTGCAGCGTAGAAAGCGGGCATCTACTTAATTCAGAATATGCGAGGCAGCCTGCACAGGCATCTTCTTGTCGTTATTGTTTTGTTTGGGGGCGAATGATTTCCTGTTCTAAAGAAGCATATAGCTTCTTCCATCCCTCATTCGTCGGAGAAATAACGAGCAGGCCCGCTACGATTTCTCGCCCTTTGATCCATTAGTTAAGGCATCCTTCGGCCGCCCCTGTCGTTCAAAGAGCATAGCCAGATCGCGCTGCCACTGCGTGTTGCTGCGGTCGGCGGCTGCGAGGCTCTCGCAGATCGCGACTCAAGTGGAAGATGATGGCGGTGACTCGCGCGATTGATCGACAGCAGCACCTTTTAGAAAGCCGATCTCGACTAAATGATCAAGATACTTTGCAATCAAGATGCCGCTGTTCTTCGACTTCATCACACCCTTCTCCGCGAGCCGCTGGTCGGTGAAGGCGGTTGAAATGACGGGAAATGGTGTGGGATCCAGCATGGTTCTGACTACACGCTCCGGATAGACACGAAAGTAGGGAACAAGAGATTGAAGCGACTCATCATCAGGCCGCCGAATAATCTCCGCTATCCATTTATCAGCAGGGACGCGTTCGACAACATGGCCAGCCTGCTCAGCGACCATTAACACGTCGTCGAGGCAAACTTGCATGTCTCCAATAATGTGGTAATCGGTCGGCATCTCATCATTGCGAAGCGACAGCGCGACGAGAGCTGTTGCTGCAAAATCTACTGGCGTAAAACAAAGTGGTGTTCGAGAAATTGGTGCTTTTCGAAGACTTAGAATGGTCTTAACTACGCGCCATATGAAATCATTCGGATTACTGGTGCCTGTTCGCTCATCGCCGGTGAGGAAGCCAAGGCGATGGATCGATACTGCACATCCGCGCTGACGGGCAACGTGTAATAGCTGTTCACTTACCCATTTGGTCTGGACGTAGCCATTCAGCAAATCTTTCGCAGTCACAGCGCTGAATTCGTCAACAGTCGTCAATGCGCTACCATTAAGCTGCCAGAAGAGGGCAAACGTTGATGCGTGGTGGATTGCAATCGATGAGCGAGCGCAGCTGACTAACTCTAAAATATGCTTGACCGGGAGAACATTCCCAGCTCGCAAAGAACCATAATCCAATAAGTGATTAACATCGGCAGCAAGATGATAAATACAACCCACCGCCGCAGCAAGACTCTGGAAGTCCAATTCCGAAAGCCCAAATCGTGGCTGCGATAGATCACCTGCTATCGCGCGCACGCGCTCTTGCAACCAGCCGGCGTCAAACTGAAATTTATATCTTTCCAAGTTCTGCACGATCCGCCTGTACGCCGCGCTCGCGTCTTTCGCCCGTACCAGGCAAACGAGTTCGTGCCGGGAGCGGTGCAGAAGCTCTGTCAGAACAAACGCGCCGAGAAAACCCGTTGCGCCGGTAATTAGGATGCACTTGTTATGCTCACCATCCCCTCCTCTGCTCGGAAAGCGAAGTGAATCTGCGATGCCGCAATCTGTCTGCAATCGGCTCTCGAGTGCAGCGTCCACCAGTGCTCCGTCTGTTGGCACGGATAGGGTCGCTAGCAGCGGCGATCCAGAGGTTCGGGCAACGCTTGCTGCGAGCTCCGGAAGCTGCCCAACCAGATCGGCTTGCAGCCGATGAGCCAGCGCCCGCGGTGTTGGATAGTCGAACAGCAGCGTCGCTGGCAGCCGCAGGCCGGTCACGGCGGCGAGCCGGTTGCGAAGCTCGATCGCCATAAGCGAGTCAAGGCCCAGCTCCCGCATCGGGCGCTCCGGCTCGACCTCATCGAGTGAGGCGCTCAACACTGTCGCGGCGGTGCTGCGCACCAACTCAAGCAGCCGCCGCTCGCGCTCGGCCGCCGACAGCCCGGCAAGGCCCTGCTTGAGCACCGATGCAGCCGCACGCGATACACGCGACGGCGCGCGCGCCAGACCCTGCAGAAGCGGTGGCAGGCTCTCGCCGACGGCAGACAGACTGCGCGCATCCAGGCGGATCGGTATCAGCAGCGGCGCGCTCCCCCGCATCGCCGTATCCAAGACAGCCAGAGCGTCCTCGCTCGACAACTCCACGATGCCGCCGCGGCGCATGCGCGCCGTGTCCGCAGCACCGAGGTGCTCCGTCATGCCGCTGCGCTCGGCCCAGGAGCCCCACGCCAGCGCACACGCTGGCAGCCCCTGAGCGCGCCGGTGGTGCGCCAGCGCATCCAGGAACGTATTCGCCGCCGCGTAATTGGCCTGCCCTGCAGCGCCCAACACGCCAGACGCCGACGAGAACAGCACGAATGCAGCTAGCTTCTTGTCCTGGCTCAGCTCGTGCAGATGCACCGCCGCATCCACCTTCGGCGCAAACACCTTGTCGATGCGCTCCGCACTCATCGCATCGAAGACGCCGTCATCAAGCACCCCCGCCATATGGATGATCGCGGTTAGCGGGTGCTCGGCATCTCCGGCAAGCAGCTCGGTCAGCGCACCCCGCTCGCTCACATCGCAGGCAGCCACCCGCACGCACGCCCCCGCCGCCGCAAGCTCTTCCTGCAGGGCTTCCGCCCCGCCCCTGCGCGAGCACAACAGCAGATGCCGAACCCCGTGCCGCGCAACCAGGTGCCGCGCAACCAGCCCACCCAGCACCCCCGTGCCCCCCGTGATCAGCACCGTCCCTGCCGGATCCAACGGCTGTGGAATAGTCAGGAGCACTTTGCCCACGTGTCGCGCCTGCGCTATAAACCGGAAGGCCTCCGGCGCTCGTCGCACGTCCCAGCTCCTGCTCGGCAACGGCCTGAGCACACCCCGCTCGAACAGCGCGCCCACCTCGACCAGCATCTGCTGAATGCGATCAAGCCCCGCCTCGCCCACGTCGAACGCACGATAAGCAACCGCCGGATGCGCAGCCGCAATCGCCGCGGGCTCGCGAATGTCCGTCTTGCCCATCTCCAGGAAACGACCGCCCCGTGGCAGAAGCCGAAGTGAGGCGTCAACAAACTCACGCGCCAGGCTGTTCAAAACCACGTCGACGCCACGGCCAGCGGTCGCTGCCAGCACACGGCTTTCAAATGCCAGCTCCCGCGACGAAGCGATGTGCGTCTCGGCAATGCCGAGCGCTCGCAACGCACCCCACTTGCCCGGGCTCGCCGTCGCGAAAATATCCGCCCCGATATGCTGCGCCAGCTGCACCGCCGCCATGCCAACCCCGCCGGCGGCAGCATGGATCAGCACCCGCTCGCCCCGCTGAAGCCGCGCGAGCTCGAGCAGGCCATAATAGGCCGTAAGAAAAACGACCGGGATGCCCGCCGCTTGCGCAAACGACAGCCCCGCAGGAATCCGAACCACCGTGCGCTGGTCGGTCACCACCACAGGCCCAAAGGCAGCAGGGAAGATGCCCATCACCCGATCGCCAACGGCGACCAGCGACACGTCAGGGCTGACCTCCAGCACAACGCCGGCGCCTTCGCTGCCGGGAGGGCCTGCCTCACCGGGATACATGCCAAGCGTATTGAGCACGTCACGGAAGTTGACCCCCGCAACGTGAACCGCGATGCGCACCTCCCCTGAACAAAGTGCCTCGGAGACCCGCGGCGTGGAGGTCAGCATCAGGTTGTCGAGCGAACCTCGGCTCGAGATCTGCAGCGACCAGGGAGCGCCATCCTCCGGTACGAGCAGCTCGTCTGTCGCTGGCCGAGCCAGTCGCGGCGCGCAGAGCTTGTCCTGGCGCAGCCCCAGCTGCGGCTCCTCCGAGCCCAGGGCGCACTGCCAGGCTTGCTCCGAGACAGGAAGCGTATCGATGTCGAGCAGAGCGAGCCGACTGGGGTGCTCGGTCTGCGCAGAGCGCACCAGACCCCAGAGCGGGGCGCGTGCCAGGTCCTGCACGTCTTCACTGGCATGCGTGGCAACCGCACGCCGGGTCACCACCACCACACGGCTGTGCGCGAGACGCTCGTCCCCCAGCACCCCTTGCAACGCAGCCAGCAGCTGGTGGCTGGCTTGATGCGCAGCAGTGGCGATGTCCTCGATCACATGCCCGGGGCTTGCGATGCACGCCAGCACCACAAGCGCCGGCGCGCCATGGCCCTGCGCAAGCCGCGCCTGCAGCGCGCCAAGGTCTGCGTAGCTCGCTGGTGCCGGTGGCAAGCCTTCCGGCACATCCCCCAGCCACGCCCAATCAATTGCGGAGGCAACGAGCACGGCCGGCAACGACACCCACTCCACACGGTAGAGCGCATCGCGCGGCATCGACGCGCCGCGGATCTGACTGGCCACCGCAGGCCGATTGTGCAGCCCCTGCACCGCGCCCACCGGCTCGCCGCCAGCGTCAGCCAGCAGCACAGACACGCCGCCTTGCGCCTCCCCTCCCGACAACCGCACGCGCAATGCACCGGCGCCCCGCGCACACAGCTGCACGCCGCTCCATATAAAAGGAAGCGCAATGCCCGCATCCGGCGCTTGCATCGCCAGAAGTGCGTGCAGCGCGGCATCGAGCAGCGCAGGGTGCAACCCAAACCGGCTCGCCTCTTGGCTCACCGTCTCCGGCAACTCCACCTGCGCAAATAGCTCCTCGCCACGCCGATACACCGCTCGCAGGCCGCGGAACGCATCGCCGTAGAGCAGCCCCGCCTCGGCCGCGTGCTCGTACAGGCCATCGAGCTCAATCGCCACCGTGCCCGCCGGCGGCCAATCCCGCAGGTCTTCCCCTGTGACGCTCTCCGCCGCGCTCAAAACCCCGATGGCATGCCGCGTCCAGCCGCACTCGGTGTCGCCCGCCGTACGCGCATGCACCGAAAGCAAACGCCGCTTGCTCTCCTCCAACGCCCCAACCAAAACCTGCAGCTGGATAGCTCCCCGCTCAGGGATCACCAGCGGAGCCTCAATCGTCAGCTCATCGACCCTGTCCAGCCCAACCCGCTCTGCCGCCGCGAGCGCAAGCTCCACAAACGCAGTGCCCGGCAGCAGCGCCGTTCCAAACACCACATGCCCACCAAGCCAGGCATGGGTGGCCATCGACAGACGACCGGTAAAAATAAAGCTGTCCCCTTCCGCTACCGGAATGCTCGCACCCAGTACCGGATGCTCCGCCGACGAAAGCCCCGCCGCCGCAACGTCGCCATCCCCGCCCCCTCCGCCCTCGAGCCAGTAGCGCTGCCGCTCAAATGCATAGGTCGGCAACTGCACCCGGCGCGCACCCATAAGCGCGAAAAAAGCGCTCCACTCCACCGGCTGCCCCTGCGCGTACAAGC
>Ga0182039_10001841_pt1 | contig 11469 bp, 8 predicted proteins | sample sta12Can44000111_FD_125975 | JGI IMG/M metagenome (GOLD analysis project Ga0182039, IMG submission 125975) | Lab enrichment of tropical soil microbial communities from Luquillo Experimental Forest, Puerto Rico - statanox.12C.anox.44.000.111 | ecosystem: Environmental > Terrestrial > Soil >...
AAAGACCGACTGGTACCGCACCGATTTTTTCATAGCCTGCGCGCACGGCTGGATCGTTCAGCGCATCGTTTAGTACGGCGTTAAGTTTGTGGAGAACAGATTGCGGCACGTCCGCCGGCGCACCAAGCCCGAACCAACCGTCAAATTTGTATTCCGGGAGACCGGCTTCTGCCGCGGTCGGCGTAGCCGGTAGGATCGCGAGCCGATTATCCCCCGCAACAGCCAGCGCGATCGCGCCATTAGCGGTGATTGGTCCCGCAACGTTAGGATACCAGGCAAACCCAAGCTGCACAGTACCAGCCATAATATCGGGCCCGAACTGCGCGATGTTGCGATAGGGCACATGAGTGAGTTTGACGCCAGCAACCTGCGCAAAATATTCACCTGCTAGATGCTGGGACGAGCCAATGCCAACCGAACCATAATTGAGCGCACCGGGTTCTTTTCTTGCACGCTCAATCAAACCTTCGATCGATTTTACGCCGAGCTTCTCACTCGCTGTCACAACGATCGTGAAGCTCGCAAATGGCGAGATCATAATCAGATCTTTTTGTGGGTCGTAACCCAGTTTGTTATAGAGGGCGAGATTTGCAGCCATCGGGCCAGACCCTGTGCCCAGAAGCGTATATCCATCGGGTGCCGACTTTGCGGCTAAAGCCGTGCCGACATTGCCGCCGGCGCCAGGCTTGTTGTCGACAACGATGGGCTGTCCCAAAATACTTGACATCTTTTCTAAAACGATGCGGCTCACGACATCGCTGGCACTTCCGCCGGCGAACGGCACGATCACAGTTTTGGGCCGGTTCGGATAGTTTTGTGCACTTGCGCCGCTTACAAGGACAAAGGTGCAAAACCCAAGTCCAGCGGCAATCAAAAACTTTTTGTATAAAAGCATCATATCTCCCGGTGCGTTCTACATTTTGAAACGCGGATTTTATCGATGACGCATCATATTCACGCGCTTTTTCTCAGTTCCGTGTCTGCATCATAGCCATAAAGTTGTTCTTGCTCCGGTGGAAAGGTCGCCGTTTCGGGCGTTCGGCTTACGCGCATTCTCTCGTTCCGCGCCTTGATAGTCGCGGCATCATTCGACTGGTAAAGTTCTTCTTCGCGGCGCGCCAGGCCTTGCATCCATGCGGTGCGCGGCAGGCGCATTTTCACGAAGCGGGCAAGTGCCGCCAGTGGCCTATCCTGCCCTTCGGCAATGCAGCCCGCGAGCACATAAGCGTCCTCGATGCTCTGTGCGCCGCCTTGCGCATAAAACGGCAGCATCGGATGCGCAGCGTCGCCAAGAAGGACAATACGCCCTACCTGCCAATCCGGCAGTGGCTCGCGATCATAAAGCGCCTGCCGAAGCACTTTCGGTGTGGCCGCGATAATCGTTCGAATAGTTGAATGCCAGCCGACGTATTCGGAAAGTGCATCCTCAATCTTACCTTCGGCAAGCCAGGATTCGCGTGCGGGCTGAGGCGAGCGGCTGATACCAATCCAGTTGAAAGTTCGGCCTGCGGAAACGTAATACTGAACGATGCTACGATTTGGCCCCATCCAGACACCCACCACGCTGCCCAAATTGAGCTGCGCAACGCGCTCGGCAGGGACCAGACCGCGCCACGCGACATTGCCGGTGTAGCGAGGCGATTCTTTGCCAAGAAGCTGCGCGCGGACCGTTGAATGGATCCCGTCGGCGCCGACCAAAATATCGCCTTGGGCGGTCGTGCCGTCGGCTAGCGTGAGCGATACACCTCTGTCGTCCTGATAGACGTACTCTACGCGCGAACCAAGTCTGACCCCGTACTCGTCCAACTCGCTTAGCAGAACATCGAGTAGCTCCGCACGGTGCGCCGCATAGTAGGGTGAACCGAAATGTGCCTCCGCTTTCTGACCTAGCTGCGTGTAATAGAGACGTTCCCCGGTATCCCAGCCACGATAGTCGCGGGCCTCAGGATAGGTTGCCACTTTCTTCAACGCAGGGCCAAGACCGAGCTTCAGCAGGATGCGCGCGGCGTTCGACGAAACTTGAATTCCTGCGCCGACTTGACCAAATGCGGCGGCCTGCTCGAACAGCTGCGCGTCGACTCCGCGTTGGCGCAAGGCGAGCATACAGGTAATGCCGCCTATGCCGCCGCCAACGACAAGAACTTTCATTCTGGCCATAAACGTTTCTCGCCTATCTGTTAGTGACTTGATCGATTTTTGGCTGGTGCGGTGAGACTATTGCAATGGTGCCACCTGATCCAGCGGCGTTCAGATTGGAAGCCTGCAACAAACACGCGCTGCGCATTGCCGTGAAGGCCGCGTGCTGTTGGCGGCGTGACGCGCGGCTCCAGCTAGTGGTGCTGCAGGCATGGTGACTGGCACGGCAACGGTCGGCAGGCAGATAACCACGGTGATGTCCGTTTGGCCCATAGCGGACATACGCTGGTGCAATGCAATGTCCGCTTTTGACCTAAAGCGGACATGATGGCGGCCCGCTTTGGCGTAACGAACGGCACAATTCTCGACCCAAAAATGTGATATTCTTTTCATTCCCAATTCCTCGACAGGGCGAAGCCATGAGGCGGCGGGATCATTGCATTTGTCGGCAATCTGTGCCGAATCCTTTGCGTTCTTCGCGTTCGTTTTGAATAACGCGTTGTCCACTTGTGGCTCTAGGGAGAATGAAAACATGCAAAAAGCCGTCCGCTACGGCGTAATCGCGGCGAGCTTTCCGGTATGGCTTTTCTCTCTTGTCATCCTAAATTCCGCTGTTCAGGCAGAAGATAATCCGAGAAAATCCAGGGCTGCGTGCGGTAAAGAACTTCAAAAACAGTGCACCGGCGTGCCGGTCCTAGCTAACAACATGCTCGAATGTCTGAAAAAGAACCACGAAAGACTCCCCCCAAGATGCGTTGCGCGGGCCAATAATGTCGTGCGCATGTGTGATAGAGATGCAGCACAACTTTGCCAAAACGTCGTAGCGGGTCAAGGTAACATTCTTGAATGCCTGACAACCGCTAAACGTTCGGTTTCCAGGCTATGCAATGCTGCTCTCGATACGGCTTTTTTGCGCCAATGAAAACCGACAATCCATCAATGGAATGTCCGCTTTTGGCCCTTAGCCGACAATCCCACCATGACATCAGGTGTCCGCTTTCAGGGGCAAAGCGACTTCGTTTAAGAAAAAGCGGCATAAACCGCAGGAGGGATTGATGGAAATCCAACTTGTTCGGGAGAGTGGGGGCGAAAACGACAAAAAAAAAGATCGGTGGGTTGACCTTTATGTTGGTGGTGATGGTTCAGCGAGGCTGAGTCGTCACGACTTGCGTCCGTCCCTCAAAGAATCGTCCGCTGACGAAGATCATGAATACCATGTTAATGTACCTGCGGCAGCCGTCCCCAAACTAGTATTTGCATTGCTTCGCGAGAAATATCTGGGCCGAATTGACGCCGTACAAGAATTTCGTGAGTTCTGTGAAAAGGAAGGCATTGAGCTTTGGTGGTGACGCGGTGACATTTCACTTGCATCGCCGAATGTCCGCTCTTGGGGGTAAAGCGGACGAACCAAGTCCGTGCATCTTAGTTTTCTAACATTGCTACCGTGCCTAGCCCGCCATCGGCGCAGATGCTGACAATCGCTCGACATCCTTTGGGCATTGCAGCAAGTTCCTTAACGGCCTGGCTCAAAATCCGCGCACCTGTCGCAGCGAAGGGATGACCGAGGGCGACACTGCCGCCATTTGGGTTCATGCGATCACGTGGAAATGCACCAAACGTATGTTCGACGCCTGCTTTTTGCCGAATGAAGTCTTTATCTTCCAAGCCTTTGATGTGGCAGAGCACCTGCGCAGAAAATGCTTCGTGAATTTCCCAGAGAGCAATATCGTCAAATCTTAATCCGTGCCGCGAAAGGATGCGTGGAATCGCAGACACTGGTGCCATCAGTAGGCCTTCGGTGAAGATATCAACTGCAGCGATCTCATAATCGGTAAGCCGGACGCGCGGCATATTGGGTGGCAACCGCGTTAGACCTTCCTCAGTAGCAACCCAAATCGCTGCAGCCCCGTCGGTCAGGGGTGAACTATTGCCGGCCGTCAGGGTGCCTTCGCCACTTGCGCGGTCAAACACCGGTTTCAACTTACTGAGCTTCTCCAGCGTGGTATCGCGACGGGGAAAGTGATCGGTCGAGACTCCGTCAGTCGGGATAATGAGGTCAGAAAAAAAACCGCGTTCCTGCGCGGCCACCGCAGATCGGTGACTTTGCAGTGCCAATTCATCTTGCTCGCGGCGGCCGATGTTCCAGGTTTTTGCCATGTCTTCGGTATGCTCGCCCATGCTACGTCCGGTAACGCGGTTCTTTACCTCTGGCACGAACAGACGGATGTCGGCGGGGCGAAGCTTGCGGAGCGCGCTGAGACGCTGCGAGAAACTGCGCGCCTGAACCACACGCCGTAGCCAATCCGAGAGATTTTGTCCGAGGCCAATCTGTACGCGGGTCATACTTTCCACGCCGCCGACGAGCGCAAGTGACCGGCCATCGCGGCCCAACATACCTGCAGCTTCGAAAACCCCGACCATGCTGGTGCTGCATTGCATGATGGTCGTGAAGGTCGGCACGTGCGGCTCGAGCTTCGCCTCTAACCAGACTTCGCGTGCAAGGTTTGCGTACGCAAGATTCCCGACAACCGCGCCCCAGACGGCAAAATCAATCTGGCCACTTGCCAGTGTCGCCATCGCCTGGACCACGGGCACTGATAGCGCCAATGAATCACGGTGGGCAAATGGCCCGTCGACGCCGACAAAAGGCGTGCGAAGACCTGCCCCTAGCCAAATTGATTTTTCGTTCGTCATAACACCACGGTTGGCTCGTAGCACACCAGCCGATTTCGGCGGCGCTATCGGAGGTAAAGCAGATATAGCTTTTGCGATTAGGTATGTCTGCTAATGACTCAAAGCGGTCGTGCATAAACGTATTGGTCAGCAATCCTGACTGGTCATTTCGCTGAGGAGGCGATCATGATATCCCAATTGGATTCGAGTGCTGGACTCAAATTTGTAGTCACCAACACGCTCATCGTCCGAGACATCCAGCGATCAATCGCTTTTTACCGAGACGTCCTCGGCGCCACGGTGCTGCGCGAGGGCGAACCGACATTCTTGAGGCTCGGCAACGTCTGGCTCATCATTAACGTCGGCGGTGGCCCGACCGACGATAAGCCCGAAGTCCTTGCTTCTCCGCCACGGGATCAAAACATTCTCAGCATTTTTCTGAACCTGCGCGTGGCAGACATCCGACGCTACTATGACCTTTGGTCGTCGCGGGGCGCGAAATTCATTACTGAGCCTAAGGTTCATGCGACGGAATTGCGATGTTACATGCGCGATCCAGATGGATACCTCATTGAAGTCGGACAAACGACGACGACCCCGGGTCCCTTGGACTTGTATGTGTAATTGCTGGACCGCCGCCGAATGAAATGTCCGCTAATGACCCTTAACAGACATGCACTGGCGCGTCCGCGAATGTCCGCTTTTGGGGGGGAAAGCGGATATGCTCTTTTGCGCTGCACATGTCTGCTTTTGACCCAAAGCGGACATTCGTTGGCGCGGCCCGTCTACGGGACCACGCCGTTGGTTTCTCGCACTGCCAACGTTTCGCCAATGAAATACGTGAACCGAACGCGAACAAACGTGATCAATCGTCTTCGGATTCATGAGGATTTACGGGCTTTTTTCGACTCCGATGCTCTCTCATAACGGTCTGGTTGGAGGTTCGAGTCCTCCCGGGCCCACAACTTATAAATTTTGCATTTGATTTCATTTTGATTTTCGTTCTGGCGGACGCACCTTGTGCAAAGGTGCGTCCATAGATGTTCGCTCACTGTTCGCAAGCTTTTCCATACCCCCGATCGACAACCGCCTGCCGTTGCTGATGTCCGCTTTTTGGCCTAAAGCGGACATCCCTAGCTGCACCGCACATGTCCGCTTATGAACCCAAAGCGGACATTCGCGGAGCCGTTTTTGAGACCAAATTTACGCGTCGTCAGCCCCTGACGAGTTAATACTGTTGAACGGGGGCGATCATTGGCGCCGGGCAATGTGCCGACCCAAGTCCACAATACTTTTTGGCGGTCCAGCCGTCGGCTGGGTGCGCGACATTTTGCTAGCGGTGTTTGTCCTACTGCTTGCATGGCACGCGCCTGTACTGGCCCAAACCTTCAAGCCGATTGACAATCCGGAAAAATTTGGCGCAGACGTGGTCGAGACGATTGCTTATGGCGCTTCGAATGACGCCGCAAGGAGCATCATCGAGGCAGTCGGGCAGCCCGGTTCTCTCTCCTCGCTTCAAAGTGCATTGCACGCTTTCGACGGTAAAAAATTCGACTTCAGCAAGAAGGTAATTGATAACGAGATCAGCGGCGCACTTCGTCAGATCATCCATTACTCTCATGTCGAAAATCTTGGATTTGTCTTCGTTTCAACTTCAAGATGACCAGTAAGGGTTGGGTCCTGGCGAACTTCAATTTCAAGAGCGAGTCGGCCGAACTGTTGCCTAAGGATTTCTAGTTGGCCCGCGCACGGATGTCACAATTCGTCGATGGAATGGTGAGAAATGGCGATCTTGGCTGGCCAAGCGCTGAATGGTTTTTCGAGATTTCTGCCCGGGGCGCTTGTTGAATGGGCGGGCCGGCCCGCGGCCGGATCGTTTCCGCCGCGTGAGGCGCATGTCGGTGCGCTGATGATAACCGATGTGTCCGGCTTTACACGACTCACCGCGAAGCTGTCGCGCGAAAGTGGTCATGTTGGCGCAGAGCGAATCGGACTCGTTCTAAACGGATTCATATCGAGACTCGTCGGCACGGTAGAGCAGCTTGGCGGTGCGATACTTTGCTTCGAGGGCGACTCGCTGATGGTGGGTTGGAAGTCAGTTTCGGAGCCGGCAGGGCTGGCTTCGGCAGTTTGGAGAAGCTGCCACTGTGCCTTGTTCTTACAGCACGAAATCGGTCAAACGCTCGTCGAAGACGAGCTGCTCACCTTGCGCTCGGGCATCGCGGCCGGGAGCATAAACCTTGTCCATCTTCTGTCGCACTCGGGCAATTCGCGCGTCATCCTGACAGGACCTGGAGTACAGGAGGTCGGGCGCTGCGCTGCACTGGCCGAAAGCGGCGAGACACTCGTGTCATCGGATGCGTGGACGTATGTTGCCGAGCACGCGAAGGGTCGCCAAATGGTGAGTGGGTCCGTGCAACTCCTCGACATTGGCATGCCGCCGCAACTGGAGGGCGCGGCCTCACCGACTTGGTCTGATGGTCCCGATCTGGCGAGCTACCTACCCACCATCGTACGCTCGCGGCTCGCCTCGTCGCCATCGCGATGGCTTGCAGAGCTGCGTACGGTCACCACGTGTTTTATCAAGATCACCGGCCCAGAACTCCTGGATGACGTCCCGAAACTCGAGCAGGCATTCGACATCCTTGAGACTAAAATTGCCAGGTTCCACGGTGATGTTTTGCGGATCACTGCATTTGAGGGGGGCCTGCAAGGCCTTGTCGTTTTCGGCTTGCCAGGCAATGCGCATAAAGATGACCCGCGCCGGGCAATTCTCGCCGCGTTCGAATTGCAGGCGGACGTCACCCGACTAGGTCTGAACATATCAATTGGCACCGCCACCGGTGACGCTTTCTGCGGGGCAATCGGAACAGACCGACGCGCCGAATACACGGTGCTTGGAGAGGCTGTGAACCGCGCTGCCCGGCTATCTGCTCTTGCTGCGGGTCGCACGCTAGCTGATGAGTCCACCGTCCAAGAATCCTCAAGCTTCATCAGCTTTCAAGGTCCCTGGTCGATGCAGGTTCTTGGAATTCGCACACCGATTTCGGCCTTTGTCGCGCTGCGACCGAAGCGCGATAGCGCATTACCGCCGCGTGACGTCCTTATCGGCCGAACTGAGGAACTCGCACGGCTTAATGCCTTGCTCGACGAACGCAGGCAATCAAAAACACAGATTACTATCATCGTCGGAGAACCGGGTATTGGGAAATCCGCGCTCGCCGATGCCTTCATCAAATACTGCGGACAGATGGGCGTCACCGTGTTTGATGGGTTCGCCGATGACGTCGAACACAACACGCCATACTTTGCGTTTCGTCGCGTTATACGGCGGTTGCTGGACATTGAGCTCCTGCAAGGACGCGAGGCCTACGAGCGTATCGAGGCGCGGCTTGCAACGCGCCCCGAAGAGATCCGTTTCATTCCGCTGCTGACAGACGTGCTTGACATTGGACTTCAAGGAACATCGATCACCAATGAATTGTCGAGCAGCGTTCGATCCGAAAATCTGCGCCGATTGCTCAAGAACCTTGTGCTCGATGGTCTGTCGGTGGGGCCGAGCGTCCTTGTTATTGAAGACGTCCATTGGCTTGACGTCGCTTCGGCGGCATTACTCGCTGAGCTCGTGCAGACCGGGAAGCCAATTACGGTGGTGCTAACATCGCGAACCGAGGTGGTTCAGGGGCACGTTCTGCAACGGATCGCGGATATCGATTATCTCAAGCTAAAATCGCTCGACGAATCCGATACGGCTGAGTTTGTCAGCTCGTCGCTCGAGCATGCCGATATCCCCGTTTGGTTGCAGCAAGCGATCTGGCAGCGTACCGGCGGAAATCCGTTTTTCGTTGGCGAGATCTGCCGGATGATCAAACAACGCCGGCCGGAGACTTGGCCTCGTATTGTGCCACGTGTTGAAACGTTCGAGGATGATAGCTCGATAACACTACCCCAATCTGCTCGCGCCGCTGTCTTGAACCGGACAGACACTCTTCTGCCCGACGAGCAGTTCGTTCTCAAAGTCGCGAGCGCCATGGGGCCCACTTTCTCGGTATCTGATGTTGAAGCAATCGAACTCATCAACAATGCGGGAATTGACGCAGCCGAATGCGTCGCCGCCCTCACCGGTACTAATCTTTTCAGAGCGGTAACAATTGATCCCCCCCGATTTGCCTTCAGCCACAGGATTATTCGCGATGTTGTTTATGCCAGCATGCTCTCGGAGCAAAAGCAGGAGGCGCATGCCGCTATTGCGAGGGCGATTGAGCGTGGCGGACGCCAGTCCGAAGCGGAAACACTATCGCTCATCCTTAATCAATGGCAGCGGGCCGGGGACCGGCACAAGGTGTTTGAGTATCTTGATCGTGTTGCGGAATTGAGGCTACGACAGTTCGAAAATACCTCTTCGATTGCGCAGAGCGAGGCATTCTTAAAAATCGCGAAGGAAGACGGCATTTCGACGCCCCATCGCCTGGCAGCCGCGTATTTCGTGTTGGCGGAAGCTGAGCTAAATCTCGGACGGATGGAAGCCGCGCGCACGAGCTTCGAGAGCGGCCTGCGCATCCTTAAGCTCCCGGTGCCGCGAACCAAGTTTGGCCTCGCGCTCAGCATGGTCTGGCAGATCGCAGAGCACCTTATCCCCTCGATTCAATTTGGAGGCTACATTAAAGGGGCTGCGGCCAACGACTCCATGCTAAAGGCCGCGCGCGCATATGAGAATTTGTGCAATATCTATTATTTCCAGGGCGACAAGGGGCGGCTCCTCTACTCGACGTTGCGCGGGACTAACCTCGCGGAAACGTTTTCCGCGCTGTCCCCCGTATTGGCGGTCAACTACGCGAGCCTTGGCACAATCTGTGGGGTCATCCCGCTGCGGAAACGGGCCGAGCATTATCTTAAGCTCGCGACTCGACTGTCCGACCAGTTGGGCATCCCAGCTGTGACCATCAAAGTCAATCTGCGTTCCGGGCTCTACAAGACGAGCGTCGGAGACTGGCGGTCAGCCAAATCTCTTTTTGAACCTTCACTTGAGCAAACCTTGCGTCTTGGCGACACGAGACGTTGGAGCGAACTCGCCGTCTGCCTGGAGACCATCATCAGCCCATGGCTCCTCAACTCGAGCTACGGCGGTAAGCAGGTCTGGAGCGAGCTTGTCGAAAAGATTTGTCAGGCTGGACGCGCGAGCGGTGATCTGCAGATTCTCGGCTGCGGTCTGGCCGGCGCAGTTCGCGGCCATCGCATTCTCGGCGAGGACATGCGCGCGCGCACATACCTGGAAGAACTCTCCACCCTCGTGGGCGAGCAATCCGCGAAACTGGAACCGATTCACAGGCTCGAGGGCGCGGCCTTTTTGGCCGACGCGGCGCTTGATCGCTGGGATATCGCTGCTTGGCAGCATTGGCTCCAGCAGTCAGCGATTTGGATGAAACTGGTCAATCCTGCCGTAAAGGTCCGTACGCTCCCGGCCCTCTGTGCTGCTTTCAGCGCCGCGATGAGGCAGCCCAACCAGGTTAACCAGGCAGGTGGCCGCGATATTCCCCACTGGCTTGCGAAGGCAAGTGCGGCGGGCCTTCGTCGTTTTGCGCGCATTTATCCGATCGCGCGTCCGCGTGCCGCCCTTTACGGAGGTGAACTGGAGGCCAGTTTGGGAAGAACTGCGCGCGCTGCAAAGCTCTGGCGCCAGGCGCTGACGGATGCGCTGCACTTGGATATGCCTGCTGACGCCCTTGCGTCACTTGCCCGACTTCGCGCCGTCGAATTTTCATTGTCCGAAACCGAATTGCGCGCTGCGCAGAACCTGGAAGCTTCGCTGCTTGCTGGCGATTCAGAGTTTCGCAAAACCGCGCAGCTTGCCGCGGCCGCGCTTACCATTGGAGGGAGACGTGCTCTCGCGTGATTGCAAGCCCCGTGTGCTGATCGTCATTACAAGAATGCATCGGCGATGATTTGTGAGCGCTCCAACATGCGGCAACGCTCCGATGGTACGTGGGAGGCGGCAGTCTTTGCATTAAAATAGCGTCGCGGTGCGGGCTAACCGTTTCGGCTGCGATGCTGAAGAATGCCCTCGGGTTGGTGCTGATAATCGCGGGACGAGTGAGATGTCCGCATTTGGCCCATAGCAGACATGAGGTGTTTGCACTGCACATGTCCGCTTTCGGGGGTAAGCGGGCGATTGCAGCGCAAATGTCTGCTTATGACCCAAACGGACATTCTTAATAAGAGAAGCCCGGTTCGCCGGAGAACCGGGCCAAGTCTTGGGAGGAACGTCAAATCGAACACCGCAACCCGTTACTCGCAAGGAGCTTTCGTGGGTGCTCCACCGAGAAAGCAAGAATGAAACTGAAAACACGAATGCTGTCGTTTCTCTGCAACACGCCGGCCAAAAAGCCGACATCGAGACTGTCAGCTTAATGTCAATTTTATTCATCCGCCCTGAAGCGAGCCGATACGATGCTTCGTCCTCAGGGGCAGGCAATGAGACGACGCGACTTCATCAAAGTTGTTGCCGGCTCAGCAGCCGGTTGGCCGCTTGCGGCGTACGCACAACCGGCAGCGATGCCGGTGATTGGATTACTCGACCTGCGATCACCTGACACTGTCGGTGAACGGTTGCGCGCGTTTCGCCAAGGCCTGAAGGAATCCGGCTATGTCGAAGGTGAAAAT
>Ga0182039_10001848_pt1 | contig 11456 bp, 7 predicted proteins | sample sta12Can44000111_FD_125975 | JGI IMG/M metagenome (GOLD analysis project Ga0182039, IMG submission 125975) | Lab enrichment of tropical soil microbial communities from Luquillo Experimental Forest, Puerto Rico - statanox.12C.anox.44.000.111 | ecosystem: Environmental > Terrestrial > Soil >...
CGGGTTCTGGTTCACCGGGCATCCATTCATCAGCTTTTGGATTTGTGTAGTGGTGGCTGTTCCGCTATATTCACTATCATTGTTCCTGCGAAATTTCGTCGAAGTTCCCAGTGTCAGTGCGGGATACCATATCCTCAAATTGACAGAAGGGTGGGGTCCGCAGTCGCGAGCGGCGGCTGCACGCCAAGTAACGAGACTGTAAAAGCGCGGTCTTCCACGTGAACAAGTGAACCGTTCGAGCATCGGTTTGTCCGTGACGTCGACCGGGCTTGACGGGGGTGACGGGGATGCTCCTCGTCAAGATCTCCAGGACGAAGCCCGGACGCCTTCGGAGTTCGCATGATCCTCCCGATTAGCGAGTGGCGGCGTGGCCCGAGGCCTTCGGCTTTTCGGGTCGCAGGCAGCGCCGAGTTACAAATGCAGTCTTCGTGCTATGCTTGGAAATACCGACCTCAGGTAATGATGATAATAATCAACCCACCCATTCGCCGGCGATACCGTACCAACGTCGGCACCGCCGGTCGCGTAGTGCCCAGGAGGTGATATCTTGTGGAGGAAGAGAGCGAAATGAGAATAGAATATCCCGAATCCGGCGCTCGTAATTAGGATCAGGGAGAGTCTGCGGCGCGCTAATGCGGAAAACTGGCCGGGGTTTATGCAGATCGCAAAAAAGCCGAGGAAGGCTGCGAATTCGAGTAGCGGATAGAACTCCATACGGTACCGAAAGGCCATGTAGAAGTACGTCAGTATCAGAAACGCTGGTATCGAAAGCCCGATCATAATTGCGGCCATCGCACGCAGATCGATCAGGCGCTCGCGCACCAACTGCGGCAGCCGCAGCAGGTAGGCACCACCCAGCACCAGCAACAAAGGATCAGACAGCAGAAAGCTGCTCGGCGGCGTCTCCACACCCTCGAAAAGCCGCGATTCGAACTCGGAAAATAGAAAGTGCCCGTCCGGCCGGACGATCGTCCAAATCGGAAAGAAATAATAGATTGCCCCGTACCATAGCCGCTGAACATTGAAAAAACCGTGCGTCTCCAAGAGAGCGAGACGCTCTGGCCGTGCTGTATAGCTGATAGAGGCGCTCGGGTTGCCGGTAAACGCCAGCGGGCTTCCCCAACGCTGGTAATTCACTACGCCGGACAGCGCCACAAACCCGAAAAGAACGGTGACCGCGACGATGGTGCGTCTGCTCGCCAAGCTGCCGGAAAACCACTGCAGCCGGCTGCCAAGCGGCCCGGTTGCCGGCCAAGCAAGAGCCAGGAGCAGCAGTCCGGTAGCAACATAGAGCCCGAGGGCAGTGGACGCGCGAGTCAGGAGCCCCAGCCCGGCCAAAGTAGCCATAACGGCGACTAATCTGGGTGAAAACTCTCGCTTGCCGATCAGTCCTCGTACACCGCAATAGGTAAAGGCGGCGGCGATCGCGCCCGCCCATTCGATCGTCTCTTGATAAAGCGTGGGTCTGAGAAACTGGATTTGGGCACCGCCGAGGAACAATGATAGAACAATAGCCCAAAAGGCAATGGTTTGCAGTCCGCTCTTCGGCAACCTGTCGTTGATCAAGGCCACGCTGGCCAGCTTGAAGCACAAGGCGACCGTCGCCGCGAGAGCACAATACGGCGCCGTCACGTCGAGCCGCGCGAGCGCGCCGGTGGGCAATAACGGCAACCGCAGAAGTGCCGGGAAAATACCGAAATAAGTATATGCTTTTCCGTCGCGCATGTCCCCTTCAAAGGCGATCGCTGCCGGATCGACGTCGAACTCTCCGCGCAGCAGATGCTCCAACATGCTGTTGAAGGTCATTCCCCGCGCTGCGAGTTCGACGGGCTTCATAAAGTTGAAACTGCCGTCCATCGCCAAAAAAAGATAATACACCGCCGCTATAAAAACTAACATGACGTAGAATAATGCGATAGGAATTCGCGATTCTCGGTGACGAGGATGCGCTTCGATCATTATCACATGCCCTATCTTCCGGCTCCTGCCGAGACTCGACTTGGCTTGGCTATAATTTACTGATGTACTTATGATTATGGATCGACTCGGGCGGCAACGCGTCCGCTCTTCTCTGGGATCGCCAGCGCAATGTCCCACTCAGTCAGCCATAGCAAACCCCCGGGAAGGCCGACGACGATCATGCACAGCCCGAATAGCAACGAGGCAGCGAGCGCCGCCTCGGCCGGGACTCCGAACCCCGCGAGGACGACGACAAAGCCGAGTTCGCGCACCCCCCACCCGGCAAGCGAGACCGGGACGAGCTGGATCAAGGTTACCGGGGGTGCAATCACGACCCAGCTGCCGAAGGAGAGATCGACGCCTAAGCTGCCTGCCACCAGCATGAAGGCCACGATTGTAAGTCCCACAGTGGCTGCGGCGAGGCTTAGGACGGCACCGGATCGCACCGGTCGGCCAAACAGCCGGCGGCCCTCGCGCGACAGAGCGGCAAGCTCGGCAACTAGCCGAAAACGCAAAAGCCTCCACGGCAAGTAATCGATTAGAAACAGCGCGATCAATCCGCACAGTGACACCCCGAGCAGCAAGATCAACCCATATCGCTGGTGTGCGCCAGGGAGGACGTGCAGCAGAACCGGCAAGCCGGCTGCAAACAGGACGACCAGCACGAAATACCCGCTGACACGATCGAGCAGAATGCTGCGGATCGACGCAGCCACGCCGACACCGAGCCTGTGGCACCGCCACGCCCGAACGGCGTCGCCGCCGACGCCGGAAGGCAGGACTTGGTTAAAAAACAGCCCGACGAGCACGATCTTCAGCAAAGTCCAAGGTCCAGGAGAGGTCGTCTCCGCCGCCATGACGATGTGCCATCGCAATGCGCTGAACGGGCTCGTCGCCAGAAGCGCCATCGCACCCGCCGCCAGCAGCGGCAACGAGACGTGATCGAGCAATTCCTTGGAACGGCTCAAATCGGCGTGTGCCAACAACGCCCACAACAGTCCAGCGGTCACAAACAGCCGCAGGCTTCCGATCAGGAGTTTGCGAATAACACTTACCCCTTCCGGCATTTCCGTGAGTTAGGCGCCGTGATCGAAACTATCAGTCCTTTCCCAGTTCGTCAAATGTATCCGCTATTCAGAATTCGGATCTCGGCATCGGCTCAGACACGACAGCTGGTCGCCGTGGCACCAGGTGTGATAGTTTCCGAGAGTTTCCGGCTTTAACCTAGGCCGCCACAGGGACCGAATAAGAAGGAATTAAGGTAATTTGCAGATATTCAGATACGGGAGCAGGTCACCCGATCCTGGGCATAGTCGACTGCCTTTCCGACACGCTGCATATCCGAATGCAACGCGCGCGGGCGAAGATAACCTCGAGGAAGAACACCCTTGAAATTACTGATGGTAACCCATTACTTCGAGAGCCATCGAAGCGGCATTGAGCTCGTTGCAGGACGGCTTGTCCAAGAGCTGGTAACCCTTGGGCAGGAGGTAGTCTGGGTGGCAAGCAATGTGACGCCGCCACCCGACAGCAAAGTCGGCAGCAGGGCAGTAGCACTGAATGCGAACAACATCACCGAACGATATCTGGGGATTCCTCTTCCCATCCCGAGCCTCGGTGCAATCCGTCAAATTCGCCGCGAGGTTCAGCACGCCGACGTCGTACTGCTTCAGGACAGCTTATACCCGATGTGCATCGCGGCGTTTCTGTTCGCGCGTTCTTCGCGAAGGCCGGTTGTGATAACGCAGCATATCGGCATTATACCTTATAATAATCGGGTCGTTCGGACGGTGATGCGCGTCGCCAACCGCATTATAGTCCGCCCGATGCTTGCGCGTGCCAACCAGGTCGCATTCGTCAGCGAGATCACGGCCCGCTATTTCTCGAGGGTACGGTTTCGCTCAACACCGAAGCTCATATTTAACGGGGTCGATCCGGACATCTATTTCCCCGTTCCGGCGGAACGGAAGTTAAAACTTCGCCAGCGTTTGGGACTTGCAGCTGATCGACCCGTCGTCTTGTTCGTAGGCCGGTTCGTCGAAAAGAAGGGCCTTCACATCCTTTCACGCATGGCACGTCTTCGCCCAGATATCGTGTGGGCCTTTGCCGGCTGGGGTCAGCTGAACCCATGCGATTGGGGTTTGTCAAACGTAATCGTTTTTTCCGATCTGGCTGGCCCTTCTATAGCGCCGCTCTATCAAGCCAGCGACCTCTTCGTGCTTCCCAGCAAAGGCGAAGGGTTTCCTCTAGTCATCCAGGAAGCGCTTGCTTGCGGTCTCCCGGTGGTGTGCAGCGCCGAGACGGCCGACGCCGATGCGGCAGTGTCGGCGCTTCTTTCCGCCGTCCCACTGGACGAACGAAACCCAGCTGGAACCGCTCTCGCATTCTGTGAGCAAATCGATCGCACCCTCGCAGGCGACGGCAATGACGCGCGCGCCAGCAAGGAACGCTTCCAATTCGTATCACAACGCTATTGCTGGCGAGCAACGGCGACCAAGTATCTCGACCTCATACGGTCCGTCGCACCCAAGGGCCTATAGGCTGGCTTTGCGCCATCGGGAGAGACTGGAGCGCTCGCTTAGGTAGCCGAAGTCACGATGTCGGCGATCCCCTGCTGCGAGAACGTCACCGCCGGCTGGATCAGCCTGCTATACCAGCGCAAATACTATCATCGATCCCAGGCACGCGGCGGCGCAGCTCAAATTTTCCGGCCACCGCCACGAGCTCGAATCCGGTTTCCAAAGCCTGTTCAAACTTTTTGGTTTCCAGAGGTTGCAGTTCCCTCATGTGAGGGAAGACCGCGGTTAACCATCTGGAGCTTGTCCAATCTCGATCAATGACAACCCAGGAGGCGTCGCGCATTACCGAGACACAAGCCTCCTGATACTGTGACGGCAGAGTGTAGCTCGGAGTAAAGACATCATATCTGGACACGTGCCGGCGCGCGGTCAAAAAAGGCAGCATCGCATCATATGGATAAAAGAAATAGGCGTCCCCGGAGGGCGTGGCCGCGATCCGCGCCACCAGCTCGCGCCCACCCACCGGATCGAGCATCGGGGCGAGCGCGACCCGGCCGCGCGGCGTCGCCACGATATCTGCATGCAACGCCCTACCCGCCCATCTCTGGTACACCTGGGCGGCGGGGAATAAATATACAACTGCAGCAGCGGCAACGGCATACTGGTATTTGGGTAGCCAATGCCCCGTCAGCCGGCGCATGCAATATGCCAATAAGGGGCAGACAGTCGCAACCGCATAGGAGAGGTGTGCTTTATCCGGGCGCGGAAAGCACACGACAAAGCCGGCCAGAGCAAACGCTACGCAGGTTTGTAGCACGCGGTCTCGAAGACACCTAGGCCAGCCGCGGATAAACGTGAGAAGCGTCAGCAATGCCGCCAGCGGGAATAACCACTTCAGCGGGAAAATCGCCTCAAAGCCAAAATGCACCACCGCGAAAGAGGTATAGCTCTTTACCGTAAACAGGATGATGTCCTCGAACGCCGCCGTCAGAGCGCCTTGCCAAGCCAAGTACGCAAACACACACGTCGGGAACAGGGCGGCGCCAAGGAGATATACGATCAACTCGCGCCAATATCGCCGCAGGTTCAGGAAAGCCGTCGCACCGGCAAGGATGGTAAACGCGCCACGGTGGGTAGTGACCATTGCGGCGACGCCAGCCGCGATCCCGGCTGTGAGCGGCCACCGTATCCGCCGCGACGGAAGCTCAATGACGACGAGGGTCGCCCAAGCTGCGACGATTGCAAACAGCGTGGTGAACCACTGATGAATAACTTCCGTCCAGTACCCCTGTGTCAGGACTACCCACGCCACTGCAATAAACGCCGAGGTCGGCGCGTGTTTCGATGCTTGCCGGCAGGCAAGGTAGGTGAAACAGGCGATCCCGGCGGCGGTCGCGATCGCCAGAGCCCGCGCCGACAATAAAGATATCCCGGCTACCTTGAACCATATCGCGGTAATAGCGAAGGAGCCGGGCGGCAGAAACTCAAAAAAATCGAGGTAGATCCTATCGCCTCGAAGCATCCGCTCGGCGCCGTGCAGCATGACACCTTCATCGGGCAGCCAAAAAACGTAGAGAGTGAATGGCAGGCAAAGCGCGACGGCAATCAGGCCTACAGCTAACAGCCACCACCAGTCGCTCGACCAGGTAGGCTTAACGCGGGTCAGGTTATCGGCTGGGCTGGTTTGGTTGGTGCCCAGCCGGCTAGATGACGCATCGTTCACGGATCAGTACACCCTTGCCGACGGAATTCAGTCATCCGGGTTATGCTCAGGACGCCGTGATCCTGAGGGTTATCCGCGCTGCAGTTGCAAGTGCATCACTTGACAGGTTCGTGCTTCCAGCTAAGCCGCTTCGGCCGAGCGGTCCGAAACCGTTCCTTGGACGGGACGAGAGGCGCGGATCTCGAGAATGCTGACAAAGAAGGCGCTGTAGATGATCTGAAAGCCGAGCAGGATGGCGGTGCTGGACGGGATGACGAGCCGCATCGTGTCCGGGTACGACAACGCACCAAACCGCTCTGCGCTCCAGGTGCCGAGCGCATAGACGGCAAGCCCGAGTCCGCCCAGCAACAGCGCCACGCCCGCGATGAGTCCTGCCTCCAATGTAACAACCGACATCAGCGAGCGAAACCACGGGTCCGGAGGCACGATCCGTTCTCGCATGCCGTAGACCTTGGCAAAGATCCAGAACGTCATCGACTGGAAGCCGACGACGACCGCCAATGATGCGTACAGCAGGCTGTGGACGTCAAAGCCGACGCCGCCCACGACACGCGTCCGCGGCAGCAGCCAAACCATCCCCAGGCAGCCAATGGCAAAAAGGACAAACCCCGGATAAAGAAACAGGGAACGCGGGCTGAACAATAGAAAGAATCGCAAACTGCGCCAGCCATCGCGCCATCGCCGCAGATGCGGCGGCCGGCCGCGCCCGTCCGGTGACAGTGTGGTCGGCACCTCGGTCACCCTGAGGCCGAGGACTGCCGCCTTAACCAGCATCTCGAGGGCGAACTCCATGCCCGGCGCCTGAAGATCGAGCGAAAGAACGGCGTGCCGATCGAAGCCACGCAGACCGCAATAGAAATCTCCGCAGCCGCTGCCGAAGAACAGACGGCCGATCGCCGTCAGCATAGGATTGCCCAAATAACGGTGCATCGGCGGCATGGCGCCCGGCAGGATGCCGCCGTGAAAGCGGTTGCCCACTACGAGGTGATAGCCGGCGCGCAGCTGTTCGACGAAGGCGTCCAGCCGGCTGAAATCATAGCTGTCGTCGCTGTCGCCCATGATCACGTATTTGCCGTGTGCTGCGTGAATGCCCGCGAGGAGAGCGCTGCCATATCCGCGCTCGGCGACATGAACCACCCGGGCGCCGTTTGCCGCGGCGATCGCCTGTGAGCCGTCGGTGCTGCCATTGTCGGCAATCACCACCTCGCCCGCGCAGCCGCTCCGGGCGAGGAAGGCCCGTGCCTTGGAAATGCAGCTCGCCAGGGTCTCCGCTTCGTTGAGACACGGCATCAAGATGGTGAATTCGCAGGCTTCACTCATGCCTTCGTTCCGCAGCTCAGGAAAATCCCCGTCGGAGGCGGCCAGCATAATCGATCACTCCAGTCAAATGATTCCCGCGACGATGACAAAAATCAAGCAACTCAGCAGATGCACACTCTTATCTGTAGTCCGCCAGGTTGCCGATGGCCTCTGTCGTGGTTAAAAAGGACGCCGATCCTGCAAGATCTGCATTAAGGAGCGGTAAAATACGGCGCGGACCGATGCCCGCTCGGCTGACGCGAGCGCGTGGCATAAAACAGTTAAGGCGCGCAATCTTCGCAATTTTTCGAAGATCTTCATAACTAGTAAGTTATTCTTTTTGCTGCCCATTTGTTCAGGGAATAAAGGTGATATATCGCCGAGCCGATCGCACAAGCTATTACGATGATGAAGACCACCGAAAATATAATGTGCCGACGCCGCGATTTAGCCAATTCAAACTCTTCGCGAGTCATGACTTTGCCGTTGGGAGTTCTTTTCACGGCTTTGGCGATGATGGGTGGTGCTTGCGGATGACGGTAACCAAATCCTCGAACAGGTGCGCTATCACATATCCGGCCCAGCGATAAGGAACGAGGCTCAACTCTTCATTTTTTTCTGTGACAGTTAGTATTGGTCAGGTTATGCTAACGGTCTCGAGCATGCAAGAGTCAACCCACCGCAGCCGGGCAGTAAAACCAGTTGTACGAGTACGACGATAATTTCTACCGCTACGTGGCGTCCTTTGCGGTCCGGTCGGCGGAGCAGATCGTACCGGTGCTGAGTGCCCTGTTGCCAATCAACAGCGTCGTCGATTTTGGATGCGGCCAAGGCGCTTGGCTGAGCGTATGGCGGGAAGCCGGCGCGAGAGTGACGGGAGTCGACGGCCCTTACGTCGACCAACAACACTTGATGATCGATGCGGATGAGTTCCACGCCGCAGATCTGAGCCAGCCGATCGACCTCGCACGGCGCTTCGACGTGGTGCAAAGCCTCGAGGTCGCCGAGCATTTGCCGAGCTCCCAAGCCTCCGAATTTATCGGCACGCTGACGTCGCACGGCCCGCTTGTGATGTTCTCGGCCGCAGTCCCGGGCCAGGGCGGCGAACACCACGTCAACGAGCAACCCCTAGAGTATTGGCGGGAAAAGTTCCGCGAGCGCAGGTACGTTGCGATTGACTGGGTGCGCCCGACAGTCAGCGCAAATCTCCAGGTTCAGCATTGGTACCGCTACAACATTATCCTCTACGCGGAGGAACCGTATCTCGCAACATTGCCCGATCGTCTGCGCGCATTCCGGGTGCCCGAGAACCAGAGGCTGCATGATTATTGGCCGCTGCCCGACCGCGTCCGTCATGCGGTGATACGTCACTTGCCGCGGCGCGCCGTCGATTCCCTCTCGCGCCTAAAGGGACGGTTGGTGGCGAGAAGAGCGAGGTCCGCGGGATCTGCAGCATGAAGTCGGAAGCGCCGATAGATTGCGCTCCGTCACCGCCTGCTCGGCTCGAAGTGTGTACCGATGGCCGGCCAAGACATCGGGCCAAGTAAGGCGAGCGTCCTCGAGCTTGGCCTCCGCCATCAATCTTGCCGCCGTCTTCTGCTGGCAGTAATGAGATATGCGCCGCAGGATCTGATCAAATACGATCGTAGGGAGGTGTGCGAAATCGAACTTCCCTCTAATCGGAAATATTCTGCTGGCCCACTCTGACATACACTACATCATGAAGCGGGCCCGTCATTACCTCATAGCGCTCCACATTTCCGGCGCGCCCCAGGATGGCAAGGAGGTGATCGAGCTTGCGCGGAAATTGCCCTCGGTCGAGACCGAACCAGACACTCTTGAATAGATTCGGCGACATCGGGAGGATCGCATCAACAACGTGAAAGTGACCGCCTGGGCGACAGACGCGAAGCGCATCCTTCACCATCATGGCCACCTGCTCGTCGTTCAGGTGATGCGTGGTCGCGATCGTTACCACTTCGCTAAAGGATTCGTCCGAGTAAGTTAGCGAAGTGCAGTCCATTACGGCGAATGTCCCAGGCAGCGATGCATGAGCCTGCTTTACGTACGCCGGGTTGATATCGATCCCTGTATATGAGCCGGAAAAGCAGTCTCGGAAGGCGCCCACGCCGCATCCGAGGTCCAGTATTTCCGCATCAGCCGCTAGTTTTATGTTCACAGTAATGAGCTTTCGGTAACGATCTGTTGTTACCCGGCCAAGAGTCTGACCCAGAGCATAAACAGTTGGCAATTCGAGCATTTTGTAAAGAGGGTATAGTATGAGCTTAGAGGTTCTCATCTGTTGCTCCGACGATAAGCGGTGCCCGTGCTTACCAGACCTCGCAGTCGTTCCGGCGCGATGCTAAGAGGGAGCAGATCTCGAAGTGGGCGGACTTCCGTTCGAGTGCTCTCGCGTGGAGAGGTGCTCCTCGTGCTCGGGCAATATCTCGGCGCAGACATCCCACTCGTAGCCGAAACAGTCGGACGAGCCGTTGAGATCGTCACTTGCGCACTGGGTCATTCGATGGCCCGGCTATCGAGCGGCGGTGAGTACAACCGCATCCGTTGGTGAGGGACGCGCCGGCCGACGCGCGGCCACCGCGAACAGGATGTAGAGAGCCCAGAGCTTTTTGCCGTGGTCGCGCTCGCCGGCGAGGTGCTCGTCGAGCAGCCCTTCAAGGGCGGCGCGCTCGAACCAATCGGCGACCGGGTTCTCGGCCGACAGCAGGACATCGCGGCACCGCTCGCGGAACAGAGTGCGGATCAAGGCGCCGATCGGCACGGCAAAACCGTGCTTCTTGCGGTCGACGATCTTCGGCGGCAAGTAGCGCCGCGCCAAGCGCTTTAGGATGTACTTCCGGGTCCCGCCGCGCAACTTCAGCCCGGTCGGCAGCGCGCAGGCGTATTCGGCAAAGCGGCGGTCGAGAAACGGCGCACGGACTTCGAGGCTGTTGAACATCGCGGCGCGGTCGGTCTTGGTCAGAATGTCATCGGGGAGATAGGTGCCGAGGAAGAGATGGAGAAGCAGATCGACCGCCGACAGGCCGTCGGCCTCCGCCGCGCAGCGGTCGATCGGCGCAAGGGCGCGGGCGAGCGCGTTCTCGGGCAAGGCCGATCGCCGCCATAGCGCTGCGAGGTCCTCGGGCGCGAACGGCGCCATCCACAGGAAGCTTTGCCGGCCCGCCGCCACGCCAAACCCCTGTGACAGCTGGCGCAGCAAAAAGCGGCGGTTCATGTATCCCGCGGCGTCAGGCAATGCCGTGACGGCACGGCCGAGCATCCGGCCGAATGCGGCAGGAACGAGACGCATCGCCGGAGCAAAGCGCTGCACCGCGAAATTCGGGTAGCCGGCGAAGAGCTCGTCGGCGCCATCGCCGCCGAGCGCCACCGTCATCAGCCGCCGCGCCGCCTGGCACACGAGCCAGGTCGGCAGCAGCGATGAATCGCCGAGCGGCTCGGCCAATCGTTCGCTGACCGCATCGCAGGCCTGGACAAGGTCGCCGGCCGCGAGCTCGACGACCTCGTGACGCACTCCTAGGTGGCGCGCCACCGCGACGGCGTGCGGGGTCTCGTCAAAGCTTTCGTCAAGGCTCTCGGCGGCGACCCGCACGGTGAACGCGGTCATATCGGGAGCGGCTTCGGACGCGAATGCGGTGATCAGACCGGAATCGACCCCACCGGACAGAAAGACCCCGACCGGCACATCGGCGACGATCTGGCGCCGCACCGAGCCCCGCAGCAACTCGTCCAGCCGCTCGGTCGCCTCGTCGACACCAACCGCCCGCTGCTCGATCGGCGGTTGCCAGTAGCGCTCGACCGCGATCCGCCCGGCGCGCCAGGTCAGGATCGTGCCGGGTTCGAGCCGCTCGATCCCGACCCATCCCGAGCCCGTGCGCGGCAGATATTCGAACAGCAAATAGCGATAGGCGGCGAGGCGATCGAGCCCGGTGTCGCGA
>Ga0182039_10001862_pt1 | contig 11420 bp, 20 predicted proteins | sample sta12Can44000111_FD_125975 | JGI IMG/M metagenome (GOLD analysis project Ga0182039, IMG submission 125975) | Lab enrichment of tropical soil microbial communities from Luquillo Experimental Forest, Puerto Rico - statanox.12C.anox.44.000.111 | ecosystem: Environmental > Terrestrial > Soil >...
CGGGACCAAGGGCCTGTACATCTCGGACGGCACGGCCTGGAATCAGATCCAGGCCGGGGGAGGAACAACCGGTCCCACGGGACCGGCGGGTGCAGCCGGTGCGGCGTACGTGGACGTGGCTTCGACCGCTCCACCTCCAGCTACACCCACCATCAATCCGCCCAACGGCTTGCTCTGGGTTGACACCAGTACCACGCCCTCCTGGACGACGTACCTCATTCCTGGACCCACGGGAGCCACGGGACCGACCGGAGCTACCGGTCCCTACGGTGCCGAGTTCGACGGTGGTAACCAGACCAACGTCGACAACAACACCCTGACTCGGGCCGGGGTCTACATCGGCACTGATGGCAACGGCAATGCGCCCCCGTTCCCCGCTGGTCAGTACGTGCTAGAAGTCCATGCGGTGAATGGGAACAGTGTCATCGAGCAGCGGGCCACCCATGTCAACCAGCCCAACTACATCGCCACCCGTCAGTACAGCAGTGGGGCCTGGGGGCCTTGGCGAATATCCATGCCGAATGTCAGTCGTTACAGCTGTCGGGTTTATCGTACTGCTGCCTTTACCTTCACCACAGCTAATACTCAGTACGTGATCCCTTGGGATACCAAGGCTTGGGATCCTGACAACTGTGTCAATATCAGTAATGGTACGTACACCTGTCCGGTAGCCGGTCTTTATCTGGTTCGTGCTTCGGTTTCGTACAGTGCTGGAGGTGCGCTTCAAACTGTAGTGAGGATTCTGGTGAACGGGACGATTGACACCGTTGTCATAGGATACATGGGAATCGTAAGTGCCTTTGCTATGGAGGCTGTCGCTACCTTGACCTGCAACGCAAACGACGCCATTACTACGGCAGGTCAATGCAATACCGCTAATACGGCAATGCGTGGTGGAACTTCTGAGTCGTATATGGCTGTTATCTATCTCGGACAGTTTGGAGTGGGCTGATGGCGGTTTTGAAGTACTACGACCAACCCTCTGCCACCTACGTCACCCTGCCTGGCCTGCCAGGGGCGCAGGGACCAACCGGTGCGGCTGGACCCACGGGGCCGACTGGAGCGACCGGTACCGCCAGCCAGGTCAGTTGCCGGGCGCACCGGGCTGCTGCCTACAGCATTCTAACTTCGTTGTCCCCTCTGGCCTGGGATGTCGTTGATTTGGATACCAACGGCGCTTACAACACCTCCACTGGGGCATACACGATCCCCGTGGCTGGTAGATACCGTGTCTCCGGTCAGATCATGGGGACAGTGGCCGGAACCAATCAACTCCAGGTTTCAATCTATAGAAACGGAGTGTTGTTCTGCAATCAACAGTCTGCTGCGGTTACTACTGCTCAAAACCTGTGGGCACAGGCTATCGACACTGTTAACTGTTCGGTGGGCGACACCATAACCTTCCAGGTTAACGCCACCACTCAGGTGGGATTGAACCCCAGCCCCTACAACAGCTTTATGACCATCGACCTGCTGGGCGCAGGCGTCGGCCCCACGGGTGCGGTTGGTCCGACCGGCCCCAGTGGCACCATCACCGACAGCGGCTGGCACTGGGTCAACGGTCCTGGTGAGCCGACATCATCTTCGGCAACCTATGACACTGCTGGTAACTCCTGGAGTGCGCCCAGGTTCCGACGTGATGCGGCGGGGTGCGTGTTTCTGGATGGGCTGTTTGGAGGTGTTCCAGCCGGTCCCATCACTTTTTTCACCCTTCCCCCAGGGTATCGGCCTGCTTATGAGCTTAGGTTTGAAACAACGCCAGGGGTTTACATACGGGTATTGCCCACTGGTGATGTGATCTGTGCTGCTAACTCAGTACCTGCAAGTTACAACGCCTTGAACGGCGTGACCTTCATGGCTGAGGATTACCAGTCCATCAACTGGACGTACCCCACGCCTCAGAACGGCTGGACGAACCTGGGCCAGGGCTGTGCGCCTCTCCGTTACTTCCTGGACTCTGCCGGTGACGCTCATCTGTCCGGTGTGATCACAGGAGGGGCAGCCGCCAACACCATCTTCATGACATCGTTCACTTGGGACTTCGATCAGATCTTTGCTGCGGCGTGCGCTCCTGGTAGTGGAACATCTACTTGTCGAATCGATTGTCATGCCAGTGGAGGCATCAACACCAACGGTTATATCGGTGGTGGTACGAACGCCTGGGTGTCGCTGGACGGGATCGTCATATCCAACGTCGGCGGGACGTGGTGGGCACCCGCTCTGTCGAACAGTTGGGTGAACTACGGAGGTGGTTGGGCAGGACTGGGATTCTCGATCAACAAGAACGGTGTGGTCAGTATGCGGGGGCTGGTCAGGAGTGGGACGACAACCGGGGGCACTCCTATCGCTGCGGCGGGAGCGATTCCCTATCCTCCCACTTATCAGATTCCGTTCTTTCAATCAGCTAACGCAGGTCAAGCCCGATGTGATGCCGCAACAAACGGTGGTATCACCTTCCAACAGTTCTTCAGTGGTGGAACCAATGGTTATGTGGCCGTACAGGGCCGTTGGCTCACTGAAGCATCGGAAGGATCAGGGGCCAGTCAACAGGGAGCTATTGGACCCACGGGGGCAACAGGACCGGCAGGGGCGTCCTCGCCTCTGTCTTCGTGGGTCCAGACCCTGACTGCCCCCACCGCGGTGTCTTCGCCCTACACCATCACTCATAATCTGGGCACTACCAATGTCCTGGTGCAGATGTATGACGCGGTGACCACTCAGCAAGTCCAGGCCCAGGTCAGCGTGCTGAACAATAATCAGATCCAGGTCAGCGTCGCCACCAACATGCCCAACAACGTGAATGTGGTGATCATGGGGGCACCTACTTCACCGATCTCGCTCTTTCCAGGGGATCTCGCCACCAAGGCGTACGTGGATGCTCGTACTCCCAACCTGCCGGCTCCTATCACATCAGGCTCAGGAGTCAACAGCTTCACTGACGCCCTGGGAGATGTATGGGTGGCTGCCAATGGCGTGTATAACGGAGCCTGGAAACGGGCCACTGACGTGATGCACTCCAGGGTGACCAGGAATAGTGCTTTCAACATCACCACCACTATCACCCACCTCGGCATGGATGGGGTGATCAACGACCCCTATGGAATCTACGCATCTGGTTGGACGGTCCCCATCGGTGGTGTCTGGTTGCTCGGTGGTGTTGCAGGTATGAATACCATTGCCAATGGTTGGTTCCGGTTCAGGTACTACCTGAACAGTGTTTTTCAGAGTTTTCTTGGCTTGATCAGCCTGAGTACCGCCATAGGCGGGGTTTGCAGCTTCACTTCAATGCCACTGAAACTCAATGCTGGTGATATCGTACAGATTTTTGCTGACGGTAGTGCTACTACTGCATTGCTTACTGGTGTGAACTACACCACTGCTTCGCTTGACTACCTGGGGGCAGGATGACACTTCTCGATTACGCCAACTGGGTGCCGTTGCCTGCTCCTCTGGCAGCAGCCGCACCTTTCTCTAGCTTTACTTCTCCTGATGGGGAGGTGTGGGTAGCTAAGGGTGGGATAGCCGGTGGAGCCTGGCGTCGGGCCAGGGATGTATTGCATGTTTTCATCAGTCGGACAGGAACTGCGGCTCTTGCTGGCAATAACTCCTTAATCCCTTACGACACTGTTCAGGCTGACCCGATGGGACTCGGCATCACTAGTAACGGATTCTCTTGCCCCATTGCCGGGTCTTACCAGATACACGGTCAGTACATGTACACTTCCACTGCGGTCAATCAACCGTACTCTTTGGGTATCTGGAGAAATGGTGCTGCACAGAGACTGGGAGAGATCGCTCTGTCGAATGCTTCTGGCAATGTGGTTTGCGCCACCGTTGATGGCACCATGAGCGACTTGAGTGCCGGTGATCTCATGCAGATTTATACCAACTATTCACCGGCTATATCTGCGTCTGGCGGCGTCGCTTACACCCACATGACCGCCAGGTATATAGGAGGGCACTCATGATCACCAGCCCTCGTCCGGTAGCCCTGCAAAATAGTGGCGACATCTACCAGGAGCTTGGCCCCAACTATTCCAGCCAGGAGCTACTGGTCACGGCTGCCCTGCGGACGGCCATGATCCCTGGTGACGAGATCGTGGCTGAGGTGCGGCCACCCATCTGTCTGGAGCCATTCCCACCGCGGTACGGCTACCCGTCTTACCAGGAGCGCCAGGACAGCATCGAGGCAGTGCTCGATGTGAACCGGAGCTACCCTCCGAACCGGAGGTGGGATCTTAGTGGAGGGGTCGCGGGCTGGCAGGGTGCAGCGCGTAACGTGGGCGTTGAGGAGGTGTGGTAATGACTTTGCATGTCGGTCATGGCATTGGGGGCACGCCCCAGGGCATCGGTCCTATAGGCGACCTCGCGCCGCCGGCTCGCCCCATGCATGGCCGCGTCGTCGGCCTCATCCCCATGTTGAAGTTCGCGGGCGACGTTGTCGGCCCCCTGGCTCAGGCTCGTACCAACGCCAGGAAGAACGCCAGGGACTTCAATGACACCGAGACCACTCGCATCGAGGGCCAGGCCGGCGGCAAGACGATCCATACCGGTGGCCCCAGGGGAGGCGGTCCCAAGCCATTCAACGTGGGCATGGCCGGCGGTGGCCGAACATCCACGACAAGCGCGCAGGCGGCGGAAGACGAGGCGAGGGAGGCACGGGCCAAGCAAGCTGGCCGGGAGAACCGGGCCGCTTACACCCGCTGGATGGGCACGTCCAGGCGACCACCGCGTCAGCCCTGGGGTGGCGAGCCTGAGGCTGAGACTCCTTTCAGTGAGGAGTACGAGCCGAAGCACATGAAGAAGCCGCCCAGGAAGACCATGGACACATCCAACATGAGAGATTGGACACCCTGATGGCTGAGAACAAAGACCGCAGCATGAACGCCGAACTCATCGACGGGATGGTCGACGGGACGTACAAGCGCGTCATTATGGGCCGGTCGCTCTACCCAGACCCTGATCGCCGGCTCCAGCGGGCCGACAGGCTCGACCTGAACCATGGCTACGGGGGCTATGGCATCTGCGAGGCTCCGGAGAAGCGCACCCCAGATGGGCGCTTCACTCACGACTTGGGGTTCATCCCGCCTGAGGCGGGGCGGGTGGTTTAGATTCCACGGTTACTTGTCTGCCGGGAGTGCATGACGATTGAGCAACTCCCGCTCTATGACGGGCCTCCCCAGCTTGAGGCCAGCGACCCCCTTCTGGATAACATCGTGCGCCGGCATGTTCAGAAGCACGGTGACATGAAGACAGACAGCGCCGCCCTCCTGGTGGCGTCGGAAGACTCCTGTACCTGCCCCTCGTGCAAGGGCCGCGCCGGCAGTTTCTGGGATGTCCATCGCACTGAGGTGCTCTCGGGCCTCAAGGAGCGGTGGACAGGGTTCCATCCGGAGTTCTATGCGACGAAGGACACCTATCGGGAAGACGCCATGCGGTGCTTCAACCTGCACCGCCGGCCTCAGGGCACCGACTGCATCGACTACCGGGACGATAATCGCAAGCTGTCGGGTAGGAACTGGCCCCAGGACAAGGCGGTCTACCTCTGTGATTTCTGCCCGGTGAAGACCGCGGTGGACACAGCCATCCGGCACGCGGCTGGCATGTACAAGAGAGCGCCAGGCGAAGTTGACTGAGATGAACGGCTCGGAGCCGACGCCCCAGGAGGTCGTGACCCTCTTCCTCATCGTGATCGACCTGGATGGCTCTTCTAGAGCGATCCTGAACACCGAAGAGCGGTTCATGGCCCAGCGTCAGGCCACCCCGAAGGATGTCTACCCGGCGGTGGCGAACGTGCTGGCCGATTTCCAGGGCCTCAAGACCGCGGAGGCCATGGTCAGTTTCCAGATGCAGATGGCCCGCTCTGCCCAGGAGGCGAGTCAGGCGGCTGCCAGTCGACAGGAGGACAAGTGAGCTACGCCGACATCGCCGCCCTTGCCAAGGATGAAGCGTTCCAAGAGCGGGTCAAGGTCAGCGCCACCATCGATTGCCAGACCCATCTGGACGATCCCAACCGGGCTGACTGGTCGAACCTGGCCTACGACACTCTGCGGGGTGCGGATCATGTGATGGACACCTTCATCCGGTTCGTGGCGCAGACTACCGGTATTGCGGACGGCTATCTACCTACCATTGATCAGACGACGATCACCGACGAGGCCATCTCGACCGCGGTCGATGCGGCCTACCCCATCATCGCCAGCCTGTGGTACAACCCAGACGGCACCCCTTGGGGCGGGGCTATGCACCCACCTGTTGGGGAGGAGGTGCCGCCCATCGAGGAAGTGCCCCCTGCCATCACGTCATTTGATCCCATCAGTGGTGGGGCAGACACCCTGGTCACCATCATCGGGGTGGGCCTGACCAACACGGCCAGGGTGAACATTGGCGCTGACTGCGGCAATTTGACCGTGGTCGATGACACCCAGGTGACCTGCACCATCGCCAACCCCAGGCCCTCCAAGGGGTTCTACGACGTGATAGTCGAGATCAACGCCATCAACTACACCGCGGCCACCCAGTTCCAGATCACCTGAGAACTGTCTCTAGAGGCCCCTGTGGCCCCCTGTGACCGCCTACAGCCGACTTTGGGTAGTCCAGCCCTCTGTCCACTGGTAGGCGTCCTGGAGGGGCACTGAGGGGCTGTGATCGTGGCCGCAGTTCCACTGTCCAGACCAGCGGTCCTGGAGGCAAGGCGGCGGGGAGTCAGCCACCTGGAACTTGCGCCCTGAGGGCCGTAGCTCCTGACTAGTGACGATCCCCTTCTGAGTCGCCATCAGGTGTAGGTGAAGCTGGCTGCCTTGTAGGCGTTGCCGTTGGGTCCGGACACCGACACTCCCGTGATCCCTGGGCACTCACCAGGAGGAGCGACACAGGTGATCGAGGTGGCACTGACCACTACCACGCTGGTCGCGGCCCGCCCGCCCATGGTCACGGTGCAGCCGGCGGCGAAGCCGGTGCCAGTCAAGGTCAGGGCTGTGGCAGACCTCGTGCCTCCGGTGGCTGGGGCCACGGTGGTCAAGGTCGAAGTCGAGGCTGGCACCAGGCCCGCCACCGCGGTTAGCTGGTTGGTGACCAGGGTCTGCTCGGCGGTCCACCTGTTCTTGAACGACCCGTTGGTGCCAGTGCCAGGGTTGAGGTTGGCGGTGTTGGCAGAGCAGTCGGTGCGGTTGGCGTTGGCCGGCGGGGACGTGTTGGGAGCGTCAGGGAAGGGCACTGGGCTGATCGGCACCCCGGTGGGCTGGGTTACGGTCCCCCCAGGGGAGGTGCTGTACCCGCTGCCGTCCTGGGGAGCGGTGTTCTGATAGCGAGCTACGGGCTGTACCGGTAGCTCCTGAGGGTAGAAGTGGGTGACGAAGCTCATGGCGTGGTCCCCACGACGGTGATGTCCCGGTTGAGGTTGTCGGCGCGGCCCTGGAGCCTGGCCTGCTCGACAGCCAGGCTGGCGTTGGCAGTCGAGGTGCGGCTCACGGCTCCGGTGGGCGGTACGTCAGTGAAGGAGGACTGCCCGCCGGCCCCGTTGGTGTTGCCCACCAGGGGAGAGGAACTCCAGGTGGTCTTGGCCGGGTCCACGATGGAGATGAGGAAGGGGTTGCCAGGGGAGTTGGGCGTGCCACTGCCGGCCACGGTGTAGAGGGCGGCGGCGTTCTGATTGGCCGGCAACTCCAGGGGGTGGATCTGATACGGACCCTGGTAGGGCGCGGCCATCAGGCGTTGGCTTTCTCAGCCGCCTTGGCAGCCTTCTCTTCCTCCCGCTTGGCCTTGGCCTCAGCCTGCTTGGCCGCGTGCTCGTGGAAGTCACTGCTGCCACCTTCCAGGCGAGGATCGTCGCTGATGTCAGCTACGACCTCCTGGACGTTGTCCTGGTGCTCCTGGATGGCTGCCTCTGCCTGGGCCTTGCGCTCGTCGGAGATCGGGGCGTCAGGGTCGACGGCCACGTTCCCGGTGGCGACGATGGCGCTGGCTGCCGCGGTGTTTGCCGGTAGCTCATAGGGGGAGATGACTTGCTTGTAGGGGTCGACATACTCGGGCTGAGGCGGGGGAGTTTCCGCTTGCTGCTCTACCTCGGCCTCAGCCTGGTGGGTCGTCCTGCGATGGGGTGCGTGCTCTTGGTCGTCTGCCATGCCCTAAGTCTTACCCACCGCCTCCTGCTCCCCTGTGTCACTCGATGCCCAAGGGTCTTCGGTGGCCGTCCCGAAAATCATGGCCGGCGTGGTCTCCAAAAATGGCTGCATCATGCAGGACTGATGGATCTTGGCCCTGACGAGGCCCTGGGGCAGGGGGACGTGGCCCACCCAGTCTAGGGTGAGGGGCCAGTTCACCCCAGGAGTGAGCACCAGGGCACCCAGGTGCTTGATGCAGGATCTGGCCGGCGGTTCGGGCCGGCGGTCGATCAGGTAGGCATCCGGCCAGTCACATGGCTCTCGCCAGTCGCACACTACGCTTGACTCTATGCCAGAACTCGCGGCTGCCCCAGAGCTACTTGGTGCCGGCGCTGAGGGTGCCGGTGCTGGCGGGATGGGCGAGATGGGAGGCATGGACTTCAACGACATGCCCTTCCAGAAAATCGCTGGTCAGATGGGCGGCAAGCTCGTCCACGCGGCCATGGGAGCCATCGGTACCCACGGTGGTGACCAGGAGACCGCCAACATCGGGCCTGTCGGCAAGATCACCTGACGCGAAGCGGCCCCCCGAAGGGGGCCACTTGCATGGCTACACATGGCTACCACACCATGACCGCAGCGAACCGTCCCGAAAGGAGGATGGATCCCGGTGATGTCAGAGTACCAGATTTTTTGGCTAGGCAAGTCGTATGGGGCTGAGCAGGTGGGGCTAGGCCAGTCGGTTAGGATGCTTGCCGCGCAAGCACCCGGCGGGGGATCGTGACCTCAGTACCGTCAGCCTTGCGACGAATGTGCTCGTTGACCACGACCTGGCCGCTCTTCAAGTTGTACCTCTCCATGAACTCCTGGAGGCAGCGGCGAGCCAGGGTCTGCTGGACGTACTGGTAGGGCCAGTCGTTGAGATCTCGTGAGATCTCCATGATCCCCATACCGCCCAGGAACATCTCAACGATGACCTCGTCGCGGATCTGATTCTCGTCCCACTTGGACATGGGCGTGTCGGAGCAGTCTTCGCTACACCAAAACACGAACCGTCCTATGCGGCGACGCCAGCCCATGAACGCACCGCAGCAGCGGCAGCGCATCTCCTGGAGTTCCTCACCGTCCTGCGAGGTGCGGGTCTCGGGCATCAGCTTGCCTTCCTGAGGGCGGCGATGACCTCATCCAGGTAGCTGGCTGGGAACACTGCACCGGACATGTTCTGCCCGGTGGGGATCAGGTTGATGCCCACTCTGATGTAGTCATCAGAGGTGCCAGTCGGGATGCGGGTGATCCTGACCTCTCTGTTGTCGCCCAGCTTGACCCGGCTCACGATCTTGGGCGGGCGGATCGTCCGGACAGGGGTCTTCTTACTTTCTGACATGGTAAACGCGGTCTTTCTCTATCAGTTGGAGGTGGTCTGGGCCTTTGATGTGAGCCGACACAGTGGTCTCACGGTAGTTGCCGTGCTTGTCAATCCAGCGGCGCTTGTGCTCTCGCACTCGCCAGCGGTGGCTCCAGATGACAGTCTGGGGGACGTGGTCTGGATCAGTGTGTTGGGGTGGCCGGTCGACGGGCCGTAGCTCCACGACAGTCACCTCTGACAGCGGACTGTTGGCCCGCTTGAGCCGCTTCCGCATGGGCCGGTCAGCCGGCATGCGGAAGGGGATCTGCTCCTGCACGAACTCCCAGAGGGAGAGCAGGAAGGCGTTGAATCGGTTGAGGGAGAAGGCGTAGCTCTCCCGGTGTCGGTCGTAGTCTTCCCTGGCTCCTGGCAACTGGCCGGCGTCGCCATGGAACTCCACCGTTTCGGCGGTGCTGCCGATGTCCTCGATGGTCAGGTTCTGAACCTTGGTTCCCCACTCCCACTGGGTGATGTGCAGGAGGGGCAGCCCTCCGGTGAGGTTGACCACCTCTTCCTTGCTCGACTGGGCGTACTCCTTCTGATTGACCTCATCCAGTTCGTCGTAGGCATCGGAGAACTCGGAGATGATTACTGCTCCCCGCTCTTCGGACCAAAGGATGGCCTTGATCGAAGTCACCTTGCCGCGGGCGTCGAGGATGTGCAGCGGTCGCTCCAGGTAGATGAAACCGCGGGGGCAGGGGAGATCCTGGGGGAGGATTACCTCGTGCTCGTGGGCCTCGTAGGCGTCGGTGAAGTCCCAGAGGCGGGAGATGATCTCCCGTCGCACGTAGAAAGTCTCGGCGCTGTCGAGCCGGCTGGTCAGGTACTTGTCGACCTTCCACGGCTTGCCTCGCCGCCCGGTCTGGGGGTCGTAGTCCCGCATGTGAGCGTGCTTGTCGACCATGCCCTGGAAGGTATGGATGAACCCACCGCGGTATTGGCTGCGCTCCCACCAGCGACAGAGCTTGACCTGTTCCTCCAGGACATCGATAGGTCTATACACCGTACTCATCGTCGCCCCCTGTAGTGTCTGAGGGCAGCCAGGATGATCCCGGTGGAGAAGCCGATGACGGCTACGATGATGGCGGTGTCGCTCACGACGCCTCCCTCTCCTGGGCATTCAAGGTGTCGCGGCAGAGCTTGGCTTCCCTGTAGTTCATGAAGAAGTCGTCGTACTGCTCTTCACCTCTCATGAGGAACCAGCAGGTATAGAAGTGGATCTCGCCACCAGGGCAGAGGTAGCCCTTCGCGCCTGTGTCAATGGCCCAGCGGCGCTCGTTGCATTCCTCTCGATGGTGCTGAGCATTGCGCCCCAGGCGTACCGGGTGCGGGTTCTCACACCATGTCTGATTGTCGTCGTCCCGATGGATCTCCCAGAGGTTGCTCACGGCCACACCGCCTGGGGGCGAGCCTCGATCAGCTTGAGGCGGTCCTTGTCGAAGGGCACCCACACCGGCTGGCCGGTGCGCTCGCACTCTTCCAGCACCCGGTAGTAGCGGTCGTACTGCCGGCGGAAGTAGCTCCGCTTGACGAGGTACCACACCGCCAGGAAGGGCAGGATCAGGATGGTGAAGACCCAGGTGACCCCAGTGAAAAGGGGGCCGATGGCGCTGTAGGCCAGGAAGCTGGGGTACCACTTCTCCCACCGGACCTTGGCCTCGTACATGAGGCCCTGGGCACCGAAGGGGTCCATGTAGCGGCCCAGGACAGGCTTGCCGTTGATCTGGCGGTATGAGGGAGCCGGCGGATCGAAGTCACCGCGCCGGTCCATCCAGTAGTCCTGGGAACCGTGGAGGTAGCTGCTGTAGTCAGGTGGTAGTTGGTTTGCCATGGCTACATCGTACCACATGTGAGAGCGAGCGTGTACATCATTCGTGGGGTCCGAACTGCATCTCGCCCCACTTGTAGTCATC
>Ga0182039_10001863_pt1 | contig 11417 bp, 9 predicted proteins | sample sta12Can44000111_FD_125975 | JGI IMG/M metagenome (GOLD analysis project Ga0182039, IMG submission 125975) | Lab enrichment of tropical soil microbial communities from Luquillo Experimental Forest, Puerto Rico - statanox.12C.anox.44.000.111 | ecosystem: Environmental > Terrestrial > Soil >...
CGTTAGCCGAGGTGTCACAACAGATTGGCTTGTTGCGGTTAAGTTTGGTCGGAGTGGCAGGATTTGAACCTGCGACCCCCTCGTCCCGAACGAGGTGCTCTACCAGGCTGAGCCACACTCCGACTGACAAGCGGGCTTATACAATCGTGACTCTGGCCGAGCAAGCGGGCCAGTTGCGCGGTTTTGGCCCGGCAAGGTGCCGCTCGAGCATGATCCCGAAAAGTGGACACCGGTTTGCGGAACAGATCATGCTCAAACAATAGCGCGTTAGCAGCGATGCCGCCGCGCCCGCGCCCGTGTTATTGAGGCGTCGAAGCGAGCGATAACAGGCGCAATGATAGTCCCAATACGGCAGCAATGATCGCACAAGGAACCGCAGCGGAGACGACGACGCATGTGCTCAAGCCCGACGCCGCGGGCCTTGATGCCGCGGCGCGTATGCTTGCCGCCGGCGGGCTGGTCGCGTTTCCGACCGAGACCGTCTACGGGCTTGGCGCCGATGCCACGAATGGCGAGGCGATTGCGCGGCTCTATGCGGCCAAAGGCCGGCCGGCCTTCAATCCTTTGATCGCGCATGTCGCCAGTGCCCCCGCGGCACGCAAACTCGCACGGTTCGACGCCTTCGCGGATCGCCTGGCGGCGGCGTTCTGGCCTGGCCCGCTGACATTGGTCCTACCCAAGGCGCAGCGCTGCCCGGTCGCCGATCTCGCCACCGCCGGATTGGATAGCATCGCGGTGCGCGTGCCGGCGCACCCGGCGGCGGCGGAGATTTTGCGCACCTTCGGCCGACCCGTGGTGGCGCCGTCGGCTAATCGCTCCGGCCACGTCTCGCCGACCACGGCCGCGCATGTGCTCGCCGATCTCGGCGGCCGGATCGACCTCATTGTCGATGGCGGCGCGGCGCCGGTCGGGCTGGAATCGACCATCGTCGCCTGCCTTGCTGAGTCCTTTGGCGCCCCGGCGTTGCTTCGGCCCGGCGGCGTGCCGCGTGCGGCGATCGAAGACGTGCTTGGTCGCCCGCTCGCCGACGCGACGGCGGGCACGACCGGCAAAAATGCGCCGCGCGCACCGGGCATGCTCGCTTCGCACTATGCGCCGCGCACGCCGTTGCGGCTTGGCGCGAAGGAAGTCGGCGCGAGCGAAGCACTGCTTGCCTTCGGACCGGCACTCGCGGCAGGCGCCTCGGGCGCGGTAAAGATCTTGAACCTTTCCGCGCGCGGCGATCCGATCGAGGCGGCGGCGAATTTGTTTTCGTATTTGCGCGCGCTTGATGCCATCGGAGCAAATGCCATCGCGGTGATGCCGATTACGCACGACGGGCTTGGCGAAGCGATCAACGATCGGCTGCGCCGCGCGGCGGCACCATGAATAGTACTGACTTCTTTTCCCCTCCCGCCCACGCGCGCAGCGCGTGGTGGGGAGGGGAAAAGTGGCACTTGAAACAAGGCAGTAAGAACATTGCTTGTAGATTCACTCCTATTCATCCGCGCTACAATCTGGTGAGGAGCCCCGGATGACATCGATTATCCCGGAACGTATTTTGTTCATTTTGCCGTTCGCCGCGTTGATTGTTTGCAGCGCTGCGGCACGCGCCGAAGTGCAGAAATTCCTCCACCCGTGCGGCGGCCTGCAGCTGTGCGCCTCGTATCAAATGGTGCTGACCCCGCCCGAGGGCTGGGCCGTCGACGAGAAAGCAAGCAACGAGAACAAAATCCAGATCATGGTGCCGAACGGACAAAGCTTTGCCAGCGCCGAGCCGCTGATCTACGTGCAGGTGTTCTATCACGCCGACAAGCAGCAAACGCTCGGCGACTTCGCGCGCGCAAGCAATGCGCGGTGGCTCGCTGCCAATCCAAAATCAAAGATCACCGAAATGCCGCCGGTCGAGCGCACCAACGGCAAACCGTCGTTCCTGCGCTTTGCCAGTGAAAATCCCGACAAGCCGCAGCAAGCTTTCGAGATCGGCGCACTCGGCGTTGATTCCGACAAGGACGGCAACGAATTCGTGCTCGACGTGGTGATGAGCGGCGCAAGCAAAGCGGCGCTGGATCGCGCCAATGCCGCTTACACGGCGTTCCTCAAAGCCCATTGAGCGGTGTAGCCTTATGGAGCGCAAGCGTAATCCGGGAGTCGCGCAGTACCGGTAGGTTCCCCGGATTTCGCTCCGCTTCATCCGGGCTACGTTTTTCAAGTGTCGCTTTGCCGGGCCGTAAGGCGCGCTTGCGCCGGGCGACGCCGGCTGTCATTTATCAAAGGACAACGCCCATTGGCCGGAAACGCCTGATGCTCGACATGCTGGACAATAGGTCAGACAAAGCGATCGATCCCGCCTTGCTGTCGCATTTCGCCGCGATCGTCGGTGACAAATACGCCATCACCGATCCATCCGCGCAGGCGCCCTATTTGGTCGAATTGCGCGATCTGTTCCGCGGCCATTCGCCGATGGTGCTCCGGCCCGGATCAGTCGCGGAAGTCTCGGCGATCCTCAAGCTCGCCAACGAGACTGGAACCGCGATCGTGCCGCAAGGCGGCAATACCGGCCTCGTCGGCGGCCAGATTCCGCATCACAACGAAATTGTGCTCTCGCTCAACCGGCTCGACCGCATCCGCGAGGTCGATCCGACGTCCTACACCATCACCTGCGAGGCCGGGGTCACCTTGCGGCGCGCGCGCGAAGCCGCCGCCGCGGTCGACCGGCTCTATCCGCAGCTCCTGCCCTCCGAAGGCACCTGCACCATCGGCGGCAATCTCTCCACCAATGCCGGCGGCACCGCCGCGATCGCGCACGGCATCGCGCGCGCGCACGCGCTCGGGCTCGAAGTGGTGCTGGCCGACGGCCGCGTGCTCAACAATCTCAACAAGCTGAAAAAAGACAATACCGGCTACGATCTAAAAAACCTGTTCATCGGCGCCGAAGGCACGCTTGGAGTGATCACCGCGGCGGTGCTTCGCCTGGTGCCGCGGCCGCGCTCGGTCGAGACCGCTTTTGCCGGCGTCGCTTCGGCGGAAGCCGCGCTCGAACTCCTCGTCATCGCGCAGGAGCGCACCGGCGGCGATGTCACGAGCTTCGAAATCATAACGCGCGAAGGCATCGAGCTGGTTTTGCGCTACGGCCAGGGTTGCCGCGATCCGCTCGCCTCGCCGCATGCCTGGTACGTGCTGATGGAGCTGTCCTCGCAACAGCGCGAAGGCTTGCGTGAGGCGCTCGAAGCGGTGCTGGCGGAAGGCTTGGAGCGCGGGCTTATTCACGACGCCACCATTGCCGAGAGCCTCGAACAAGCCAGAGCGTTCTGGCGTGTGCGCGAAATGTTCGGCGAGGTGCAGCGCTTTGCTGGCGGCTCGATCAAGCACGACATTTCCGTGCCGGTCGCCGCCGTGCCGGACTTCATCAAAGAAGCCGGCGCCGCGGTCACCGCGCTCATTTCCGGGGCGCGGCCGCTTCCTTTCGGCCATCTCGGCGATGGCAACATTCATTACAATGTCAATCAGCCGGTCGGCGCCGACAAAGAAGAATTCCTCAAGCGCTGGGACGATGTGAACGCCACCGTGTTCGCGGTGGTGAAGAAATATGGCGGCTCGATTTCGGCCGAGCATGGCGTCGGCGTGATGAAACGCGATCTGTTGCCGACGGTGAAGGACCCGGTCGCGCTTGACCTGATGCGGAACCTCAAGCGGCTTCTCGATCCGAACGGCATATTGAATCCGGGCAAGGTGCTGTAGGGCCGCGTCATTGCGAGCGAAGCGAAGCAATCCAGGCCAATATACGAAGTTTGAAATTTTCGAATTCTGGATTACTTCGTCGTCCCAATTTAGGGCTCCTGGCAATGACGATCAGAGAATGAGCGAAAAATATGGAACAACAAACGCAACCCTCCGATCAAGACACGTCCCAAGACACGCCCCAAGACACCTCCCGGGACATTCTCTACGAGCTGCGCGACGGCGTCGGCCGGGTAACATTCAACCGCCCGCAAGCGCGCAACGCCTTCACCTTCGCGATGTATGAGCGGCTTGCCGCAATCTGCGACGAGGCCAATCGCGACCGCGCCATCAAGGTGCTGGTCTTGCAAGGCGCCGGCGACAAGGCCTTTGCCTCGGGCACCGACATCAATCAGTTTCGCGCTTTCACCACCCCGCAGCACGCGCTCGAATACGAATCCCGCATCGACCGCGTGCTCACTCAGCTCGAACAATGCCGCGTGCCGACGATTGCCGCCATCAGCGGCGCCTGCACCGGTGGCGGCGCCGGTATCGCCGCCTGCTGCGACCTGCGCATCGGCACCAAGACGACGCGGATCGGATTTCCGATCGCGCGCACGCTCGGCAATTGTCTGTCGATGTCGAGCATCAGCCGGCTCACCGCACTCGTCGGTCCGGCGCGAGTGAAGGACCTCATTTTCACCGCGCGCCTGGTCGGCGCCGAGGAAGCGGCGAGCCTCGGTCTTCTCAATGAAGTGGTGGAAGATTTGCCGGCGCTGCAAAAGCGCGCCGGCGAACTGGCGACGCTGATCGCCGGCCATGCGCCGCTCACGCTCAATGCCACCAAACAGGCTTTGGTGCGGCTGACGCGGCGGCTATCGCGCGAAGAAGGCGAGGATCTCATTCTCATGTGCTACATGAGCCACGATTTCCGCGAGGGGCTCGATGCCTTTCTCAACAAGCGGCCGCCGAAGTGGACAGGGGAATAAAATTTCTCCCTCCTGCCTTGCGGGCGAAGGGAACGTGCAAGGCCCATTTTTCATTCGAACAACTCGTCGGCGCGGCCGGACAAAGGTAGCGGCACGCTGATGCCGAGCGCTTTAGCGGTTTTCAGATTGATGTAGAGTTCAATCTTGGTCGCTTGCTGAACGGGTAAATCGGCAGGCTTGTCACCTTTGAGAATTCGGCCGGCCTGGAGTCCCGCCAGCCGATATGATTCCGCAAGATCCGATCCGTAACTCAAGAGACCCCCGGCCGCGGCGAATTCGCGTCCCTTGTAGATCGCCGGCATGGCATGGCGCATCGTCAACTTAGCCAGTTGTTCGGCATGGGTCGTAAACAACCCGCCGACAGCAACAACGAGTCCTTCGGCCCGCAATTGCGCCAAGCTGAGAAAGGCAGCATCAAGCTCGCGTTCGGAGCTGGCTTTCAGCACGGGAAGGTCCACTCCAAAGGCGCGCGCCGCCGCGCGCACTTCTCCCATTTGGGCGTCAGACAGCACGGTATCGGTCGGATTGATGAGCAGTGCTATGACACGTGCTACCGGAATTAGCTCGCGCAGCAATTCCAATCGTTTCGGTGCTACCTCCACATTCAGTTGGGTGACGCCGGTCATGTTGCCGCCCGGCCGGTCAAGGCTGGCGACGAGGCCCAGTTGGATCGGATCAGCGGAGGTTTCGAATACGATGGGAATGGTCGTCGCCGCCCTGGCGGCTAGCGCCGCAGGTGTACCTCCGGCAACAATGACGTTGACCTGTCGTTGCAACAGATCGGCCATCATCGGAGCGAGCCGATCGAGTTGGTTATTCGCCCAGCGGTATTCGACGGCCACGTTCTGGCCTTCAACATAGCCGGTTTCGCGCAGGCCTTGGCGGAACGCGGTCTTCGCAAACGGTATGCCATCGGATGATGCGCCGTTGAGAAATCCAATTACCGGCATCGCCGGTTGCTGCGCGCGCGCCGCAAGCGACCGTGTTGCCGCCACGCCAGCGACTAGCGCGATGAATCCGCGGCGTCTCATTCCATGACCTCGTCAGCAATCGAGAGCAGGCCCGACGGCACTTCGATGCCAAGCACGCGTGCTGTTTGCAGGTTGATGGCGAAATTGAATTTGGTTGATTGCAGTACCGGAAGGTCGGCGGGTTTGGCGCCCTTAAGAATCTTGCCGGTGTAGAGGCCGACTTGATGACCTATTTCAGCCAAGTCCGCTCCGTAGCTCATCAGTCCGCCGGTGATCACATAATCGCGCAGCGAATAGGCCGCCGGTATGCCGTCGCGCGCAGTCAGCGTGATGAATTGTGCGGCGCGGGTAGAAAAAAATGCATCGGCGGAGACAAAGAGGGCGTCGGGGTGGTCTTGGGCAAAACTAGCAAAGGCCGCATCGATCTCGCCAATTGTGGTGGCGTTCAGGATTCGCAGTTGCAATCCCATTGCAGCGGCGGCTTCCTTAGTTCCAGCCAGCGTGGCCTGGGCGCTCGCCACATTAGCTGGATTTATCAGCACGGCCACGTGGACAGCCTTGGGCACCATATCGTGCAGAAGCCGCAACCGTTTCGCGTCCACCTCGCTGAGAAAATCATTGACACCGGTGGCGTTGCCGCCGGGTCGGTTAAGGCTTGCGACCAGCCCGAGCTTCACGGGATCTTGCCCGACAGCGAAGACGATCGGGATCGTTGTGGTTGCCGCTTTGGCGGCGAGCGCGGTCGCGTTATTTCCTGTCGTAGCAATCACAGCCACGCGTCGGCGCGCCAGATCGGCCATTGTCGCAGGCAAGCGATCGTAGTGGCCTTCCATCCAATGGTATTCGACAGTTACGTTTTGCCCATCGACGTAGCCCGCTTCGCTGAGACCTTTATAGAAAGCGGCTGCATTGCGCGCATCGGAATGAGGTGACTGGCCGCTCACGACCCCGATCACCGGCATCGCCTGCTGCTGCGCGCGCGCCGAAATCGGACGCCTCAGTGCAGCGCCGGTTAAGCCTATTCCGATAACGAATTCGCGTCGTCGCATGGTCCGCCTGCAGAGACCAGTGCATTCGAACGGCAGCAAGGATCAAATCAGGAAATTGGCCCGGGCGGAATGGGGTTGCGGGACCGCCCTGCCATTACTGCAATCATTCTATCTGCGGGATTTTGGCGCTGGCAATGAGTTCCTTAAAGAACGGCACGTTCTTGGCGATGCGCTCCTTGACCGCGTCGGGTCCGCCGGCGACCGGAGCGTAGCCGAGCGCAATGACGCGATTCTTGATGTCGTCTTGCGACAAAACCGCGAGCGTCGCCTTGGTGTATCGTTCAAGGATCTCGGTCGGCGTCCCGGCCGGCGCCAACAAAAAGTGTTCGGTATCGAGCGTGACATCCGGAAAGCCTTGCTCGGTGAAGGTCGGCACGTCGGAAAGATTCACCCAGCGTTGTCTGGTGGTGACGGCGAGCCCGCGCATCACTCCGGCCTGCACTTGCGCCTGCGCCCCGGGTAACGCAGTCAACAACAAATCGACTGTGCCGGTAAGCAGCGCCTGGGTTGCCGGACCGCCACCATTGAAAGGAATGTTGGTGATGTCGACGCCGGCTTTGAGCTTGAACAGCTCCATGGCGAGCTGCGGCGTAGTGCCGTTGCCGGGGCTCGCGTAATTGAGCTTGCCTGGGTCGGCTTTGGCGCGCGCAACCACTTCGGACACGGACTTGATAGTGCCCTTCGCATTCACCGCGAGGATATTCGGCGCGACTGGAAGCGTCGCGATCGGGGCAAAATCCTTGGCCGGATCGTAAGCGACATTCTTATAGAGCGCGGGATTGACGACGAGTGCGCTCGAGGTGAGCAGAAGCGTATAGCCGTCCGGTTCGGCGCGCGCCGCCTCGACCATGCCGATATTGGCGCCGGCGCCGGCGCGATTTTCCACGATCACGGTTTGACTGAGCGCCTGCTGCAGCGGCGATTGCAGGAGGCGCGCCAACACGTCCGATGATCCCGCCGGCGCGAACGGCACGATGATCCGGATCGGCCGGCTGCTGCTGAGCTGCGCGCGTGCTGCGAACGGTCGGGCGAACGCGGCGGCACTGAGCAGGAGGAATGAGCGGCGCGGAAGCCCACCTCTCCCCGCTGCGCTGGGAGAAGTCGGATAGCGAAGCAATCCAGGTGAGGGGGCGTTGCTGCTATTCTGAGCGTAACCGACAGGCCCCCTCACCCTGACCCTCTCCCCGCCCGCGGGGTGAGGGAACCAACGAAATCTGCGCTTCATTAAATGCCCCCTACTCCGAGCTCACCTCGCCCCGACGACATTGTAGGCCGTCAGCGGACGGCTGATGCCCTTGAGCGCGAAATCGCCGGCCGGCTCGACGGCGATCGCTTCTTCAACCGCCAACAACACCCGTGGACTGATGAGAATCTGACCGGGCTTGGCTTCGTCGCACAAGCGCGACGCGATGTTCGAGACGGTCCCGATCGCCGCATAATCGAAACGGCCCTCGAAACCAATGGTGCCTAGCGTCGCATAGCCGTGAGCGATGCCGATGCCGAAACCGAGCTCGTGAACGAGCCGCCGCCATTTCTCGATCAAGGCGCCGAAGCGCCGAGCGCATATCGAGCGCCATGCGCACCGCTTGGAGCGCCGGATTGTCGACCGGCACCGGATCGTTGAACACGACCATGACGCCGTCGCCAGCATAGCGCTCGAGCGTACCGCTATATTTGATGATGATTTCGCCGATCGCGGCGTGATATTGGCGGAGCAGCGTCATCACGTCTTCCGGATCGGAGCTTTCAGAAAACCCGGTGAAGCCGCGCAAATCGCAGAACAGCGCGGTGATCTCGCGGCGATGGCTTTCCAGCTGCCGCTCTGTGCCCGAGGCAACGATGAGGTCGGCGACCTGCGGCGGCAAAAAGCGCCGCAGCCGGCCCATGCGCTCGATCTCGCCGACCTGATCGGCGACGCGGGCTTCGAGTTGTTGATTCAACTTGACGACTTCTTCCGTCCGCTGGCGCAGCTCATTGAGCAGCCGTGCGTTCTCGATGGCGATCACCGCTTGCGCGGCAAAGTTTTGCACCAGCGCGATCTGCTGCTCGGTAAACGCCCGAACTTCTTGGCGATAGATGTTAATTGCACCGATGACGGCACCGTCTTTGAGCAAAGGAACAATCAGAAGAGTCCGCGCCCCAGCCAACGTTGTCAGGCGGTTGCCCACATAACCGGGGTCGACCTGGACATCGGCAATTTGCACCGGTTTTTTGGATTCGACGAGAACGACAAGGCCGCTGCCGGGTCGCGGCGGAATGTGGGGATTTTGCTGCATCGCCTCGGTATAGGCAGGCGGCGCACCGTCGATTGCGACGCTTCGAAATCCATCCGATTCACAAAGCATCAGGATGCCGAATTTGGCGTCGCAAATATGCCGCGCATTTTCGAGCATGGTTTTGAACACAGGATCAAGCTCGCCCCGCGAACTGGCGATGATGCGCAACACATCGGCCGCCGCCGTTTGTTGTTCAAGCGATTGCCGCAGCTCATTGAGTAGCCGCGCGTTCTCGATGGCGATCACGGCTTGGGCGGCGAAGTTCGTCAGGAGTTCGATCTCCTTGCCGGCAAAGAGGCGCACTTCCTGGCGATAGATAACGATTGCGCCCACCAAGACGTCATCTTTGAGCAACGGAATGTCGACCAAAGTTCGCGCGCCAGCAAGCTCCACCGTGGCGACACGTAGCGGATCGCGTTCGGCGTAGGCCGCCCCAGCTCTGAGGTCCTCGGTCTGATTGACCTGCTTGGTCCTGACTAGGCGGGCAAGACCGGTACGCGGTCCGGGACGAATGGTGGGATTGGCCCGCCACCATTCGTTTACAGCGGCCGGCGCGCCGTACATCGCGACGATCGTAAATTTGTCGCCGTCGCAAAGGAACAAATTGCCAAACTTGGCGCCGCAAATGTTTACGGCGTTAGCGAGGATCGCTTCAAAAACTGGAGTGAGATCGCTGGGTGAACTCGAAATGACTTTGAGAACTTCGGCGGTCGCGGTCTGCTGTTGCAGCGACTCGCGCAGCTCGTTGAGTAGCCGCGCATTTTCGATGGCGATCACCGCCTGCGCGGCGAAGTTTTTGACGAGTTCGATCTGTTTGTCGGTGAACGGACGAACTTCTTGGCGGTAGATCAAGATCGCCCCGATCAGCGCGTCGTCCTTGACCATCGGGACGATAACTTGAGTTCGTGCGCCGGCGAGCTTTGTTGCCAACCCAGGGACAGGTTCGGTGGCCATGTCGGCACTGTGGGCCACCTGCTTTGTCCGCATGACATGATCAAGTGGGTTGCCGGGTGCCGGCTTAAATGGCCCGCGCCGCGTTAGCGCTTCGAGAAATACCGCAGGCGTATTGAATTGCGCCGCCGGGTTAAAGTTTTCGCCGTCGAAACGGAAAAGTGTCCCGAAATTGGCATTACAGATGCGAGTCGCGTCTTCCAAAATTGTGCGAAATACCAGTTCCAGATCGCCGGGCGACCTTGAAATAAGGCTTAATATCTCGGAGTTCGCAGCTTCCCGGAGCAGCGCCTCGTCGCGCTCGCGGGCAAGCCGGGCGACGACCGTTTCCTCACCGGCAACGGAGGCACCGCGACTGCGCGTCGCATTTAGCGCATTGCCGCGCTTTGGCGTCGCGGCCTTGCGGCGTCGCGATTTCACCGATCCTGTTCTGGAGCGCCGCTTCATTATCGCCACGTCAGCATCGCCGGACTGTAGCGGGTCCGGCCAGCCTACCGGAAGTGGCTTGCGTCACCTGCCGAACAGCCGCGCCGGCGTATCCACCAGAATGCGGCGGCGCATTTGTTGGTCGGGCGTCCAATCGTGAAACAAATCGAGCAAGTGCCCGTCGTCGGGCATGAAGTCCGCCGGGATCGAAGGATGTGGCCAGTCGGTGCCCCACATCAGCCGCTCCGGATTCGCGGCAATAAGCGCCTCATGCAGCGGCTTGGCGTCCCGATAATCGGGAAATTGCGTGGACAGGCGATAAACCGCGGAGAGTTTGACGTAAGCATGGCCGTCGCCGACGAGCTTAAGGAGCGCCCGGAAATTCGGATCGCTCACGCCCTCTCCCGCCGGCACCATGCCGAGGTGGTCGACGATCACGGTCATGTCGCGTGAAATATCACGCAGCGCCGGCGCCGTTTCCGCCAGCATACGGTGATCGCAGAAGAACTGCACCACCCAGCCGAGCTCGGTCATAGTCTTGCGAAACAGCTCGAAAACGTCGAGGCCGACGCCGCGGATATAATTCGGCCGCTGCGGAAACAGATGAAAGCGTAAACCGCGCATGCCGACTCTGTGCCATTCGCGCAAGACCTCGGGCTTGATGCGCGTGTCGGTGATGGCGACGCCGCGCAGCCGGGACGGAAAACGCGTCAGCGCATCGAGCACCACGCTGTTGTCATACACATGCGCATTGCCCTGCACGACCAGCCCGTTCGTAAAGCCGAGATGATCAAGGAGCGCGATAAAACGCTCGACTGGCGCGTCAGGTGGCGTGTAGCCGCGGCCGGGCTGGTACGGAAATTTGTCGGCGGGTCCGAAAATATGCGCGTGCGTGTCCCAGGCGCCGGGTGGCGGCATCACGCGCGGCCGGCTCAGCTGCGGCACTGGCCCGGCGCGGTGGTTCGTTGGTGAGATTCATCAACCAGCCTTCGATTAATTCCCCTCCGGCCCATAGCTGTTCGCAGAACGGCGTCGCTTCGCTCGCCTATGCGCAGC
>Ga0182039_10001869_pt1 | contig 11402 bp, 13 predicted proteins | sample sta12Can44000111_FD_125975 | JGI IMG/M metagenome (GOLD analysis project Ga0182039, IMG submission 125975) | Lab enrichment of tropical soil microbial communities from Luquillo Experimental Forest, Puerto Rico - statanox.12C.anox.44.000.111 | ecosystem: Environmental > Terrestrial > Soil >...
GCGAGTTACACCTGCCTACGCCACCCCCGCTCTTTTGAGGTTTGCAATGGATATCATTCAGTCTTTGAATGCCATTAAACTGGTGATTCGCTCGATGGGAGACGACCCCAACCGAGAGGGTTTAGCGGATACTCCCAGCAGAGTCCTCGCCAGCTACCAAGAGCTATTCTCGGGGTATGAGGATGATCCTGTATCCGTAATGCGCATCTTTGAGGATGGAGCGTGCGACGAAATGGTAGTCCTCAAGGGTGCTGAGATATACTCCACATGCGAGCATCACCTGTTACCATTCTTTGGTATTGCTCATATCGCCTATCTGCCCAAGGGCAGAGTCATCGGCATATCGAAGCTTGCTCGCCTCCTAGAGATATACGCGCGTAGGCTGCAAATCCAAGAGCGTCTGACGCAACAAATCACAGCAGCATTAGACGAGCACTTGCAGCCTCTAGGCAGCGCTTGCGTGATTGAAGCGAAGCACTTGTGCATGATCGCCAGAGGGGTGCAGAAACAACACTCCACTATGATTACATCAAGCCTCACGGGCGAGTTCCGCGACGACAAAGCCGTACGGCAAGAGTTTTTCAACCTCATAAGGAGTTAGCAATGACCAGTGCCATAGAAGATACCATCAATGCTGCGGCCACCAACGACGAACCAAACCCGCCAGAGTTTTTTGAGAACTGGTTGGGTTTGAAGCTTGAGGGCATGGACGAGCAAAAGCGCGGGATGCTCCTCAGCTTCGCATGGGACCGCTACAAGCAGAACCGAGTTAGGCCGACCATTCAACAGCTTCGGGTGGACTTCAAGCGCATGGTCGCTCATAACGTCAGCCAGGAAGAGCAAAGGAAAGCCTTCGAGAAAGCGAACCGCGAGCAGGGAGGGACGAAGCTAGGCATTACCAAGTTGGGCGAGCGCGTGCCATATCAGCTTCACTCGCCAAACGTCGCCATGCTTGAGACGTTTCCTAACCCCGCGAAGAATCCCTATCTCGTTGAACACACTTCGGCTGAGTTTACTTCACTTTGTCCCAAGACAGGTCAACCTGATTTTGGTACAATTCTCATTCAGTTTGAGCCGCATTTGCGCTGTGTGGAGAGCAAGAGCCTCAAGCTCTACCTCTTCGCCTACCGCAATACGGGAGCGTTCATGGAACAGATTGTCAACCAGATCCGAGATGATCTGGTAGAAGCGATGGAGCCGCTATCGCTCATAGTGCGTGGAGAGTTCAAACCCCGTGGCGGGATCCTAACTGTCGTGACTGCCAAGTACGCAAAGGAGCAAGATGAAACGGTTACTGATGCTTGACTCCGGCACTTTTCCTGCAAAGGACATAACAAGATGCAAAGAAGGCTAATACTAGACTCTGGAGCATATTCTGTTTGGGCACAGGGACAGACTGTGGACCTGGACGAGTACATAGACTTTTGCGCAGCGTACCCTGCCATCGACTACTACGTGGCGTTAGACGTGATACCGGGCCAACCAAACGTCAAGCGCTCGCTGCGTAATGCCGAAGAGTCATGCCAAGCGAGCTGGCTCAACTATAAGGAGATGATCGCCTATCTGCCGATGGAAAAGGTCATCCCCGTCTTCCATCAGCATGATTCTTTCCGGTGGCTGGAGCGCTATATCAAATCTGGAGCGCAATACATAGGCATCAGCCCAGCCAACGACCGCACCACCACGCAGAAGCTAGCTTGGCTCCGTCAAGTGCGTCCCCATGTCTTTTTCCCGAGCGGAGAAGCGCGAGTCAAGACGCATGGCTTTGCCGTCACTTCCTTTGACCTCATGCGCTACTGGGACTGGTACTCTGTTGACAGTGCGAGCTGGAAAGTCGCGGCGGGCTGGGGCGTGATCTATGTACCAAGACAGACGAGAGGTAAATGGGATTACTCACGCTCTCCCTATGCGCTCACCGTCTCGCCGCGCACAACCCATAAAAAGCAACGCCAGACCAGCTATGAGGCGCTCTCACCTCATGTCAAGGAGATAGTAGATCGCTACCTTGCCGAGAGTGAGATGCCGCTAGGGAAATGGGCAGTAGGTAAGCGCAGTGGGGACCGTGTAGACGGCAGAGAGATCCTCTGGTTCGACCGCAAGAAAGACACCGTGATCCGAGTGGATGAAGAAGGCGTGGCTACCATGCACGTCCACCGCTATATTGCCAATGTCCGCTTCATGCAGCAAGCCGAGAAAGTGCTGCCGCTCAAGCATTTGTATCTAGCTGGCGCTCCTCTACCTCCCGTGCATCGAGAGGTCGAGCTGCGCTTTGGCAAGCGACTGCTTTCGTATCTGGTCGTCGGGACAGGCAAACGACCACCATTAGCGTTCAGGGACCACTATCATGAAAGGGAGCTAGTCTGTGAACAAAGTAAACCGTGAATCATTGTTGCAAGTGCTAGAGCTAGTCCGGCCTGGTCTGTCTGCAAAAGAGATTGAGGAGCAATCATCGTGCTTTGTCTTTAAGGATGGGCGAGTGGTTACCTTCAATGATGAAATCTCTTGCTCGCACAAGAGCCCGATGAACTTCGAGGGAGCGGTGCCGGCGAAGTGCTTTCTTGAGTATCTCCAGAAGTCGCCAGACGTAGACCTAGATGTGGAAGAGGATGACGACGAACTTATCCTTGTCGGCAAGAAGCGCCGCACCGGCTTCACGATGGAGCGCGAGATTATGCTGCGGGTAGACCTTGTCGAAGAGCCTGGGGAATGGAAGCCGCTCAAGCCAGACTTCCGCGAAGCGATAAGCATAGTGGAGCAGTGCGCCGGCAAAGATGAATCCAAATTCAAGCTGACTTGCGTGCACATTACCTCCAAGTACATCGAAGCATTTGACAATTACCAGATGGCACGCTATCTCATCAAGGTGCCAGTGACCGATGAGTTTCTCGTTCGCAGGGATGCAATCAAACATATTATCGCCTTGGACATGGTGGAACTCAGCGAGACAGCGAGTTGGATACACTTTCGCAACAGTGCTGGCCTCATCATCTCCTGCCGCCGCTACGATGAGAAATACCCCGCTATTGGGAAGTATCTTGACGTTAATGGGCGGCCCGCAGTGCTACCCAAAGGACTTACTGAGGTCTTAGAGCGTGCCGGGATCTTCTCAGAGGAGAAAAAAGACGCCGACGTTATCCGTGTCGAGATGCAAAAGGGCAAGGTCCGCATACGCGGGCAGGGTAGCATCGGCTGGCACAGCGAAGTCCGCAAGATCAAGTATGAGGGACCGCCTCTGACCTTCTATATCGCTCCCAAACTTCTGGCAGACATTACCACGAAGTATAACCAATGTGAGATAACCTCAGAATACCTGAAGGTTAGCAATGGCAAGTTTACCTATATCAGCACATTGAGCGAAAGTGAGGATAACCATGCTGCTGAGTGAAGCAGGTATAGATATCCTGTTGTTGGTCATCCAACACGATGAGGAAGGGAGGTATCCTATCGCCGAACGAATTGTGCGATACCTAATAGGTAAACAAGAGTGGAGCTATCCATGCCAGTCTAAGAGCCGGGCAATGAGCCGCTTCCGGCGTATCAATGATTGGTCAGGTCTACTGCGAACACTTTATGATCTTCGCAGTGGCTCTGGAATGAGATGGTCGAGCGATCACGAACGATTCTGGCATTAAAAGGAGGACAATCATGCCACTGAATGATCTTCTGCCCACCGCTATTGGCACCAAAGGTATTCATGTATCAGCGGAGTTGCGCGTCAGTGCCATGCACCTTCAAGACATCGGCTGGGTAGCTCAGTTGATGGAGCGAGCCGCGACGCACATCGACGCCCTAGAGAATCTGGTCAGTGAACTCAAAGCGAAAGAGAAGATAGCATCTTGAGATCCCGGTCCCTTACCCCTTTAGAATAAGGAGGACGTACCTTGTTACCATCGAAAGAAAATGCCTTGCAAGCGAATGGCGCTTTGCAGAGGATCACCGATGACCACGTGTCGCGGGACTTTACCTTTGTCCGTGACTTTCTGGAGGCCGCCGAGCGCAAGCTGCCCTATGAGAAGTCCTTCGCCAAGAAGGCGGCCAAGAAGGCGGCCAAGAAGGCGGTCAAGCAGGCTGCCGAGAAGGGCTTCGGTCTGAGCGAGAAAAAGTGATGAAAGGTTTCTTCCAACCTTCGCAGTTAATCTCTAAGCCCCCTGCCTCCTTGGTTCCGAAGTGTGGTGCGTGTGGGCTGTTTAAGACGTGCCATTCTCCCAAGATGGAACCGAGCGGCAGGGGGATTAAGAAGATCCTAGTGGTCGGGGAAGCGCCGGGTGCCACCGAAGATGAAGAGGGGTTGCAATTCGTCGGTGAAGCGGGAGAGACATTAGATAAATACTTCCGCAAATGCGGCATAGACATGCGCAAGGATTGCCTGATAACCAATGCCCTCATCTGTCGTCCGCCAGCGAACAAAACACCAACCGACAAGCAGATCGACTACTGCCGGCCCAACCTCCTAAAGACCATGAAGCAATATGATCCGAACATCATCATCTTGCTTGGAGGCGTTGCCACTGAGAGCTTCATAGGTTATTACTGGAAGCAGCATAGCGGGGGGATAGGCCGATGGGCTGGCTTTATCATACCTTCGTATCATCCTAACGCTTGGGTCTGCCCAACCTATCATCCGTCTTACCTGAACCGCATCAACAACCCCGTGGCAGACTTGCTCTTTGAGCGACACCTAAGGGCGGCGCTCGCGTGCAAGGGCAAGCCGTGGGATACGATCCCGATGGCGGAAGTCAATCGCATCTATGACGATAGCGAAGCCGCAGCCGCTATACGCTCATTCTGCAAAGGCCGCTACGCTGCATTTGACTATGAGACGAATATGTTAAAGGCAGACAGCGAGCAAGCGCGCATAGTCTGCGCGTCTATATCAGATGGTAAGCGCACGATAGCATTCCCATTCGATGGCAAAGTCATCCCAGCAATGAGTGAGTTTGTCATCTCCGATTGCTTGAAGATAGCCGCTAATCTAAAGTTCGAGACCAGATGGAGTATCGCCAAGCTTGGAATCAGCCCAAGAAATTGGTGGCACGATACGATGTTAGCGGCGCATTGGCTAGACTGCCGACCAGACATAACCGGATTGAAATTCCAAGCGTATACTCGCCTGGGGGTACTATCCTATGACGATCATATCCGCCCCTTTCTGAGAGAGAGTGAAGGCAACAAAGTCAATCGCATTAAGGATATAGCGATGAAAGACTTACTCCTCTACTGCGGAACCGATAGTCTTCTTGAGTACAGGTTGGCATTCAAGCAGAGGGAACAACTTGAAACCAGCGACGATGGAAGCGTATAAGCTGCTGCACGATGGGTCGATAGCGCTCGCCAGAGTGGAAGCCAATGGCATGCGCATCGACATGCGACACCTAGAGAACACAGCAAGGCGAGCGACGTTCCGTGCCAAGTTCCTCACTGAGCTATTAGAGAAGGACCCTATCTATGGTAAGTGGCGTGCGCGCTTTGGTCGCAGTGCGAGCCTCACCAAGCGCCAGCAATTCGCCTATGTGCTGTTTGATATCCTCAAGTATGAGTGCCGAGCGAGAACAGCACCGACGGCAGCGTATCCTTTGGGCCAACCCAAGACCGATAAGAAAAGCCTAGCCCACATAGACTCGGAGTTCGTGCAAGACTACTTTCGCCTGATGAAATACCTTAGGATTAAGAGCACCTTCTTAGAGGGGATAAAGAGAGAAGTGGTCAATGGCTTCTTGCATCCCATCCAGAATCTTAACATAGCGCGCACTTACAGGGGATCGAGCGATCACCCCAACGGACAAAACTTCCCCGTGCGCGATCCTGAAATGGGCAAGATGATCCGTCAGTGCATCATCCCGCGCAATAAGAACTACGTCGGCGTGGAGTTTGACTTCAAAGGTATAGAGGTCGCGGTCGCTGCTTGCTACTGCAAGGATCCCAATCTCATATCCTATGTGAGCGATCCGTCAAAGGATATGCACCGAGATATGGCGGCGCAATGCTATATGTTGCCGCCAGACAAGGTGAGCAAGTACCTAAGATACTGTGCCAAAAATCAATTCGTCTTTCCGCAATTCTATGGCGACTTCTATCCTCACTGCGCCAGAGCGCTTTGGGAATCTCTAGACCGCGAGCCAGAAGTCAAGGGTTATCTTGCGAGCAAAGGCATCCGCAAGCTTGGCAAATGTGATCCTCAAATAGACCCCGTGAAGGGAACCTTTGAATATCATATCAAAGAGGTAGAAGCAGACTTTTGGGGTCGCAGGTTTGAGAAGTACGCTCAGTGGAAGAAGCGACAGTGGGAGCAATACCAAGAAGAAGGTGGGTTTAACTTCTTCACGGGCTTTGCCGAGACGGGCATATTCTCGCGCAATGACGTTACCAATCATCGGATTCAAGGTAGCGCTTTTCATATCCTCTTGTGGACTCTGATACAGACCGACAAGTGGCTGCGGCAACGGAGAATGCGCAGCAAGATCATCAACCAGATCCATGACAGTATGATGATGGACGTGCATAGGAGCGAGTACCAAGAAGTGCTTGCCAAAGTGATCCGCATAGCTACTATCGAAGTGCGCGAGCATTGGCCTTGGATTATCGTGCCTCTAACCATTGAGGTCGAGAAGTACAAGACCAATTGGCATAACAAGAGACCCGTTAAACTGGAGGCTGTAGCATGAGAATTGCATCCGCACTTCTGCTTATCGTGGTGGTTGGCCAAGTTAAGGCTGGGCAAGACGCGCTAGATGAAGTGAATGCCGCGAGAGCGAGACGTGGCCTGCTTCCTTACGTCCGTGATGCCGGGTTGACAGCAGGAGCAATCTGCGTGGCAGACTTCCGGGCACAGCGCTTAATCTCCGGCCATACCGGGAATGACTTTAGAGGACTGCCTCCAGGCGTCAATGCCAGAGTGTCAGGTTGCGCCGCCTGGGAGCCGCACATGGGATGGGGAGCCTGCTGCACGTTTGAGCGCTGGCATTACGCTGGCGCTGCATGGTCAATGGGTCGGGATGGGCGAAGATACATGCAGCTATTCTGCCGGTGAAATATGTGGCTGTGCAACAAATGTAACAAGGTCAACAATCAGAAAGGACATCCGGGCATCTGCTCTGTCTGCAAATGCCCAGAACATCGGCACGTAGAAAGGAGTTACGTATCCGCACAACGGAGATTGACAGAGCGCGAAGAGAAACCGAAAATCAAACGTAAAGGATTTATGGATGAGCGAACTTTATCGGAAGTATCGGCCAAAAGAGTTCGGTGGCGTCCTCGGACAGGACACAGCGGTGAGGATTGTTACGTCGGCGTTGAAACAGAGGAGGGTCCCGCATTCGATTTTGTTCACTGGTCCTCCTGGTACGGGGAAGACCACTATGGCCCGTATTTTGACAGCTAAGCTGGAATGCTCTAGCCATGACTATTACGAGAAAAACTCGGCGGACTTTCGCGGCATCGACACGGTTAGAGATATGCGCAAGCTGCTCTATCTGTCTCGCCGCGGAGGCAAGAATCGTGTCTTTGTACTCGATGAAGTGCACAAGATGACCAACGACGCGCAGACGGCGCTGCTCAAGATGCTAGAAGATACGCCGCCACACGTCTATTTCATGCTTTGCACTACCGAACCAACCAAAGTCATAAGTGCCATACACTCGCGCTGCACGGAGATAAAGCTTAGTCCCGTAGCCGACAGCGTGCTCGGGAAGTTAGTGCGCACTATCGCTGCCAAAGTAGGCTGCAAGCACACCGACAAAGTATATGATCGCATAGTCGAAGTCGCCGAAGGTTCAGCGCGCAAGGCATTAGTGCTTCTGCAAGCCACCCTAGACTTTGAGGATGAAGAGGAATGCCTCAACTCGATACGCTCTACCCAAGCGAAGCAAGATGCCATTGAAATAGCCAGAGCGCTTATCCGTGGCGCATATTGGAAGGACCTGGCGAAGATCCTCAAAGAGGTTGATGAGGAGCCAGAGACGATTCGCCATCTAGTGCTTGCCTATGCCACCACTGTGCTGCTCAATGGAGGGGGAGCAGCGCCTAGGGCATTCTTCGTTGTCAACGCATTCCGAGACAACTTCTTTGACAGTAAGAAAGCTGGCTTAGTGGCAGCTTGTTGGGAGGTATGTGGTCGTAAATGAGCGCATGCCACAATAATAATAGTGAGGGATGCTATGTTGCGCTTCGATCAATGGCTTTTGATTGTGGTGGTGGTTCTGTTCATGTATTTCTTGGCTAGGATCCTGTTCTTTATAAGTAGGGCAAAGGAGACCGATCGTGAAGAAGAAAAAGAATCAGAACAGCCAGACGGGTTTGGAAGGTATTTTCAATCTGAAGAGGACAACTCTTGACGAAGAGTGGATCCGTCAACCGGCGCTCTTTCACAAGCACGCCATGAAGCTCGTGGATGCTCGGGAAGAGCTAGAGCGCGCCAAAGCCGACCTGCTGCTTATCGAAGCAGAGATGGATCAGAACATCCGTCTCAAGCCGGATAACTTCGGCATCGACAAGGTGACCGAAGGCGCGATCAAGAATGCCATTCTCGTTCAACCTGAGTACCGAGATGGAGCCGAGCGCATCATCAAGGCCAAGCGCCGCGTCGGTGAAGAGGAAGCCATGTGCGACGCGCTCGACCATCGCAAGAGAGCGTTAGAGAATCTCGTTATGTTGGAAGCCAGAGATTACTTCGCAGTCCCTAGAGTTAAGGAGGATGCCGCGCGTGAGCATGTCCACAAGATGGAGCAGGGATCCGCCCGCACTGCCTTATGAGAGGAGGCCACAATGAGAGAGTGGGTTGCTGCCTTTGGCATCACCATTGCGCTGTTACCCATTGTTGTCTACTTCTGTGTGAAATTGGGTACCTACGCATTTTTACGTGCAAGGTATTTGTTCGAGCAAAATCATCCCAAAAGGAGAGAGACCCATGACGGTACGTTCTCGGAAGAAACAGGAAGAGAGGAAAGTGTCGGCTGAGCGGCGCTTGAAGGAGCATCGCAGCGGCTTTAGTGCCACGTCGCTCAAGATTCCCGATGGCACCAACATCCTTTCGGTGAAGAAAGAGGGCAACATTAGCATGGATGTTATCCCCTACACAGTGGGCAAAGGCAACCCCTACGCCGACGAAGGCGAGTTATACTACGAGCGCACTTACTGGTGCCATCGCGGCGTTGGTCCGAACAAGGACAGCTACATCTGCATGGCAAAGACCTTCGGGAAAAAGTGCTTCATCTGCGATTACCGCAGCAAGCTGGCCGCCGACCCCGAGTCCGACGAAAAGCTGGTGCGTTCGCTCGCTCCCAGCGAGCGCCAGCTTTGGAACGTGCGCCTGACCAAAGAGCCTGAGAAGATTTACCTTTTCGATTACTCGTGGTGGCTCTTCGGCAAACATCTCGACAACAAGATCAATAACGCTGAGGACAAGGACAAGGATCGCTACAAGCTGTTCGCCGATCCCGAGGTCGGGCGCACGCTCAAGATCGGCATCACCAAAGACGAAGGCGGCGGCATGACCTCCTACACCATGTCCGATATCGAGTTGCGCAAGCGTGAGGAAGCGCTCCCCAAGGACATTCTCGAATCTGCGCTCTGCCTTGACGACCTGCTGCGCGAAGTCACTTACTCTGACCTCAAGCAAGCATTCTTGCAAGCCGAGGATGCCGACGAGCGCGACGGGGATGGCGAGGAAGAAGAGGACGAGGATGAAGAAACTTCAGAAGAGGAGGACGAGGATGAAGATGAGGAGAAGGACGAAGATGATGACGTGGAAGAGGAGGATGAAGAGACTGGAGAGGGAGGCAACGAAGAAGGCGAGGAAGAAGAAGAGGACGACGACAACCGAGACGAGCCCGAAGAATCCAAAGCCTCCGACTTCGATATCGAAGAAGGCTCACTTGTAAAGCATCCTAAATTCGGTACGTGCGAAGTCTTTAAGGTCAGCCGCGATGGGACCTCCCTCACCCTAGAGGACAAGAAAGGCAAGATGCACACAGCGGTCGCTCCGGATGAGGTGAAGCTCGTCAAGGCCGATGAGCCGAAGAAGCCCACCTCCAAGAAGCCGTCAACTTCCACCAAAGACACTCCATTCGATGAGGAGGACGAAGATGAGAGCGGCGAAGAGGATGTGGAAGACAGCGATGGTGAAGAAGAAGAGGTGGAAGAAGAGGAAGGCGATGACGATGGAGAAGGCGAGGAAGATGAGGGAGACGAGGAAGAAGTGAAGCCCAAGCCGAAGCCCAAGTCCAACAAGAACGTCCGCAGGGGCAAGAAGTAGCCACCTTCCCTAGCAGAGGTCAGGGATGACCTCTGCCCTTCTTTCTGGAGTGACCCATGACAAGCGACTTGGCTAAGGCTCTGAAGAATGACAAAGCATCGCCGAATAGCCTGCTCTCTTCTGGCTCCTCTCTTCTCAATCTATGCTGCTCGGGTAGAGTCAACGGCGCTATCCCCAAGGGCGCTTACGTGCTGTTTGCAGGTCGTACAGACAGCGGGAAAACGTGGCTAGCTCTGCAAGTGCTCGCTGAGGCCTGTGCGAGCAAGCAATTCGCCGATTATGAGATACACTTCGATAATGCCGAGAATGGCGCGCTGATGGACATCGCTCACTACTTCGGCAAGAAGCTAGACGAGCGCATGAAGATTGACCACAAGTCGGTTTACCTTGAGGAGTTTTACGACCACCTTGACGATATCATCAAGCGTAAGGTGCCGTTTGTATATGTCTTGGACTCTATGGATGCGCTGGTCTCCAAAGCAGCCCAAAAGCAATATGACAAGGAGAAAGCTGCACGCAAGAGCGGAGACAAAGTGAGTGGAGATTATGGTACAGCGAAGGCTAAGATCAACTCAACTTCGCTGCCGCGTATCAATGCGGCATTGCAACGCTCTGGCTCAATCCTTATAATCATCTCTCAGGCGCGAGACAACATAGGTATTGGAGCACAATTCAATCCTGATACGCGGGCTGGAGGACGCGCATTGTCTTTCTACGCTCAGATGGAGCTATGGTTCAAGCCTATCGGCGAGCTAAAGCGAACCGTGCGCAAGAAGGCTCGCCAAGTGGGCAACATCTCCCGCATAAAGGTCAAGAGGACGCGCGTCACCGGCCGTCGCCGGCAAATTGATCTTCCCATTTACCACTCTTTTGGTGTCGATGACGTGGGTAGTTGTATTGACTTTTTGACAGAGGAGTGTCACTGGACTGAGCGTGATGGGAAGGTCGATGCTAAGGACTTCAACTTTACCGGACCGAAGGAGAAGCTGATCCAGAAGATAGAGGCAGAAGGATTAGAAAAGGAGCTTCGCACGCTGGTAGCTAGTCTCTGGAACGAGATTGAACAAGCTTGCCAGATCAAACGTAAAAGGAGGTACACGTAATGTTAGTATTGACTCGGCACGAAAAGGAAAGTATCAAGATCGGCGATAAC
>Ga0182039_10001872_pt1 | contig 11381 bp, 9 predicted proteins | sample sta12Can44000111_FD_125975 | JGI IMG/M metagenome (GOLD analysis project Ga0182039, IMG submission 125975) | Lab enrichment of tropical soil microbial communities from Luquillo Experimental Forest, Puerto Rico - statanox.12C.anox.44.000.111 | ecosystem: Environmental > Terrestrial > Soil >...
CCGCGCTGTGGGCGCCGGAGCGTTCGACCTCGGATGCGGCGCGCATGGGTGCCGCAAGGCGGTTCGATCTGGGTGTTTGCGCTCGACTAGACTAGCACTGGGCTGGAGCCGAAGGAGCGGGCGTCCGTTAAATCAACTGGGTGTCCGCTGCGGCGCGTGCGTAAAGGTTTGCGCCATTGCGTCGAAGGCCGCCTTGGGTTTGAGGTCGGCATCGAAGGGCAATGGCCGGGAAAGCATCTCGTCCTTCCGCCATTTTGAATCATTGGTCTCTCGCCGCACGATCCAGCTGTGGCGGTCCGACAGGCCCCAGGTGACCACCATCTTGACTGCCGGCTCGTCGAGGGCGACGTCAAGAAAGCGGCTGTAGGTATCGGCTACGAGACGGTCGCGGACGGTTTGGTCCGCCGGAGCATTCTCGTCAGTGACGTCGAGCTCGGTAATCTGGATCGTCAGACCGAGGCCCGCGATCTCGCCGAGAAACCGCCGCAGAACGGGCGCGGAGAAAGGAGGCCCGCCGGCACATGAAAGATGAGCTTGAATGCCGACTGCGTCGACTGGCGTTCCGGTTCGCCGCATTCGTTCGAGAAGATTGAGCAGCGCCGTGCGGCGTGCTTCCTGTTCCGGTGCGTCCAGCTCCACGTCGTATTCGTTGACGACGAGGCGGGCCGAGGGATCGGTCTCCCGCGCCGTATGGTAGGCGAGGTCGAGATAATCCGAAGTCATCATTTCGAGAAACACGCCGGTGCGAAGACCGTCAGGCCTGCCGTCCTTGGGTTCGATCGGTTCGTTGACGACGTCCCAGCTGTGAACCTTGCCGCGATAACGCCCCGCGAGGCCGTGGATGTGCTCGACGACGGCACTCTCCATCTCGTGCCGGCTCTCCAGGTCGAAAAACCAGCTGGGGGTGCGGTGGTACCAAAGAAGATTGTGCCCGCGCAGCACAAGCCCGTTCTTGAGCGCAAAGTCCGCAATGGTATCGGCCGGCCCGTAATCGTCGTCGCCGCGCACACCCCGGTTCATGACCTGCCATTTCATCTCGTTCTCGGCGACGACCAATCCAGCCTGCCCGAGGACAAGTTGAATAAACACGGGATCTCCCTTGATCTGCGTTGCAGAGATCGTCGTCCCGTAGACCAGCCCTTTGTCTGCCGCCAGCTTGCGCAGTGCCATGCTTTCTGCGGCCGGACTCCAACTGGGAAGCGCAGAGCCGAAGCCGCTGCCTAGCGCCGCGAGACCGGCGGTAATTAAGCGGCGCCGATCCAATCCGAACCGGCGGGGCGCGGCACCCCTTCGGCAGAGATGTTCGTCAGGGCTGCAGTCAGTCATTCGAGAAGGTCTTCCGTGATTGCCGCAATGCAATAACGCTTGTCGCGTTTTAGCGGCCTCTGCAGTCAAACCGCAACAAAATTGAACTCGATCGGGATCAGATCGAAGCGAGTGGCATCAGTCGGGTGACGATCCGCCCTCGACGAACCGGTCCGCGCTGTCCGCGATACCTGGTCACTACAAGCGCAGCGAATCAATCTCATGGGCGTCGCAACCCGGCGATCGAGATTTGCTTCGTCGCGGCCCTCTTCGCAATGACGAGAAGGACATCGTTTCCTTCGGCCGCTCGTGGAGGCTGTCAAGGTATCGCCGGCCGCCGGATCCAGCGGGGCGGCGACAGTCGCAATGTCGTGCCTATCCGGCGGAAATCTCTTCTAAAATCAGCATCTCCTCTGAGCTGGTCGCCTTCGTAACGGTGCGCGTCGGCGGCAGCGCGACCGTGACAGTCGTGCCGCGTCCCTTCTGGCTCTCGACTGTGAGCCGACCGCCATGAAGTTCGGCCAGCTTACGAGCCAGAGGCAGTCCGAGACCGGTCCCCTGGTGCCGGCGCGCGAGGCCCGCATCGACCTGTTGGAAAGGCTCCAATGCAATCTCGACCATCGCCCGGCGTCATGCCGCAGCCGGTGTCCCGCACGACGAATTCGACACCGCCGTCGCCCGCTCGGCGTGCCAGCACGTCGATTGAACCGCCGAGCTCGGTGAACTTGATCGCATTCGACAGCAGGTTCAACAGGATCTGGGTCAGACGCGTCTCGTCTGCCATCAAATAGGGCACATCTTCTGTGATCTCGGCCGACAATCGAAGCAACCCAGCAGCGGCACGATCCTTGAACGCGATACAATTGTCCACCAGCCGTCGCGGGTCGATGACCTCTTCGCGGAACTCGAGCTTGCCGGCATCGATGCGCGCCAAATCGAGGATTTCGTTGATGACGTGCAGAAGATGCTCGCCGCTCTGTCGAATGAGGCCGACATATTCGGCGTGCCGCGACTGCAAAGGCCCGGCAATACCGTTCTCGAGTACTTCCGAGAAGCCGAGGATGGCATTAAGCGGCGTGCGTAGCTCGTGGCTCATATTGGCCAGGAATTGCGATTTGGCGAGGTTGGCCGCCTCGGCCGCCGCCTTTGCCTCACGCAGCGCGCGCTCGGCCGACACTTTCTCGGTGATGTCGCGCGCCGTGCCGCGGTAGCCGAGAAACCGCCCCGTCGCATCGAATAATGGATTGCCGCCGACCGATATGACTCGCTCGGGATCGGCACCAATCTTCCGCGTGTACGAAAAATCGCGGAACGGTTCGTGCCGATCCAGAACTGCAACATGCTCCTGCCATTTGGCTGGTTCGCTGACCACATCCGTCGCGAGTTCGACACGGGTTCGGCCGATCCGGTTCTGCGGGTCCTGACCGAACGCACGAATATGGTCGGACAGATAAGTAAAGCGATGCTCCTCATCCGTCTCCCAGAACCAGTCGGACGACGCCAGCGCGAAATCACGGCAGCGCGCTTCGCTTTCGCGCAACGTCGCCTCGGATCGCTCGAGCGAGCGGGAATGCACGACCAGTGCCCGGAAAAAGAGCGCAAACCCGGCCACCGTGCAAAGCGTCGCGAGCAGGATGAAAACGGCCTGGCGACGCCAGTCGGTGAACACAGCTTCTTCCGCGGATGAGACGGCGATAACGAGAGGAAAATCGCGCAACGGGTGGACCGATACCATCCGCGCCACGCCGTCGACGTAGCCCGGCGAACGATAAGCCCCGCCACCTTCTTCGACACGGGCGTAAAACGGCGATTGCGAGGCGAGTTTTTGTGCCATCATCGCCTCGACCTGGGGATAGCGCGCCAGCATCACGCCGTCGCGGCGCCACACTGATGCCGATCCGCCCTCCTGCAACGTGATCGCGCGGTAGAAATCCTCGATATAGCGGGCGTCGATCGCACTCACCACCAGGCCGAGCAAGACGCCGCCAGGACCGTCGACCCGACGCGCGACAAAAAACGACCACGCGCCCGTGGTGCGGCTGACAACAGGAACGCTGATATAGACGCCAGGGTCGTCATGCTGGCGCAGGTGCATGTAGTAGTCCCGGTCGGAGAGGTCGATTTCCGGCGCCGGCCAAGCGCGTGAACTGTTGACCAGGCTGCCATCGGCGCTGACCAGTCCAACGGCATCCGCTTGCGGAACCAGTTTCAATCTGTCGGCGAGAAAACGATGGACGCCTTCGCTGGCAATCGCACGCGCGAACTCTTCCGGGCTTTCGACCCCGGCGGCGAGAACCATCCCCCGCGTTTCCTCCAAGACGAGATCGACGGCTCGGAGCGAGCGCGCCATCTGCTCTGCCAGGACGATGCCGAGATTGCTCATTTCCTGCCGGGAGTGCGCAATCGCCTCCTCGCGCCGGTCCCACACGGCCAAGCCCGCCGCTAGAACAATCACTACGAGCAATCCGGTCCCGACAAGCGACAGCCTTCGGCTGGCGCGAACGCGTCGGCGGAGCGGGCGATCGGCGTTGACCACCCGAGAGCTTTAGCGAAAGATGCTTAGCAACTTGTGAAGACCGGCTGGGAACCTGGTCGCGCGCGAGCCGCGAACCGCTTATCGGCCGCTGGTGCTTCTCGCCGGCTGCTGGCTCTTGCTCCTTTCCATACGTTCGAGGTTGGCTCTGGCGGCCATGTCGGCCGGGCTACCCGGCGCCAGCTGGCCGACACGCTCCCAATCCTGGCGAGCAGCGTCGCCCTCGCCCTGCAAGCGCCGGATATTGCCGCGCTCGAGCAGCGCCGGCGCAGAATTCGGTGTCAGCGTGAGCGCCCTCTCGATATCGGCGAGCGCCGGGTCCAGCCGATCGAGAGCGCGATAGGCCGACGCCCGATAGATTAGCGCCGCGATATGGTTCGGGTTCGTCTTCAGCACTTGGTCGAGGTCGGCGGTGGCCCTGTCGAGGTAACCGGCCGATGCCGCCGCCACCGCCCGATCGATCAACAATTCCGGATCATTCGGCGCCAACGCTACCGCCGCTCCAGCGGCCGTATAGGCGCGCACGGGATCACCGGCGAGCCCCCAGGCCTGCGCGGCCTGATCGAGCACTTCCGCCCGCAACGGGGCCGGTGCGGTGGTCATCGCTTGCGCGAGCGCCTCGAGGCGGGTGGCCGCCTCCTTGTATTGCTTAAGCCCGATCAACGCGATCGCAGCGCAGTGATCAGCCGGATGCGCGCCGCCGCGCTCGCGCCATGTTTGCGCCAGTTTTTCGGCGGCGGCCGGGTTCTGCTTGGCGAGCTTGGTGCAGCGGTCATAAGCCGCCGCCTCGGCCTGCGCGTCACGCGGTGCCGGCTCGGCAGCGGTCGACAGCAACGCCAGCGCCAGGAGCGCGGCGCATATTCGTCCCGTCACCGGGCGAGCGGCATTCGTTATTCCCAAATCGCGACACTCTGGTTGGAGCCGCAGGCCGTGAACCCGATAATCCGACTGGCTCAAGCTTGGAAGCGTCCGCTTTCGACCCCGCACTGCCGTCGTCGTCACCGCGCTCGAAGAGCGGACCAGTTTGCGAACGAGATGGTCCCGGCCTTCCGCAAGACCAGACCTGCGACCACGGCGCACTAGACCCGCGGATCAGCCGCCCGCGCCCCGCTCGGCTGCACGTCAGCGTCGCCCCCGCGTCGTATCACAAAAGACGTAACCTACCAAACATCGCTCCACTGGGCCGAATGACAGCTTCGCGCCGATGAACGAACCCCCTCGCCCTGGCCGTGTGCGAAAACACTCAGTTCAGACCCGTTCCAAGGGCGCGGATGGAAGGAGCGGCACGCGGCCCGCCCGAGGTGGCAAGGACACAATAAGGGGACCGCCAAAATCTTAGTTAAGAATTAGAAATTGTAATTAAAAATAAAATCGTAGTTAAAAGAAACTCATTTACTTTGATTAAGCTTGCTTTTCAAACGACCACGATAAATGCTTGCTGCCGTATAACGGTCGCGCGTCAACAACCGATTCCAAAATATCACTCGAATACACCGAGCTTCTGCAGCCTTAGGCCGATGGGGTAAACGATGAAGCCACGCACCTTCCTTTCGCTGCTGTTGTGGATTGCCATGACAACGGGCGGCGCCACGCTGTCGGTCGCCGACGGGCGGCCCGATCCGGTCGGCGGTCAGGTATTAATACCCGACACGAGCATCGAACACGCCGACCACATCGGCCGCATCGCTCACACCAATACGAAAATCCTCGCCTTCACTGGTAGCATTGACAGCGTCCACCCTCCGTTGGGCGGAGGCGGCCGAGAGATCGCTCCCGGCTCCTCGTATTTCGAAACGCCGGCATCACTCGGCTGCGTCTATCGGCTGACATCGGTGTCGTCGGCTCAGATCGGCTGCAACCCGACCGATCCAACGCTCCTGAACCCGTCCGGCGGAGCGAGGGCGATCGCCATTGTCGACGCCTATGACTACCCTACGGCGTTCAGCGATCTGCAGATCTTCTCGGCGCAGTTCGGCCTCCCGGCCCCGACGACCGCGAATTTCCAGGTGGTCTATGCGACAGGCACCCCGCCCAAGGCCGATTCCGGCTGGGGCCTGGAGGCAGCGTTGGATATCGAGTGGGCCCACGCGATGGCGCCGCACGCGAAGATCTACCTCGTTGAAGCGGCATCAAACAGCTACGCCGACCTGCTCAGCGCCGTCAACGTCGCCAGCAATTATGTAGCGCAAGCCGGCGGCGGCGAAGTCTCGATGAGTTGGGGCGGCAGCGAGTTCTCTTTCGAGAGGTTCTACGACGGGTACTTCACAAAGACAGGCGTCGTTTATTTCGCGGCGGCGGGGGACAGCGCCGGGACGATCTGGCCCTCGACTTCCCCGAATGTCGTCTCGGCCGGCGGCACGACGAACAGCCGCGATGCAAGCGGCAACCTGCAGGCGCAACTTGCCTGGTCGTCGACCGGCGGCGGCCCGAGCAGGTACGAGTCTCGCCCATCCTACCAATCGGCGATTTCCCAAGTTGTAGGCAACAAGCGCGGGACACCCGACGTCGCCGCCGACGCGGACCCCAATACCGGCGTCTGGGTCTACAACGTTCCAGACTGCAATGGTTGGTGCATTGTCGGCGGCACCAGCGTCGCGGCGCCGGTGTGGTCCGGCATTGTCAACGCAGCAGGCCGGTTTTCGTCGTCTAGCCAGGTCGAGCTGTCGACCATCTACAGCAACCTCGGTAAGGCGGCCGATTTCACCGACATTACTCAAGGCTCCTGTGGTCCTCACCAAGGCTACGTGACCGGGACCGGCTGGGATTTCTGTACCGGTGCCGGCAGCGCCTTCGGCACAAAAGGAGAATGATCCAGGTCTAATACCGGGCGGCTGCGCCGATTCCGGAACTTCCAGCTCTCGCCCCGGAACGGAGAGGTCCGGCCCGGAGGGCCTCGCGAGCTAGCAATCCCGGAGTTCAGACTGGTTCGCGCGATTAACAGGTTGTCGAAGCCTGCATGCGTGCCGGATTGCCAAAGGCAGTAGCCCCAGCCGCCACATCACGGGTGACCACACTGCCCGCGCCGATCAGCGCATTGTCACCGATCGAAACGCCCGGCAGGATGATCGCGCCCGCTCCGATCCAGACGTTGCGCCCGATGCGGACCGGGCGGCCAAACTCCAGGCCGGAGGCTCGCTCCGCCGGGTCGCGCGGATGGTCAGCAGCTAGGATCTGCACCCCCGGCCCGATCTGCGTGCGGTCGCCGATGGTGACCTCCACGACATCGAGGATCACGCAGTTGAAGTTCAGGAACACGCCAGCACCGAGGCGAATGTTGAAGCCGTAGTCGCAATGGAATGGCGGCCGGATCACGGCGCCGTCGCCGACAGCTGCGAAGCGTTCCACCAGTAGCTTGTGCCGTTCGGAGAGGGACATGTCGAGTGCGGCGTTGTAGCGTGCGAGCCACTTGTGCGTCGCCGCCAAGTCTGCCTGGATTTCGGGCGCGTTGGCGTCGTACAGCTGCCCGGCAAGCATCTTGTCCTTCTCGGTGCGCATCATGCATCCCTTGCTCGCGGTCCGCCCTGGCTGCCCACCTGGTTTCTCCTGCGCACCTCGTGCAACACCAATGTCTACCGCCCACCCAGGCTCGCCGTCTACGAAGCCGCGCACCGCCGACAGCTTCGCGCCGAAAGCACTCGTTCGGCGGCTAACGCCAAATCTGCCGAGTTCGGACCTTGAATCGCGTTCGTAGCAAGAAACGACGAGTGTGAAGCAGTTCACAGATCGACCCTTGGAAGCGTGCTATACTAAGCCGTGGCGCTCGAGCCGGACCAACTCGCATCGGGTGCGCTGCTATCGTGAGCGATAAAAAGGACGCTCGCGAGACAGAGAGGAGGCGACACATGAAGACCCGGGAAATCGGCGGGAGCTTGACGAGCGGTGTGCCAGACACGAACCGGCGCGGGTTCTCCCGCCGCTCGGTTCTCGCCTTTGCCGGTGCTCTTGGAGCTGTAACCCCGTTCGGGTCCTCGGAGCGGCGCGCGCGTTGACGGCGGCTGGGCGCGGATCGCTGCCCTATCTCCCCGGCGATCCGCTTATTTGCCGCGCGGCCGCAAACGGCGAAGAGCTGCAGGGCCCGCCGCATCAGCTCAAACTGGCCTGGAATGCGAATGCGGCCTGCACGGTCGCTGCGGCAGTCGCAAAAGAACGGGGCATCTTCGCCAACCACAACCTCGATGTCGAATTCTTCAATTTCGGCGGATCGACAGACCAGTTGTTGGAGGCGATCGCGACCGGCAAGGCGGATGCCGGTTTGGGGTTGGCCCTGCGCTGGCTCAAGCCGCTGGAGCAGGGATTCGATGTCAGGATCACCGCCGGTGTGCACGGCGGCTGCATCCGGCTCCTCGGTGCCAAGGCCGCCAATATCGACAATCTTGAAACGCTGCGCGGCAAGGCAATCGGGATCAGCGATCAGGCGAGCCCGGCGAAGAATTTTTCCTCGATTTTCCTCGCCAAAAACGGCATCGACCCGGTCCGGGACGTAGAGTGGCGCCAGTACCCGGCCAATCTGCTTGCGCTGGCCGTCGATAAAGGCGAAGTGCAGGCGCTCGCCGAGATTGATCCGCTCCCGTACCTGTGGCTCAAGGACGGCAAGCTGAACGAGATCGCGACCAACTTAAGCGATGGATTCGCCGATCGCACATGCTGCGTGCTTGCGATACGCGGCAGTCTCGTTCGAAATGAATTACCAGTGGCGGCCGCTCTGACCCGATCGATCCTGGAGGCAGCAGACCGGGTCGCCAGCGATCCCGCCGACGCCGCCGCAGTATATTCGGGCTACGGCGGCAAGGGATCGGTGGAGGATCTCACCGCTATGTACCGCAGCCATACCCACCACAATCATCCCGTGGGACCCACGCTGAAGAAGCAACTTGTGCTCTACACCGACGAACTCAAGGCGATCCACGTTATCAAGCCAAGCACCGACCCAGCCAAGTTCGCTGAGCGCATTTATCTCGACGTTCTAAGCTGAGCCGATCGGCACAGCCGTGGTGAGTTCCATCGTCGATGAGATATCGAAGGCTCAGGAACCTGCCATCGGTCTTCGTGCAGGCTCGGCCGCTCGATCGTTAGTCAGTGGGTTTTTTGCGGCCACTGCCTGGTCTGGGGTTGCTGCGCTCACCGAGCTCTGGCCGGATAGGCCCGAAAGCGATTGGGCCTATACGAGCGACTTCGCTGCTGTCTGTGGAGCATTGGCGGTTGCGCTCGGGTTGGCGGCCATCGCCGGCGTTCGTTTTGCCGTTTTGCAGCGCCTCCAGCGGCTTGCGCCATGGTTGCTCGCGTTGGCACTTTTCATGGCAGCTTGGGAGGCGGTCACGGCGAAGTTGGGGCTGTTGCCGCTGCCGTTTTTCCCACCGCCACAGGCCATCGTAGAAGCCCTGATCGAGGACTGGGGACAGCTGGTTGCGGGCATTTTCGCCTCGCTCCGTCTGTTGACGGCCGGCTATTTTCTCGGCGCGACGGTGGGCTTCGTGACCGGTGTGGCGATCGGCTGGTCGCGGCTTGCGAGTTATTGGATCCATCCGATGTTGCGTTTCATCGGACCTCTGCCCGCGACGGCGTGGCTGCCATTGGCCTTCTTCGTGTTCCCCTCGAGCTTCAGCGCCAGCATTTTTCTGATCGCGCTCGCCACCGGGTTCCCGGTCGCGGTGCTCACCTGGTCCGGCGTAGCAGGCGTGAACAGCACCTATTACGACGTTGCGCGCACATTGGGCGCCAATCAGCGCTTTCTTGTGCTCAAAGTCGCCATTCCGGCGGCAATGCCGCATGTTTTTGTCGGCCTGTTCATGGGTCTGGGCAATTCTTTTGCGGTGCTGGTGGTCGCCGAGATGCTGGGGGTAAAGGCGGGTCTCGGCTGGTACCTGCAATGGGCGCAGGGTTGGGCTGCCTATGCCAACATGTATGCGGCACTGTTGATCATGGCGTTCTTGTGCTCGGCTCTGATCACACTGCTGTTCCGGCTGCGTGACCGCCTGCTGTCCTGGCAAAAGGGGCTGGTGAGATGGTAGAAGCGTCTGCCCCGCCGAGTGCGCATTTGCCAACTGGCGATCCAGCGCGCGGGACGACGCTTACAATCCGCGATGTAAGCCATCATTTCGCGCTGCACGGCCAGCACCTACCGGTATTGGACCGGATCAGCTTCAGGGTCGGCCATGGCGAGTTCGTCGCCATCCTGGGGCCGAGCGGATGCGGCAAGTCGACCTTGCTGCGGCTCGTCGCGGGTCTCGACTTTCCGAGCACCGGGTATCTGCTCACAGAGGGCGAACCGATAGAAGGCCCCGACCCGTCGCGTGTTGTCGTCTTTCAGGATCCCACGCTTTATCCATGGCGGACGGTTTGGCGGAACGTCGCGCTCGGCCTCGAAGCACAGGGACTGCTGCGCACCCACCGTGAACGGATCGAAGCGGCTTTGCGGCTGGTCGGGCTCGAGGGTTTCGCCAACGCCTATCCGCACCAGCTTTCCGGCGGCATGTCGCAGCGCGCGGCTCTGGCGCGCGCACTGGTCAACGATCCGCGGCTCCTTATTCTCGACGAGCCGCTGGGCCAGCTCGACTCGCTGACGCGGATCACGATGCAGAGCGAGCTCGTGTCATTGTGGCAGCGGGAGGGCTTCACTGCGCTGCTGGTGACCCACGATGTCGAAGAGGCGCTTTTCCTCGCCGGCCGGGTCATCGTGTTGAGCGAGCGCCCCGCCCATATCAAGGCGAATATCGTAAACGTCCGGCCCTATCCCCGCCATCGCGGCGATCCGCATCTAGTCGAGCTTCGACGTGAGGTGTTTGCACATCTTGGCCTCGAGGCCAATTGGTGAGGGCCGCGGCCGCTAGCGAATATTGCGAACAGCCTGTTGCTGCCGTTGGGACCACGTCGGGCGTCAAGGCAGCTATTGCGCCGTCGAGTCGGATATCGGCCAAGAACCGCATTCCACCCCATTCAGCCGATCCTCCCGCAGGCTATGAACGGCTGCTAAGCGGGCAAACCTCGCCGTTTGTCTCGGCAGGATCTAGCGGCTGGCGTGCGCCAAAAGGAGTTATCGCGATCTCAACTAGCGACCGTCTGTGGAGTGTCGGCGGGCGGAAGATGCACTGCTCGCTGCAGCGCATCGAGGGAGGCGCGAAGCGCGGGCTGATCCGATCAATGTGAGACGTAGCGGCTCTTGGGCCGTTCGAGCTCCATGTTCTCGCGCAACGTCGTGCCTTCGTATTCGGTCCGAAACAGACCACGCGACTGTAGTTCCGGGATCACGAGCGCGACGAAATCGTCGAGCCCCCCCGGCAAATGCGACGGATGAAACAGAAAGCCGTCGACGCCGTAACCACGAAACCATTCCTCCATATTATCGGCGATTTCGCTTGGCGAGCCGATGAGCGTCCGTTGCCCCCGGGCCGCGGCGAAGCGCTGGTAGATTTGCCGGATCGTCAGCCCTTCCTCCCGCGCCCAGCGGATGATGTTGCGGGTATTGCCGAGCCCGCTGAGTGCGAATTGCTGTTCGGGGATGTCGGGAAGCGGACCATCGAGATCGTATTCCGACAGATCGAACCCG
>Ga0182039_10001877_pt1 | contig 11371 bp, 6 predicted proteins | sample sta12Can44000111_FD_125975 | JGI IMG/M metagenome (GOLD analysis project Ga0182039, IMG submission 125975) | Lab enrichment of tropical soil microbial communities from Luquillo Experimental Forest, Puerto Rico - statanox.12C.anox.44.000.111 | ecosystem: Environmental > Terrestrial > Soil >...
ATGGCCGTGCACCACGTCGAGCGTGTCATCGATATCGAGCGTCACTGCGACCGGCGGCGTTGCGTAGCTCGCGCAATAAAGATCGATCATCACACCCATGAGCCGGATGACCTCGCGCAGGTTCGGGGCGTTCTCCCAGCGTGACTGTGAACACAGGTCCAGTCCGCTATCCGGCAATCGTCCGCAGGCCAGCTTGAAGGCGGGGTCAAAACGCAGCCGGTCGAGATCGTTAGCATCCTCGTAGCCGCAGGCGATCGCCAGAATGCGAGCGCGCAGAATCTGCGGCAGCCGGTGCACAAACCGCAGCGGATCACGTGGATCAGCGATCACCGCCGCGAGCTTGTCGGCGATCGCGAGCCGCCGTTCGGCTTGCGCGAGAACCATCACCCCTCCGTCCGAGGTGATCCGTCCGCCATCGAACGCAGCGGTGATCTTCTTGCTGGCAACGGCTGGAAAGGCGAACGGAAGAAACCTATCGTTGGTCATGGCGGGTACCCGTCCGGGTCGCGCTAGCCCGCAGGCAGCCAAGCCAGTGCCTGCGATCTTAGATTAGACGACGGTAACCTCAGAGAACGCTCCGCTAGGCTGGAAAACCGAGGCATACCGCATCTTCCATCAATCGATCCGGCCATCGCAACTCAACAAAGCGCCGTGGGTCGCAGTTCCGGTGCCGCCGGATGCCCGGGCCACCGCGCGGGGCTTGACTGCCCTCGCCACGTCGAAAAATCACTGCCAACCTTGAGGGCGATGGTTAGCGCACCCATCCGGTCAAACGGGGTGCACAACTGGTGTAACAGATGACGCCCCCCTGAATCCCCTAAAGATTTCCAGGTACAGTGACTTCTGTCCCGCGGCAAACAAGAGCACCCCAAAGAACGTAACCAGAAGAACACTACTTTCTAGTGCAAGTCGGGGCAAAGGAGAAACGAACGGTTCGCAGATCAGCCGTATTCCAAACGCGACCCCTCCAGCCACGATGCCTGACGCCACCGGCCGGCTCGCCGTCAACAAAATGTCTCGGAGGGAAATCCCTGTACCGTAGACACACCACCAAATAAACGGAATTAACCACAGCATCATTACCGCCGAGTAAGCGAATGCGACTCCTTTTGGTCCATGAGGCAATCCCATAACGCAACCCGCAATCATGGTTGGAGCAAAGACAAGTGCGATCTTCAAGGATCGTGTTACCAGTCCAATCGAATACATTAGCCACCCTAAGGGATTGATTATCGCAAAGATCGCGATGGTCGGAGCCAGCAAGCGAACAATTGCAGCCGTATCTTTCCACTTTGGCCCGAGCAGAACGAAAACCACATCATCCGCAAAGAGAGCACAGGCCATCGTAATGGGCAGGGTCAGTCCCAGGACCAGAGAGAAGCCCTTCAGGAAATAATTCTTGAGGCGAATGGGATCGTTCTGGAGCCGGGACAGCGCCGAAAACGCCACCGCGCCGACTGCGGAATTAAGATTGTCTGTTGGCATGTTGACCAGCTGGTAAGCCCGTCCGTAGATCCCGATGGCGTCCGCTCCCCAGAAGCGGCCTATCATGACCTTCTCAACATTATAGGCGACATAAGCTATGAGGCCATTCAAAGTGAGAGTGCCGCCAAAATGCATCATAGAACGGATCCCAGCCCAGTTCTGAGGCATCCCCGGCAGCCAGCTCACGGTCAGCCATAAAGCGATAGTAGCAATAAGTGGTTGAGTGACGGACATCGCTACAAGGGCCCAGTATCCGTAGCCAGCGCTGGCGCCGCCAATGGCGATGACGGTACCCACAATCAGGGAGACGACGCTTATCACCGCCAAGGCGGTAAAACGCATCTGGCGTTCGAGAATTGCTGAGTGTTGGACTCCAGCCGCGTTGAAAAGGAACCCCGTCGCCAGAACAACCGTGACCCAAAACAGTTGAGGCTCGTGATAGAAGGCAGCAATAGCCGGTGCCATTGCTAGCGCTACCAGCCCAGTTAGCACTCCGACCAATATGTTGATCCAGAATAATGCTGAGATTTGCTCCTCCGTAACGACCGGACGCTGAATGGCAGCCGCTGAAAGCCCGAAATCTCGGAATAGGCCCAAGACCCCAGTGAAAAATGTGACCATACCCACTATGCCGAAGTCTCTCGGATCCAGGAGCCGAGCCAATACTACGAGAGAGCTCATCCGTAACAAAAAGCTTGCCCCTTGGGCGCACAGTCTGGCGAGACCGCCTCGAATTGTCTTCCCCTTTAGATCCTGCATCGTGTTTTCAGAGTATCAGAGTACGAAAAATATTAGGAAGCTCTTTTTGGAGCGGAGCTTTTTAGGACGAGGCGAGATTGCGACGTTCTTGGGACGTCTCCGCCGGCTGCGGTGGCGGTGTGCACAGCACCCCTGGGACGCAAGAGATCGTGCCCCGCGGCCAGCGCTCGTTTCGTTGTCGCGGGGCGTGGACTTGGCGTCCATCATCTACCCTCGAAACGGGTAGTGGTCCTTACCGCTCTCGCGGCACGCGATGATCGGGATCATCGCCAACTCGAAACCCTGCAGCCATGTTGCGGTGATGCCACTCCTCATTTGATAAAACACAAACGAGCAAGCCACGAACAAATCACCATTTCTATGCTGCCCCCTTCATGAATTGTCGTCCAGTGCTAACGTGCATCGGAGACGCACACGGATTCATTTTCCACAAGAGTCCTGCCTCCAACGGTATCGTACCGCTCGAGTTTCTCCAGGTCCTCGCCGGAAGGGATCAACCGAAAAGCTGCCGCGTACCGGAGCTTCCAATCCGGTCTTCTCTTGTTCAAAGGCTCCACGCCTGCATAATGGCACGGCCAGAAAGCTTTCATGCCTATGTCTCCTTCATGCATCTGCTCAAGCAATTCTTGCAGCGGCTTCCAGCCTAGATCAGCCGCGACCTTGGTTCGGATGTCTAAGTCAATACCAGAAACAAACAGATGGCCATACGGACTTACCAATCGAGCAATGTTACGTAAACATTTTTCTGCCATCAAATCATCCATATGACAAAGAAAGTTATTCGCCACTACTATATCCTGGGGCCCCAGTGCATCGAGAATGTCTGAGTCCCCGACATCGCCGACGTGCCAATTGATTCCCTCCTTGATCCAAGATTTGACTGCCATTTCATCCTCATCTCTGTCGAACAATTCCTGGATCTCAGCTTGCGTCATGCGTGCAAAAATATCTGTGCCTGTAAGTTTCGGAGTCGCGAGTGAGTACACGCCGTGCTTCCCAACTTCCACCGCCCGCTTGGAGATATCCATTGCTTGCAACATAAGCTTCAGATCTGGCCGTGCAGAGCGTATTGTCCATGCCACCGAATAAGCCTCCACACCGGTGCTGCAGCCCAGCACCGCTACTCTTAATTTATCTGACAGCGGCCGGCGCTCTACCAGGCGTCTGATCAACTCTAATTGCGGCCGGTTCCTAAGAAAAAACGTGGCGAATGCTTGCGCGCGAGTACCACGCATTCGAGCCAACGTGTGCAAGAAATCTCCATATAAACGTATTGGCGCAGAAGCGGTATAGGCCGCAGGAAGTTTGTTCCACAATAGCTGATTAAGTCGCAGATAAGCGCCGATGGGCGATTTCCCAAAAATCCTCATTCTGATAAATCGTGCCAGCCGAGATCCGTCGTCTGCTGCACAAGGATAATCCGCCCCAACTACGTCTGGATTCCATTTAGTGTGTGTATCATTACCGGAAAACCAACGCGGTCTTGAAAACGCTATGAGTTTCATCTTTCCTGAATAAGAATATTCAACATTGGGTGGGACCTCCACAAGCATACCAGAACTAACATTGTACTTGCGGTTCGCTATCGTGAAATAACCACTTCCGCAGAGAATATAATATGTTCGTGTAATTTTCTTACTGATCATAAAGGTATCATGTCCCTTTTCTACCTCTATATAGTAGATGTCAACGTCCTTTTGATTTAACGGTCCAAATGTGTATCCAAATAAGCCCTTTCCATCGAATGAACTCGGGGTAGGAAGTGAATAGATATAACGCATATTCTTCATCTTCATCGGGACATCCAGATTGTTAGGCTAGGCCGGTGCGAGACGGCATGTGGGACGATTGGTCCTTTTGGCGTAACACCAAAGGGAGCCGCGGCGCCGAGTAATGCTACTCACCAGTGCGGCTCCTGATAACGGGCGAAGCGGGCGAGTCATACGAGCGCGCCTGCAATGAAGGGCAAAGTACGCTCTCATCCTGCTCGCGTTTCTCTATCATCTGCCCCTTTTGTCCCGTATTTATGCTTGCTATCCCCTGTAAACCGTTTTTGCTCTCGCTTTGTGCCTAGAGCCACCACAACGATAGCAACCTCAACAAAGGAAGCGACTAATCAAGTAAGCCGATCAGGTGCTCCTCGCCCAAAAGCAACTGAATGTCTATATATCTAACGATTTAGGCGTCACAATAGGGGCGCATCGCTGGCGGAGTGAGGTTCGGGGACCCCGGAGCCTACACAGGGGAATAGAGCAGCCCGCAATGCCGAGCAACATCGACAGCGCAGCCGGCGAAAGATTGCGTGCGTTGCGGGAACAGGCCACGCGTGCTCCTGCGAGATCTCGATAATCTGCTCTTCCGTGTGCCTTCGTCTGGTCCATTCGAGAGCCAGCCTCCAATTCACCCTGGATCAATTCAAAGGGGGAACGCCAGAGGCTTCGCTCCAGCCCGAGCATCTTCCATCCCAGCACAACCGGCGCATGTACAGATTCACGTTCCATATGCATCGAATTCAAACCGCGATTTTCGAGGCGGTTGCCTTTACCTCCGAGGATCGACAGCGTAAGCCTCGTTGTTCGCGCTGGGCGCGGCAACTGGGAAAGAGCTTTGGTGTGTGGGCCTGGGCCTCGTAGGGAATCCTCCATGCTTTCTGATTAGAAACGCCTCACATTCAGCGTTTGCGGCATATTGCACCGTGTCCCCTATTCACCTTTCCGACCTCAAATCGCAAATCGACAGGAATGGGTCGTCCGTATTTTTAGATCAGTTCGCCTGTCTTTGCATACGGGGCCACGACGGTCGCAGGCGGTTCAGTGATGAAAATAGTGTTGCTGACTACAAGGGGAGTGGACTCGAATCTGGGCTCGTTTGTGGTTGATTGTTAAACCCAAAGAAGCCGAAGCTGCGATACGCTCGCAGCAGTAATTTGGGATAACAAGAAGTATCGCCAGCCAACGCAGGGTAGCGCGAGGAACGTTTACCCATAAAGTCGCCCACTCTTGGCTCACTCGAAGAAGCTTGACTCCGACAATCCTACATTTTCGCGACATATCCATGTTTCTTCCGAAGATAAACGGCCTTTAATCCTACCGAGACTTTGCCTCAGAACAACGAGTTGTGTAGAATACTCCCAACATAGTGATGGCGCCGCCCCGCTCATCAACGCATTCTATACGACGGGTCAAACCGCTTCGAGGTCCCGGCTAACCCCGCGTCATATCAACAGCGCAATCTCTGCGCATTCACCGCCCATCATATGTCGTTAAAATAACCCTGTATTGCTCGTCCAAAGCCTTACGAAACTCTCTTACCTTCTCTCTAGTTAAAGCGCCTAGATATTAATGATTTGAAAGCTGATGCGCTGATCGCGAAATTCTGTGACCTTGAGATGAATGCGAGCAAGCTTCTCGCCGCTCCCATAGGTCTCCGCGACGATCCGTGCTTTCTGCTCCGCGCCCCACGCCCGCCGCCGTCCACGATTTAGGCCTCACCCGGGACGCATTGCTGGTGAAGCAAGTCCCTGGTCTCTGCAACAATCGCTCCAACGTTCTCGAACGATTCTATGTCAGCCACCCTGAATTTTACGTCGAATTCGATTTCAACCGCGACTATAAAATTGATGTAATTAAACGAGTCCCAGTTCGGAACATCTTCCCGCCGAGTTTGCATCGAAAGCACGATCGAATTGTCTAACAGAACTTCACGAAGAATCCGGGTAAAAGCGTTCAGAATTTCTTGATCGGTCATTTTGCTTCTCCCGCTCGCGAAATATGGGTCGGTCGGGTGGCATATTCGGCTAGATCTAAGAACCAGCACGTGCAATTTTGGGGCGCTGTTTCACTCGTAGGCGAGAACCCGAGACTCGGATACAGCTCACTTATTACGCCATTTTTTGACGTCGGTATGTAGGCGGCACGAAAAGCCTTAATGCCACGACTGCGAGCCTGCTCCACGGCAATGTTCAGGGCCTCAAACTCAAGTTGTCGGCCGAACACACGGCAGCTCATCACCCAATTATCGATCTCAAACACTTCCGGCACCTTCGGGTCAGGCTGAAGGATCATGGCGCTGACGAGACCGTTATCACCATATTTGTCTAGGAGCCGGAATTGCAAAGTCATTGTTTCTTTTGCGGTGGTTAAATTAGCCACTTCCTCGGAAGTGTATCGCCGAGTGGTCGTGTTGAACTGATTGGTTTTATTGAATAGTTGCGTGACACGCACAAGATCGGCCGCTCTAAACTGCCCGAATACAACGGACATCTGCAGGCCCCGTAGGAACTCCTCCATGCTTTCTGATGCTTTGAGAAACGCTTCGCGTTCAGCGTTTGCGGCATATTGCTGCGTACGCTGTCGATCCTCGGAGGTGAAGGCAACCGCCTCGAAATATCCGGCGTCGGCGAGACACCGTACGTAATGTGCAATATCTCTTGGTAGTTCCGGAACGGCGACCATTGGTAACGCCTGTCTAATGCGGGCCCGTTCCACAGGACTATCATCGACAAAGACAAGGCTGTCGAGTCCTATATTCAATTGGCTAGCGATAGCTTTGAGATTTTCTGCTTTGTCGTTCCAGTTCGCTAGGAATGCCGAAATGTCTGATCGCCTGAGAAGCATTTCAGGGTGGTCACGAAACGCAGCCTCAGCAATAGCGGGGTCGTTCTTGGAACAGACCGCTAGAATGATGCCGCGCTCTTTGAGTTGTTTTGCATAGCGCTGTAGGGCTATGTGCGCTTCGCCAGCCGCACTCCCCGCTCCAAGAACGAGGCCCTCGAGTCCGTCATCCCCGATCACACCACCCCAAAGGGTGTTGTCGAGATCGAAGACAAGGCATTTTTTTGATAGCCCGCGTTGCGCGGCCACGATGCGGGCAACAATCTCACCAAATGGAACTGAGGCCTCGGGTGCAATTTCTAGCTTGCCGTGGAGCCAGCTCCCCATGTCAAACCATGCATTGATTCCATCGCGCTCACTAATTCGCGCGATATCCAGGATTAACGCGTTATCCTGCGCTGCAGCTCTCGATAATTGATCGTTGAGTTGCTTGACCACCTGGGTAGGCGCTCCAGCAACAAGGCAGTCATAGCTGCCAAATACCGGTTCACTGATATCGAGAAAGGTTTGTTGAATAATCGTAGCTTTGAAAGTCTCACGTGCTTTCCGCCACAGCAAGCGTAACTCCTCGATGGATCGGGCAATCGTCTCGTTGACTTCATCGCTTGTCGCCAGGAGCGGCACGCCGGCAATCGTGTCCCTTGCGGTTATGGAGAATAGGACAAAATGTGGAGCGAACTTGTGTAGATAGGAGTTGGTATCGAAAAGGTCCTGTCGGTATTGGCCGTACGCTCCCGTGTGAACGTCGATCATCAGCCGTCGACGTAATCCTGCGACACGGATCGCAGGCAATAAATGGTTTATTGTCGATGAAGAAAGGACGGCAAGCCGGACCGTGGCAAAGCCCGACGCCGCTTGCTGGGTAAGCCGGCCGAGTGCGCGATCAAGTTGGATCGTTTCAAGATAGCCAAGTCGGTGCTGAGCGAGAGAGGCAAGCTTTTCAAGACAATCCATTGGGTCTGGAGACCTCAGGGCGTCTCCCAGATCTGCGCGAAAATCGGCTGTTATCGGCAGCCAACTCATTGTCAGAGGCATGAACTACTCTAGCTCTGCGCTGTTGGCTGTATCATGAGTAGGATTGGGTGAGCTTGCCACCCTGTGATCTTCGAGACATTTCTGAATCTCAGGGCTAGCGCTTCTGAAGAAGACCTCAGACCACCGTTCTGCACTCGGGCGATCTAAATGCACGCCTTCGATGGTTCGAAGTCCATCCATCTGTTCCGGAACTACCAACGTTTTCCCAAGGCCGCTTGCAATAGCATTTGCAACTCGGAGTTTTGTGTCGACGGTAGGAGACGCAGTAAGTATGATGCATTCGGGTTTAACGGGGAGGTCAGATAAGAAAACCCGTCCTATCGTTATCGCTTCGTTAACTGCGTTCTCGTCGATTTGTTGATCATACGAGACTTGACGAGCAAGGCCCCTGAACTTGCTCGTCTGTGCCATATTGAACGTACCCGTTTGGAGGGACCTAAATACAACCACGCCGTCCCCACAGATTCTGGTTAGTTTTCGGCAGATTGCCTTGTGGATTATTTGCAAAAGGCGCTTAACTTCATATCGAGAACGCCCTTCACCACCGTGCATAACGATCTTAGCTAGGGGGCGCTCGGATGCTTCAAAGAAGTCATCGATCGCGATTACGTACACCTTGGCTTTTGGCTTCAGCTTGTGCAGCAGCGCTCGTGCAAAGATGGAATTCTCGAACCCGAGGAAACCTAATAGATAATATTTGGCTGACGCTAGCCACTGCGCTGTAGCAGTTGTGGAAAATGCAAACTGCATGCGGCTATTGCCAAGGAACAGGACATCCGCAGTTGCCGCGGACCTTTCCGCCGCAGGTTCAAGGTCAAACCAAAAAGCTCCATGGTCGTAATCACCGTAACTGTTCGCGTCGCAGTATGCGAGATATGTATCAGAAGTGTATCCGGTGGCTTGGCAAGAGAAAATATTATGAGCCCGAACTTTGTAAAGATAAGAAGAGGCGCAGCCGCCAAGTAAAATCAGAATATAAATGATCGGCCTGCCTCTGAAAAGAAAATTGCGCGTTCTCGAGAAGAACTGCGAGGTAATGGCTTGATCATCCATAGTTATGGCCTTGACGACTTGAAGTCGAGCCCGAACTTGGGACGGGGTGACTAATTGGATCGGAGAGGTTCGGGGTCGTCCGCCTTTTGCGTTTCGAAGAGCTCCCACAAAGCTCTCCAAAATTGGAGATCCTTCGGTTTTTTAAGCCGCAGATCTAGCTTAAGTCTATAGATCATTCGATATAGTTGACTGCGGGGCCCCAGAGCTTGTCCGGCCGCACGCAGGCACTGTATAGCTCTGGCTCGCAGGAAGAGCGCGCGCCGATCACCGCGACGCAAGAAATAGTGTGGTGAACAGGGCAGCGGTCGCGGTAACGACGGCCGGTCGCGCCGGGAGGTACGCTGTTTCAATCCTACCGGTACAGCAGCTAACTATAAGCCAAATGCAAACAATCCGCGCCCCGCCCACACGCCAATCACCTGCCGTCCTTCCGATGTGAACGTGATGGGCGGAGCCCAAGTATCTCCTCCGAGGCCCACATACCAAAGCTCTTTCCCAGTTGCCGCGTCCAGCGCGAACAACGAGGCTCCTGAGGCCCCAAATACGAGCGCTCCTGCGGTCGCGAGCAGGCCGCCGAAGTCGAACGTTTTTCCTTGGGGCGGGCGGTACTCCCATTGTTTGCCGCCAGTAGCAGCGTTCAGTGCGCGTACCATTTTGATAACGGGGCCGACCATCGATCCGCCGCTGCCGGCAAAGATACCTCGTTCCCCGCGAGTAACACGACCCGCTGGCGATTTCGTAAAGACGGATTGCCCTTCGATCGCCGGTACGAAGATTAATCCGCGTTCGGGACTGAAGGCGCCCGGCTGCCAGTTCACTCCGCCGATGACGCCGGGTTTCGTAACACGGCCGCCCTCAGTAACTCTGCCTGGATTGGCCGGGATCGGTCTCCCCTGTGAGGTGAGCCCCTGAGCCCAGTTTATTTCCACAAAAGGAGTGCCTGCCAGAAATTGGCCAGTGACCCTGTCGAGCACATAGTAAAATCCGTTCCGATTCGGCCAGCAAATGACCTTCCGCTCTGCGCCATCTATTAGTAAGTCAGCAAGTATTGGCGTTTGGGTTGAATCCCAGTCGTGCTCGTCGTGGGGTGTAAATTGAAAGTACCATGCGAGCTTCCCGGAACTCGCATGCAACGCAACCACGCTGTTGGTGAAAAGGTTGTCGCCGGGGCGTTCATCACCGGCGAAAGCTGGGGTAGGGTTACCGACCCCCCAGTAAATGAGATCGAGCGACGGGTCATAGCTTCCAGTAACCCAAGTTCCACCGCCGCCCTGTTTCCAAGCTTCGTTCTCCCACGTCTCGTTGCCGACTTCGCCTGGACCCGGAATGGTGTCGAACTTCCATCGCTGCTGGCCAGTCGTGACGTCGTATGCGGCGATGAAGCCGCGGACGCCATAATCGCCGCCAGCTACCCCGATGATGACAGACTGGTTCACGACAAGCGGCGCCCCGGTAAGCGAAAATCCTTCGGATGATTTCGCGATTCGAGTTTGCCAATTTACTTTGCCTGTGTTCGCATTAATGGCAACCAAGTATCCGTCAAGACTGCCAAAAAAAAGAGAATTACCCAGGATAGCTAGCCCCCTATTCACCTTACCGACCTCAAATGGCAAATCGGCAGGAATGGGTCGTTCGTATTTCCAGATCACTTTGCCCGTCTTTGCATCCAGGGCCACGACGGCCGCAGGTGGTTCAGTGACGAAAATAGTGTCGCTGACTACAATGGGGGTTGATTCGAACCTGGGCTCGCTTGTGGTCGATTGATAAGCCCAAAGAAGCCGAAGCTGCGATACGTTTACGCGAGTAATTTCGGATAACGAGGAGTACCGCCAGCCGCTGAGAGAACCAGAATAGGATAGCCATTCACCTGGGCTCCCGTTAGCTCTCCTGATCTGCCCGCTACTGACGTGGATATTTAGTGTGCGTGCTTCATCCTCGCTGTTATCAAGATGCAGTTGCACAGTTCTCAGATACCCGGCTACTTGCCAACGTTCCGCGAACGATAAACGCGTCGGTTCCATCGCGGTACCGGCAATACCATCTCTCAAAACTCTGTAAATCGCCAGGTCGCTGTCACCATTTTTGTACCCCAATCGAGCCAGTGAAGGCCCGAGATAGCCCCCGCCTTCTGGGCCGTGACATCTTGCACAGTGTTCACGGAAAAGTTGACTGCCAGCCTTCACATCCTCGTGACGGCTAAACGGATTGACGAGCGCTGCATCCACGCTTTGGCCCCAAGCAGACACCATGGCCAAAGAAAAGCCGTGTTCACGCGCGGTTATTTTCAAAAGTTCCATCCAGGATAGCTCGGGAATCTCCCCGTAGGCCTTCTTCAAAAAGATTTTTGCCCGCCAGGAAATGCCCTCGGAAATAGGCTTAGTGGTAGACGTGTAAACATAGTAATAGGTACCCCCAACAAACCCAAT
>Ga0182039_10001880_pt1 | contig 11362 bp, 9 predicted proteins | sample sta12Can44000111_FD_125975 | JGI IMG/M metagenome (GOLD analysis project Ga0182039, IMG submission 125975) | Lab enrichment of tropical soil microbial communities from Luquillo Experimental Forest, Puerto Rico - statanox.12C.anox.44.000.111 | ecosystem: Environmental > Terrestrial > Soil >...
CAAGCTATCCGACGACGTGCCCGCCCGGACCAAGCGCGCACGCCGGTCGCGGGTCATGGGGCTCCAGAAGCGGCTGGTGGCGGCCCGGCAACGGGCAAGGGTCGGCGATCGGGCGCGGATCATCGTGGACGGCCCCGCGTCTCATCACGAGCTTGTGCTGAGAGGCCGCCTGATGACGCAGGCGCCGGACATCGACCCTGTGGTTTACCTCACCGAGTGCGACCCGTCCAGCCTTCGGTCCGGGGACTTCACGGACGTCGAAATCGTCGGCGCCCGGGGGTATGACCTGATCGCGCGCCCGTGCTATAATTACTGATTCGGAGCCTGAATGTAGGGCCGAACGTGGGACCGAGGGAGGACCGAAGTGGGCTTGTGCCCACTTTTTTTGTTTGGGAAGGTCTGCGATTGCGGGAGGGCATCCTCGACCAGATTCGGACCGTTTCGAGCCGCGTGGCCGCAGGCTACGGGCTCGAGTTGTTCGACGTTCAGTTCCGGCGCGAGGCCCACGGAATGGTGCTCCGCGTGCAGATCGATCGGCCTGGACCGTCTGCGACGGCCGAGGACAGCGTCAGCGTGGATGATTGCGCGAGCGTCAGCCGCGATTTGAGCGCCGTCCTCGACGTCGAGGACAACGTTCCGACGGCGTACACATTGGAAGTCTCGTCGCCTGGGCTGGACCGGCCGCTGCGCCACGCGCACGACTACGGGCGGTTCACGGGCCGGCTGGCGAAGATCGTGATGCGGGAGAAGATCGACGGCCAGACGTTTCTGCGGGGCCGGCTCGCAGGTGTCGACGGCGACGGGGTGTTCTTGGATGGTGAGGATCACAGGCGGCACCGCGTGCCGCTGGCGGTCATCACGCGAGCGAATTTAGAGGTGGAGTTCTAGTGAGCCATGGCCAATCCACTGCAGCAGACGATTGAAGCGCTGGCAAAAGAAAAAGGCATCGAGCCGGATGTCGTCATCAGCGCCATCGAGGAGGCGGTCGCGACCGCGTCGCGCAAGTTTTACAAGACCGGCGAGAACCTCAAGACGCGCTTCAACACCGAGACCGGCCAGGTCGACCTCTTCGCGCTCAAGACCGTCGTCGAGGACGTCACCAACTCGGCGACCGAGATCTCGCTGAACGAGGCGCGCGAGATGTACCGGCCGCTCTACGGGGACGATGTCGCCAACAGCATCGAGCTGGGCGACGAGATGGAGTTCCCGAAGCCGACCGAAGTCCTGGGCCGAATCGCCGCACAGACGGCCAAGCAGGTGATCTTCCAGAAGGTTCGTGAGGCCGAGCGCGAGAACGTGTACGCCGAGTTCAGCCAGCGCGTGGGCGAGGTTCAAAACGCCACGATCAAGCGCTTCGAGAACGGCGACATCGTCGTCGAGATCGGCCGGAACGAAGCGGTGATCCCTCGCAAGGAGCAGTCGCGCGCGGAGAGCTACAATCCCGGTGACCGCGTCCGCGCCGTCATCAAGGGGGTGAACCGCGGGGCGAAGGGGCCGCAGATCATGCTTTCGCGCACCGACCCCGCGCTGCTCATCAAGCTGTTCGAGCAGGAGGTGCCCGAAATCTACGATGGCACCGTGATGATCAGGGGCGCGGTCCGAGAAGCGGGTGATCGCGCGAAGGTCGCGGTCTTCTCGCGGGAGCGCGACGTGGATCCGGTTGGCGCCTGCGTCGGCATGAAGGGCACGCGGGTTCAGTCCATCATCCGCGAGCTGCGCGGCGAGAAGATCGACATCGTCGAGTGGTCCGAGGACCCGATCGCCTTTGTCACCAACGCGCTCTCGCCGGCGAAGGTGCAGCGCGTGTCGATCGTCGATGACAAAGAGCGCGTGATGGAAGTCATCGTCGAGGACAAACAGCTGTCTCTCGCCATCGGCAAGAAAGGCCAGAACGTCAGGCTGGCGGCGAAGCTGACGGGTTGGCGAATAGACATCAAGAGTGAAGAGGAGAAGCGGCGGGAGGTGGAGGCACAGTTCGGAGAGCTCGAAGCCGGGGGCGCCGAGCCGGCCGGCGCTGCCGAGTCCGAGGATCCGAGCCCGGCGGAAGCCGCTCCGGCTGATTCGCCGCTCCCGTACACGCTGGCCGGTGTCGGCGAGAAGACCGTTCGAAAGCTGGTCGAGGCGGGCTTCGCGACCCAGGACGCGCTGGCGGCCGCGACGACTGGCCAGCTCTCGGAAATTCCCGGTATCGGCGAGAAAACAGCGGAGAAAATCCTGTCGGCCGTGCGCGGGGACGCCCCCGCCGAAGAGTCGGCAGAATAGCGCGTCCGCATTCGATTTGAGGGCATAGCTTGTCAACAGTCCGGATTTACAAGGTCGCGGAGCTGCTCGGGACGACGAGCCAGGAAGTGACGGCGCTGCTCAAGCGCGATCACGGCATTGAGGTAAAGAGCGCCTCGAGCACCATCGAGGAGGTCGTCGCGCGCCAGTTCGTCGATCGCCTGGCGAAGCAGCGCAACATCCAGCTGCCGACCGGCGACATCTTCGCTGAGGTGCCGGCCGCCAAGGGCCGGAAGAGCGCCGCGCCCGGTAAGAAGGCACTCGAGCCGCCGAAGCCTGTCGCGCACGTGCTGCCTCCGCCCCGCCTCGTGAAGACGGTGAAACCGGCCGCCCCTCCCGTCGTCGCGGCCGAACCGGAACCCGCCCGGGAGCCCGAACAAGCTCCACAAGCCGGCAGTCGCGTTGGAATTGGGGAACCAGCCCACGCCGAGCCTGCGCCATCCGGCACGGTGGTGGCCGCGCAACCGGGGAGCGCGGGGGCGGCGGCTGTCGCGGGGAGCCTTGCAGGCGCTGGAGGTGCCAGCGCGGGGATGGCTCCCGCGTCGGCGCCGCCGCGCGAGGTCGTCCAGCCGTCGGCGAGAGCGCGGGCCGAGGCCGGCGTTCCAACGGCACCAATTGAACCCCTGCCCCGTGCCGAGTCCGCGACGATTGCCGCCTCGGCAGCGACAACAGCGGAGCCGCTGCCGCCGGCAAAGCCTGGCCGCGTGGTGCCGCCAACCCTGCGGCTGCGGATCGAAGAGCAGCGTCCGACAACGCCCACGCCTCCGCTGCCGACCGCTCCGACACCCCGGATCGTTCCGAAACAGGCGCCCAAAGTTGAGCGCCCTGCGCCCGCGTCCGTTGCGCGGCCCGCAGCAAGCGCGCCCGGCGGACCCAGCGCAGCTGCCGCAAGCGCAGCGGGAGTGCACGCCCCTCCGGCTCGGCCGGGTGCGCAGCCGACTGCACGCCCTGCTGCACCGGTGCCGCGACCGTCGTACGTGCCGCGCCCCCAAGCGCCTGTTGGCGGCCCGCGCCCGCTGCCGTCGCAGCCCATTCGCACCCAGCAGCCGAGCAGCACGGCTCGTCCAGGACAGGCATATCCCGCGCGGCCCGCAATGCCGAGTCGTCTCCCGTATACGGGTCAGCGCCCCGGCGGGTCACAGGGTCAGCGCCCTTCCCCGGCACCGCGCCGCGAGCAGCCGCCGCGACCCGTTGCGCCGCCGCCGCCGGCGACGCCGCCCCCTGTGAGCCGCACGATTACGCTGGCCGAGGGCATGACCGTCAAAGATCTCGCGGACAAGCTCGACATTCGCGTGAAGGACGTTCTCGCGAAGCTGCTCATGAAGCGGCTCATGCTGACGATCAACAGCACCCTCGACACCGAGACCGCAACCATGATCGCGCGTGAGTTCGGGGCCGACGTGCAGATGCGGAGCTTCGAGGAAGAGCTGCTGCACGTGGACAGCGAAGCGCACCCCGAGGACGTCGTCACGCGCGCGCCCGTGGTCACCGTGATGGGCCATGTCGACCACGGCAAGACCAGCTTGCTCGATGCAATTCGCGAAGCGCGCGTGGCCGAGCGCGAGGCCGGCGGCATCACCCAGCACATCGGCGCGTACCACGTGACCATCAATGGCAAGAACATCGTGTTCCTCGACACGCCGGGCCATGAAGCGTTCACCCTCATGCGCGCCCGCGGAGCCAAAGTCACTGACATCGTCGTCCTCGTGGTCGCAGCCGACGATGGCGTCATGCCGCAAACGCGGGAGGCGATTGATCACGCGAAGGCGGCGAACGTGCCGATCATCGTGGCGATCAACAAAATCGACAAGCCCAACGCGAATCCCGAGCGCGTCAAGCGCGAGCTGACCGAGCTCGATCTGATGCCGGAAGAATGGGGCGGAAAGACGGTCACCGTCGAGGTCTCGGCAAAGAAGAAGACGAACCTCGATCTGTTGCTCGAGATGATCCTACTCGTGTCGGAGATCGGCGAGCTGAAGGCGAACCCGAAGCGCAGCGCGACGGGCACCGTGCTCGAGGCCAAGCTGGACAAAGGGCGCGGCGCCGTGGCCACGGTCCTCGTGCAGGACGGGACGCTGCACGTGGGCGACACGTTCATCGCGGGTCCGATTGTCGGGCGCGTGCGGGCGCTCATCGACGACCGGGGACGTCCCGCCAAATCCGCCGTCCCGTCCACGCCTGTCGAAGTGTTGGGTCTCGGAGGGCTCTCGCAGCCCGGCGATGTCTTTCAGGTGGCCGATGCCGCCAAGGCGCGGCAGATCGCGACGTTCAGGGAGGAACAGGCGAAGACGCGCGTGCTCGGCGCCAAGGGCGGCCGCCTGACGCTCGAGTCGCTCCAGGCGCAGATTTCCGAGGGGGGCATCAAGGAGCTCCCGATCATCATCAAGGCCGACGTTCAGGGTTCGGCCGAGGTGCTTGCGGACACCCTCGCGAAGCTGTCGGACGACAAGGTCAAGATTCGGATTATCCACGCAGGCGTCGGCGCGGTGAACGAGTCCGACGTGCTTCTGGCGTCGGCGTCGAATGCCGTCATCATCGCGTTCGCGGTCAGGCCCAACCGGAACGCCGAGGAAATCGCGGCGCGCGAGCGTGTCGACATCCGGCAGCACTCGGTGATTTACAACGTCACCGACGAGATGAAGAAAGCGATGGTCGGCCTCCTCGAGCCGACGTTCAAGGAAACGCGCATCGGCGTCGCGGCCGTTCGAGAGACCTTCAAGGTCCCGAAGTACGGCACCATCGCCGGTTGCATGGTGACCGAGGGGCGTATCACACGAGCGGGCGACACGCAGGCGCGCCTCCTGCGCGACAACGTTGTGATCTACGAGGGCAAGATCGGATCGCTCAGGCGCTTCAAGGACGATGTGAGCGAGGTCAAGGCCGGCTTCGAGTGCGGCATCGGGTTCGAGAAATACAACGACATCAAGGTCGGGGACGTGATCGAGGTTTTCGCCATGGAGCGCGTGGCGGCCGTCACAGCCTGACAGGGACGTGGTCGTCGGCCTTCTTACCGTCGAGCTCCATGTCCCCGGCGCCCGGTCGCTCAAAGAGAAGCGTATGGTCGTCCGGCGGATCAAGGATCGGCTCAAGAAATTCAATGTCGCTGTTTCGGAGGTCGATCACCAGGATTTGTGGCAGCGCGCGGGGCTGGCCGTCGTCACCGTCAGCTCGGACCAGCAGCACGCCGACCGCGAGCTGGCGGCGGTCGCGGGAGAAATCGAGCGGCTCGAGCCGGGTCTGATCGCCCGGACCGAGACCGAATTCCTCACTTAGCTCCTGATGTCGCAAGGTTCCAGACCCGACCGGGTTGCCGATCAGATCCGCAGCGAGCTCGGCCAGCTCCTTGCGCGTGAGGTCCACGATCCCGGCATCGGCTTCGTGACCATCACTCGCGTTCAGGTCAGCCCGGACATCCAGCAGGCGCGGGTGTTCTACACCGCGCTCGGTCCGGCGAGTCCCGCGAGCCTCACTGAGTCGGCGGATTCGGAAGGCTCGGGGAGCGCCGCGAGCCGCCACGACCAGACCCGCCGCAACACCGAGCGCGCGCTGGCGCGGGCCCTCCCGTTTCTTCGTCGTCAACTCGGATCACGACTCAGGCTGAAACGGGTGCCGGAGCTCAAGTTCATGTACGATGAATCGATTGCAGGCCAGGACCGCATCGAGCGATTGTTGAATGAGATCCATGCCGCGGACGATGAAGAACGCAGAACTGACCGAGATCGTTGAAGCCATCCGAGCGCGGCAGCGCTTCGTGATCTCGTCGCACACGCGCCCCGATGGCGACTCCATCGGATCGTCGCTCGCCATGGCCTTCGCGCTCCGCGCCATGGGCAAAGAGGCCGACGTCGTGCACAGCGACCCCGCGCCGGGGCCTCTGATGCAGTTCCCCGGCGTGCGCGACATCCAGGTCATGCCACAGGTGGGCAACCACTATGACGCGGCAATCGTCATGGAGTGCGGAGACCTCGGACGTACGGGCGTCGCAGGGCTCGATCGGTTCTTTCTCATCAACATCGACCATCACCCCGGCAACGTCGGGTACGGCCGCCTGAATTGGTTCAACCCGGATGCCGCCGCGTGCGGGGAAATGGTCTTCGATCTCGTGAAGGCGCTTGGGGCGCCCTTGACGCCCGAAGTCGCCATACACGTGTACCTCGCGATCCTCACCGACACCGGCTCGTTCCATTACGCGAACATCTCGCCGAGAACATTCGAGATCTGCAAGGAGGCGCTCGAAGCGGGCGTCGACCCGGTGGCGGTCGCGCGAAACGTCTACGACAGCAACAACATGGGCCGTTTGAAGCTGTTCGGGGCCGTGTTGAGCGCGATGCAGATCGACGCGAGCGGACGCGTGGCCATCGTTTATCTCGATCACGAGATGGCGCGCGCCGCAGGCGGCACCTACGAGGACACGGAAGGGCTCATCAACCTGCCACTGACGGTCAAGGAAATCCTGGCAATCGTGTTCTTCAAGCAGATCGAGGGCGACGAGTACCGCGTCAGCATGCGATCCAAGGGGACTATCGACATCGGCGGCATCGCCAAAGAGTTCGGGGGCGGCGGGCACAGGAACGCCGCCGGCTGCACGGTGACCGGCGCCATCGATGCGTTGAAGAAGATGTTCATCGAGAAAATCGAAGCCAAGATTGAAGCCAGCATCGAAGCCGAGATCGATGGACGGCCTGTTGGTCATCGATAAGCCTGCAGGGCCCACCTCTCACGACGTCGTCGCGCGGATGCGGCGAGCGCTCGGGGAACGGCGCATCGGCCATACGGGCACCCTCGATCCCGCAGCGACCGGCGTGCTGCCGCTCGTGATCGGCCGCGCAACGCGGCTCGCGCGCTTCATGAGCGCCGACGACAAGTCTTATCTGGCCACGATCCGGCTTGGCGTGCGGACCGACACGGCCGATGCGACAGGACAGCCGATCGGCGAGCGGTACGCGGGACCGATGCCGTCCATGGGCGCCATCGACGCCGCTCTCGACGCCTTTCGCGGCTACTTCGTTCAGCAGCCGCCGGCGTTTTCGGCCAAGCGCATCGGCGGGACTCGGAGCTACGCGCTGGCGCGGGCTGCCGCGCGCCGCCATGGAGGGAAGTCCGGCCACGCCACCGACGGCCTGACATTGCCGGCGCCGGTGACGGTCAACGCCAGCGCTTTGAACTTGATCGCGATCGACGGCGATACCCTGGCGCTCGAGGTGCGATGCTCGTCCGGCTTCTACGTCCGATCGCTCGCACGCGACCTCGGCGAGCAACTGGGGACCGGGGCTCATCTGTCGGCGCTGCGCCGGACCCGAAGCGGCGATGCTGGGCTGGAGCAGGCGATTGGCCTCGACGAGGCCGAACGCGACCCGGCGCGTGCGGCAGCGACGATGATTCCGCTCCGGCGGCTCCTCCCCCACCTGCCGTCCGTGGTGCTGACGGAAGACGGTGTCAACGACACGGTCCATGGCCGCATGCTGTACACGTCCGGCCTCGCTCCGTCGAGCCCCGGGGGCCCCAACCCGGGGTCCCCGGCGCAGCACCTGCGCTGGGGTGAGGACTCGGGGTCCCCGGCGCAGCATCCGGGCCGGAGTGACAGCCGGTTCGTCAGGCTGTTCGGCCCGACCGGCGAACTCGTGGGGATCGCGGCGCCGGGCGAGGCTCCCGGTTCTTTGCGCGCCGCAGTAGTTCTGGTGTAACATGTTGCTCTTGCTCGACTAAGGTTGATTCGAGACATACGGCGCCCCGGTGCAATCCTGGATGCATCATCTTCATCAGGCTCAATCCAGGGGGCTCTGCCCCCGGGATCTCATCCGAGGGGCACTTGCCCCCAGGACGCGTCTGAGGCGTTCGTGGAGGACATGACCAAGTGGCCCTAACCAAAGACCGCAAGACCGAGCTGATCGGCAGCTACCGCACCCACGATGCCGACACCGGCTCCCCCGAAGTTCAAGTCGCACTCCTGAGCGAACGCATCAATTACTTGACCGAGCACTTCAAGTCGCACGCGAAAGACCACCACTCGCGCCGCGGCCTGTTGATGCTCGTCGGGAAGCGCCGCCGGTTGCTCGACTACCTCAAGGGCAAAGACGTCCAGCGCTACTCGGATCTCATCAAGCGCCTCAACATCAGAAAATAACGTCACCAATTGTCAAACTCTGAAGACTCTGTCCGCTCGAAGGCCGGTAAGACGCTTCTCCCGGTCCGACCTCAGAGGTCCAGATTCTGATTCATCGGCGTCCCTCCCGGAGGAGTTTTGCATTTATGACCACGCGCGAAGTCACGATCGGGCACACACCTCTCCGTTTCGAAACCGGCAAACTGGCCAAGCAGGCAGGCGGTTCCGTGATCGTTCGCTATGGCGACTCGGTGGTCCTTGTGACCGCGTGCCGCTCGACGTCACCGCGGGAAGGGATCGATTTCCTCCCTCTTACGGTCGACTACCGGGAATACACGTACGCGTCCGGTCGGATCCCCGGCGGCTTCTTCAAGCGTGAAGGCAAGCCGGCCGAGAAGGAAGTCCTGACGAGCCGGGTGATCGATCGGCCGATTCGCCCACTGTTCCCATCGGGCTGGCGATACGAATCGCAGATCATCGCGCTCGTCCTCTCCGCGGACCAGGAGAACGACACGGACATCCTGGCGATCACCGGCGCGTCGGCCGCGCTCGCACTCTCAGACATTCCGTTCGAGAAGACGATTGCCAGCGTGCGCATCGGTCTGGTCGACGGCGCGTTTATCGTCAACCCCACCTTCGAGCAGCGCAAGCAGAGCAAGCTTGACCTCGTCGTCGCCGGGACCCGGGACGGGATCGTGATGGTCGAGGCCGGCGCGAGGGAGGTCACGGAGGCCCAGGTCGTCGAAGCGCTCGAGACCGCCCACGCGGCGATCAGGAAGATCGCTGCGGCCATTGACGACCTTGCGCGTGAGGCGGGCAAGAGCAAGGTGAAGATCCAGAAGAAGGAGATCGGTCACGACTTCTACCGCGAGGTCGAGGAAAAGGTGCTCGTCCCGCTCACCGAGGCGATGCGGATCCGCGGCAAGCTCGAGAATTACGACCGCGTCGACCAGGTGCTCGGCGAGCTGGTGGCCGCCATTCCCGAGGACGAGGTCGAGCGCCAGCTCGAGGCGAAGCAGATCTTCAAGGATCTCAAGGAGAAGGTCTTGCGTGACGAGGTTCTCGAACGGGGCCTCCGTCTCGACGGACGCAAGTTCGATGAGATCCGGCCCATCTGGATAGAGACCGGCGTCCTGCCGCGCACGCACGGCTCTGCCGTGTTCACCCGCGGAGAAACGCAGGCGCTTGTCACCTGTACCCTCGGCACGGCCGAAGACGCGCAGAAGATCGAGGGCTTCGAGGGCGAGCAGTGGAAGAGCTTCATGCTCCACTACAACTTCCCGCCCTTCTCGGTCGGCGAGGTCGCCTTCCTGCGGGGCCCCGGTCGCCGCGAGGTCGGTCACGGGGCGCTCGCCGAGCGCGCCCTTGTCCCGCTCATCCCGGGCGAAGACAAGTTCCCTTACACCGTTCGCGTGGTCTCGGACATTCTCGAATCGAACGGCTCGTCATCCATGGCGTCCGTATGCGGCGGGTCGCTCGCGATGATGGACGCCGGCGTGCCGCTCAGAACGCCGGTCGCCGGCATCGCCATGGGACTCGTGATGGAAGAATCGACCGGCAAATATGCCGTCCTCTCCGACATCGCCGGGGCCGAGGATCACTACGGTGACATGGACTTCAAGGTCGCCGGCACGGCCGACGGCATCACCGCGCTGCAGATGGACATCAAGGTCACCGGCATCACGACCGAGGTGATGAGGAAAGCCCTCGAGCAGGCGCGCGTGGGCCGGCTGCACATTCTCGGCAAGATGCGGGAAGCGCTCGACGCGCCGCGCCAGACCATCTCCGCGCACGCGCCCCGCATCGTGACTATTCGAATACCTGTGGACAAGATCCGCGACGTCATCGGACCCGGAGGCAAGATGATCCGCAGCATCATCGAGCGCACGGGCGTCAAGATCGACGTCGAGGATGACGGCCGCGTGAACGTGGCTTCGACCGATGAAACATCGGCCCAGAAGGCTGTCTCGATCATCCAGGAGCTGACGGCGACGCCAGAGCTGAACAAGACGTATCTCGGCAAGGTCCAGCGCATCACCGACTTCGGCGCCTTCGTGGAGATCATGCCCGGCACCGACGGCCTGCTGCACGTTTCTGAAATCGCGAATCACCGCGTGAAGGACGTCAGAGACGAATTGAAGGAAGGCGAGCAGGTGCTGGTCAAGGTGATCAATATCGACCCGACCGGCAAGATTCGTCTCAGCCGCAAAGCGCTGCTCCAGGAAGAGGCCGCCGCCAAGTCACGGCAATGAAGTCATGCCCGAGGCCAGCGGCGGGAGCGTGTCGCGGCATGCGCTGGCAATCGCGCTCTTCGCCGCCCTCGCCGTCGCCTGGACCTGGCCGCTCTCGGCGCACCTGACCGAAGCAATCGAAGGGGCGCCCGGCGACAACTACAGCTTCGTCTGGAACTTCTGGTGGATGCGTCAGGTCAGGACGGTCCCCGGACTCGAGTTCTTTCGGACGACCTACCTCTTTTATCCGTTCGGCACGTCGCTCGTCGATCACTCGCATACCGCTTTGCCGGCTCTGGCCGGCGCCACGCTGCTCGGAAGGCTCCCGGTCGTCACGGCGCACAACCTGATCCTGCTCACGTTCGTCTTCGCGAACATCGCGTGCATGTATGCCCTGGCCTGGGATCTGACTCACCACGTTCGCGCGGCCATCCTCGCGGCCATCGTGTTCGGTACGTCCCCGTATCTCGCTGCCCACCTGCTCGGGCATTTCGAGCTGATGGCGGCATGGGTGCTCCCGCTCTTCGCGCTCCTGCTGCGACGCGCGCTTCGCACGCCGTCACTTTGGCCGGCAATCGGTGCCGGGATCGTCACAGTCGTGACGGCGTACACGACGTATTACTACGTCGTGTATCTCGGCCTGTTGGCACTGGCGTACCTGATCGCCTGGCTTCACCCGCTGTCTGTCGCCTGGCCCCGGCACGGGACCCCAGCGCAGGTGGTGCGGTGGGGCCGCCGCTCTGGGCGC
>Ga0182039_10001882_pt1 | contig 11361 bp, 5 predicted proteins | sample sta12Can44000111_FD_125975 | JGI IMG/M metagenome (GOLD analysis project Ga0182039, IMG submission 125975) | Lab enrichment of tropical soil microbial communities from Luquillo Experimental Forest, Puerto Rico - statanox.12C.anox.44.000.111 | ecosystem: Environmental > Terrestrial > Soil >...
ACCTCCAGCCAGGGCTAGATTGCACTCTTGGAGCCGCAGACTTTGGCAGGCTAGATGCACAGCTACCAAAGACGAAGAGCAGGCCGTGTCCACCGCCATGTTCGGACCCGTCCACCCCAAAGTATATGACAAGCGTCCGGCCGCTACACTCAAGGCCGATCCCGTGCCGTAATAAGCATCGATGACACTTGGGTCGCCGGATTTGATCTTCACAGTAGAATAATCGCTATAGCAAATTCCAACAAACACCCCGCTTGCGCTGGAATACAAATGCTCCGGCGCCTGGTTGGCGTTTTCTAGAGCCTCCCAACTGACCTCCAGCAGCAAGCGTTGCTGCGGATCCATACTAACTGCCTCCCGTGGCGAGATGCCAAAAAACTCGGGATCGAAAGTATCCACCCGATCCAGAAAACCGCCACACCGAGAGTACATCTTCCCAGGGGCGTCCGGATTCGGATCGTAGTAAGCCTCAATGTCCAAGCGGTCGGATGGAACTTCTACAATGGCATCGACTCCGTCGCGCAACCGTTGCCAGAACGCCTCTGGATTATCCGCACCCCCGGGAAATCGGCAGCCAATGCCGATAATGGCTATCGGTTCCCTGTTGGCATACTCTAATACATTAATCTTGGACTCCATCCTCTCTAGTCCAAGCAAAGCATTCTTCATTAACCCATCATAGTTTCTGCTCTGTATACTTTTACTCATTCGCACCTCTGCCAACCCATCCGTTCCCTCGGTTAACAACTTTTCACACATAAAGCTTTTCGGTTCTCCTACACGACCTCGGGGGTAAGTAAACGACGTTTTTCACCTGACCTCTTTGATGCTTCCGGGGACGCTCACCTCTGTTACGTGGCTTATAGCGCTTAGCTTCTCTTCGAGCAGGTGTGCGATTTCGCCTTGACTTAGTTCTTCCCATTTCGCAGATGCGTCGACCGTTTCATCAATACCTGATGACGGAACAGCCGGTTCATGCGACAGCCTCAAAGAAAGCTGTTCTGCTAGATGATCGACGAGCGCCTCCACAGTTGGATAATCAAATAGAAGTGTCGTAGGAAGAGCGCATTGCAGGCTAGATTCTAAAAGGCATTTCAACTCAACAGCCATAAGCGAGTCTAGACCCAAATCGAATAACTTCTGCCGCGGCTCTATCTGGTAATGTGAGTTCAGACCTAACACTTTGGCGATTTGCGAACATATATGAACCATCAAGAGATCGCGGCGCTCATTGACCGGAGCCGCTGCTAGTTGATGGAAACACTGAGACTGCTGTCGCAACGACTGTTCAGATCCGTAACTAATATGCTCAAAAAACGTTTGCTCGGTACCGTGATAATAATGTTGCAGGAATTTTGCCCAGTTAACCGGCATCACCCCAACCTGGGGAACACCGTTTTTCAGAAACTCTTCCAGCAATAGCAACCCCTGCTCCGGAACTATAGGCTCCAGTCCCAAATGCGACAGCCTGCGCTTATTACGGTCACCCTTGTTCGCCGCCATCCCCACCCCCGCCCATGGGCCCCAGTTGATGCTCACACCCGGTAGAGCCAAGGCGTGACGATGATGCATCAACGCGTCCATGAAGCTATTCGCGGCGGCATAGTTTGCCTGACCAGGTGAACCAAGTAACGAGGCGGCGGAAGAGAAACAAACAAAAAAATCTAAGGATAGGTTCTGGCTAAGCGCATGTAGATTCCACGTTCCATCGACCTTCGGTGCCATTACCCCCCTAAAGCGCTCCGCGTCTTGTTGCAGCAATAACCCATCATCCAACACTCCGGCAGCATGAATAATACCCCGCAGGGGCGGCATGGAGGTCTTTGCCACATCAAGCAGTCTGGAAACATCCTCTTGTTTAGACACGTCGGCGGTAACGACTAGCACTTTTGCTCCTGCTTGCTTCATTTCATGAATAGCCTCCATCGCCGCATCGGAGGCTTGACTACGCCCATTCAGCATCAAGTGCCGAGCTCCCTTTCCTATCATCCACTGTGCTACCCTGAGCCCCAAGGCTCCGAGGCCGCCTGTAATCAGGTAGCTCGCATTCTCCAATACGAGCTCCCTATTCGTAGCACCACTATCTACTGCCGTTTCTGTCGTCTGAGAGATGACCACTTTGCCTATGTGCTTGGCCTGGGCCATATACCTGAAGGCATTCACAACGTCTCGAAGTGGAAACACCTTGCTTGGTAATGGTCTCAGGACACCTTGTCTTAAGTCATGCATCAGTCTGCTGAACATCGACGCGATTTGTCGGGGGTCATCTTGTGCCGCCTGGCTCAGATCGAATGAATAATATGAGATATCGCTCCTCAATTGACTAACCCGTTCCTCGTCCCATATGCCGATTTTGCCAAGCTCCACGAATCGACCTCCTTGCTCCAAAATCTCGATGCTCTTCGGGATGAATGCGCCATTCAAGCTGTTGAGCACGATGCTGACTCCCTTTCCACCGGTGATGGCCAGAACTTCATCAGCAAAATCCAGGCTGCGGGAGTTCATTACATGTTCCACTCCCTGTGACCTGAGAAATTCCCATTTGCCGGGGCTCGCCGTGGCATAAACCTCGGCACCGGCTCGCTGAGCCAACATCACTGCCGCCTGGCCCACACCTCCAGCGGCGCTATGAATCAAAACTCGATCTCCAGAACGCATTTCCGCTAAGTGGTAGAGCCCGTAAGCCGCTGTCAGAAAGGCGGTGGGAACAGTGGCGGCTTCTTCGAAGCTAAATCCTTTCGGCTTCGCAACCACAAATTCTTTGTTAACAGTGACAAAGCTGCTTAGACTTCCTATCGCGAGCGCGGCGATTACTTCATCTCCCACATTGAGGTCTATAACATCTTCGCCTATTGCTTCTATCCTCCCAGCGCATTCGAAACCGAACGGCATGTCGGAAGGTGATTCGATGCCAAGCAGTTTGGCATGCTCTTTGAGCATTCCCAAAGCGTGGAGCACATCCCTAAAGTTGAGTCCCGTGGCAAAAACGCGAATCTCTACTTCTCCCGGTCTCGGTTGCCGACGTGTCATTGGCGTCAGGGTAAGATTATCCAGGATCCCGTAGCTAGAGATCCTCAGTTGGCATGGCTCGACTGGAGAACTCTGAAGTTGACGCCGACTCTCTTCGCCTTGCAAGGCGTGCCGCACTAACCTGGCAACATAACGGACTCCCTGACGCCATGCGATCTGGTCTTCGTTGTCCGCGCACCACAATTCTTCAAGCAGGGCTCCAGTTTCATCTGCCTCAGGCAATGGCTCGAGATCCAGACGCACGCAATGCAGCTCCGGATGCTCTAATGCAATCACCCGGCCTAGTCCCCATAAAGAGGACTGTTGCACCTGTAGGCCAGCCAGTTCCGAGGTGACGGATTGGGCTCCACGGGTCACCAGCCACAATCGGGGTGGCACAGACAACCTCGCTTGGGCTAGTGCCTGAACCAAACTCAGCAAACTGCCGCAGCCTAGGACACTGCTATTCTGTAAAGCGGCGACGCTGATTCTTTGCCAAGGTATCCTTTCCAGATTCCATGCGAATACCACTCCATGCAAAGGCGGGTAGTTGTTCCCTTCAGACCCGACATGGCACGTTTTCAGATCTTGGAGCAGCCGGTGGAAGTGTGCGGGCTCTGTAGGGTTGATGTGGTAATACGACTCTGCATCTATTTCATAAGTGTGACCGGCAAAGACCAAGTCACAATCCTGACCTCGCTGTTTCAGCAGGGAGGCTAGTTTAATTCCAATCCCTTCCTTGTCAGCAAAGATCACCCAGTGCTTTGTTTCGGATCGGTGTAATGCCTTGAAATTGGATTCACGAGCCTTTGGATTCCAGGCGATTGTATATAGACAGTCATCCAAATCTTTTTGGAAGCTGTGCAGCAGCGCTTTACGGGTGGCTCGCCTGACAGATAACCCATCTACTGCGGCTACTATAGCCCCATCCTCATTGAACAGCGATAAATCGATCAATGCAGTCTGCTCAGTGGAGTCTTCGAATGAACGTACCTGCGCATGAGTCCACAGGCAGGAGGCGCCAGGGTGCCTGTAGATAGTAAGACGCGCTATACCGGCGGGAAGATATAAATCTTTATCAGTATCCTGAGCAAATGTTGCCTCTAAAACCTGAAAACAAGCGATCTGAAAGCAAGCGTCCAGTACTACTGGATGTAGCTTGAAGTTGGCCGTCTCTAAAACCAATGAATCCGATAACCGAATCTGGCCTATGGCGTTTCCTTCGCATCTCCAGAACCGCCTGACGGCCTGGAAGCTTGGCCCGTAATGGACGCCACGCCGTCGATACTTTTGATAGTAACTTTCAACAGGTATCTCTTCAGTGCACTTCGCTTGTAAGGCGGATAGGTCGACAGCCGGTGGCTCAGAGTCTAGATCTTTCAGCATCACCTTCCCAGAAGCATGAAGCGTCCACAATGATTCTACGTTTTCTTCACCTGTGGTTGAACTAAAAATTTGGAAGGAGAACACCCTGGTGTCTTCAGGGATCAAAATCAAATGGACCGCCGTTCTTTTATCTTCTGATAAAATCAGGGCTTGTTGAATAACAACTCCTTCTAAGACTAAATTGTCTGATTTGAAAACAACAGCGCCGGCAGCTAAAGCCATCTCCAGGTAAGCACTTGCTGGCAGAATGGCTGTTTCAAAGATGCAGTGGTGTCTTAGAAAAGTTGGTGAATTCTGGCCGATTTGGGCCTCGAAATGAATCTCAAGAGTCCCCGGTAAATCGAAGCGTTTACCTAGTAAAACATGAACGCTCTCGTTCTTAGCGCCAATTCGGAATGCGGCAGTCTGGTGACACCCAGTGCCCGTCGTCTCGATCCAATGGCGTTGTCGCTGAAACGGATAAGTCGGTAGTGATAATCGGCGGCGAGCATAGTCGCGGTCAAATCCGCGCCAGTCAACTTGTAGCCCTTGCGCGTACAATTGTCCCAAACTCCTGAGTAGCTGTTGCCAATCCTTCTGCTCATGATGCAGACTGGGTATCCACTGCAGGGGTCCAGGGCCGTCCACTCCGACCCTTTCCGGCAGACATTGGCGGCCCAACCCCAGCAAGATCGGTTTTGGTCCGATTTCCACAAACACTTGATATCCACGCTGATAAAGTGTGTTTATCCCGGTAGCGAATCGCACTGGCTGCCGCACATGATTTACCCAATACTCAGGGGTCGCTATTTCATCGGTGGCCAGCCGGCCAGTGATATTGGAAATGAAACTGATCCGTGGCGGTGAGAAGCTCGCTTCTGAGGCAACCCTTCGAAAAGCGCTCATCATTGGCTCCATCAACGGAGAGTGGAAGGCATGCGATACCGTCAACTGGGTGGTCTTGACTCCTTCTGCTTCTAGAGTGGATACGATTGCTTGGACTGCCCGGCGCATGCCGGAAATCACAACATTCTGTGAGCCATTAATGGCAGCAATCGAGACCTGTTGAGTATAGGGGTGAACGGCCGCAGCGACCCGCGCCTCGGAGGTAAACACTGCCACCATCTCGCCCTCCGCCGGCAGAGCCTGCATCAAGCGCGCCCTTTCGGCAATCAACTTCAGCCCATCTTCCAGGCTGAATACTCCAGCCACACAAGCAGCGACATATTCACCCACGCTATGTCCCATGACACCGGACGGTTTTATGCCCCAGGACTGCCATAGCTCGGCCAACGCATATTCCAGAGCAAACAAGGCGGGTTGTGTGTAGGCCGTCTCATCCAGCGGAGAACTCGTCCCGGGCACGGGGTAGAGCACCTCAAGCAGGGGCTTTTCTAAATAGGGCCGCAGCACCTCACCGCAGCGTTCGAGCGTCTGGCGGAATGTAGGCTGGGTCTCATAGAGTTGTCGCCCCATATCAGCGTACTGCGATCCCTGGCCCGTGAAGAGGAAGGCTACCTTGGACTGAGTCGTTTTACTCTGCCCTTTGAATATCCCCGGTGGTTCCTTCCCAGCAATGAAAAGGGCTAGCTTTTCACACATTTTAGCAGTCGAGCAGCCTACGACACTCAGCCGCTGATGAAAGTGTGACCTTCCTGTGTTAGCAGTAAAGCAGATATCCTCTATGGCTACGGTCGGATTTGCGGCCAACTTGCTCTCATACCGACCCGCCAATTGCTTGAGTGCCTCTTCAGTCTTGGCCGATAGCGTCAGCAGATGCAACGGACGTTGTACTTGTGCTTGTTGAAAAGGTTTTGGTGCTGGCGCTTCTTCCAACACCACATGAGCATTGGTGCCACCAAACCCAAAGGAACTGACGCCAGCAATCCGCGGCCTGCCCCCTGCCGGCCAGGCAGTTCGCTCCGTTGGCAGAACTACCGGGAGGTCTTTCCAGGGAATATGAGGATTAGGTTGTTTGAAATGCAGATGAGGTGGAATCTCCTCGTGTTGCAGCGAAAGGACTACCTTGAGGAGACCCGCAATGCCAGCAGATCCTTCCAGATGACCAATGTTAGTCTTCACCGAACCAATCAAGAGCGGAGAGGCGGCGTCACGGTTCTTGCCGAACACGGCTCCCAAGGCTCCTACCTCAATCGGATCGCCCAAAGGTGTCCCGGTGCCATGGGCCTCCACATAGCTTACCTCAGATGGCTTCACGCCACCATTCTTCAGAGCTCGGCGAATCACAGCTTGCTGAGCCGGCCCATTGGGGGCCGTGAGCCCATTGCTGAGTCCATCATGGTTGACGGCCGAGCCTCGAATCAAGGCCAGAATATTGTCGGCATTGGCCAAGGCATCAGACAGACGCTTGAGCACTATCACTCCACAACCCTCTCCGCGGCCGTAGCCGTCTGCTGAAGCATCGAAGGATTTGCAGCGGCCATCAGCCGCCATCATCCGCGCCCTTGAACACGCAATGCTGTTTTCAGGTGCAACAATCACGTTCACACCTCCAGCCAGGGCTAGATTGCACTCTTGGAGCCGCAGACTTTGGCAGGCTAGATGCACAGCTACCAAAGACGAAGAGCAGGCCGTGTCCACCGCCATGCTCGGACCCGTCCATCCCAAAGTATATGACAAGCGTCCGGCCGCTACACTCAAGGCCGATCCCGTGCCGTAATAAGCATCGATGGAGTTCACTGCCACCGCCTTAGATAAATTCACTGGATGGTCGAAGCTGCAAATTCCAACAAACACCCCGCTTGCGCTGGAATACAAATGCTCCGGCGCCTGGTTGGCGTTTTCTAGAGCCTCCCAACTGACCTCCAGCAGCAAGCGTTGCTGCGGATCTATACTAACTGCCTCCCGTGGCGAGATGCCAAACAACTCGGGATCGAAGGTATCCACCCGATCCAGAAAACCGCCACACCGAGAGTACATCTTCCCAGGGGCGTCCTGATTCGGATCGTAGTAAGCCTCAATGTCCCAGCGATCGGATGGAACTTCTACAATGGCATCGACTCCGTCGCGCAACCGTTGCCAGAACGCCTCTGGATTATCAGCACCCCCGGGAAATCGGCAGCCAATGCCGATAATGGCTATTGGTTCGACGTTGGCATACTCTAATACACTAAGCATGGATTCCATTTTATCCAATGTCGATGGAGTGCATTCCCGTCTAGGAAGAGCGTCTGCAGTGTTTTTCATGTTTATATATTCGGAGACTGTTAGGCATTTCATCAATGGTGCCTAATTTCTCGTCAATTAGTCTTGCTCGAATACGAAGACTGAAATAATCGCATCATTCAATTTTGTTATTGCGATTCGACCAGCGTTCCACGTTACCTTCAAATAAGAAATCAAGGTGTGAAACGCAGAGAATCAGATGCCGATATTATTATTGCCCATCAGTTTGAGCCCATCAGGTAGGATTATTCGCTTGACGACGAGCGCGCCTGTTGCGCACACCGAACGCATCTCAGTCCAAACTAAGCGCTTTTGCGTTGCATTCCTCAGCCAAATGCATCGCGAGGGAGTCGATGGTCGGATAATCGTACGCCAGGGTTGGATGAAGCTCACATCCAAGCCAGTCTTCTATATCACCGGTCATTACCACTACCCCTGCGGAATCCAGGCCGAAACGATCAAACGGAGAATTGACACATACAGTATTCGAGTCGATTTCCAGCAGTTCGGATAGGTAAGAGACTAACCAAGCCCGAATCTCCATCGCTGTCGGCAACTGTTTGTTTGCGGCCTCTTTTGCATCCGAATGCTGACTTCCGACGTTCGTGCGCGATTGACTCTCTACAGGATTTATCATAGCCATTCTTCCTTCACAACTTCATTTCTTCTACCGTTGACGAGCAAATCTTGGAACCGAGAAGTTCAGCTCGTCGGTCCGTGCCTATATCCGCTGACCTTTAGAGCAGCGCCCGTCGTTTCCAACACATCAAGCGTTCTATTCATAAACTTTGCCCGGCAAAGGTATCGCTGGATCTTGCCGCTGGAAGTTTTTGGAATTGTGCCCGCCTTAACGAATAATACGACATTGACGTATAGTCCATGTTGCCCCGCCAACGCCTGGCGGATGTCTGCAATCACGGTATCTACAGGCAGCTTGCCAAGGAATTCCCGCTCCACCTCCTGAACAACTACCACATGTTCTTGCCCCTCGATGTCGACTGTAAATGCCGCCCCGCAGCCAGATCGTAGTGCCGGATGACTCTTCTCTACTGTCAGTTCGATGTCTCCTGGATAGTGGTTGTGACCCCGGATGATCATCACATCCTTAAGCCGTCCAGTGACAAACAGTTCGCCGTCCTTTAAGAATCCTAAGTCACCCGACCGCAGGAATGGGCCCTCACCGGTGTCTGCTAGATAGGCCTTGAAAGTATGGTCCGTCTCCACCGGACGATTCCAATAGCCCTGACCCACGCTCAAACCTGAAACCCAGATTTCTCCAACTTGGCGATCTGGACATCGGGTTAAGGATTCGGGATCGACTATAACGACCTTCTGTTCTAACCGAATCTGACCGCAGCCCACGATTGTGCGGACGTTGGCGTGCACACCGACGGCAGAGACTACACGGTTCTCCTCGAGGGCTGCCCCGTCAACTCGATATAAATCCGGTGGACCGTTCTTTAAGCCCCCGGAAACCATTAAAGTTGCTTCCGCCAGGCCGTAGCAGGGGCAAAATGCTTCCCGGCGGAAACCACACGGTTCAAAAGTCGCGGCAAACCGGTCCAATGTATCGGCGCGGACGGTTTCCGATCCTACGAAAGCGACTGCCCAGTTGCTTAGGTCAAGCTTGGCCAGCTGCTCAGGCTTGGCCTTTGCACACACAAGGTCATACGCAAAATTCGGTCCGCCAGTCGAAGTTGCCTTGTAGCGGGAAATCGCCTGTAGCCAACGGAAAGGCTTTTGAATGAAGCTTAACGGCGGCATGAGAATGCACCGCAAACCGGAATACAACGGCTGCAAAACATTCACACATAGGCCCATGTCATGAAAAAAAGGCAACCAACCTACAAGAATGGCCTCCCTGGTAACGCTAAAGGCCCTTTCGATGACCTCCGCGTTGTGGAGCAGATTGCGGTGAGTCACCATGACCCCCTTTGGCGTCCCCGTCGACCCCGAAGTGTATTGAAGATAGGCGATAGCGTCGCTGCTCACGTCCGCTTCATGCCATGACTTTCCTTGATGGGAGGCTAATTCATCCGTCTTCAACCACCGCAACGCGGCCAGACTTTGATTCTCCTTCAACAGGCGTTCTAATTTCGCTAAAACCGTTGAAGTGGTGAGCGCAAAGCTCGCTTGGGAGTCTGACACAATCGCCTCCAGCCTAGACAGGTCTTGATTTGGCCGGGGTAGATGGGCAGGGACCGCCACAATCCCCGCATATAAACACCCGAAAAAGGCAGTAATGAATTCCGGACCCGACGGATAAAGCAGTAAGGCTCGTCCGTCGGCAGTACCCTCGCGTTGAAGCCGAGATGCGATCAGACATGCCTGCGCATCTAGCTCTTTATAACTCAGGCTCGCCGTTTCTGTTTCTCCATCTTGAAGAAAAATATAAGCAGTCTGTCGGGGCTGGTGTTGCGCTCGGTGGCGAAGCAGATGTACCATCGTAGACACTTTACGAAGGCTCTCGGACATCACCGTGTTCTGGCACTCTAGATGCCCCACAGCCGACCCTTGTTTATAGATAGCTTCGTTGCTGACGCCAGTGCGATCGTTTGCACTTCGCATATACGTTTCAGGGGACCGAATAAACAGCCTTGCTTTTGGAGAGGACAAATACCATTCTCGCCCGCTATTTTCCCTTGGATCACAAATGACTGGGTATCGATTCAAGGTGAATGGCCTTCATTGCCGTATCTGCCTGGTTGCAGAAGCCGTTTTCGGCAAATCGCAGGTCATTAGTAAGGTAAAATGGATTACGACCTCGGAGTTTCATGTTTCTAAGAAACGTTTACAGTTCACTAAGTAGTTATAAGTTATAATAGATCTTCGCCAAGCGTGCCATTACCCGAAGGGGTTATCTTTGCTATTGAGCGTCTTCCTTCGAACTTTGTCGCCCTTCCAGACTGGTCGGGGAGAATGCGGAGCACTCCGGGATGGCAGCGCGTTTGGCTTTGGATTGAAGTCGGTAGCTCCGACCGTTGCTGGGAATGATCTCGACATGATGGAGCAAGCCGATCAAGGATGGCGCTGGCTGCAGGAACGTCGTTGAGCAGCTTTCCCCATTCTTCGATAGGCCGATTGGAAGTCATCATGGTAGAAGGGTTTTCGTAACGGCGCATAATGATCTCCAAGTAGATTTCACCGCTTTTTTGCGGCAGAACCTGGAGCCCCATATGGTCATTGATCAGCATATCGGGTTTGAGGTATTTGCTTAAGATCCTGCCTTCTGCGGCCTGGGTGTCCTGTGAGAGTAATTCACGAACCATATCAAATAATTGAGAGGTAGGACCAGGAAGCCGGCCTTGCGTACTTCGCGGCCGATAACCTGTACCAAGTGACTTTTCCCCATCATGCCGGGAGCGGCATGATGGGGACTATGCAGGATGGAGCGGCGGAGACTGCTCGAGGCCCTCTGTTTAAACGCCTCCGCGTAACAGCAGCAAGCCAGTTCGACTCGGCTTAGTCTTTGCCTTGGAGCCAGTTGTTTCTGCAGACGTCAGCGGCTCCTTCAAGCATTGCAAACGACGGCTATCGCCGCTGAAGCGAAGACTGCCGTGACGCGTAGATCGATCTTCGAAGTGCTTCATTGGCTTATTGAGAAGCATTCGAAATATGTGGGGCGCGTTTGACCATCGAAAAAATGGCGCACTCGTACGCGCTCGGAACCGGAGCATATCGCCGTTCAACAATAGTCGGCCTATGACCGGGCCTTTCTCGTCAGGATCCTTTAGGCCCACGGCAGCGACAGATCGGGTAGAGTAGGCAGAGTATATTGATAGGTTTAGGTTATAGCTAAGC
>Ga0182039_10001885_pt1 | contig 11346 bp, 10 predicted proteins | sample sta12Can44000111_FD_125975 | JGI IMG/M metagenome (GOLD analysis project Ga0182039, IMG submission 125975) | Lab enrichment of tropical soil microbial communities from Luquillo Experimental Forest, Puerto Rico - statanox.12C.anox.44.000.111 | ecosystem: Environmental > Terrestrial > Soil >...
GGCCCGTGACGCTCGACCAGCTCGGCCTCGGGCCGGCGCTGCGGGAGGAGAGCCGCACCTTCCAGGAGCGCACCGGGATCGCGACGGAGGTGCGGATCGGCGAAGGCTTCCCCGTGCTGCAGCGGGAGGCCGCCACGGCGCTGTATCGGATCGCGCAGGAGGCCCTCACGAACGTAGCCCGCCACGCGGACGCGGCGAGGGTCGACATGTCCCTGCAAGCCGATGCGAGCGTCGTCGCCCTCCGCGTCGCCGACGACGGGCGCGGGGTACCGGCCGGCAGCGCTGGCCCGCTGTCGCTCGGGATCCTGGGGATGAAGGAGCGCGCCGCGATCTTCGGCGGCGACGTGACCGTCCGCCCGGGCGAGGTCGGAGGGACGGTGGTCCGTGCCGCGCTCCCGCGCACCTCCGTCGTCTGCGTGGGCGGAACACCTTGCCTATGACCCGCATCCTCATCGTCGACGATCACGAGGTGGTGCGCCGTGGCCTGCACCAGATCCTCGTCGAGCGGCTGCCCGGCGCCCACGTCGGCGCGGCGGAGCGGTACGAGGCGGCGATCGACCTGCTGACCCGCGAGCCGTGGGACCTGGCGCTGGTGGACGTCAACCTTCCGGGGCGCAGCGGGCTCGAGCTGCTCGAGGAGACGAAGCGCCGCTGGCCGCGGCTGCCGGTGCTCATGGTGAGCGCCTACCCGGAGCAGGAGCTTGCGCTGAGGAGCATCCGCCTCGGCGCCTCGGCCTACGTGACGAAGGACAGCGCCTCGGACGAGCTCGTCGCGGCGGCGCGCAAGGCGCTGGCGGGGGGTCGCTACGTCACCGCGGCCGTGGCGGAGAAGCTCGCGAGCTACCTCGGAGGGGACGAGACGGACGCGCCGCACGAGCTCCTGTCCGCGAGGGAGCTGCAGGTCCTGCGCCTCGTGGCGAGCGCGCGCACGCTGAAGGAGATCGGCGCCGAGCTCCATCTGAGCGAGAAGACGATCGCCACCTACCGCACCCGCATCTCGCGCAAGCTCGGGCTCTCCACGAACGTCGAGCTCACGCGCTACGCGCTGCAGCACAAGCTCGTCACCTGAAGCGTGGCTGTGCCCGCCGGGCGTGTGTCGGAGGAACGCCCTACGAGCCGGTCGGGCCATCCTCCGACCGAGGCCGCGCGCCAGGCCGACGGCAACTTCGATGGATCGCCCGGGTGTGGTCGCGCCACGCGGCCCGCATCTCTTCGGGCGTGCGACCCGATACGACTCCGAGCCCTGCCACAGCCTTCATTCGCCGCGCGCCGTGTGCGCACCCACCCCTCGACCGCACCGCGCGATCACCCGATGACGTCTTGGTCGCGCGCGCGCGTGCCGGGGACCCGTGCGCGTTCGGAGAGCTCGTCGAGCGACACCGGCCGGAGGTGCACCGCCACGCATTGCGGATGGAGACCAACCGCAGCGACGCGGAGGAGATCGTCCAGGAGACGTTCCTCCACGCCTTCCGAGCGCTGGCGGCCTACCGCGGCGAGGCGAGCTTCCGGACCTGGCTCTATCGCATCGCGCTCCGGGCCGCGCTCGTGCGCCGGCGCGCCGCGCGGCGGCGGCCCACCGAGCCGCTCACCGCGGACCCGCCGCAGGCCGACGGCTCCCCGCTCTCGCCCGGCGGCGCATCTCAGCCCACGCGCGCCGACGTTCTGCTCGAGCGCAAGGAGCTCGCCCAGACCGTCCACGACGCGCTCGATCGGCTGGGCGGCGCCTACCGGCCCGTCGTCCAGATGCGCGACCTCGAGGGGCGGTCCTCGGGCGACGCGGCGCGAGCGCTGGGGCTCTCGAACGACGTCGTGCGCCAGCGTCTCCGTCGCGCGCACCTCATGTTGCGCAGCGACCTGGCGCGCGCTCGGGGGGCGTGATGGCGCTCAGCGCTCAGCGCGTCACCCACCGCGTCCTGACCCGCGCCAGATCCTTGCCGTCGGCCTCGCGGAGCACCGCGTGCGCGCGCTCCCCGCCGCTGCCGCCCGTGCGCACCACCACCGAGTCCCCGAGGCGCCCCTCCGCGAGGTAATGCACCTCGACCGCGCAGGCGCGCTCGGCGACCCAGCTCGCCTCGGATACGCTCTCCAGGGCCCACCCGAGATAGCTCGTGTTCGTGACGTGTCGATTCAAGTCGATGTCGGCGTAGCGGACCTCGAAGCGCCGCGACGTCGCGTCCGGGCCCGGCGCCGGGAGGCGCGGCGGGATGGCCGCCACCGGGTCGAGGTGCGGCCGCAGGGCCGCGTCGAGCACTTCGCCGGGCCTCACCGGGCGCCGCGTGGCGAGGTCGAGGACGAGCCAGGCCGTTGAGGCGCGCGCCACCTCTCCAGCGCTTCCGCTGACGGTGAACTCGCGCGTCACCATCAGCGGGTGCAGCCCGGACGGCCAGGTGGTGATCTCGAGCTCCTCGCCGAGCGCGATCGGGCGCGGCGACTCGACGCGCTGGCGCACCAGCACCCACGTCAGGCCGCGCGCGCGGAGCGCGTCGAGGCCGCAGCCGAGCGCGGTCGCGTGGTGGCCCGCCACCTCCTGCAGGTAGGCCGCCAGCGCCGGGAGGGCCAGCTCGCCGAACGCATCGACGTCGTAGCCGTGGACGGGAATGCGCTCGACGTGGCGGAGCATCGGCGCCGCTTATACACCGGGTGCATGCGCCATGTCGCCCTCGCCTTCGCCGCGCTCACCTCGCTCGCCACGGCTCCCGCGCGAGCCGCCGCCCCGCCGACCGCGCCCGAGCCGCTGGGCATCGCCCTGGAGGGCTATCCGTACCCGTTCCCCGTGCACCTCCTGCCGCTCACGGTGCAGGGGCAGGACGTGCGGCTCGCTTACATGGACGTCGCGCCGTCGCGCGCGCCCAACGGGCGAACCGTCCTCCTCCTGCACGGCAAGAACTTCTTCGGCGCGTACTGGGAGGGCACCATCCGCGCCCTCACGCAGGCGGGCTTCCGCGTCGTCGTGCCCGATCAGCTCGGCTTCGGGAAGTCGTCGAAGCCCGATCTGCACTACAGCTTCGAGCTCCTCGCCTCGACCACGAGGCACCTCCTCGAGACGCTGAAGGTCGAGAAGGTCTCGGTGGTCGGCCACTCCATGGGAGGGATGCTGGCGGTGCGCTTCGCGCTCATGTACCCGGAGGCGACCGAGCGGCTCTTGCTCGAGAATCCGATCGGACTCGAGGACTACCGGGAGAAGGTGCCTTACCAGACCATCGAGCAGCAGTACCGGGGCGCGCTCGGCCAGACCGAGGAGAGCCTGAGGAAGTTCATCGGGAGCTACTTCGTCACCTGGCGGCCGGACTACGAGCCGCTCGTCATGGCGCAATACCGCTGGACGCTCTCCGCGGAGTATCCGCGGTACGCGCTCGCCTCGGCGCTCACGTATCAGATGATCTACACGCAGCCGGTGGTGCAGGACCTGCCGCGGCTCCGCCTCCCCACCCTGCTCGTCATCGGCCAGTCGGACCGCACCTTCGTGGGCCGCGGCAGCGTGCCGAACGAGGTGGCGGCGACGCTCGGCCGCTATCCCGAGCTCGGCCGCCGCGCCGCCGCCGCGATCCCGGGGTCGAAGCTGGTCGAGATCCCCGCCTGCGGCCACATCCCACACCTCGAGGCGCCGGCGCGCTTCCACGAAACCCTGCTCGACTTCCTGCGCAGGTAACGGCGCCCCCATTCCCTGAGGGTGAACCGACACCCATCCCAAGCGGCACCGCGTTTCCTGGGTCGCGATCAAATCCCGCGTGTAGGGTCCGGGTGTCTCCGCTGTGGGCGAACACGTACCTTGTGCGCGATGGAGACAGAAGGCCTCGCCTGGCTCGCCGCGTGCGCCGCGCTCGCCGCCGTCTGGGTGATCGCGGTGTCGTGGCAGCCCGGACGCACCGTCGCGACGGCCGTGCGCGGTGTGCTCGGCGGCGGCATCGCGCTCGCGACGGCCTGGTTCGGCTATCGCGTCATGGACGCAGCTGGCGTGGATCTCCGCTGGGAGTGGCTCTCCGCCCGGGCCTGGCCTGCCCTGGGCGCGGCGGCGGCGATCGGGATCATCGAGGAGGGCTCGAAGCTCCTCGGGATCGCCCTGGTGGTCTCCCCCCCGCGCCGCGGGCTCCGCCGGCGCAACGTGCTCGGGACGAGCGCGGCTGCGGCGGCGGTGTTCGCGGTGGCCGAGGCGGCGCTGGCGCTGCGAGGCGCGAGCTGGCCGCTCGCGCTGTCGCGCGCCGCGCTGGGTCCGGTGGCGCACGCGCTGCTCGCCGCCCCGTTCGCGGTGGCGCTGGCCGAGGCGACTGGTGCAACCCCTGGACGGCTCGCGCTGCGGGTGACGGCGGCGGCGGCGATCGCCGCCGCGCTGCACGGCCTCGGCGACTTCTGCGTCGCGCGCCCAGGCTGGGGCCGGCTCGGCTTCGCCGCCGCGCTCCTCGTCCCAGCGATCTGGCTGTTCGCGCGCGCGCGGTTCCGCCCCGCACCTGCGCCCGCGGTTCAGATGGGCGGCCGGCTGCGCGGGCCGTAGCCGGTCAGCTCGACGTAGCCCTCCCCCGCCGGCGCGCCGTCCGGACCCGCCGCCCGCACCGCCCCCTCCCAGTAGTGGACGCCGCCGGACAGCGCGCCCCGGTTCTCCTGGTCCGCCAGCGCCGGGGTCACCGTGAGCGCGATCCCGGCGGACGGGACGGCCACCTTCCAGCGAGCCGGATAGGTCGCGCCGGTGGCGGGGCTCTGCCAGGTGCGATCGGATTCGACCGAGAGCTCGCCCGCGGCGAGCCAGCGTGTCGCCCCGTCCGGCGCCACCACCGTGCCCCGCGCGAAGTCGACGCTCCCGTCGCCACGCCGCAGCAGGTACAGCATGAGGTCGCGTCCGTCGGCGAGGTGGAGCGCGAACCAGTCCCAGCCCACCTGCGCTGGCGCGAGCTGGGACGAGCCGATCTCGCGGTCCATCCAGCTGAGCCCCCGGACCCGCCAGGTCGTCCCGGCCATGGTGACGGTGCCCTCGGTGTCGAGCCGCGTGAGGCTGTAGTACAGGCTCGCGAACCCCTCCTGCGACGACTTGCGCGACAGGCCGCCCGGGCCCTGGAAGACGATCGGCTTCACGGGGCGGGCGCGCAGCCGGTAGGCGAGGCCGCGGGCGCGATCCTCCACCGCCAGCTCGAAGGCGTCACCGGCGAGGTCGAGCGTCCAGCGCCCCGGCGTGCCGGGCGCCGCGCGCGCCCAGGCGAGCGGGTGGCGAGGGAACGAGGCGAGCTCTCCCAGGTAGGGCACCTCGCGCCAGAGCACCTCCGAGAACGCGTGCGCACCGCCCGTCAGATCCGAGACCGCGGCGTGCACCATGACCAGGTTGTCCATGGTCCACGGCGAATCGAGTGCTGGCTTCTCCGGCAAGATCCCGACGCGGAAGAACGTGAGCTGGTAGCCCAGCTCCCGGCCCGGCGGATCCACCGAGCTGAGCCGGCCGGTGAAGTACCACCACTCGGTGCGGTACCCGTCGTGCTTCCAGTGATCGCGGGGGAAGGACCACGCGTACCCGGGCGCCGCGGGGCGGAAGCCGTCGGTCGCGGCCGACGCGAGACCGCACAGGAGCAGGGCGAGCCCGACCGGGATCCTAGAGCGCATCGCGCGAGAGCTCCGTGGCCGGGGTGCGGCTGGCGCGCGCCGCGGGGTAGAACCCGGCCGCGACCGCGGCGGCCAGGAGGATCACGGCCTGACCCGCGAGCACACCCCACGGCCAGTGGAGGGCGATGCTCCAGCCGAACCAGGCCGGGTTGATGACGTCCACGAGCAGCAGCGCCAGCCCCGCGCCGCCGGCCGCGCCGAGCACGAGCCCCGCCAGCGCGATCCCGAGGGCGCGGCCCACGAAGACACGGAAGACCTGCCCGCGCGTCGCCCCGAGGGCCCGGACGAGCGCGATCTCCGCCGACCGCTCTCGCGCCAGCACGAGCAGGCCCAGCGCGACGCCCGACACCGCGACGAGCAGGGCCATCGCCTGCAGCAGGCGCGTCACCGCGAAGGTCTGCTCGAAGATGGCGAGCACCTCGCTCCGCAGCGCGCGGTTCGAGCGCACGACGAGCGCCGCGCCGGCGAGGTCGCTCCGGAGCCGGGCGACGGTGCCTTCGACGTCCTCGCCGGACGCGAGGTCCAGCGCGACGTGGGTGAGCGGCCCCGGCCCGACGGCGGCCTCGAGCGTCGCGAGATCCATCATGACCGCGCCGCCCTCGCTACCGTAGTCGCGGTAGACGCCGGCGACTGTGAAGCGATGACCGCCCCTCCTCTCCCCTGCCCTCTCCCCCTGAGGGGGAGAGGGGGTCGGGTGGGGCACGCCAGTGTCCTTCCCTCCCTCGCCCCGCGCCAGCGGGGAGAGGGGCAGCGCAGCCGAGAAGTCGATGTCGATGACGTCGCCCCGACCGATCCCGGCTTTGCGCGCCAGCGGTTCCGAGAGGAGCACCTGCCCCGCGCCGGCGACCTTCGAGAGGGCGACCGCCACGTCGCCGGTCACGAGCTGGACGCGCCCGCGACCCATCGCTCCCGCCGCGTCGAAGCCGGAGACCGGCACGCGCCGACCCCCGACCTCGCCCGCCACCTGCCGCAGCGGATCCATGCGCCGCACGCCCGGCTCGGCGGCGAGCCGCGCCACGACCTCCGGCGCGAGCACGGCGTCGCTCCGGCCGCGCCGCCACGAGGGAGACGTCACGTAGACGTCGGCGCGCAGCGTGCCCGAGATCCACTCCTCGACGGTCTGGCGGAAGCTGCCGATCATGACGGTGATGCCGACGAGCATGCTCACCGCCACCGCCAGCGCGCCGGCCGCGACGGCGGTGGCCCTCAAGTGTGCGGCGAGGTCGCGCGCGCCGAACGCGACGCCGAGCCGGCGCGGGCGTGGGAGCCGACCCGCGGCCCGCATGAGGAGCGGGGCCGCGAGCGGCACGGCCGCCAGGACCGCGACCGCCAGCGCGAAGCCAGCGTAGGGCCAGCGCCGCAGCGGCCCGAGCGTCACCGCGGCGGCGCCGGCGAGGAGCGCCAGCCCGGCCGCGAAGAGGCGCGCCGGCGCCCGCCCCGGCGAGGCCGCGGCGCGGCGCGACAGGAGCGCCCGCGGATCCTCGCGCGCCACGTCGAACGCGGGGACGAGCGCCCCGGCCAGCGCGCCGGAGAGCCCGAGCGCTACCCCGACCAGGAGGAGCCCCAGCCCGAGCGTCACCTCCTCCACGCCCTGCAGGAGGTAGAGGTTGCGGAGCGTGGCGCTCACCGCGCCCACGTTGAGGCGCGCGGCGAGCCAGCCGAGGGGGACCCCGGCGGCGGTGCCGAACACACCGAGCACGAGCGCGTCGGCGAGGACGAGCGCGAGCACCTGCCCGCGCGTCGCGCCGAGACAGCGCAGCACCCCCAGCTCCTCCCGCCGCCGCGAGAGCGCGGCCTGCGTCGAGGCGTAGACGAGGAACCCGCCCACGAACAGGCTCACCGCCGAGAGCGCGGTGAGGTTGAGCCGGAACGCCGCCAGGAGCGCGCCGGCGTCCGCGACGCGCTGCTCCGGCGTCTCGGCGCGGAAGCCGGGCCCGAGCCGCGACGTGATCCGGCGGGCCAGGTCGGCGACGTCGGCGCCCGGGGCCGCCACGACGTCGATCTGGCTCACCCGGCCCGCGGCGCCGAAGAGCGCCTGCGCCTGGGCCAGGTCCATCACCGCCAGCCGCCGGCTGGCGAGCGGCGCGACGCGCTGGAAATCGACGAGCGCGCCGACCTCCAGCCCCACCCGGCGGGAGCCGAGTGAGACCGAGAGCCGCGTCCCGCGCGCCCAGCCCCGCTCGCGCGCGAGCTGCGGCGTCACGGCGACCCAGCCCGGCGTCGCGAGCACGTCCGCCAGGCGGACGAGGGGGAGGTCCCAGGGCAGCTGCCCCGCGGCGGCGAACAGGTCGGCTCCGGCGATCTCGAGCGAGGCACCCCGCTCGCCCTCCAGCGCCACGTCGACGCGGAAGAGCGGGCGTGCGGCGGCGACGCCCGACGTCTCCAGCACCTGCGGCAGCACGGCGTCCGGCAGCGTCGGCCCCGCCCCCAGCACCGACAGCTGGGCCTCGCCCGACAGGGCGCGCACGCTGCCGCTGAAGGCTCCCAGCGCGCTCTGGTTCAGGATCTGGATGGAGAGGACCGCGCCCACCCCGATCGCCACGCCCACCACCGCGAGCAGGAACAGGGTGCGCCCGCGCCGGAGCTGGCCGGCGAGAGCGCGCGCGAAGTAGCGCGTCACGCGGGTTCCAGGAGGCCGCTGTGCAGCCGCCAGGTCTCGTCGGCGAGCGCCGCCAGGTCGCGGCTGTGGGTCACGTACACCAGCGCGCTGCCCTCCTCGCGCGCCAGGCCGAGGAGGAGGTCCATGACGAGCTGCCCGTTCGCCTCGTCGAGGTTCCCGGTCGGCTCGTCGGCGAGGAGCAGGCGCGGCCGGCGCAGCAGCGCGCGGCACAGCGCCACCCGCTGCATCTCACCGCCGGAGAGCCGCTGCGCCGGTTGCGCGAGCCGATCGCCGAGCCCGACGCGGGTCAGCAACGCTCCGGCCCGCGCGCCCTGCGCGGCGAGGTCGCCGCCGCCGATGAGCGCGGGGATGAGCACGTTGTCGAGCACCGACAGGTGCGGCAGGAGGTGGAAGAACTGGAACACGAACCCCACCCCGTCGCGCCGCGCCAGCGTGCGCTCGCGATCGGAGAGGGCGGCGAGGTCCTGTCCGAGCAGGCGCACCGCGCCGGTCGTGGGCGCGTCGATCCCGGCGGCGAGGTGGAGGAAGGTGGACTTGCCCGAGCCGCTGCGCCCGATGAGCGCCACCGCCCGGCCGGCCGTCACCGCCAGCGACACGCCCCGGAGCGCCTCGACCTCCGCGCCGGCGGCGAGCAGGTACCGCTTCGTCACGTCCCGGAAGGCGAGGACCTCGGGCTTCACAGGCGTCCCATAACCCGTGCCCTCGCGTCTCACCCGTCGCCTTCGGCGCGGCCGGCAGCGCGCAAGGGCGGGGGCGCCGGCTGGCCCTTCTCGAAGATGGCGTGCTCGCCGTAGCGCTCCACGATCTCGCGCTTCGTGGCGAGGCCGGTCGTCTCGATGACGAACTTGGGGACGCGGCGCGCGCGCCGGTCCGGCACCCACCGCGCGACGAGCGACGCCTGCACCCGGCGCGCGGGTCTCGTCCCGCGCGCCCGCGCCGCGCCCGCGGCGACGCTCGCCGGCGTCCTCATCGCGGCCTGCACCTCGGCCACGATCGCGTCGGCGACGAGGCGCGTGACCTCGGCCGCGAACGCGCGCGCCAATCGCTCGATGTCGGACTGCAGCTTCTCGTTCGGCATGATCCCTCACCTCGACTCGGCCACGAGTTCCCTGCCATGCGCCACCCGAAGATCCCGTCTGGTAACGTGCCACGGACCTGCCCGGAGGGGAACGATGCACGGCGTCCAGCGCCACGAGCTCCCGATCCTGACCACGTTCGATCCCCCCGCCGGATGGGAGGTGGAGCGCGTCATCGGCCCGTGCTGGGGCATCACGGTGCGCAGCCGGAGCGTCGTCGGGACCACCTGCGCCGGCTGCCAGACCTTCTTCGGCGGCGAGATCACGATGTTCACCGAGCTCGCGAACGACAGCCGGAACGAGGCGATGAACCGGCTCGAGCAGCAGGCGCGCGTCATGGGCGCGAACGCCGTGCTCGGGATGCGCTTCGACTCCACCGAGCTGATGAGCTCCATCACGGAGATCATCGCCTACGGGACCGCGGCCGTGATCCGTCCCGCCGCGCCGAGGACGTAGCCGGGCGCCGCACGCCTCCACCCGACGAGCGTCCCAGCCAGGGGCCGCCGTCTCCTCCGCGGCCACCATGGCGCCCGATGGGCGGGCGCTCACTCCACCGTCAATGGGTCGCGGCCGGTGCTTCGACGCCCTCCGGTCGGCGTCGTGGCTCGCCTTCGAGTGGCACGCCAAACCCGGTCTCCAGGAGCTTTCGGGCATCGAGGAGCCCGAAGAGCTGGATGAGGGTCGCCACCAGTCCGGTCCAGCCGGTCTGGTGGCTGGCGCCGATCCCCGCACCGTTGTCGCCGTGGAAGTACTCGTAGAAGAGGAGGTGATCCCGCCAGTGGGGATCACGCTGGAACTTCTCGGTGCCCCCGAAGACGGGCCGCCGGCCCGTCCCGTCGCGCAGGAAGGTGCCGATGAGCCGATCCGCGAGGTGCTTGCTCACCTCGAAGAGGTTCATCCGCTTCCCGGAGCCGGTGGGACATTCGATCGTGAATTGGTCGCCGTAGTACAGGTAGTAGTGCAGGAGCGCGCGTACGATCAGGCAATTGAGCGGGAACCAGACTGGACCTCGCCAGTTGGAGTTGCCCCCGAACATGCCCGAGTCGGAGTCGCCCGGGACGTAGCCGACCCGGTACTCCTGTCCCCCGGCGCGGAAGACGTACGGGTGCTCCGCGTGGTATCGCGAGACCGACCGGATCCCGTGCGGGCCGAGGAACTCGTTCTCGTCGAGCATCCTCGACAGGATCCGCCGCAGCGCCTGCTCGTTGACCAGGGCGATGATCCCACGCTCGGCGACGCCACGGTGCCCGGGCCCCGTGAGGTGGATGCTCTGGCGGATCTGCGGCACCTGCTGTACGCGCTGTTGGGCGTGCTCGAGGATGCGCGGAAACCGCTCCCGCTGCCGCTTCTCGATGACGGTCGTCGCGCACAGCGGAAGCAGCCCGACGATCGACCTCACCTTGAGGGGCGTCGCGGAGCCATCGGGCGCCCTGAGGACGTCGTAATAGAACCCGTCCTCCTCGTCCCAGAGCCCGCCCCCGGGTCGATTCATCGCCAGCGCGATCCAGAGGAAGTGATCGATGAACTTGATCGTCAGGTCCTCGTAGGCCGAGTCGTGCGCGGTGAGCTCCGCGCCCAGCTGGATCATGTTCTGACAGAAGAACGCCATCCAGGCCGTACCGTCCGCCTGCTCCAGGTAGCCGCCCGTGGGGAGGGGCGCGCTCCGGTCGAAGACGCCGATGTTGTCGAGGCCGAGGAATCCCCCCTCGAAGACGTTCTTTCCCGTGCGATCCTTGCGGTTCACCCACCAGGTGAAGTTCATCGTGAGCTTGCCGTAGACCCGCGCCAGGAAGGCCAGATCGACCTTGGCGCCGCGGGCTCTCAGGACATTGGTGAGGAACACCGTCGCCCACGCGTGAACGGGCGGGTTCACGTCGCTGAAGTTCCACTCGTAGGCGGGGATCTGACCGCTGGGGTGGAAGTAATCCGGCCCGAGCACCAGGTCGAGCTGCTCCTTCGCGAAGTCCGGGTCGACCGAGCTGAGCACCACCGCGTGGAAGGCGAGATCCCATGCGGCGTACCAGGGGTATTCCCACTTGTCCGGCATCGAGATGACGTGGTCGTTGA
>Ga0182039_10001888_pt1 | contig 11340 bp, 10 predicted proteins | sample sta12Can44000111_FD_125975 | JGI IMG/M metagenome (GOLD analysis project Ga0182039, IMG submission 125975) | Lab enrichment of tropical soil microbial communities from Luquillo Experimental Forest, Puerto Rico - statanox.12C.anox.44.000.111 | ecosystem: Environmental > Terrestrial > Soil >...
CGGCGCGGAGGTGCCGCGGTTCTCGCCGCGCCAGGCCGACCTCCTGCTCGTGGTGGGCACCATCAACTGCAAGCAGGCGCCGATCCTCAAGCGCATCTACGAGCAGATGAGCGAGCCGAAGTGGGTCATCGCCTTCGGCGTCTGCGCCAGCTCCGGCGGCTTCTACGACAACTACGCGACGATGCAGGGCATCGACCGCGTCATCCCGGTCGACGTGTACGTCCCGGGCTGCCCGCCGCGGCCGGAGCAGGTCCTCGACGGCCTCATGCTCCTGCAGCGGAAGATCCAGGACCAAGAGCACAAGCTCATCGACCGCGCCCAGGCCCCGTTGCTGGCCGAGGGCGGCGGGGAGCGGAGGTAGCGCATGGCGAGGGCGGTGTTGGAGGCGCTCGCCGCGCGCTTCCCCGGCGACGTGTACGAGCCGTACGAGGGCGTGGGCGGCGACGACTGCATCTTCGTGCGCAAGAGCGAGATCGCGTCCGTGTGCCAGTTCCTGAAGAGCGAGCCCGCGCTCGCCTTCAACCTGGCTCCGTACATCACGGCGGTCGACTACCTCGGGACGGAGCCCCGCTTCGAGGTCGTCTACAACCTGTACTCGACGGTGCACAACCACCGGGTGCGCCTCAGGGTGAAGGTCCCCGAGGGCGATCTCGAGCTGCCGACGGTGACCTCGGTGTGGCGCGGCGCCGATTGGTTCGAGCGCTACTGCTTCGACATGTACGGCCTCCGGTTCAAGGGCCATCCCGATCCGCGGCGCCTGTTCATGTACGACGAGTTCGTCGGACACCCGCTGCGGAAGGATTACCCGCTCCGCGGCCGGCAGCCGCTCGTGAAGGAGCGCGAGATCGGCGACATCTACCGCGGGCCAGGGCCCGTCGGGCGAGACTGACAGCGAGGGCGCGACAGCGATGGCCACCGAATCCCACACGGGCGCAGTGGATCCGCAGGCGACGCCGGGCAGCCACGGCGCGGGCGAGCCCGCGGCTCCGATCGACCGTCATCACCACCCGCTCGGTTACGAGGGGGCGCTCGACGCGCCGCTCAAGGGCCGGCACATGGTGGTGAACCTCGGCCCCAGCCACCCGGCGATGCATGGTGTGACGCGGGCGGTGGTGGCGCTCGACGGAGAGACGATCGTCGACATGAAGCTCGACATCGGCTTCCTCCACCGAGGGTTCGAGAAGAGCTGCGAGAACGTGACCTGGGGGCAGGTGTTCCCCTACACGGACCGGCTCAACTACGTGAGCTCGATCCTGAACAACGTCGGGTACGCCCTGCTCGTCGAGAAGCTTTGCAAGATCGACGTGCCGCTGCGCGCCAAGTACCTGCGCGTCCTCACCGGCGAGCTGCACCGCATCTGCGATCACCTCACGCTGGTCGCCGCCATGGGGCTCGAGCTCGGCGCGATGACCGTGTTCCTGTACGGCGTCGAGGCGCGCGACCTCATCTGGGACCGGCTCACCGAGATCTGCGGCGCCCGGCTCACCTCGAACTACGCCCGCGTGGGCGGCGTCGCGCGCGACGCGCCCGACGACTGGCAGGCGAAGGTGGAAAAGACACTCGACCGCGTCGCCGAGCTGCGCGAGACCATCGACAAGCTCCTCACCCGCAACCGAATCTTCATGGACCGCACCCGCGGGACGGGCGTCATCTCGCGCGAGGACGCGCTCGACTTCGGCTTCACCGGGCCGTGCCTGCGCGCGGCGGGCGAGCCGTACGACGTCCGGAAGGCCGCGCCCTATCTCGTCTACGACAAGCTCGACTTCGACATCCCGGTCGGGAAGAGCGGCGACAACTTCGACCGCTACCTCATGCGGATGGAGGAGATGCGCCAGTCCGACCGCATCGTCCGCCAGTGCTTCCGCCAGATGGAGCTGGGCGACATCGTCGTGGAGGACTTCCGGTACGTGCTGCCGCCGAAGCCCCAGGTGTACGGCACGATCGAGGGCCTCATGGCCCACTTCAAGCTCGTCATGGAGGGGATCAAGGTCCCGCCGGGCGAGGCCTACAGCTACACCGAGGCCGCGAACGGCGAGCTCGGCTTCTACGCCGTCTCCGATGGCGGCGGCCGCCCCTACAAGCTGGGGCTACGCGCTCCGGGCTGGCCGATGGTGGCCGCGCTCCCCTTCATGACGAAGGGCGCGCTGCTCGCCGACCTCGTCCCCACCTACGACAGCATCAACATGATCGGCGGCGAGGTCGAACAGTAGCGCGACTGGATGTAGGGCGGGCGGGCAACCACTGGCGCGGCCGGTGGGTGGTCCCCTGCCATGAGGACACCGGCACGTAGGGCGGGGGCGCGGCCCCCGCCCCGACGAGGACACCGAATGGCCGACGAGACCAAGCCCCCCGCACCGGCGACTGCGGCCCCCAAGCCGCCGCCCGGTCCGCCCGCGCCGCCGCCGCCCAAGAATCCGGGCTTCGTGACCTGCACCATCGACGGTCGCGAGGTGGTGGCGAAGCCGGGGACGAACGTCGTCGAGGCCGCCAAGTCGGTCGGCATCGACGTCCCCTATTACTGCTACCACAAGCGCCTCTCCATCGCGGCCAACTGCCGGATGTGCCTGGTCGAGATGTCGAACGCGCCCGGCGGCAAGCTCATGCCGGGCTGCCAGATGCCGGTGGCCGAGGGCATCACCGTCAAGACCGAGACGCAGCGCGTGAAGGATCAGCAGCGCGCCACGCTCGAGTTCCTGCTGCTCAATCACCCCGTCGACTGCGCCATCTGCGATCAGGCGGGGGAGTGCAAGCTGCAGGACTACTACATGAAGTACGACCACAAGCCCTCCCGGCTCGACATGCCGAAGGTCGAGAAGGGCAAGCGCGTGCCGCTCGGTCCGTTGGTCGTGCTCGACCAGGAGCGCTGCATCCTCTGCACCCGGTGCGTGCGCTTCATGCGCGAGGTCGCGAAGAAGCCGCAACTCGGCGTCGCCGAGCGCGGCTGCGAATCGTTCATCACGACTTTCCCCGGCCAGCAGCTCGACTCGAAGTACTCCGGGAACATCGTCGACATCTGCCCGGTGGGCGCGCTCACCAGCACCGACTTCCGCTTCCGCGGCCGCGTCTGGTTCATGTCGTCGGCGCGGAGCATCTGCACCGGGTGCTCTCGCGGCTGCAACACCTTCCTCGACTACATGAAGCAGACGGCGTACCGGTACCGTCCCCGCGAGAACGACGCCGTCAACCAGGAGTGGATGTGTGACGACGGCCGCCTCTCGTACAAGTACCTGAACGCCGACCGCGTCCTGGCGGCGTACCAGGGGCGGGGGGCGGCCGCGCGCGACCTCCCGCTCCCCGCCGCGGTGGAGGCCGCCGCCGGTGAGCTGCGCCGCGCCGCGACGGCCGGCGCCGCCGCCGCGCTCTTCTCCCCGGTCGCGTCGCTCGAGGATCTGCTCGCGGCGGCGCTGGTGGCGAAGGAGGGGCTCGGCCTCTCCGAGGTCTACGTGGGCGGGCGCCCCGACGGCTGGCAGGACGACTTCCTGAAGCGCGCCGACGAGAACCCGAACCGGCGCGGGCTGGAGCTGGTCGCGCAGGCGTTCGGCCTCGCCCTGAAGCCGTTCGCCGAGCTCGGGCCGGCCATCGAGGCGGGGCGGGTGAAGGCGGTCTGGGCCGTCGGCACCGAGATCCTGGATCCTGCCGCCGCGGCGGCCTTCGCCCGGCTCGACGCGCTCGTGTGCCAGGCTTACGGCCACGGCCCGCTCACGCGCGAGGCGACGGTGCTGCTGCCGGCCGCTCCGCACACCGAGTCGGACGGGACGTTCGTCAACTTCGAGGGACGGCCGCAGCGGTTCGAGCTCGCCTACTGGCCGCGCGGCGGCTCCCAGCCACACTGGCAGCTCGCGGCGGAGCTCGGGCGGGCGCTCGGCCTCGCCTGGCGGTTCCAGAGCGCGCGCGAGGTCTGGAACGAGCTCGGGCCGCGGGTGGCGGGATCGCTCCCCGGCTTCACCTGGGACAGCCTGCCCTCCGCGCAGAAGCGGCGGGGCCTCGTGCCGCTCGCGGCGGGGACGGTCGACGGGCGGCTCCCCGGGTACCGCGAGCGCGTCCCCACCGACGAGGTGGGGGACACGCGCATGGATCTGCTGAAGGTCTCGAGATAGGAGGGCGGCGTGCGGCGATTCCTCGGGATGGTGTTGTTCACGATCTGCGTCCCGCTGTCGATGGTGTTCCTGTCGTACGGCCTCTACTGGGCCGCGGCGGGCCTGGAGCACTTCACTTCGGGTCACGGGCTGCCGCCCACCTACGGGGTGGCGATCGCGAACGTGCTCACGCTCATGGCGGGCGTGGTGATGACCACCGCCGCCGCCCTCACGGTGGGCGAGCGCAAGTGGTCGGCCATGATCCAGAACCGGGTCGGCCCGAACCGTATCCGGGTCTTCGGCAACTCGATCGGCGGCATGCCGTTCCTCATCGCCGACGCGCTCAAGATGCTGACGAAGGAGAACATCGAGCCCACGCAGCGGTCGCGAGTCCTGTACGAGCTGGCGCCGATGGCGGCGTTCGCGCCGTCGTTCGTGCTCTTCGCGGTGGTGCCGCTCGGGCCGCCGGTCGACATCGCCGTCGGTACCTCCGTGCACCGCGTCGCGCTGCAGGTGGCGAGCATCGACGCGGGCCTGCTCTTCGTCTTCGGCGCCGCCTCGCTCGCGGTGTACGGCACCGCGCTCGCAGGCTGGTCGTCGAACTCCAAGCTCGCCATCCTCGGTGGCGTCCGCGCCAGCTCGCAGATGATCAGCTACGAGGTGTCGCTGGGCCTCGCGCTCGTGGGCTCGATGATGGCCTACCAGACGCTCCGGATCGAGGAGATGGTGCAGGCGCAGGGGACGCTCCTGTGGGGCTTCCTCCCCGCGCTCGGCTTCATCCTGCAGCCGGTCGGCTTGCTCATCTTCTTCGCCTCGGCCTTCGCCGAGACGAAGCGCGCCCCCTTCGATCTGCCGGAGGGCGAGAGCGAGATCGTCGGCTACTTCGTCGAGTACCCCGGCATGAAGTTCGGCATGATGTTCCTGGCCGAGTTCATCGAGGTGGTGGTGCTCGCCGCCATCACCACCGCCATCTTCTTCGGCGGCTGGCACCCCATCATCTTCGAGCAGGCGCTCAAGGACACGTTCGGCGAGGCCTCGGTGTGGTGGGCCGCCATCTGTGCCGGCGCCTTCCTCACCAAGGTGCTGCTCCTCTGCTGGCTGCAGCTCGTCATCCGGTGGACGCTCCCGCGGTTCCGCTTCGATCAGGTGCAGAAGCTGTGCTGGAAGATGCTGCTGCCGGTGGCGCTCGGGAACGTCTTCCTCACCGGCGCGCTCATCCTGATCGACCCGACGCTCCACCTGCTGGCGGCAGTCGGCATCGTCGAGCTGGTGGCGATCGTCCTCCTCACTGCCGCTGCCAGCAAGAAGGGCGAGGCCCCCGCACCCGCCCACGCCGCCGCGCACGCCGCGCCTGGTCACTAGGAGAAGCCTCGAGATGCCCTACCGCGTCGACGACACCGCCCCCGACCTGCGCGAGAACATGTACTTCCCGGAGGTGATCCGGGGGGTCGGCATCCTGATGAAGCAGTTCCTCCGGAACTTCTTCTTCGGGCGCGAGAAGAACCCGGACATGCTGGCCCGCGATCGCTCGCTCTCGCAGAACGCGACGCTCCAGTACCCCGAGGAGCGTGTCCCGTACCCGCCGGGCTACCGCGGTCTGCACCGGCTCGTGCCTCGCGAGGACGGCCGCCCGCGCTGCGTCGCCTGCTACATGTGCGCGACCATCTGCCCGGCGCAGTGCATCTACATCGAGGCGGGCGAGCTGGCGGACGACCCCATCGAGAAGTACCCGACGACGTTCGTCATCGACGAGCTGCGCTGCGTCGTCTGCGGCTTCTGCGTCGAGGCGTGCCCGAAGGACGCCATCCGCATGGACTCCGGCGAGCACTCGCCGCCTTCCTACACGCGCTCCGCGCAGATCTGGGACGAGAAGCGGCTGCTGCGCGGCCCGCCGGTCTCGTACCAGTACGATCCCTGGCTCCGCCGCGGCGCCTCCTCCATCCCGCCCGAGAAGCTGGAGGAGATGCGCGCCCGCGCGAAGCCGTTCCCGTCGAACGCCACCGACGACTACGCTCAGACGCCGGGCTTCTCCGTGCGCAACCTCGCTTCGGAGGCGAAGGCGCGCGGCGAGACCCTGCCGCGCAAGTAGAAGCCCGCGGTTCGCCGCCTCCTCTCCCTTCCCTCTCCTCCGGAGGAGAGGGTTGAGTCTTCATCTCCTCGCCGCGCCGCCAGCGGCCGGAGGTGTGGGGGCGGAGCCCCCACTCAGAAATCGGCGAAGCCGGCGGCCGCTCGCGTCAGCGAGCGAAAGCGCCGAAGGCGCAGTCGCCGGTCGGGGAGAGGGGGGCGTTCGTTGCGTCACCCCCGCGCCGCCTCGCGCCCCGCGATCCCGTGCCGCGCCGCGAGGAACGCGGCCCAGGCGAAGCCGATCACGATCCCGTCGACGGGCGGACCGACGAGGTCGAGCCAGTCCGACGCTCGAAGCGGGTGGAGCATGAGCTCCACCGCGCGCGCCAAGTCGAACGGCGCCTTGCCGCCGTGCATGGCGCGGAGCGCGAGCAGCACCGCGCTCGCGAGCTAGAAGAGCGCCGCCGAGACGACGGCAGCGTACAGCCCCCGCCGGAACAGCGCCCCCACGGTCATCGGCGCGCCGACCCGCGCGCCGCCCTCGTCCGACTCGACCGCCTCCGGGATCTCGCGCGATCGCCACGGCACGAACCGCTGCAGCATGAGCATGCCCGGGATCGCCATGGGGATGGTGAGAAGGAAGAAGTCGCGCCAGCCGAGGGCGTCGATGAGCACGCCCGCCGGCGGTCCGGCGACGGTCCGGTTGAGCGCGAAGATGCTCGAGAAGAGCGCGTACTGCGTGGCGCTGAAGCGCTTCTGGGTGATGCGGAGCAGCAGCACGTTGAAGGCGGCGGTGCCGAGGCCGATCGCGCCCGCCTCGATGCCCATCGCGGCGTACATGGCCGGACGGTTGATACCGAGCTCCGCCACGACCGCGTACCCGCCGTGCGCGAGCGCCTGCGCCACACCGAAGACCCAGAGCGCGCGCCCCACGCCCCAGGCCGTGCAGGCGAGGCCGCCGAGGATGGTGCCGCCGATGTTCGCGAACAGGCTGATGGTTCCGGTGGCGATGCCCACCTCGAGCGGGTGGAACCCGAGCTCCCCGAGGAAGGGGCGGACCAGCGCCTCGGCCACGTTGTTCGAGAACTTGTACAGGAACAGGAAGCTCGCGATCTCGAGCGCGCGCGGGTGGCGGAAGAAGCTGACGAACGGGTCCCAGACCGCGGCGCGGAGCGAGCCGGGCGGCGGCGGGACGCCCTCGGGCTCGGGGGCGAGCGCCGTGACGGGCAGCAGCGCCAGGAACACGGCGCCGAGCAGGACGAAGGCGAGGCCCCACCCGATCTTGGGGCCGACCGACACCACCACCGCGCCGCTGATGTACATGGCGGCGCGGTAGAGCGCGACCCGCGCGCCGACGGCCGCGCCCTGCTCCTCCTTGCGCAACACCTCGACCGTGTAGGCGTCGATCGCGATGTCCTGCGTCGAGGACGAGAAGCTGATGAGCAGCGTGAGGACGGTGATGGCGCCCATGGTCGGCCGTCCGGCCCAGAACGCCAGGGCCGCGACGCTCGCGGCGAGCAGCAGCTGGCCGATGGCGATCCAGGCCCGCTTGCGGCCGCGGCGCGGCGCGAACCGGTCCATGAGCGGCGACCAGAGGAACTTGAAGGCGTAGGGCGCCTGCGCCAGCGTGACGAGCCCGATCGACCTGATGTCGATCCCCTCCTGCTGCATCCAGAACGGGATCGCCGTCAGGACGAGCCCGAGGGGCAGGCCGGAGCTGAAGGAGAGGAGCGACACGGAGCCGAGCCGCCAGCTGGAGAAGGCGGCACGGAGCGACCGGGAGGTGGTGAGCTTCTGGGCGGGAGCGGCCAAGACGCCCGCAGGGTACCAGATGTGTCGACTCCCTCGCCCCGCGCCAGCGGCCGGGGCGTGGGGGCGGAGCCCCCACTCAGAAACCGGCAAAGCCGGCGGCCGCTCGCGTCAGCGAGCGAAAGCGCCGAAGGCGCCGCCGCCGGGCACGCACTCCGAGCTCCGCCGCCTCCTACACCGGCTTCACCGCCCGCGCGAACTCCTCGGCCGGCAGCGTGTTCAGCACCTGCCCGCGCCGGATCCATCCTCGCCGGGCGGTGTCGACCGCGTAGCGCAGGTACCCGAACGCCGCGGTGGAGTGCGCGTCGACGGAGAGCACCACCGGGATGCCCCGCTCCGTCGCCATGCGCAGGAAGCGCGGCTCGAGCTCCAGCCGGTGCGGGTCGCCGTTCACCTCGACCGCCCCGCGCGCGCCGGCGAGGGCGTCGAGGACGTCCTCCATGCGGCAGTCGAAGGGATCGCGCTCGAGGAGGAGGCGCCCGCGAGCGTGGCCCCAGATCTTGAAGACCGGCAGCTCGAACGCGCGCTGGAGCCGCCGCGTCATGGCGGCCTCGTCCATCTTGAAGCGGGAGTGGACGCTCGCCACGATGACGTCGAGCTGCTCGAGGATGACGTCCGGGAAGTCGAGCAGCCCGTCCTCGGTGATGTCCGACTCGGTGCCGCGCAGGAGCTTCACGCGCACCGTCTCCTGCACCCTGGCCAGCTCCTCCCACTGCGCCTTCAGCCTGTCCACCGTCAGTCCGCCGGCGTAGTGCGCCGAAGGCGAGTGGTCGGTGACGGTGAGGTACTCCATCCCGAGCGCGTCGGCGGCGGCCGCCATCTCCTCCAGCGTGGCGCGTCCGTCGGACCAGCGGGTGTGGCAGTGCACCATCCCGCGCACGTCCTCGAGCCGCACCAGGTCCTCGGGGAGCGCGCCGGCCAGCGCGGCCTCGAGCTCGCCCGTGTTCTCGCGCAGCTCGGGCGGGATGAAGGGGAGGCCGAGGTTCGCGTACAGCTCCGCCTCGGAGGCGACCTTGACCGCGGTGCCTCCGTCGAGCCGCGCCAGCCCGTACTCGGACAGGCTGAAGCCGTGCTCGCGGGCGAGGCCGCGCAGGCGGACGTGGTGCGCCTTCGAGCCGGTGGCGTGGTGGAGGGCGGTGGCGTGATCCTCCGGCGCGACCACCCGCAGATCCACCTGCACGCCGCGCACGAGGCGGACCACGGTCTTGGTCTCGCCGCGGGCCAGCACCTCGGCGGTGAGCGGGAACCGCACGAGCCGCTCCGCGAAGTCCGCCGGGCCGGCCGCCGAGGCCACCAGGTCGAGGTCGCCCACTGTCTCCTTGCGCCGTCGGGCCGAGCCGGCCAGGTCGACCCGCTCCTCCGGGCCGGCGCGGAGATGGCGGACGAGCTGCTCGCCGAGCTCGAGGGCCTCCGACAGGAGCAGCCGCGTCTCGCGCCGCTGGAGGCGGGCGAGGTTCTCGAGGATGCGCTGCTCCGCCTTCTCCCCGAAGCCCTTCACGGCGCGCACGCGCCCGGCGCGGCAAGCCGCTTCCAGATCGGCGACCGATGCGATCCCGAGCGCCTCCCGCAGCGCCAGCGCCTTCTTCGGCCCGAGGTCGGGGACCTGCTGTAGCTCGAGCAGCCCCGGCGGGAGCTCGGCGCGCAGCCGGTCGAGGAGGTCGGTCCGGCCGGTGAGGTGCAGCTCGGCGATCTTCTTGGCCAGGGCGTCGCCGATGCCGCGCAGGTCCTGGAGCCGCCCCGACGCGATGAGCACCGCCAGCTCGTCGGCGCTGTCCTCGAGCGCCCGCGCTCCGGTCTCGTAGGCGCGGACCTTGAACGGATTCTCGCCCTTCGCCTGGAGGAGCAGCCCGATCTCGCGCAGCGCGCGCGCGACGGCGAGCTTGTCGAGCATGGTGGCGTCTATATACCCTCCGTCCTCGCATGACGCCGCTCCGCGCCTCGTTCGCCTTCGCTCTCTTCGCGCTCGCGCTGGCCTGCGCCGCTCCCCGCCAGCCCTGGCGTGACACCACGCCGCCGCAGGTCCTGCTCGACGTGCTGCCGCGGCAGGCGACCCTCACCGTCGACGGCGCGCCGGTCGGGTCGGGAGCACGGGAGGTGGCGGTCCCCGATCCCGCGCATCGGTACCGGTTCACGTTCAGCGCGCCGGGCTTCGTGCCCGCCGATCGCGAGGAGCAGGGCGCCAAGCTGTCCGGCGCGCGGCTCGGGGTGGTGCTGCGGCCGGAGGGGTTCGGCTCGGCGCGCCGGCTCGACCTCGACGACGGAGCCGGGCTCGCCGGCGCCGCGGCCCTGCTGCAGCGGCGGGGGGCACACCTGGCGGCGCTCGAGTACGCCGATCGCGCCGTCGAGGTGGCGCCGGAGGCGCCGCTCCCGCACCGCGTGGCGGGCGACGCGGCGCTCGCGCTCGGCCGGCGTGCCCGCGCCATCCAGGCCTACAGCACCTACCTCGCGCTGGCGCCGGAGGCACCGGACCACGCGGCCGTGTCGGCGCACGTCGAGGCCCTGCGGGGAGACCTCACGGTGCCGCCGCCGCCAGACGCTCGGTGAACAGGAGGGACGCAGCCATGGGCCACGAGGACCACCGGAGGGAAGGTCCGCCGGCGGTGCGGCTGGCGGTCGTGACCGCCTCCGACACGCGAGGCGAGGCCGAGGACACGAGCGGCGCGTGGCTCCGCGCGCAGGCCGCGGCGGCCGGGCACCCGGTCGTGCTCTACCGAGTCGTCAAGGACGAGCCGGACGCCATCCGCGCCGCGCTCGCCGCGGCCGAGGCCGCCGGCGCGCAGGGGATCCTCGTGAACGGCGGCACGGGCATCGCCGCCCGGGACCGAACCTACGAGGCGGTGACCGGGCTGCTCGAGAAGCGGCTCGACGGGTTCGGCGAGCTGTTCCGGATGCTCTCCTTCGCGGAGATCGGCAGCGCCGCCATGATGTCGCGCGCGGTGGCGGGCGTCTGGCGCGGCGCGGCCGTCTTCTCGATGCCGGGCTCGACGGCGGCGGTGCGGCTGGCCTGGGAGAAGCTCATCGCGCCGGAGCTGTCCCACCTCGTGCGAGAGCTGGAGAAGGATCGGAAGGGATCCGCCGCGCCCGCCGGTTAGAAGCCGTGGCGGGGGTGAACCGGTTGGCGAGAGCTGCGGAGCGGAACGGCACGAGGGCGGCGCGAGGGACCCGCCGGCCCATGTCCGCCGCCCGCGCCCGGGAGCTCCGGCCGCTCCTGGCGCGGCTCGAGCGCGACTTCGACAAGCGGGCGCGGCTTGGGTTCGATCCGGTCGAGCTGCCGCGGCGCCACGCCGATCCGGCCGACCAGGAGGTGGCAGGGCTGTTCGCCGCCGCGCTCGCCTACGGCCGCGCCGACCTCTTCAAGCCGATGCTCGAGCGCGTCCTCGCCGAGATGGGC
>Ga0182039_10001893_pt1 | contig 11331 bp, 23 predicted proteins | sample sta12Can44000111_FD_125975 | JGI IMG/M metagenome (GOLD analysis project Ga0182039, IMG submission 125975) | Lab enrichment of tropical soil microbial communities from Luquillo Experimental Forest, Puerto Rico - statanox.12C.anox.44.000.111 | ecosystem: Environmental > Terrestrial > Soil >...
ACGCCGCTTCCCGCCGCCCTGGTCTGTCGAAGAAACGCTGCCGATCACATCTTCTTTGGATAACAATCCAGCTTTGGACCGGCGGCGCCCGATGACGGTATAGCCGGACGTGGCATGACCGAACAAACGATCACGACGCTATCCGGATCGATCGGCGCGGGGCTATCTTGTTCTTGTCCGCGTTGCGGCAAGGGCAAACTGTTCCAGGGCTTTTTGACGCTGCGGCCACATTGTGAGCATTGCGGTCTTAATTACGCATTTGCCGATTCCGGAGACGGGCCGGCCGTGTTCATCATGTTTTTCGCCGGCGCGGTCGTCGTCGGCGCCGCCCTGATCACAGAGATCCTGTTCCATCCGCCCTATTGGGTTCACGCGGCGCTGTGGCTGCCGCTGATCATAGTGGTCACGCTCGGCCCCCTGCGTCCCATGAAAGGCTTGATGATCGCGCTGCAATATCATCACAAAGCGGCGGAGAGCCGGTTCGGCGGTGAGGAATCGTGACGGGCCGACGATCCGCAGCCAAGTTGCTCAGCAAGGATGAGCCGCGACGGATTGCTGTGAATATCGGCAAATTACCCGAGCTTCTCAAAGCCTAGTTCGTGGTTTTTGCGCTAACATTTCCCGGAGGCTCGTGCGCAAGACTTGATGGATAGCTTTGATGGCGACCGAACTGAACAATGAGGTCCCCGAAGGAGAACCGCGACCGACGGATACGGACCATCGGGAAATCGCGGAAACGCGACCCGATTTGGTTTGGGACAATGAAGCGCCCCGCCTCTGCGTCCGCGTCCACGGAAACGGCGAGAAATCGTTCGTCTTTGTCTATCGCGCTGACCACCGACAACGCTTCGTCAAGATCGGGACAACCCCGAGATGGTCAGTTAACGGAGCCCGCAGGTGGGCGAAGGAGCTACGCTTTGCCGTCGACCGAGGCCATGATCCAGAGTTCTACAATCGCGAACGCCAAAAGATTAAGCCTGTGGAAGGCTTCATCCAATTGATCGCAGAGGCCAATCAAAGTGAACCATAGCCACCATTGAGGCGCGGGGCTAACTCCTCGCCACCGATGGAGCGCGAAGGATCGCGGTGAATATCGCCAAGCTGCCGGGGCTTTTGAGACCCTAGCATCGGGACGCTTGACGCAGTAACCTTCGCTGTGGGGCTAGCGGGAGTGGGGGCAATGCACAGCATCCACATCGCGGCAAAGGCACTGCTGCTCAGTGTGGTCGCCGCTGCTGTCGGAATTCCCATCGCGGCGATGCTGATCTTTGCCGCCAACAAGCCGGTTGCCCTCACACAAGCGGAGCGACCGTATCCGCCGGAGCCGCTTGCTCTTCCAGCAAACCTGATCACTGGCACACCGGAGCAATGCGCGGCGCTGCCAGACCCGCAACAACCGGAAAGCACGGAGTGTGTCAGGCAACGCGGTAAAGAGTACGCCGCAAGACTTGCGCAATGGCTGGAAAAGCGTCCCAACGGAGGCTCCAATCCAGAGATGGTTATTAAACACAATGGGGATTTTCGCTGAGGCAGATGCCTGCCTTTAGCTCGTGTCCTGAGCTAGCGCCTATCGCCGCGCGTCCGTCGCGAGCGTGACGCATTGCGGTGAACATCGCCAAGCTGCCGGGATGTCTCAACGCCGCTTCCCGACGCCCTGGTCTGTCGAGGAGTTGGACGAATGCTTTGTCGTGCAGGACAGCACTAGGCTCGGGAGCTATCGCAGCAACTGCAGCGTGAAATTGACTGCAGTACATAGGCTAAAACCGAGCAGGAGTGCAAAAAGCCAAGAGGGTACCATCACAACTTAGTTGCTGCCCTTTGCGGCCAAGCTCAATGCGACTGATCGCAGCGTGCTAAACACCCGAGCGCACACATTCGAGCAGGCGTTTTGCCTATGTCCGCCCAAGACGGGGTGCGATAAACCCCCACACTGCCAGGATTATGATCGCGCCAACGATTGCGCCAATGAAGCCCGCGCCCTCGCCAGGTTGATACCAGCCGACCGCCTGGCCAAGGTATGTTGCTACAAAGGCTCCCACGATCCCGAGCACAGTCGTCAAGATGTAGCCTGTAGGTTCATACTTGTCTCCTGGATACAGGAGTTTAGCGACCACCCCTGCCACAAACCCAATTATGATGGTCCAAAGAATGCTCATTGCACGCTCCTATTCATCTTGCGCTTAGTGTGCCGCTGAGTCGGATATTTTTCAACGTCCAGCGCGTTACTGCGAATATCGCCAAGCTGCCGAAGCTGTTGCGTAAGCGGTGACGTGAGCCAGAGGAGGATTGGCGATGGCAGTGGAAGGATGGCGGTCAATCCATGAAGCAGTGATTATTGCCCTATTTGGCTTACTGATCGGATCCGTAACTGCGGTTGCCCTTTATTATTTTATGCTGTGAGACAGTGACAACCGCTTCCCGCCGCCTTGGACTGTCGAAGATATCGGCGCCGCCTTCGTCGTGAAGGACAGCGCCGGACAGCAGCTCGCGTATGTCTATTTCGAGGATGAGCCGGGACGGCCAATCAGTGGCTAAGCTTCTGACGCGTGACGAAGCGCGGCGGTGATGCTCGTTCGCTTGTACACGAGTATTGTATTTGAGAGTCTGCACTCGCAGTTGGAAATCCTCAAAAAGATTGCCTTCGGCACCGAAGGCTCGTGCTGTCCCTATAGGGAAGGTGACAGCCCTCGACTACTTCCACGACCGCTCCTCGAAAAGCATTATTCCGCCGCCAATAAGACTGATCCATCTGCGACACGACATCCCTGATCGCGCGTCGAAAGTCCGCATCTACCTCTAGAGCAGAATAATCCATGCCGCCGACCTTGGCGTGTGCGGCGATTGACCAGTTCGCCGCCAGGACCAACAGATTAATGGCCGTAAAGAGAACCGCGCAAACTACTAATGTTACTTGTTTGGAAGCCATTTTTGCCTCTCCGCAGTCCGACAACGCCGGTCGCCAATGCCTGCTAAACGAAAGGTGTTATCTGGAAGACTTTGGAGCTGGCTTCATCCTGACGTTGTTTTTGCTCCTCTGCCTGTCCTGGTCGTTATAGGAGCCATTGAGCTCGCCGCCATCATCTTCGACCAAGGTTCGTTTGCTGTGAGCCAGGCGGGCGAGGACGGCAGTTTCTACGTCGCCATCGCGCACAATATGGCTACAGGAAAAGGCATCACGTTCGATGGGGTCACACCAACGGCGAGTGGTCACTGGGCTTGGCTCCTGTTGCTGGCGGTTGGTGCGCTGGCGTTCTTAGAAGCCGTGGATTGCCATAACCGCCGCCCATATCAGGGTAGAGCCCGCTATCAACACGAGAAGCGGTATTGCAGTTGATTTTGCCATTGCCATCGCCCGCTTTGTCTTGCGCGACGTTTATTTTGACGTACCGCCATTGGAACGGACAAAACGCAGAGACGGAAAATCGCCAGTTGCACCGTTCCTGGCAGGGGAGGACAGATCGCTAGTTCCCAAATCCTCCATCACGACCGCACCGTGACTAAAAACGAAGTTTAGCTTTGCGGGCTTGATTCGAAGTGTACGCGGAAGGGTGCGGCCAACTCAAAAAAGGCTAACCACAAAGAAGTAACGCCATCGCTAACATCGCTCGTGTTGAGGCAGCACTACTTAGCAGGTCGACATTAGGTGCGCGGTGCCAGGATCGCGGCGAACATCGCCAAGCTGCCCGAAGTCTTACGCAAATAGAAAGCCCCGACAGTTGCCGGGGCTAGCGCAGGAGCACTGACTGGAGCGCGTGTATGAAGAATAGGCACCGCGTCAGTCGGGTGGTGAGTAAGAGCTTATCTGCGCGAATTCACCTCATGGATTGCCAAGCCCGCCTTGACCGCGCGCCTGAACATGTCTTTCGTTCCGTCGCCGCCCGGAAACACCACGACCAGATCGGGTTTGCCTTCGTCGAGCATCCGCTGATTGCGCAGTGGCGGCGCTAGCCGCGCACCGAATTGGTCGTACTCCGGCACAAAGACCTTCAGGTCGATGTGGTTTCTGCGTGCCCACTGTCCAGCTAAGCGGTCGGCGCCGCGGGCATCGCCCTCAATGACGCAGATGATGGTTTTCGTGCGCTTTAGCTCATCCAGTACGCCATAGAGCAGCGCGCTGTCGGCAAAATCGCGACCGCCACAGACGAGAACTCTCATCTCCCCAACCCCTGGGCCATTCCTGATTTGCGGAAAAAGGACCCCGGCGAGGCTCTCCACTATCGCCGGAGTCCTAGGTTCTGCCGAAAGCCATCGCCAAGTTTATAAGGAAGAAAGTCGATGGCACTCCGTTCAATATCTGATTCTCAAGGCCAAGCCGAGTTTTTGATTGAGCCGCGCTGTACGGCATGTGGCCTGCCCGCTCGGTTGCTCACCAAAGATGAGGCGCGGCGGATTGCGGCGAGGCCGAACTATCACCCTCGGTGTGCGTTCAATGGCGACGCAAACTGTCGGCTTACGCGTACCACGGAGGACAATATGAGAGCAGCTCTTGTTCTCGGAGTAGTAGCTACCTTGGCGCTTTCAGCGGGTGCCGCATCGGCCCAGGAGGCGGTGTACCCCCGGCATGGCTACGCACCTCATGGGTATGGCTGCCCTTACGGCTATCATCACCGCCACTACGGCTACCATCACCGCCACGCACGGTATCGGTACTAAGAAACTTTGAGGATGCTTATAGGCATCATTGACTTGTTAGTGGCGCGCCACAAATAGCCAAGCGGGAATTTGAGACAGATCAAACTCATTACGCCGTGTCCGCATTATGGTACCGGCCATGCCAGCCATTCGCATATGCATCGCCGTTTCGCTCGCTCTTTGTTTCGCCGCGGGGCCGGCTCGGGCGCAATTCTGGGGCAATAACTGGGGCAACGGCTGGCGTAGCGGTTGGGGCTCGCCGCACCATCGAGTGCGGCGTTCGCCGCCTGCGGCCCACAAACCGCCGGCGCAAACCTCCGGGTCTCCGGAGGCGGCGGTGCAGGATACGCCGTCGCCCTATGATCACGACTTGGAGCGGCTGTCGGAAATTCTGGGGGCGCTGCATTTCCTGCGCGGCGTCTGCAACAGCGGCGAAGGCGAGAAATGGCGGAGTGAGGCGAAGGCCTTGATCGATGCCGAAGCGCCGAGCGGAAACCGCCGCGAGCAGATGGTCGCGAGCTTCAATCGCGGCTATAGCGGTTATGAACAAACCTATCGCATTTGCACGCCGGCGGCCGACATCGTCATCCGCCGCTATATGGAAGAAGGCGCCAAGATTGCCCACGATATCACTGCGCACTACGGGAACTAAATCGATTGACTGTCTGCCTTGGCGCTAATGTTCGCGCGCCAACTCAAGCCGAATGAGGGCATTACGAGGTTTAGAAAACCATAAAAATTTTGCGAGATCACTTTGCGCCTCGCCAGCCGAGCGCCGAGCCGACGGCAAGAACGATAAGTGGAACGCCGATGGCAATGCTCACTGCCCTCATAATCAAGGACCATGGGGATACTGGCGTTATTTGTATGCCCGCCTTTTGGTAGAGGCGATCAGATAATTGGTCGTCCGTTAAGTCTTTGAATTCCGGGAACAGTGCTCGCAATTTCGGAACTTGATACCAGCACTTGCTCGTTTTGCTCGGATCATCGAAGACCTCATAGTCGGTGCCAGCCTTTCCGCGAGCGTCGCTGCACGCCACGGGCACCATCAAAATAGAGTTTGCTACCAGAGCGGCTTTCTCGAACTCACTCATCACATCCCTAAAAAACACCGCGGTTGTCCCGATAACGAACAGGATCGAGAACAACAGCCACAACCGAAAAAACCCGCGCCGGAAATTCATTAGTGCCCGCCCGCTTGGCACGTTTGCTCTGGAGATTTCGACGCTGGCCTATAACGGCGCTTGGGGCAAGGCCCTCGTTCCGGCTAGGGGGTACTTCTCTTTCATTGAACCCCAACTGGGTGCACCCTTTGCCCCGGTGTGGCGTGATCGACCATGAGAGGGCCATCCCTTTTCAGGGGTAAGAGGGTGCCTAGCAAGGTGGTGTGTGGGATAAGAGGGCGCACGCCAGTGGCTCGACGATTCCCGCCGCCGTGTTTTCGTTATCACCGTGATGCGCTCAATAAACCCAAGGTCTTGGGATGCAATTGACGCAAGGATAATAAAACAGCGGAACGTGCGGTCCGCGAGGGTTCCTGTTCACAGGGCAGAGACCCTTGGAGCAGAAGGTGACCATACCAACAACAACATGAACGCAACGGGCGGGATGGAATTCATTCATGAACTCAGCCACACACCCAGCCGGGCAACAAAGGCCGTTAATCGACACTTGAGCTAACGCTGGCGTCATAAAACCAAATATCGACACAAGTATCATCAGTGGGAGATATCGCATGATGTTTCCTTTGGTCGCTATTTCGCTGAGCCCTCGCAATCGGATTTTCGGACCACGCACGGCGGCGCTCCTTGCCCCACCATGGACTTGCATTGATCAATGGCCTCCTGCGCTGCCGTGGCCGAATCCTTCTCAATCGCCAAGCCAAAACCGATGGGGGATGTCCATTTCGTGCAGGTGCCGTTGGAAGAGATGGCGAAGCATTGGTCGTGAAAGGTCGCGACAACCTCGCACTTGTACTTGCCACGGCATTCGTTCAGTGCGGCATCAGCGCTAGCTTTCGAAAACCCGGCGGCCCACCCAAAGGTTGGGCCGCCCTTTGCAGAACCGAGCGCCAAGACTCCATCGGCGATGCCCGAACGCATCCCCAGAATTCCAAACGCCAAAACCATGCAGGCTGGCTTTAAGCGCAACAGCATCGCTAAAGTCCGTGTCATCAACCCATCCCGGCGCATTATCCTAAAAAAATAGAAGGGCCACCAATGGCGCCGCCGCTACCCGCCGCCCTAGTCTGTCGAGGACATTGGCTGCCAGCGGAAACCTCGATTTATGAAAGTTAAGGGGGTCGAGCGTTCAACAGGTCTCAGTATCGTCTTGGCGAACTTCCCTCGCACGTCGAAGGAATAGTGAACGTTCTCCACGCCGCCTGCGCTGCTTTGTCCAAATTGAGCAAGAATTAAGTTGTTTGTTGCAGAGCAACTTTAGGCTGCCCTGTCCAAAGTGGGCACAAAATAACTTTACGCCTGAGCGTCTTTTAGATAGCCGTTAGGGAACGCGGACGCTGGGAAGAGTTGAGACCTGGCGTTCGCGCCTCGTCTCTCCCCACACCCTCGCGATCTTAGAGTGACAAATGAGTGTATCTGCGAAATGTATTGCTGCCGTCCTACTACTAATCGGCGCTGCTACGACGGCGTCTGCGCAAAGCTATTGGTACAATGGCGATTACGGTCTCAAACAGAGGGGCTATTACGGAACGCCCTACGATGGCGGTCCACAATATAGCAGCGGCGGTGGGGACCAGTACGGTTATGGTCCCGCCTACAGTTACGCAAAACAAGCACCGGAACCGTCACCATTCGCGGCGCCGCCCTGTGTCTGGCGACGGGTCTGGAACGGGCATCACTGAGTTCGCTCCTGCATCTGAACATAAGCGACGTTGGCGGCACCCGAATGCGCGGAGCTTTTCTATCCGCGCTCCGACCAGCTCCTTACGCGCGATGAGGCTCGAAGGATTGCGGCCAATATCGCGAAGTTGCCGGAGCTATTGCGCAAGCCAACTGAATGATCGGGACGGCCCGACTAGGTTGATTGCGAAACCGCTCTTGAGCCGCCGTTGCTGGGACGATAACTCAATTCGCGTTTAACGGAGAATGATGATGCAGAAAGCTCGGGTATGGATTTGATGAGCCCATTCTCGGACAGGTGTTGGTGATAATGGCTTAGGACAGCTTTAGCCTCGCTCAGCGTTGCAAGCCTCCATTGGATCTCGGGGTTTTCATTTCCAGCAAGGCTTTCGACAACTCTCCACTCTTCTACGAGTAACTTGAATTCACCTGGTGGTTCTTTGTTTTGGTCGTCAGCTCCATTCAATCGCGTCTTGAAGTCGACACGGCCAGTGGGGAGCCAATCACGCTTTACAACACCGCCGGGAGATATTTTTTTGGCGGTTTCTATGATTTGCGTGATTTTAGTCATAAGCCAGTGTGCCATGCATACCGCCATTGTTAACGCGATCAGAGGCATCGTGAGCCAGAGGATCTGCCCCATCTCTTTGTTCTCCGAGAATACTCGCAGTTTTTAATCGTTTTATTTGTTTGTGACGATTTTGTGCAAAATGCGCGTACTTTTGGGGAAGGTGTGGACAACCCGCAGCAAAATTGCTCAGCAAGGATGAGGCGCGGCGGATTGCAGTGAGCATCGCCAAGCTGCCGGAACTGTTGCGCAAGTGAACATTGCGCTTACAACGCGGTCGAACCAAAAGCCGCTCGGGGTCTCTCCCTGTCTCAATAAGCTACGATTGAGTAGTCGTCGTACAGCGAAGTAGGCGGCCCTTTGGCGCCGGTCATCATCACTGGTGACTTATCGGCCGGGCCAGCAAGCTCACCGGGAGCCAATGTTCTGATGCTAGCCCATGTTTCGATACCAAAGAGGACCAAGGCACCGACGACGGCGGCGAACAGGGCGATCTTACGCATGTGAACACCATCTGCATTTCACTTCACCACGCCGCCCATTTAAGAATGCAGCTTAATTTGAGTCGTAGCTTTGTTGTGTTACCAGCGTCACAACGCGCGACCGCCGTGACCAACGTCACAGCGCCGAGGATGAGCCGGGAAGGCGATCAGCGGCAAAGTTACTCAGCAAGGACGAAGCGCGACGGATTGCGGCGAATATTGCCAAGCTGCCGGAGCTTTTCGGCAAATACTGACCCAGTGCCTGTTTTGTCGACCTCCTTCATTGGTCTCGACTGACTGTGACGCAGTTCACAGCGCCTTGACCGTAGCCATGGCAAAACCGGCCATCCAATGATGGAGGCTTGCCATGTTGAAACTAGTGATGTTGGCCGGCCTGATGCTGTTGATCATGAACGTGGCGGCAGCGACACGGCTAATGCCACACGGCACCGCGGCCGAGACGGCGACACCGCAGCAGGTCTACTTCCGCCTGCATAGTGACGATGAGCTTGTCGCTAAGCCTTGACCGGCCCTCTCTTCGTTCGGGCGGCGAATAGAAGCGCGCGTGGGGATAGCGGTTGACAGTCAACGCGTCTGCAAGACCATGGTTACATGGTCGCCTTCACCGATTCGCAGCTTCGGGCCGTCTGGGCCACCGCCGACCGCGTACCGTTTGAGAAGCGCGGCGTCTTCGTTGAGCGGGTTGTTGCGCGGCTGCAGCTGCACCGTGGCTTCACCGATGCCGATCTCGATGACGCGGTGCGTGCAGCATTGACAGGACTAGTCCAGTCGGCGGCCTGATGGCGTACCGCCGCTTCCCGCCGTCGCGACGGTCGAGGAATTGGACGCTTTTTCCGCGACCACACGGACAAAAGCTCGCATATGTCTATTTCGAGGATGAGCCGGGTCGGCCAATCTGCTCCTCAACCGCGCGCGCCCAGGGTGCCATAGGGCGTCTTGATTTTTACTTCACCCTTGTTTTGAGAGCCGGTGGTGAACCGGAATGTGCCGCGCGTGGCCTCAATAACGGTGCTGCCCGTCCCTTTGTTTGGATCATACACAAACTTATCGAGCCGAACCTGTGACGATGGTCCAACACTCAAATTGCTCTGATCATTAAACTGCAAGCCCGCGCGGCCGGAGCTTCCGGTCTTAACCGTTTCGTTGGCGTGAACACCGCTGCCAGCGGAAAGCGTACCGGCAACGCTGCCTGACGCTTCGGGTTGTACGGAACTGGCCGTCCCGATTCTGGTCTCGGCATTAGCGACCGTAGAGGTCACTGCCACCAGCAGCGTCCAAATACAAAGCAGACCGCATATCCTCGTCGTGATGGTACGCATCGCACTTCTCCCCAAATAAATTTACAAGAGACATAGTCCCAGCCTTGGGCGAAGAAAGTGATGGCTGACACTTGACGCGCAAAAAGCGAATTTCTGTGATCAGCATCAAATGTGGTGTTGAATTTTGTGATCGGCATCACACTCAATGACCGCTGCGCCTATCCTTGTCCCTGACATCACGCGCGATGAGGCGCGGCGGATCGCGGCCAATATCGCCAATGCGTCATAACCGCGCCGAAGGTTCCATCTGCGTTAACTAACAAGATTTTAAAATCTGTTATTTGAGACGAATGCCACGGAACGGACGAACAGCGGCCACGTTTTGCGAATGTAAGAAGCCCTGCGTCAAGGATCTGATTATGCTGTCATCGTATTGTTTGCATCAGATGCGTGTGTGCCTTTCGCTCGCGCGACTAACCAACGACGTGAATATCAAGCAACGCTGCGAAAAACTGGCGATGGATTTTGCCGCGTGCATCGGTGGTAAAGACGACTTCGATATAGCGGAACTCGGGGGCGACCAGCACGCAACCTTTGACGCGCGATGAAGCGCGGTGGATTGCGGGCGAATATCGCGAACCCTGCTAGGAATCCCGATCCGCTGATGCGCTTCTAATCGGACGCGGCTAGGGCAGTCTAAGCAGCCCGCCCTTGCGTCACCGTCTCGCCGTGCTGACAATGCGAGCAGTAGAAGACGTAAATCTCGGGCATCTCTTTCAAGTCAAGATAGCGTACTAGACGCATGGTGGAATGGCAGTGCGGGCACGGCCGCTCGGTTGATTGGGCTGCGGTCACGTTCAAACTACTCATAGACGATGAGAGGGTGATTGCGTCGAATATCACTCGGCGTCGGCCAACTCGCGCCGCGGCGATAGGTAAACCGTATCCTCAAACTGATATCCGCAGGCCCCGCACGACCATATGTTTCTAATTCGATGATCGGGGAAATGCTCAGACCATTCCGGCTCGATCAGGTTCGCACCACACTGCGCGCACTCATTGACAGATTTCACTAGACGCCCTCTTTCAACGCTTACCTTCCATCGCGCGAGAAACTACGCCCAGGTTGGGCAGGAATGAGGCCGATTTTTAGGGTGGTAAAGAGTGGTTAAGAGTGTGTTATTGGCTATTCGCCCGAGCAAACATGGCCCACCTGCCGCCCGGAGATTTGCCCTAAATCATAATCACTGATCCACCTGGCCGCCATGATTCCTCGTCACAACGCGCCGCGGCGATCGAAACGCAAGAGGAACGGAGCAGTGATGCGCACGGACTTCTCGAGCCAAGCTTATTTTCGCAATCCCACCGACGAGCTTGCACGACTGCGCGCCGCAGGACCAATCGTCGAGATCGAGTTTCCGCTCATCGGCAAGACGTGGACCACGACGACCCAGGAGATGGCCGATCGGGTGCTCAAGGACAGCGTCACGTTCACGATCCGCCGCGAC
>Ga0182039_10001896_pt1 | contig 11326 bp, 8 predicted proteins | sample sta12Can44000111_FD_125975 | JGI IMG/M metagenome (GOLD analysis project Ga0182039, IMG submission 125975) | Lab enrichment of tropical soil microbial communities from Luquillo Experimental Forest, Puerto Rico - statanox.12C.anox.44.000.111 | ecosystem: Environmental > Terrestrial > Soil >...
CGCCGCGCCAGACAGGCCACGGGCCCGTTAGGCACCTCGCTTGGAGAATGAGTCTTCGCCACGTCCCGCTGCGCGGGACGGGATGGAGCAGGAACCCTACGAGTTCCGGAGTTGCCCAGCAAAGCCGGGATCAAAGGGTGAGGCGACGCACGGCGAAATTCCGCAAACACGCCTTTCTTGCTTCACGGACAAATCTTCACCTCGCGGAGGACTGCGCGACCTCGCTCGCCGGTCCGTTCCGCGACGCAGACTTGCAACTGAACTTGCCGCGTGGGGAGATAACGATGGGTGACAAAGAAAACGCAAACGCTCCGGCGCAAGGCGCAGGTCACAAGTACGACGCCAAGTCCATCAAAGTTCTCGGCGGTCTCGAAGCAGTCAGGCTGCGTCCCGCCATGTACATCGGCTCGACCGGCGAAATGGGCTTGCACCATCTCGTCTGGGAAGTGGTGGACAACTCGGTCGACGAGGCCATGGCCGGTTTCGCCGACGAAATCAATGTGACCGTGCATGCCGACGACTCCGTCACCGTGGTCGACAACGGCCGCGGCATACCCGTCGACATGCACCAGACGGAAAAGCGTCCGGCTGCGGAAGTGGTGATGACCGTGCTGCACGCCGGCGGAAAATTCGACAGCGAAACCTACAAAGTTTCCGGCGGCTTGCACGGCGTGGGCGTTTCCGTGGTCAACGCGCTTTCCGATTGGCTGGAGCTGGAAATCTCCCGCGACGGTTCGGTGTGGGAGCAGAGCTACGAGAAAGGCAAGCCCACTTCCAAGCTGAAGCAGACCGGCAAAACGCGCAAGACCGGCACGAAAGTTACGTTCCACCCGGACCCCAGCATCTTCGAGAAGATCACCTTCAGCTTCGACACGCTCTCACAGCGGTTGCGCGAGCTGGCCTTCCTGAACAAGGGATTGAAGATCACCCTGAACGACGAGCGCACCGAGAAGACCGCGGAATTCCGATTTACCGGCGGTATCGCTGAATTCGTGAAGCACTTGAACCGCGGCAAGAGCACGCTGCATGACTCGCCGATCTACATGGAAGGCAAGCGCGGCAACGTGGAGATCGAAATCGCCCTGCAATACAACGACACCTACGGCGAAAACGTGTTCGCGTTCGCGAACACCATCAATACCGTCGACGGCGGCACGCATCTTTCCGGGTTCCGCTCGGCGCTTACGCGGTCGATCAACAATTTCGCCTCGCAGGCCGGCATGCTCAAAGACCCGAAGGACGAAGTCACCATCACCGGCGACGACGTCCGCGAGGGATTGGTCGCCGTCGTCAGCGTGCGCTTGCCACAGCCGCAGTTTGAAGGGCAAACCAAGGGCAAACTCAACAGTGACATTAAGGGCGATGTCGAGCAACTCGTGAACGAAAAGCTCGGCGAGTGGTTTGACAAGCACTCGACCGTGGCGCGGCGCATCATCAGCAAATGCGTTGACGCGGCGCGTGCCCGCGAAGCCGCACGCAAGGCCCGGGAACTGACGCGACGCAAGTCCGCGATGGATTCGAGCGGGTTGCCGGGAAAACTGGCGGACTGTCAGGAACGCGATCCGGCGCACTGCGAGCTGTTCGTGGTCGAGGGCGAATCGGCGGGCGGCTCGGCAAAGCAAGGCCGCGACCGCAAATACCAGGCCATCCTGCCGCTCAAAGGAAAAATCCTCAACGTCGAGAAAGCGCGCTACGACAAGATGCTGGGCCACGAAGAAATTCGCGCCATCATCACCGCGCTCGGCACCGGCATCGGCAAGGACGATTTTGACGCCGGCAAGCTGCGCTACCACAAAATCATCCTGATGACCGACGCGGACGTCGACGGGTCGCACATCCGCACGCTTCTGCTGACGTTTTTCTTCCGCCACATGAAGGAGCTGATCGACCGCGAGCACATTTTCATCGCCCAACCGCCGCTCTACCGCGTCAAGCGCGGGAAAAGCGAGAAATACATTCGCGACGAGCGTGATTTCGCGCGTGAATTAATGAAACGCGCAACCGAGGACCACGTTGTGAAGGCCAAAGAGGGCGTGACGCTCGAGGGAGCGGGCCTGACGACGTTCCTGCTGAACGTACAGGAGTACGACGCTCTCGCCGCGAAGCTCGGCCGGCGGCTGCGCGATGCCGGCCTTGTGGAAGTGCTGGCGGAGAGCGGCCTCGACAAAAAGGCGGAATTCGAGGAGAAGAAATCCCTCGAAAAGCTTTTGAAGGAAATCGACAAGGCCAAGCTCAAGCTCCAGGGCAAGATCGCTTTCGACGAAGAACACAGCCTTTACGAAATCCAGTTCGGCGCGCCGCACAATCAGAAAATCAATTGGGCGCTCGCGTCCACGCCGGAATACAAGCGCTTGCGCGTCCTGGCAAAGCAGGTCGAAGAATTCAACAAGCCACCCTTCGTCATTTCGCGCAACGGCGACAAGACCACCAAGGAAAGAGCGCAGGACGTGCTCAGCTACGTGATGGAGGACGCAAAAAAGGATTTCACCATCACGCGGTTTAAGGGCTTGGGCGAGATGAATCCCGCGCAGCTCTGGGAAACCACCATGAACGCGGACACGCGCACGCTGCTCAAGGTGAAACTCGAAGACGCCGTCGCGGCAGAAGACATTTTCACCACGCTCATGGGCGAAAACGTGGAAGCGCGCCGCAAATTCATCGAGGACAACGCGCTCGAAGTCGTGAACCTGGACATTTGATTTCGATGGCGGGAGAGCCGATGGCAGAAATCGCTCCGCGATCCACTCGCGACGCCATCCGCTGGGGCTTATTGTTGGCAGCGGTGGCCGTGTCGGGTTTCCGCTTGCCGCGCACCTACGGCGCTTTTCGAGACTGGCGTGAGGTTCGCCTTTCCAACCCGCCGGCCGCGGAGCTGTACCGGCTCACTTTCACCGCCAACGCCGTGGCGATTGCCCTCATTTTGCTGGTGGCCCTGGGAATGTTTTATCTCCTGCGGCCCCGAACAGCGCAGCGGCCATGATGTATCAACTCGGCTGGAGCACGCTGCCGGGGCTCAAGGGAATACGCGTCAGCGAGTTTCGCCTAGCGCCGACCGATGCGCCTGACAACGAGCGCGGGGTGGCGATCGAGTTTGCGGGCCGGGCGGAGTGCGAGGCGTTTTTGCGCGAGCTCGAGAGCGAGTTTGCCGCGCGCCGATTTACGAATGCCGCCGACGCCTTCGACACCGTGAAGGCCTGGACGCTCGAGCGCCTGGGCAAGATCCGCGGCGGGCCGGTTTCATGAACATCGAGGAACCGCAAGGAATGAAACGAGCGCACGATCGAAAAGGCCGGGCCTAACAGCGAGGACACATGCCAGACGAAGCAAATCTTTCGATGATGATTCCGGTGGACATCGAAGCCGAGATGAAAAAATCTTATCTCGACTACTCGATGAGCGTCATCATCGGCCGCGCGCTGCCGGAAGTGCGCGACGGCTTGAAGCCGGTGCACCGGCGCATTCTCTACGGCATGTACGAACTGGGCCTCACCTCCACGCGGCCCTACCGGAAATGCGCGAAGATCGTCGGCGAGGTCCTCGGCAAATATCACCCGCACGGCGACACCCCCGTGTACGACGCACTGGTGCGCATGGCACAGGATTTCAACATGCGCTATCCGCTGGTCGACGGCCAGGGCAACTTTGGCTCGGTCGACGGCGACATGCCCGCGGCGATGCGGTATACGGAAGCGCGCCTGGCGCGAATCGCCGAAGAACTGCTGGCCGACATTGAAAGAGAAACTGTCGATTTCGTTCCCAACTTCGACGAGACGGAGAAAGAGCCGGTCGTTCTCCCGACGCGTATTCCGAATCTCCTGGTCAACGGCGCGAGCGGCATCGCTGTGGGCATGGCCACCAACATTCCGCCGCACAATCTGCGCGAAATCATCGACGCCACCGTGCTGATGATCGAGAAGCCGGAAGCGACCCTCAAGGAAGTGATGAAGCACGTGCCCGGGCCGGACTTCCCAACCGGCGGCTACATTGCCGGCCGCGAAGGCATCGAAGCGGCGTACAAGACCGGGCGCGGCAGCTTCACCATGCGCGCCAAGGCAGCCATTGAAGAGGTCGCCAAGGACCGCGAAAACATCGTCATCACCGAAATCCCCTACCAGGTGAACAAGGCCACGCTCATCAAACGTATCGCCGAGCTGGCGCAGAATAAGAAGATCGACGGCATCGCCGATGTGCGCGACGAGAGCGACCGCGAAGGCATGCGCATCGTGGTCGAGCTCAAGCGCGGCGAGGAATCGCAGCTCATCCTCAACAACCTCTACAAGCACACGCAGATGCAGGAATCGTTCGGCATGATCCTGCTGGCCATCGCCGGCGGGCAGCCGAAAGAGATGGGGCTGGTTGAATTTATCCGCCTGTTCATCGAGCACCGCCGCGACGTGGTACTGCGCCGTACGCGCTACGACCTGCGCAAGGCGCGCGAACGCGAGCACATTCTGGTGGGCTACCAGGTAGCCCTCGACCACCTCGATGAGGTGATCCGCATCATCCGAGGATCGGAGAGCCGCGCGGATGCCAAGCAAAACCTGCTGAACTTCTTCTCCGAGCAGGACGTCACCATCACGGAAAACGGGAAATCCCGGAAAGTCAGCGGGGTCAAGCTGGATGGCAGGAAGTACAAACTCGGCGGCATCGAAGGCGAAACGGCGCGCACCATCACCGGCGGACTGACGCCGGTTCAGGTGGACGCCATACTCGAACTGCAGTTGCACCGCCTGACGCAACTCTCCGTCGATGAAATCCTCAAGGAATTGAAGACCATCCGCGAGCGCATCATCGAGCTCGAAGAAGTCCTTGCCAGCGACAAAAGGCTGAAGGCGGTGATCACGGGCGAACTGAAGGAAGTCCAGAAGCAGTACGGCGACGATCGCCGCACGCAGATCGTGGACAAGGTTGACGAGATCAAACTCGAGGACCTGATCGCCGACACGGACATGCTCATCACCGTCAGTCACGCCGGGTATGTCAAGCGCACGCCGGTCGAAATTTACCGCCACCAGTCGCGCGGTGGAAAAGGCCGCATTGGCGCACGCACCAAGGAAGAAGACTTTGTCGAGCATCTTTTCATCGCCTCGGCACACAGCTACATCCTTCTGTTCACCACCAAGGGCCGCGTCTACTGGCTAAAGGTCTACGAAATTCCCGAAGCGGCGGCGGCCACACGCGGCAAAGCGATTTCCAGCCTGGTGCGCTTCCAGGAAGACGAAAAACTCAGCGCCATTGTCGCCGCGCACAGCCTCGAGGACGAAGGCAAGTACGTCTTTTTTGCCACGCGCAACGGCACGGTTAAAAAATCCGCGCTCACGGAATTCTCGAATCCGCGGCCGAGCGGCATCATTGCCATCACCCTGGAAGCCAAGGACGAGATGATTGGCGCCAAGCTGACCGACGGCAAAAAGATGGTTTTTGTCGCGAGCCACGAGGGCCAGGCGATTCTCTTCCGCGAAACCGAAGTGCGCCCGATGGGGCGCAACGCCGGCGGGGTGATCGGCATGGATCTCGCCAAGGGCGATTACGTCGTCAGCATGGATGCGGTGCAACCCGACTTCGAAATCCTTGCAAAAGAGCACAAAACCACGACGCAAGACCTCGAGGAACTCGAGAACGAGCAGATCAAGGATTCGCTCACCTCGCTGATGCTCACCGTGGCCGAAAAGGGCTACGGGAAGCGCACGCCGCTGGCCGAGTACCGCATCACCTCGCGTGGCGGCAAGGGCGTGGTCAACATGAAGACCACCGACCGCAACGGCTCGGTGGTGGCCGCCTTGCAGGTCATCGAAGAGTCCGACGTGATGATTATCACCCACAACGGAAAAGTGATTCGCGTGCACACGAAGGAAATTCGCGAAGCGGGCCGCTCCACGCAGGGCGTGCGCCTGCTGCGCCTCGAGGCGGACGATTCCGTCGCCGCGGCGGCGGTGCTCCAGGAAGAAAACGAAGAGGAGAAGAAGTAATCAAAACCGGCAAGCTGCGGCTCGGCCATCTTGATTTTACTTGCGCTGCTTGAGGGCAAACAGTAGCCTAGGGATCGCGAGAAAATTGCTCTTCCGCTCTGCTCGATCATGAAAATGACGCGATGGCTTTTGGCGCTCGCCCCCCTTCTGCTGCTGGCCTCGAGTGAAGCGCGGGAGAAGCATGCGGCGGGGAACCACTATCTGGCCTACGTGGGCACCTACACAACCAAGACGGCGAGCAAGGGGATTTACGCCTTTCGCTATGATGCCAGCTCGGGGAAGCTCGAGCCGCTTGGCGTTGCCGCGGAAACCGAGGACCCTTCCTGGATCGCGATTCATCCCAACGGCAAATTTCTTTATGCGGTGAAGGAAGCCGGAAAAAACAGCATGGTCAGCGGATTCGCGTTGAATGCGCAGACCGGCAAGCTCACGCTGCTCGACCAATTACCGGCGCTCGGCGAAGATCCCTGCTACATCTCGCTCGACAAAACAGGCAAATACCTCCTGGTGGCAAACTACAGCTCCGGCAACGTCGTCGTGTTTCCCGTCGGCGCCGACGGCAAGCTCGGACCTGCGACCGCGAATGTTCGCGACGAGGGCCCGCTCGGACCCAACAAAGAGCGCCAGGAGGGTCCGCACGCGCATTGGATCGAAACGTCGGTGGGCAATCGCTTCGCTTTTGTATCCGATCTGGGCCTGGACAGAGTCCTGATTTACAAATTCGACGCTGAAGGCGGGCGGCTCTCGAATCCCGATCCAAGTCAACCGGACGCGTTTTCCTCCGCGCTCCCGCCCGGTTCAGGGCCGCGCCATGTCGCGTTTTCTCACGACGGCAAGTTTATGTATGTCCTCGGGGAATTGCAGTCCACGGTGACGACCTTCGCAAACGAGGCAGGCGAAAAATACCGTGCCCTACAAACCGTCTCCGCATTGCCGGCGGCATTCTCTCGCCGCAACGACGCTGCGGAAATCGCCTTGCATCCGAGCGGCAAATTCATCTACACCTCAAACCGCGGCCTTGACAGCATCGCCGTCTTCCACGTCGAGGGAAGCGGTCTGCTGCGCCTGGCGGCGAACGTTCGAACCGGCGGCAAAGAACCTCGGCATTTCTCGATCGATCCCTCCGGCAACTATCTGCTCGCGGAGAACCAGCTCTCCGACACCATCGTCACGTTTCGCATCGACCAGAAGACCGGCGCGCTCACGCCGACAGGCGCGACTCTCGAAGTGCCTTCGCCCGTCTGCGTGGCCTTCCTTCCGCTTGATTAGCCCTCCCGTCGCAAACTGTTTTTTTGCACGCCTCCAACTGAGTTAGAATCTCGGTTCTTCCAAAGTGAATTACAGGAGAGGCGTCATGACAGGTCTCGGGTGGTCGAAGCTTGTTCTGCTCGTCCTGGTGGGCACTGCTCTCGCGCCGCGCGCCGGGGCGGATCGAGAAACGCCGCCGGGGCGCGACCCAAAGCAGCCGGTGGACGAGGCCTACACCGAGAGAATCCACAAGTACACGACCGAACCGTATTTCACCTCGCCGCTGGTCGACTATTTGCCGGCGTCCAAAACCGTCCCGACGCCCCAGGCGGTGCTTGGCGATGTGGCCGGAGCGCCGGGAATCCTTCCGTACGCCGAAGATGTCTACCGCTACATGCGTCTGCTCGAGAAAGCCACCCCTCGTGTGAAAGTCTTTTCCATCGGCAAGACCGAAGAGGGCCGCGAGATGATCGCGGTCGCGGTTTCCTCGGAAGAAAATCTGAAAAATCTCGAGGAAAACCGTGCGCGCCTGGCCAAGCTCGCCGATCCCCGCGCCATCAAGCTCGACGACGCGGAAGCCGACAAGCTCGTCGGTGAGGTGGTGCCCATCTACTACATCACCGGCACCATTCACTCGCCCGAGACCGGCGCGCCCACCGCGCTCATGGAGCTGGCCTATCGCCTGGCGGTCGATGAGAGCCCGTACATCAAGGAAATTCGCGACGGCACCATCACGTTGATCACTCCGGTCGTCGAAGTCGACGGCCGCGACCGCATGGTCGATGTTTACAAATGGCACCTTGCGCACCCGAAGCAGTTTTATCCGTGGCTCGTCTATTGGGGCAAATACGTGGCGCACGACAACAACCGCGACGCCATGGGCGTGACGCTGAGGCTCACCGAAAACGTTTTGCACACCTACGTCGGCTGGAAAGCCCAGGTGCTGCATGATCTGCACGAGTCCGTGCCGTATCTCTACGACAACACCATCGGCGACGAGCCGTACAACGCCTGGATTGACCCGATTCTGGCCGACGAGTGGCAGGTCATTGGTTGGAACAACGTCGCGGCCATGACCAAGTTCGGTATGCCCGGTGTGTTCGCGCATGGGGATTTTGACACCTGGTCACCAGGCTATCTGATGTTCATCGCCGCCCTGCACAACGGCATTAGCCGCCTCTATGAGACGTTTGGAAACGGCGGCGCCGACACCGAGGAGCGCACCCTCCAGCCCGAGCAGTACGCGCGCACGTGGTATCGCCAGAATCCGCCCCTCCCGAAAGTGCTCTGGTCGCAGCGCGACAATAACAACTACGAAGAGACCGGGCTGCTCACTTCGCTGCACTTTTTCACCGAGAACAAGCAGCGCTTCTTGAAAAATTTCTATTTGAAAGCCAAGCGCTCCACGATGAAGCCGTCCGAGGAAGGGCCCGCCGCCTACGTTCTCCCGGCAGATGATCCGCGACCGGCTTTGCAGGCAGAGCTGTTGCAGGTTCTGGAAAGACAGGCCGTAGAAATCTCGCGCGCGACCTCCGCCTTCAGCGTAACGCTCCCGGCGAAGAAGCCCAAAGAGCCTGCCAAAGAAAAAGACAGGAAAGAAGAAAAGTCTCCTCCGCCGGCCCCGACCACGCGTGAGTTCCCCGCGGGAAGCTACATCATCCGCATGGACCAACCCTATTCCCGGATCGCGGACGCGCTGCTCGATCATCAATACTGGAGCCCGGACGATCCGCAGAAGACTCCTTACGACGATACCGGCTGGACTTTCGGCGAACTCTATCACGTGCAAGTAGCGCGCGTGACGGACAGTAAAGTCCTCGATGTCCCGATGGACCGGGTGAGGGAAGTTCACGCTCGGGGCGGCGTGAAAGGCGAAGGCACGCTGTTCGCCATCGCGAACCGCGCCGAGCCGGCCCTGGCCACGCTGCGCTACAAGCTTCATGACGCTTCCATCGAAGCTGCCGAAGAGCCGTTTGAAAGCGCCGGGAAGAAATTCAACCGTGGCTCCTTCCTGGTGCGAAACAGGAGCCGCGGCGATCTGGACCGCGCGGCGGCCGAACTCGGCGTGCAAGTTACCGCGCTCACCGCCCCGCCCGAGGTGAAAACGCATCCGGTGCGCGCCGCGCGCATCGCTTTGGTGCATACCTGGCTCAGCACGCAGACCGAAGGCTGGTGGCGTCTGGCGCTCGACAAGCTGGGGATTCCCTACGATTACCTGAGCACCCAGGCGATCGCGAAAATCTCCGACCTGAATGGCAAATACGACGTGATTCTGTTTCCTCCCGTCGGCTACAACGCCGGCGTGGATGCGGTCGTCAACGGCATTCCGACCGCCTGGGGCAATCCCCTGCCCTGGAAAAATACGCCCGAAACGCCAAATCTGGTCGGAAAGAACGACGCAACCGACGATCTGCGGCCCGGCCTGGGCTGGGACGGCGTCGCGCACTTGCAGGAATTCGTCGAGCGCGGCGGCGTGCTCTTGACCGCGATGGACACCTCGTCGCTCGCGCTTTCGCTGGGATTCGCCGACGGCGTCAGCACGCAAAATGCAAACAAAATGAAGATTGTCGGCTCCGTCGTGGAAATGCGTCTCGTGGATGACGCCAGCCCCATCGCCTATGGCTACGAAGAAAAGGGTGCGGCCTATTGCGACAACGGGCCGATCCTTTCGCTGAGCAGCATCGCCGGACAACGCGGCCGGCGCCGCCTCGGCCCGGAAATGCGCGCCCGGCCCACCGGCCGCGGAAGTTTGGACGATCCCGACTTTGCCGTGGGCCGCCCGGGAATGGAGGCGCCGGAAGAGCGCAAGTCCGAAATCTGGGAATCGCCCCCGGTGTCGGACGAGCAGAAACGCAACGGCTTCCGTGTGATTCCTCCACCCCGCCGGCCGCGCGTGATTTTCCGCTACGCCGACAGTAAGGATTTGCTGGTTTCCGGCTTGATCGAGGGGGGCGACGAGATCGCCCAGCACCCCGCCGTGGTGGACGCACCCTCCGGCAAAGGCCATGTCGTGCTGTTCTCCATTAACCCGGTCTATCGCGGCGAGACGTGGGGAACCTATGCGATGGTGCTCAACGCCATCCTGAACTTCGACAGCCTCAACGCCGGGCGAAAGGACGCCGCCGAGTAGGGCAGGTGAAAAATACGCTTTCCCCGGTTTTCGCCCGGGTTCGGCCTTGCCGCGGCCCGGGATCACCCTTTTTTCGCCGCTCCCCCGTCGGGAGGCGGCGGGCGCTCCACGTATCCCTTGCACGGCGAGCATTTTGCGTTACAATCCCCGGCACCATGCCGAAGCGCAAAACCAAGACCCGGCGGCAGGCCCGAGCGAAAGCGCGCAAGAAGCCGTCGTCGGGCGGAAAACTGCCAAAAGGCGCGGTTACTCGAATGGTCGTTTTACGCGCCCGCGAAGGCCAGGAACTTCTGCTGGAGGCGGAACTGCGCGCGCTGATCGGGCCATCACGCAAAGAGCAGGGCTGCCTCACCTTCGACCTGCATGGTTCGGTTGATCAGCCCGGCAGCTATCTGCTCCACGAAGTCTGGGCCAGCCGTGACGCCCACACCGAGCACACGCACGCGCCGCATTTTTTGCGCTGGGATGCCCGCAAAGATGCGCTCCTCAGCTCTCGCGACGGCACGTTCTGGAAGCAAATCGCTTAGGTCTCCGGTTACCCTTCAGAAGGACAGAGTCGTGGCGGCGATGACGTCCATGATCCAATGTCCGACAAGCGGGAGCAAGCTTCTTCTCGCGCAAGTACGGCAGCAGCAAGGCCAGCACGCGCGGCAACTAAGCGAGAAAGCGCCAGAGCATGAACCGCCAATCGAACACCAGAGGAAGAAAACTATGTTGGGCGGCCCACCAAAAACCAACCAGCGGGACCGCCGCTCGGTTTCCTGCTGCGAGCGTCGCGATGCGGCGAGCGAGATAGCCGTAACCAAATCCAGTCACGAAGAAGCTGCGCTCAAAACTCCCGACCAAGTCGCGAATCCGAAGGTTATAACCAAGGAGACCGCGGCCGTTCTTATCCTTCCGGTGGCGCCAGGTAGTATCCCGGCCGCGCGCGGATTTTCAGATTCTTCGCATTGCCGCGAGTCACTGACACTTTGATTTC
>Ga0182039_10001902_pt1 | contig 11317 bp, 9 predicted proteins | sample sta12Can44000111_FD_125975 | JGI IMG/M metagenome (GOLD analysis project Ga0182039, IMG submission 125975) | Lab enrichment of tropical soil microbial communities from Luquillo Experimental Forest, Puerto Rico - statanox.12C.anox.44.000.111 | ecosystem: Environmental > Terrestrial > Soil >...
CTTTGAACGTGTCGGGCACGATGCCTTTGTAAGTGGCTTCAACGACGGTGCCGGACTCGCCGGAGCGCGCCGGGTTGTTCTGCACCTTGAACTTGTACTCGAGCGTACTGGGCTTGACCATGATCGAGCCCGGCACGACGTACCCGTGCAGTTGCAGCGCCTTCCCTTCCCATGCCTCGCGATTGGCCATGACCTCGTCGACGTGCTTGAAGTACTCGGTCCCGTCGCGAAGGGTCGACCACATCAGCCCAGTGAAGGCGAGCGCAAGAACGGCCGCGGTGACGCCCATCTTGATATATCGATGTGTCATAAGGACTTCCGGGAAAGAACCACCTTGAGAATAGCTCGACTTCTCACCCGATGCAAGGCAGGAGTCCCGTTCCGAGGAGGTCCGCGACCGCGGCGACGGGAAGGCCGACGACATTTGAATACGATCCCTCGATTCTCGGGATAAAGCGCGAGGCCAACCCCTGGATGGCATACGCTCCAGCTTTGTCGCGGCCCTCGCCGCTGGCCAGATAATTGGCGATCTCCGCGTCGGACAACGTCGCGAATTGAACGCGAGTCGTTTCGACACGCCCAAGCTCGGATGTGCCCGACCTCAGGCTGACCCCGGTCATCACGTCGTGCCAACGCCCTGAGAGCCTCTGCAACATCGAGGAGGCTTCATCATCGCTTCCAGGCTTGCCGAGGATTTCTCCGTCGACCACGACGGCCGTGTCGGCGCCGAGCACGATCGCACGAGGTCCGACGAGAGCCGTCGCTGCGGCAGTCTTCTCCGCCGCGAGCCTTCGGACGTACGCCGCCGGCGCCTCGCCCTCACGAACGCGTTCGTCGATGTCGGTGACGATGATGTCGAACTCGAACCCGGCGAGGCGAAGTAGTTCTGCGCGGCGCGGCGACGCCGACGCGAGGATCAGGCGCATGCTAGACTCAATTATGAATCCCCTTGCTCACGTCATTCCTGGCGCCTTGCTCCAGTTGCTGCGGGACGTTCCGCTGTCCAGTGGAAAAGTCGGCTTCGCGTGGCGCGCGGCAGTAGGCCCGGCTCTCGACCGCGCCACGCACGTGAAGCTCGAGGGGCGCTTGCTGATCGTCGAGACGACGAGCGCGCAATGGTCGCGGGAAGTCATGCGCGCCTCCCCCGTCATCTTGAGAAGGCTCGAGGAACTGCTTGGCCCGCAGGTGGTCGAGCGCATCGAGGTCCGCCGTGCGTGATTCAGTCATCGTAAGCGCTGTTCGGACGCCCACCGGCAAGTTTCTTGGCGCGCTCAAGAGCCTGACCGCGCCCGAGCTCGGCGCACTGGTTGTTGCCGAGGCCGTCCGCCGGGCTGGGGTTGATCCCAGGATTGTCGACGAATGCATCATGGGCAACGTCGTCTCGGCCGGCCTCGGACAGAATTCGGCTCGGCAGGCGGCGCTCAAAGGTGGGCTGCCGGACCATGTGGCGGCTGTGACGGTCAACAAAGTCTGTGGGTCAGGTCTGAAGGCCGTCATGCTCGCCGATCAAGGGATTCGCGTGGGCGACATCGACATCGCCGTTGCGGGAGGCATGGAGTCGATGAGCAACTGCCCGTATCTGTTGCCGCGCGTCCGCGAAGGGCTCAGGATGGGGAACGGCGAGGTCGTTGATTCGATGATCAATGACGGTCTGTGGTGCGCCTTCGAGATGTGCCACATGGGCAACGCGGGCGAGGTGGTCGCGGAGCGGTACAACGTCGGCCGCGATGCGCAGGATGCGTATGCCGCTCAGAGCCACGCCAAAGCGGCGCGCGCGACGACCGAAGGAGCATTCAAGGAAGAGATCCTTCCCGTGTCGATTCCGCAGCGGAAGGGCGCCTCCGTGGTCGTGGATCGGGACGAGCCGATCCGCGCCGACACGACCGTCGAGGCGCTGGCGGCCTTGAAACCGGCATTCAAGAAGGACGGAACGGTAACAGCCGGCAACGCGCCCGGTGTCAACGATGGGGCGTCCGCGGTCGTGGTCATGGCGGCGGAGCGCGCGAAGTCGCTGGGGCTCACACCGCTCGCGCGGATAGTCGCGCAGGCGACGAGCGGCCTCGCGCCGAAGCTGGTGCTGATGACACCGGTCGAGGCGGTGCAGCGCGTCGTGGAAAAGGCGGGGTGGAAGCTGCAGTCGGTTGATCTCTTCGAGCTGAACGAAGCATTTGCCGTCCAGGCCGTTGCGGTGCTCAAAGAGCTCGGCATCGATCCGGCGACGGTCAACGTCAACGGCGGGGCCGTCGCGCTCGGCCACGCGATTGGATCAAGCGGATCGCGCGTGCTGACCACGCTCATCTACGCGATGAAGCGTCGCCATGCGAAGCGCGGGATCGCGACGCTCTGTCTCGGCGGCGGTAACGGGGTGGCGCTCGCGATCGAGCTCGGCGTTTCGTAGTCCGGCATATGTCATACGCGACGATCCACCGGCAGGCGCCGATCGACGAGTAGCGAGCCACGGGCCGCGAAGCGATGGTCATCAAAAGCGTCGGCGTGGTCGGCGCGGGCACGATGGGCAATGGCATCGCCCAAGTCTTCGCCCACGCCGGGTTTTCAGTGACGCTCGTCGACGTGGCGCAGCCGATGCTCGACCGCGCGCGAGACACGATCGAAAAGAGCCTCTCCAAGTTCGTCGAGAAGGGAAAGCTGACCGCCGGCGCCCGGGATGCCGCGTTGGGGCGGCTGGCGGCGACGACGCACCTCGACCGGCTGGCTGATGTCGATTACGTCGTCGAAGCCATCGTCGAAAACGCCGAGGCGAAGCGCGCGCTGTTCATGTCGCTCGATACCCTTGCGCGGCCCGAGGTCATTCTCGCATCGAATACGTCGTCCATCTCGATCACGCTCATCGGCGCGGCCACCAAGCGCCCGGACAGAGTACTCGGAATGCATTTCATGAATCCTGTGCCGTTGATGACGCTCGTCGAATTGATCCGCGGGCAAGTCACGTCCCAGGAGGCGATGACGGTCGCGTCGGATCTGTGCAGGGCGCTCGGGAAAACGCCGGTCGAAGCGGCGGACTACCCCGGCTTCATTGCAAACCGGATCCTCATGCCAATGATCAACGAGGCGGTGTTCGCGGTCATGGAGGGTGTCGGCACCCCGGAGGCGATTGACGCCGTGATGAGAGGCGGTATGAACCATCCGATGGGTCCACTCACCCTCGCCGACTTCATCGGGCTCGACGTCTGCCTAGCTATCCTGGACGTGCTGCACGATGGTCTGGGCGATCCGAAGTACCGACCGTGCCCGCTCCTGCGTCGGATGGTTGCGGCCGGTCACTTGGGTCGCAAGTCCGGGCGCGGCTTCTACTCTTACTAGCCAGCACGCTTCCACTCCCCACCCGGCTTGGTCCAGCCAGGGCTCTTCTTCGCTCGAGCCAGGCGGCCAGCGCTACTGGGCCGAGGATCGCGATTTCTTGCGCGAGGGCGAGCGCATTGGTGCGCATCGACAAGGCTGAGAACACATCGCGGCGCGCGGTTCCCCTGAAGAGATCGAGATCCGAGATGAACCAGCGGTCGCTGAACGGCCAGAGGATCTGCAGGCCGCGAGGCGGGGTGTCGTCGGCACCCAACCAATCCAGAAACAGATGCGAGGCGTATGCCGCCGTGCACGCGAGCACGACCTGCCACGCAATGACGGCCCGGCGACTCCCAACCCTCCCAGGACCTGTGACCCGACCTGTCACGGTCATGGCGATGATGGAAAAGATTGCAACTACCGCCACCGCGAGCAGGCTGTGTGTACCTGCCCGATGGGCATAAGGTACGAACAGATCCAGATCGGGTGCTGCGGCGAGGAATGCGCAAAGAAGCGTGAAGGCGTCGATCGAGCCCGGGGATGGACCCTCGGTCCAGCGCGGCACGACGTTCAGAGCCGCTTCCGGCGTCGAGCCCGGCGTTTGCGGGCGAGCGTCCAGGGTTGAAAGAGGTCCGGGCCCCCTCAGGTTGACGCTCCACGCAATCGCGGCGCCCGCGAGGGCGTGGCCAATCGGGCTAGGCATCGAGGCCAGTATCATGGCAGATTCTGGGCTGCCCGGGGGAGAGAGGCGAAAGTCTCCAGTTTACTAACATATTCTTGTTCAATGAGTTCTAGCTCATGATACGCATTATTGCCATTGACTTTCGCCAGGCACGTTTCTAGAATACCTCAGCCGCCAAGGAGATCCCCATATGCCCTCAATCGACCGTGACCAGGATCGCGAGAAGGCCAAAGCCGTCGACCTTGCGTTTGCCCAAATCGAGAAGCAGTTTGGCAAAGGGTCGATCATGCGCCTCGGCCAGAAGGGCGCCATCCAACCAATCGACGCCATTCCGACGGGCGCTATCAGCATCGACTTCGCACTCGGTGTGGGCGGCGTCCCTCGCGGGCGCGTCGTGGAGATCTTCGGCCCCGAGTCGTCGGGCAAGACGACGCTGGCGCTGCAGGTGATTGCTGAAGCTCAGAAGCTTGGCGGAATGGCGGCTTTTGTGGATGCCGAGCATGCGCTCGACGCGGCCTATGCGCAGAGACTCGGCGTCGACATCGACAACCTCCTCGTGTCGCAGCCTGACAATGGCGAGCAGGCCCTCGAAATCGTCGAAGTGCTCATTCGCTCGAACGGTGTCGACGTCGTCGTCGTCGATTCCGTGGCAGCCCTGGTACCGAAGGCCGAAATCGAAGGCGACATGGGCGAGGCGCAAATGGGGCTGCAGGCCCGCCTCATGTCGCAGGCGCTCCGCAAGCTGACCGGGGCCGTGGCAAAGTCCAGGACCAGCTTGATCTTCATCAATCAACTGCGCGAGAAGATCGGCGTGATGTTCGGCAACCCCGAGACGACGACCGGTGGACGCGCGCTCAAGTTCTACTCCTCCGTTCGACTGGACATCCGCCGTATCGCCAGCATCAAAGATGGCGACGTCGTCATCGGCGGACGGACGCGCGTGAAGATCGTCAAGAACAAGGTGGCGCCTCCCTTCCGCGAGGCCGAGTTCGACGTGATGTACGGTGAGGGCATCTCGCGCACGGGCGATCTCCTCGATCTTGCGGTCGACAAGCGGATCGTGGAGAAGGCAGGCGCCTGGTTTGCCTACAGTGGCGAGCGTCTGGGCCAGGGACGGGAAAACGCCAAGCAATTCCTCAAAGAGAATCCCGACGTTTACAAGGCCATCGAGGATCGCGTCCGTCGTGAGCTCGGCATGACACGCGAGACAGAGGCAGTCCCGGTCTGACGCGTCAACCTTCTGCCCGGCCCTCGCGTCCAAATCCCCTGGAATCGAGATCCGGGAGGCCTGGTATGCGTGTGTTTTCCCGCATGTTCTGGAAGCCCTGCGAGTTTCCAACCTCTTGCACTCTTCGAGGCTCTCCGAGGTTCGCTGGGCTCGTCGTGGTCGGGCTTGTTGTGCTTCAGACGATTTCTGGCCGCGCGCAGGCACCCGCGGATATGCAGGGCGCAATTCACGGAACATGGACAGCCGAGCTCCACAACGGCAAAGTCTTTCTCCAGGTACGCGCTCCCGCCCCACGCGACTGGAACGACCGCGGGAGCGGCGACTGGTCCATGGGCCAGACCCTTCCAATCGACGAACTGGCCGGCCTCCCGCCGAACGATGAGCAACTGACCGCGTCGAACGTCAAGTTCGACATGCGTCGAGAGGCCGGCACGCTGGCCTTCGAGGGGTCGTTCCGCGACGGTCGCGGCGCCGGGCTGTTCACGTTCGCCCCTCGCGCCGAGTTCGTCACCGAGATGAAACGGCTCGGGTTCAGCGACGACCTGCCACTGTGGCGCCGGTACCAGCTCGCGGTGCACGATGTGGGGCCGCGCTACATCGCGGCGCTCAAATCCGAGGGTTACGACAAGCTGACGCTCGACGAGGTCCAGCGGGCGAAGACCCACGGAGTCAGCATCGATTACATTCGAGAGATCAAGGGCCAGGGATTCCGAGCCGCGACACTGGAAGGCCTCGTTCGCTCGCGCGACCACGGCGTGACAGGTGACTTCATCAAGGCGATGAAAGCCGAAGGCTACAATGCCGCGACGCTGGAAGAATTCGTCCGGCTGCGGGACCATGGTGTGACGCCCGCCTACGTTCAAGAGATGAAGCGCGCCGGCTTCACGAGCGCGACGATCGAAGACCTGGTGCGCGCGCGCGATCACGGCGTGACTCCGGAGTTCGTCAAGGAGATCGGCGGGCTCGGCCTGACGGTCCCTACGCTCGAGGGCTACGTCCGGCTGCGGGACCACGGCGTGCGGGCCTCGTTCGTCAACGATCTCAAGGCGGCTGGTTATGACAAGCTCGCGACCGAGGATTTGATCCGCCTCCACGATCACGGCGTGACCCCGGCGTATGTTCGCGAGCTCGCCGCCAACGGGTACAAGAACGTGCCGCTCGACGAGATCATCCGCGCGAGAGACCACGGGGTGAGCGCCGACTACGCCGCGGACATGAAAGGGCTCGGGCTGAAGGAGCTGACGCTCGCGCAGCTGGTGCGGCTGCGAGATCACGGCATCTCACCCGGATTCGTCAACCACGCGCGCTCGCGCGGGTTCACGACGACGGATCCGGAGGAGCTCGTGCGCCTCAAGAACGGCGGGCTCTGGAGGGACAGATAGTCCCCGTGTGGCCCCATCCGATGCTTGCGCGGCGCGCGAAATAACGGCTAAGATCGCGTGTTCGTGGTCTCGTGCTTGGCCGTTCGCGTGGCGAGGTAGCTCAGTTGGTAGAGCATACGACTGAAAATCGTAGTGTCGACGGTTCGATTCCGCCCCTCGCCACCATCAACTTCTTTCCTGTCACCGACTTCGCGATTCGCTCCTGAAGCGCCTCCGCGTCTGTTTTCGCGAGTGTCCCAGAAATTGTCCCCGCGAGCGCTTGCAGCTTGCGTGAGGCCTCCGCGAGATCCTCTTCACTCGTGATGTCGTAGCGATCGAACACCGACCGTGTCTTATGACCGGTAAACCGAACGCCCGTAGGCGTGGCTAGCCGTCGATCGAAGACCTCATAGTTTCCCCGCGTTAGAATTGCTGCGGCCTTCCTGCCAACGAATCGGCATGCCGTTTCGTCTAAGCGTCACATGGGGATACTCATCGGCGAGATCCGCTACGCGCTGCGCCAGTTCTGGGTCGCGCGCGTCTTCACGGCCACTGCAGTTCTGACGCTTGCTCTTGGCATCGGCGGTACCACTGCCATCTTCACCCTCGTGCACGCCGTCATGCTTCGCTCGCTGCCCGTCGGCGACCCGTCGCGGCTCTATCGCATAGGCGACAGCGACACCTGTTGCGTTCAGGGCAGCCCACAGGACCGCTGGGGGATGTTCTCGTTTGCGCTGTTCGAGCGGCTGAAGGCCGAAACGCCGGAATACGAAGCGGTGACGGCCTTTCAGGCCGGCGGGTCGCGGCTCAGCGTCCGTCGGCAGGACGTGGACACGGCGGCGACGCCGTTGCGATCCGAGTACGTCACCGGCAACTACTTCTCGACGCTCGGCGTCAGCGCGTTCGGCGGCCGTGTGTTCACCGCCGCCGACGATACGCCGGCCGCCGCTCCCACCGTGGTCATCAGCCACCATGCCTGGTGGAGCAGCTACGGCGGCGATTCCTCGATCGTGGGCAGCACCCTGTTCATCGAGGGCCGTCCGTTCACGGTCGTGGGCGTCACGCCGCCGGGATTCTTCGGCGAGACGCTTCGAGGCGACCCGCCCGATCTCTGGATTCCGCTCCAGCAGGAGCCGCTGATCAACGGCGAGACGTCGCTCTTGCGCAACCCCCACGGGGCCTGGCTGCGCGTAATCGGGCGGCTGCGCCCGGGCGCTACGACAGACGGGATGAGCGGACGACTGACAGGCGTTCTGCGCCTATGGATGCAGCACGACGCCGGGTACCCCGGGGACTGGATGGCCGCCATCACCGAGTCGCTGCCGAGACAGATCATCACGGTCGTGCCAGCCGGCGCTGGCGTCGGCATCATGAGAGAGCAGTACAGACTCAGCCTGCAGATTCTATTCGGCGTGTGCGGGCTCGTCCTGCTCATCGCCTGCGCCAACGTTGCGAACCTGCTGCTCGCCCGCAGCGCGGCCAGGCGCGGGCAGATTGCCGTCAGACTCGCAGTGGGAGCGTCGCGCCGACAGATTGTGGTACAGGCGCTCATTGAGAGCCTCGTTCTCGCCGTCGCCGGCGCCACCGCCGGGCTCGCGGTCGCCTTCGGCGCCGCGCGTTTGTTGCTGGCGCTCGCGTTCGCCGGGACAACGTTCCTCCCTATCGACACGCATCCGGCGCCGCTGGTGCTGGCGTTTGCGTTCGCCCTTGCACTCATCACGGGCGTCGTCTTCGGCGCCGCGCCGGCATGGCTGGCGACGCGCACCGATCCGATCGATGCGCTGCGGGGCGCCGGCCGGAGCACCGCCGATCACTCGTCGTTCGCGCGCACGGCGCTTATCGTCGTGCAGACAACGCTGTCCGTCGTCCTCGTCGCCGGATCGACGATGCTCGCGCGCAGCCTTGCCAACCTCGAGAGTCAGGACTTCGGCTTCGCGGTTCAGAGGCGGGTGCTGGTGCAGTTGAACCGTCCGCCCGCGACGTACACGGCTGCCAAGCTCGCCGCGCTCTATCGCGACGTTGAAGCACGCCTCAGCAGGATACCGGGAATGCAGGGCGTCGGACTCGCGCTCTACAACCCGCTGACCGACAACTGGGGCGAGGGCGTGCTCGTGTCCGGGCACCCCCTGCCCAAGCCGAATGATCAATTCGGCGCGTCGTGGGATCGCGTGAGCGCTCACTACCTTCAGGATCTCGGCATGCCGCTCGTGGGCGGACGCTATTTCACCGCGGCCGACACCGAGACGAGCCAGAACGTCGCTGTGGTGAACGAAGCGTTCGTCCGCCGCTTCTTCAAAAGCAACGAGGATCCGCTCGATCAGCACTTCGGGCTCGACCTGCCCGAAAACGTCGGCACCTACCGCATCGTCGGCATCGTCCGCGACGCAAAATTCGCCGGGTTCGGCTTTAATCGACCGCCGCGGCCGATGTTCTTCGTGGCGCTGGCGCAGACCGTCAACTACAAGGATCCGATGATGCAGCAGCTCGAGCGTGCTTCCCACTTCGCGAGCGCGATCCTGCTCGTCACCAGTACGCCACCGGGCATTCTCGAGCCGCAGATGAGACGGGTGCTCGCTGAGGCGGATCCAAATCTCACCGTCACGCGGGTGAGGGCGCTGCAGGAGCAGATCGATCGTTCGTTCGATCAGCAGCGCGCTGTGGCAAGCCTGGCCGGGCTGTTCGGAGGCATCGCGCTGGTGCTGGCCGCGATCGGACTGTACGGCGTCACGGCGTACATCGTCGTGCAGCGCACAAACGAAATCGGCATCCGCATGGCGCTTGGCGCCGATCGCGGAAAGGTCGTCGGCATGGTGCTGCGGGTCGCGTTCCGCCGCATTGCCGCCGGACTCGTGCTCGGACTGCCGCTGGCGGTCGTCGCAGGCCGGCTGCTCTCGGCTCAGCTCTACGGCGTGAAGTTCTGGGATCCGCTGGCGCTCGGCGTCGCCGGCGGTTCGTTGGTGCTGTCCGCTTTCATGGCCGCGATGATCCCGGCCGCGCGGGCGGCGACCATTTCGCCGATGAACGCTCTCCGGACCGAATAAAACGGGCTCATCGCAAGCTCCACCCCACTCCGTGCGCGTGTGAGCGATCTGGAGTCCGGCGCGTTCGGCGTCGCAATGCCTTCGTGCATTCAAAGCACACCGGCGGCGCCTGGCGCACCATCGAGTCCTGCCAGGAAGGCCGTGGTGCGATCGATGAGATCGCGATAGAGCGTGAGCTGACGAATAAGTGGTTAGCCAGGGCGAGGACGCCGAGGATGCGCCGAATGCCAGACGGGCCATCGTGTCGATGGATCGTTTGGCACACGATGTTGATGGATGGGCCGGCCGTCGCGGCGCGCGCCAGCGCAGCCAGGATGCCCCGGGGCGTCCGCCCGGGCCGATCGGCCTCCTCGATGCAAACCCAGCCGCGCGGCGCGCGGACGTGCTCGCGCAGCAGCTGGCCGGTCTGCGGATCGATGTGTGCAAAACGCCGGGTCGCCAGCGTGACAAACTGCTCTACCATCCTCGTATGGCGTGCCCACGATGCGATTGGACCGGCTGGATCTGTGAAAACTTTGCTCGGAGTCGAGATTCTGACGCCTGAGCAGTTGCTTTCGCGCCTTCCGCCCTAACGGCTATGTCTCTCGCGAGTCGTGTGAAGAAGACGCATAGCCACCTCGCAGCCGCGTTCCTCGTCGCGCTGCTCAGTGCCGGCGGGGTACAGGTTGTATTCGCTCAGGAGTCCGGTCCCGAGTTCGAGCGCCAAAACCGTGTTGCCGACCTGCTCCGTTTGCTCGGCGCCCAGCCAGGTTCGCTGATTGGCGACGTAGGCGCCGGAGAGGGCGCCTTTACTTTTCCAATTGCGCGCGTTGTTGCGCCTACTGGCCGCGCCGTCGCTGTGGACATCAGCGAGTCCGCGTTGAACAAGCTGCGCGACCGCGCGGGCCGCGAGAACGTCAATAACATCGAGGTGGTCGTCGGCGCCGTTGACGATCCACATCTTCCCGCCGGCAAGCTCGATGCCGTCATGATCCACAACGCGTATCACGAGATGACCGAGCACGACGCGATCCTCCGGCACATTCGAGCGGCGCTGAAGCCAGGGGGGCGCCTCGTTGTCGTGGAACCCATGCACGGCAGTAGTGGAGGGCTGACTCGTGAAGAGCAGGTCAAACAGCACGACATCGCGATCGAAATCGTCGACGACGAGCTGCGGGCTGCTGGTTTCGAGGTGCTCGAGCGCGACGACGCCTTCGTCAAGTTCACCGCTGTGCCCGGCAGATTCTGGCTCATCGTGGCACGGCGACCGTGACGGTCGTGCGAAATCCAGAAGCTGAGCGACGCCTCCATTCGACGAGCAATTCCGTTAAGGCCCCATAGAGCCCCGCGCCATTGGAATCGCCAAGGTGCTGCCCTCGTGATGACACCGATCATCGCGAAAGAAGGGATCAACTGACTCCGCGGTGACCCATGCTGTGACTAGCCGGGTTATTGACAGGGCACCTTGTTCTGAGTTGACGCAGGAGCGCACTCCAGGATGCATACTGATCCCGAGGATTCATGGGAGCAACTCACGTGAAACTGCCGACTTTCGGCCGGAGCTGCTGCACGACACCTTCAGCCCTGTGCTTCTGGGCCGCGATGGCCCTCCTCATCTACTCAGCGGGCCTCCTGCTCGGCACGATGTGGCCCACGATGCGCCACTACAACGACACGCTGGTCCTGGCCGCGATGAGCGGGGCGTGCTTCCTCAACTACTGGCGGA
>Ga0182039_10001904_pt1 | contig 11312 bp, 10 predicted proteins | sample sta12Can44000111_FD_125975 | JGI IMG/M metagenome (GOLD analysis project Ga0182039, IMG submission 125975) | Lab enrichment of tropical soil microbial communities from Luquillo Experimental Forest, Puerto Rico - statanox.12C.anox.44.000.111 | ecosystem: Environmental > Terrestrial > Soil >...
GAGATGCTGCGTCGCCACGGCTTCGGCGGCAGCATCGCGATGGTCAGCGACGACGCGGCGCCGCCGGTCGACCGGCCCAATCTGTCCAAGGATTATCTCGCCGGCAGCGCGCCGGAAGACTGGGTGCCGCTGCGCCCTGAGGATTTCTACCGCGACAGCAAGATCGATCTGCGGCTCAAGACCGAGGTCGTCGCCATCGATCCGAAGCAGCGCCAGGTGCGGTGCGCCGACGGGACGAGCCTCGGTTACGACCGCCTGCTGCTGGCGTCCGGCGCCGAGCCGGTGCGGCTGGCGGTTCCGGCCGCCGATCAGCCGCACGTGCATACGCTGCGCTCGCTCGCCGATAGCCGCGCCATCATCGCCGATGCCAAGGGCGCGCGGCGCGCGCTGGTCATCGGCGCGAGCTTCATCGGCCTCGAAGTCGCGGCGGCGCTGCGCGCACGCGAGATCGACGTCCACGTCGTAGCGCCGGAAGCGCGGCCGATGGAGCGCGTGCTAGGGCCTGCGTTCGGCGATTTCATCCGCGCCCTGCACGAGGAGCACGGCGTCAAGTTTCATCTCGGCGAAACGGTGACCGCGTTCGACGGCCGCCGCGCCACGCTCAAAGGCGGCGCGCTCGAGACCGACCTCGTGGTCGTCGGCGTCGGCGTACGGCCGCGGCTCAAGCTCGCCGAGCAGGCAGGGCTGAAGATCGACCGCGGCGTCGTGGTCGACGAGTATTTGCGCGCCAGCGTCCCCGACATCTATGCCGCGGGCGACATCGCGCGCTGGCCCGATCCGCATTCAGGCGCTTCTATCCGCGTCGAGCATTGGGTGGTCGCCGAGCGCCAGGGCCAGACCGCGGCGCGCAACATGCTGGGCGCCGAGGAGCGCTTCGACGCCGTGCCGTTCTTCTGGAGCCAGCACTACGACGTGCCGATCAACTATGTGGGCCATGCCGAGCAATGGGACGAGATCGCCGTCGACGGCGACATCGCCGGCAGGGACTGCGTCGTGCGCTACAAGGCGAAGGGCCGTGTGCTGGCGGTCGCCTCGATCTACCGCGACGTCGACAGCCTCAAGGCCGAAGTCGCGATGGAGCAGGGCGCCGCGCCGTAACGCCTGCAATCCCCCATTGCGTTTTGGGGATTTCCACTCGCGCCTGAAACTGACGTATCCTCATCGGCACTGGCGTTGTCGGCGCCTGCCGGAATGAGGGTGACTTCATGAATGAGCGGGTGACCGCGACCAAGCAAGGCCGGCTGGGCGAAGCGACCCAGTACCTCGCCGAGCAAAGGCTCGACGGGCTGATTGCCGCCAGCAACGGCCTGAACAATTTTCTGGAAGCCAACGCCGTGTTCGTGCTGTCGGGCGTGCGGCCGATGGGCGAGAGCGCCGTCGTGCTCGACCGCGACGGCCGTGCCACCTTAATCGTGACGCCGGCTTGGGACGAGCCGCGCGCCGCGTCGTTGTCGGCGACCGAGCGCACCGTCGGCACCGACGATCTCGCTGCGACGTTGAAGGGCGTGGTCGGCAGCCACCGTCTCGATCTGTCGCGCACCCTATCGGCCGGGCTGTCGATGCTCGGCGCGGCGCTGCACGACCGCATCGCGGTGGCGCTCGGCGGCCTGCCGGCGCCAGCCGACGAGCTGGCGCGCGAACTTGCCCGCATCCGCACGCCCGAAGAGCTGGCTGCGGCCGAGCGCGCGACGTGGATCGCCGAGCGCGGCTACGAGCGGCTCCTCGAATATGCGCGGCCCGGCATCCGCGAATACGAGCTCGCCGCCGAGCTCTACTGCTTCACCAAGAAACTCGGCGCTGAGGATAATTTTTTGCTGATGAGCGCCTCGCAGCACAATCTCGCGGTCCGCGCCGCGGGTGAGCGCATCCTCGACGTCGGCGACATTATTCTGTCCGAGATCACGCCCTGCTATCGCGGCCAGTTCGCCCAGATCTGCCGTACCACCGTGATCGGCGAGCCACGGCCGGTGATCGCCGAAAAATTCGCCATCCTGCAGGACGCCATGGGCGAGGGGTTAGTTGCCGGACGCGCCGGCGCGACCGTCGCTGACGTTACGCGCGCCATCAACGGCGTCATCGCCAGGGCCGGCTACGGCGACTACTGCCGGCCACCCTATATGCGGGTGCGCGGCCACGGCCTCGGCATCACCTCGGACCGGCCCGGCGACATCGTCGATACCAACACGCGCGTGCTGGAAAGCGGCATGGTGTTCGTCATGCATCCGAACCAGTACATCCCGGAGAGCGGCTATCTGATGTGCGGCGAGCCGGTGGTGATCGGGTCGACCGGCGCGCGCGCTCTCTCGGCGCGAGCCGCCACGCTCGATGTGATCGCGGTCTAGGGGCCTGACAGATGCGCACCATGCAGCCTTGCGTGACGATCGGCTCCTATCTGTGGGCGCAAGATCGCGTGCCCTACGACGAATTTTTGCTGCGCCTCGAGCCGCTGCACGCCGCCATGGACGACAAAGGCTGGCCGGCGGTGCTGGTGTTCGGCGACGTGCGCGAGCACGGTGGCCTTGCATATCTCACGAACTTCATTCCGCGGGTACGCTGGGGCATGGCGCTGCTGCCGCGCACCGGCGAGGCGCGGCTTCTGTGCGCCATGAGCACGCGCGACCTTCCCGCGATGCGCACGCTGACCTGGATCGCCGACGTGCAGTCCGGCATGGGCCCGGAATGGGCCAAGCAGTTCGATCCGTGGTTTGCGCGCTTTGCCGGCGAGCAGGCGCAAAAACTCGGCACGATCGGCTTCGACATCATGGCGCCAGCGCTCAGCCAGGCGGTCAAGCGCAGCCTCGGCCCGCGCTTCTCGCTGCAACGCGCCGACGATGTCGTCGGCTTGCCGTCGCCGCGCAAGCGGCCGCGCGAACTGACCATGTTGCGGGCTTCCTGCACGCTGCTCGACACTGCGGTCGAAACCATGGTCCAGAGTTGGCGGGCCAATCACACGCCGGAGACGGCGGCGCTCGAGGCCGAGTGCATGGCGCGGGCGCGGGCGGCGCAGGACGTGCGCGCGCTTATAAGCCTTGACGGCGGCCGCACGCTCGTTCCGTTCCAGGGCCGCTTCGAAACATGCGAAGGCCCGCTGGTTGCCTATATCGCCGTCAAGCTCGCTGGCTACTGGGCCGATATGTTCGTCACCGTCGATGACGGCACCGCGCAGCCGGCCGCGGCGAAGGCGCGGGCCGCGCTCGATGCGGCGATTGCGAGCGTGCGGCCGGGGTCAAGCCGCGGCGAGGTTCACGCCAAGGCCGTCGCCGCGCTGGCGCCGCTCAAGCTTCATCCGGCGCTCAGCGGCAGTGTCGGCCACGGCATCGGTCTGTCGTTGCACGAAGGGCGCGAATTCGCCGCGACGCAAGTTACGACGCTCGAGAACGGCGGCATCTACACGATTCAGGTCGGTGCCGGCGACGACAAAGCCGGCCATGCGCTCGTCGCAGCGATCGTGCGTTGTACGGCGAACGGCGCAGACGTGCTGGCGCGCTCGCCGGTGGGAGGCTGAGTTGCTGCACATGGCGAATCGAGCGATCGCGGTCGCGCTGCTCATTGCGGCTTGTTTTGGCGCATCGGCGGCGTTCGCCGTCGACAAGGTGCGGGTCGGCAAGTCGGTGAGCCAGCCGTTCGCGTTCGCGCCGGTCGAGATCGGCACCGCCGAAGGCATCTGGGCCAGGCACGGTCTCGACGTCGAAACCACCATCTTCGCCGGCGACGCCAAATTGCAGCAGGGCATGGTGGCGAACGCGGTCGACTTCGGCCTCGGCTCCGGCCCGGCGATGGGCTTCCTCGCCAAGGGCGTGGCCGCCAGGGCGGTCGGCGCGCTCGCCAACGAGCCGTTGAGCATGGGCTTGATCGTCGGCGCCGCGCCGAAGATCGAGAAGCCGCAGGATCTCAAAGGCGCCAAGATCGGCGTCACCACTGCGGGCTCGCTCAGCGATTGGCTGGTGCGCGAGCTGTCGCGGCAACTGGGCTTCGGCTCGACCGGCATCGAGCCGGTCGCGCTCGGCGCCATGACCGCGATGGTGGCGGCGCTCAAGCGCGGCCAGATCGACGGCGTGATCTTATCGTCGTCGCAGGGCTATCAGCTCGAGAAAGCCGGCGAGGCGCGGCTGCTGCTCAAATTCGGCACCTACATCAAGGATTTCCACACCCACGTCATCTACGCCACCGACGACGCGATCAAGAACCGGCCCGATCAGGTGCGGCGCTTCCTCGCCGGCTGGAAGGACGTCGTCGCCTTCATGGCGGTCAACAAGGCTGAGGCCGTGCGCGTCGCGCGAGGGGTCACCGGCCTCGACGAGGACATCGAGAGCCGCGAATACGACGCCGTGATGCCGATGATGTCGCGCGATCTGCGCTTCAGCCCGAAGGCGCTCGACGTGATCGGCAACTCGTTTCCCGAAATGGAAATCCTGCCGGCGAAGCCGGATATGCGCACGCTGTATACGGAAGAGTTTTTGCAGTGATCTTCCTCTCCCCGCGCGGAGAGGCGACGATCACCCCGGCTTGAAGTTCATCGCCACGCCGTTGATGCAGTAGCGCAGGTGCGTGGGCGGCGGGCCGTCTTCGAACACATGGCCGAGATGGCTGCCGCAGCGGCTGCAATGCACCTCGGTGCGCACCATGCCCCAGCTGCGGTCGGTCGTGGTCTCGACCGCGCCGGGCTGCGGATCGTTGAAGCTCGGCCAGCCGGTGCCGCTCTCGAACTTCTTCTTCGTGGCGAACAGCTCCTGGCCGCAGCCGGCGCAATAGAACGTGCCGGCGCGCTTTTCGTAGTTGAGCGCGCAGCTGCCCGGCCGCTCGGTGCCGTGCTCGCGCATGATGTGGAACTGCTCGGGCGTCAACAGCTTGCGCCACTCCGCCTCGGTATGGGTCACGGGATACTGCTTGGTGTCGGTTTGGGTGCTCATGCGGCGCCGCCGTCTTGTGAGTGTGGGACACCACGAAGGTAGTCCAAAGGCGGCAAAGCGCAACCGCGCCGGCACGTCATTCCGGGGCGCCTGGACAATATTGGTGCCGACCCGCCATTCTGCGCCCCGCAAACGGAGAAGACATCATGTTTGAGAGGCCCGGCATGGACGATCTGCGCCGCGCGGCGCAACGGCTCGGCATGCATCCGAGCGACGACTATCTGCTCGCGGTCTGCGAGATCGTCGGCCCGCTGGCCCAGGCCTATGCGGCGCTCGACGCCATGCCCGACGAAGTGCCGGCGGTGAAGTATCCGCGGCGCCCGTTCCATCGTCCACAAGGCGGTGAGAACCGCCACGGCGCCTGGTACGTGAAGACTGCGATCAAGGGCGCGCCTTCCGGCAAGCTCGCCGGCCGGCGCGTGGCGCTCAAAGATAATGTCTGCCTCGCCGGCGTGCCGATGATGATCGGCGCCGACGTTTTCGAAGGCTACGTGCCCGACGTCGACGCCACTATCGTCGAGCGCATTCTCGATGCCGGCGGCGAGATCGCCGGCAAGGCGGTGTGCGAATATTTCTGCGTGTCCGGCGGCAGCCACACCTCATCGACCGGGCCGGTGCAAAATCCGCGCAAGCCGGGTTTTTCCGCAGGCGGCTCGTCGTCGGGCAGCGCCGCGCTCGTGGCCGCGGGCGACGTGGACATGGCGATCGGCGGCGACCAGGCCGGCTCGATCCGCATTCCGGCAAGCTTTTGCGGTATTGTCGGACTGAAGCCGACGTTCGGCCTCGTGCCCTATACGGGCATCGCGCCGCTGGAAATGACGATCGATGCCTGCGGGCCGATGACGAAGGACGTGCGCGACAATGCGCTGCTGCTCGAAGTCATCGCCGGGCCGGACGGCATCGACTCGCGCCAGCGCGGCGTGCCCGCCGGCCACTACACCGACGCGCTCGATGTCGGCATCGCGGGTTTGCGCATCGGTGCAGTGAAGGAAGGCTTCGGCCATCCCGATTCCGAGCCGGATGTCGATGCCAGCGTGCGCACGGCGGCGCAGCGTTTCGCCGCGCTCGGCGCCAGCGTCGAAGATATTTCGGTGCCGTCCCATGCCGCCGGCTTCCCGGTGTGGGTCGCGATCCGCGGCGACGCCGCCTGCATCACTCTCCTGGAAATGAACGGCGCCGGCATCAATCACGAAGGCCTCTACGTGGTCAGCCTGATGGACAAGTCTTTGACGTCGCGCGGCCGCGCCGACGATCTTGCCGACACCATCAAGATCGCTTCGATCTTGAGTCGCTACACGGTCGACCGCTACGGCGGCCGCTATTACGGCAAGGCGCAGAATATTCGCCGCCGGCTCCGCGCGGCGTATGACACAGCGCTCATGGCGCACGATCTGCTGCTGATGCCGACGACGCCGATGAAGGCGACGCCGATCCCGCCCAAAGGCGCGACGCCGCAGGAGATCACGCGGCGGAGCTGGGAAGCGACACGCAACACCTGCCCGTTCAACGTCACCGGCCACCCGGCGATCAGCGTGCCGTGCGGCATGACCGACGGCCGCCCGATCGGCCTGATGCTGGTCGGTCGCGCGTATGACGAAGCCACGCTCTATCGCGCCGCCGCGGCGTTTGAACGCGATGGCGGTTGGAACGCTTGATGACGGCAGAAATTAACGTCGAATGCCGGCGCGAGACATTGCATTGACCGGGATCGAAGTCGTTGGAAAGCCCAGCAACGGGCTTGCGCTGACGATCGTCGCCGTCGCGCTCGGCGTGGTGTTCGTCGGCGCAATCTTGCCGACGCCGCTCTATCCGTTGTTCCGCAGCGCGTTCGGCTCTTCCGGCGTCACGCTGACGCTGATCTACGCGACGTACGTGCTCGGCAATCTGCTGGCGCTGCTGCTGTTCGGCCGGCTTGCCGATCAGATCGGCCGTCGCCCCGTGACCTGGTCGGCGATCGGCATCGGTACCGCCAGCACCGTCGTGTTCGCCATGGCCGGCGGAACATTGTGGCTATTCGTGGGGCGCGCCTTGAGCGGCTTTTCCACCGGCCTTGCCGGCGGTGCCGCCACCGCATGGCTTGCGGAGCTCTATCCGGGTGCCGATGCCGGCGCGGCATCGCGGCTCTCCGCCGCGGCGAATTTCCTCGGCTGTGCCATCGGTCCGCTCATGGGCGGCCTGTTGGCGCAATTCGCGCCAGAGCCGCTGCGGCTTCCGTTCTACGCTTATTTCATCCTGCTCGGCGCTGCTGCGGCTGCCCTCGTGTTCGCGCCCGAGACGGTGGCCAAGCGCAAGCGCCTGGCTGAGGCGTCACTCAAGCCGCGGCTCGGCGTGCCGCAAGGAATCCGACTACAATTTTTGTCGCCCGCGGTCACCGCGTTCGCCGCTTTTGCTCTGATCGGCTTCTACGCTGCGCTCGTGCCGAGCTTGCTGCGCGAAAGCATGCATCTATCGGCGCCGCTGATCGCGGGCGCGATCGTCGCCGAACTGTTCGGCATCGCTGCGTTAACGATCCTGTCGACTGGCAGACTGGAAAGCCGGATCACCATGCTGAGCAGCCTGGTGTTGCTGTTGCCGAGCCTCTGGCTTCTGGTCGTGGCGCAGGTCATTCAATCGCTGCCGGTCCTGTTGATCGCCGCTGCCGGCACCGGCGTGTCGGGCGGGCTCGGCTATCGAGGCAGCCTCGAAGTCATCAATCGCATCGCTCCCGCCGATCAGCGCAGCGAAGTGGTGTCGAGTTATCTGGTCGTCTGCTTCGCCGGCAATTCACTGCCGGTGATCGGCATCGCGCTGTTGTCGGCGGTCGCCGGCTCGCTCGCCGCCGACGTGACGTTCGCCACGGTGATCACCGTTCTTGCAGGGCTCGCGTATCTGACCGGTATCAAATACGGACCCGATAGGTAGCCGACACGGCAAGCTATTGCATGGGAATTTGTTTGTGTTCGCCAAGCTTGCGTGAAACGCGGCCGTCGAACTCCCCTGAATGGTTGCTGCCGCCACAATTGGAGCAAAGACCGTGCCGTAGCACCAGTGGCGGGTATTGCGATCGCAACTGCCGCCGATCTCGAGCGCGCACTGCGCCTGGATGCTGGTGCATTTGCCGGCGCCGGACAGTGTCGCTGCTGGTCCGGGCGCCCTTGGCACCTGCGGTCCGTAAACCTCCACGCCCGGGCGCGCCTTACCGCCGGCTTCCATTGCGCACTTTGCCTCGACGCTGGTGCATGACTGTCGTCGGCGATGGCATGACCGAGGCGCTCGAAAAATATGAACCTGTCGCCAGCGCTAAAATGAAGGACGCTCGCAGCACGGGACGTTCCTCGTGGCTGAATTTTCTGCGCAAAAAATTCGCGCGGCATGTCGCCACACCCTGCCACGCAGCGCAACTGCCAGTTTATTTGAAAATTATTTGATCGCCAGCGGATTGGTCGGCGAGCCGACGGCGCCGGTGATGGGAATCGCCGGCGCGACGAACATGAATTCGTAAATGCCGTCGGCGGCGCAATCCTCGGCCAAGTCCTTCAGATAGAAGATCTCGCCCATGGTCATGCCCATAATCGGGATGGTGATCCAGTGCCAGGGCTGGTTGATGCCGCCTTCGGTGTTGTTCGGCCGCACCTCGCAGCCCCAGGTGTCGCTGGCAAGCGCGGCGAGCTCGGTCTTGGCGACGAATTCCAGGGTCTCGAAGGCGAAGCCGGGCGCGTCGCCGCCCGGATAGCCGTCCCAGTTGCCGGCTTTGAGGCAACGCTCCATTTGCCCGGTGCGTACGATGATGTAATCGCCGCGCTTGAACGTGATGTTCTGTTTCTTTGCCGTCAGCTCGAGGTCGGCGCAGGTGATGCCATAGCCGTCGTCGAGGCAGTCCTTGCCGAGCGCGTAGGCGACGTCGAGGAACACGCCGCGGCCGACCATCTTGCTCTTGGTCTTCTCGATGCCGCATTTCTGCGCGCCGAACGACGACACTTCGCGGCAGTCGTAGCCGTTCCACATATTGTTCTCGTAGAACACGTGGCCGAGCCCGTCCCATTGGGTGCCGCATTGCAGCGGGATCACCACCATGTCGTCGGCAGCGCGGATGCCACGCTTGTCGAGCACGCCGGAATACGCATCGGTACCGGTGCGCAGCATGGTGTGCAGCGGATTGATGCGGCCGAGCGCCGGGTAGTTGGTCTTGCCGCCCTGCGGGCCGTTGTTGTCGAAGTTGAGCGCCAGCGAGATCACCTTGCCCTTTTTGACGAGCCGCGCCGCGGCGACGATGTCTTCGGCGCTGGTGTAATTGAGCGTGCCGATCTCGTCGTCGGGGCCCCACTTGCCCCAGTTCTTGTACTTCTCCGCGGCGGCCCGCAGATCGTCGCGCGTTACTTTCTTGCTCATGAATGATCCTCTTCAGGGGTGCGTTGGTGGGAGGGTTCGCCGAAGATCAGCTCGTTGCCGTCGAGATCGGCCACCCAGAATTCGCGTATATTGTAAGGCTCGACGGTGATCGGCTGGGTGATCTTGGCGCCGTTGTCGGCGAGCTGCCGGTACAGGCCCTGAGCAAAGAAACAGACGCGGCTCGGCGTCCCGCGCGTGCTCTGGGCCAGATGCAGGCACGCCTCGCCAAGCCGCAGCCCAGCATAATTCGGCGGCTCGGCCCAGGTGAACTCGACGGTGAAGCCGAGGATATCGCGATAGTGGGCGACGACGGCATCGACGTCGCGGACGCCGAGCACCGCGGCAAAGCCGTTGATCTCAGCCGATCTGTGTTCGCTCATGACGAACCTGACACGCGACAGTTTGCGGTTTACGGGATCGCTGCGGGAGGCAATGATAGCAAGAACGATCCGCGGGAGGACAGTCTATGAGAAGATCGATAGCCGGCGTCGCGACGCTGGTTACGGCGCTGATGTCCGGTGCGGCTTTTGCCCAGAGCGCCTATCCTGCGCATCCGGCGAAGATCATCGCGCCGTTCGCAGCCGGCGGCCCGAGCGACATTATCGCGCGCATCCTGGCCGACAAGCTGTCGGCGAGCTTGAAACAACAGTTCTACGTCGAAGACCATGCCGGCGCTGGCGGCAATATCGGCATGACCCAGGTCGCGCGCTCGGCGCCGGACGGCTACACCATCCTGGTGGCGAGCTCGAGCTTTGTGGTCAATCCGAGCCTCTATGCCACTCCGCCCTACGATCCCTACAAGGATTTTGCCCCGGTTACGCTGGCAGTGGATTCGCCGAATGGTTTATTCGTGCACCCTTCAGTTTCGGCCAAGACGGTGAAGGAATTGATCGCCTTGATGAAGGCCGACCCCGGCAAATATCCCATCGCCAATTCGGGACTGGGCACGACGCCGATGCTGGCTTCCGAATTGTTCAAGCTCACTTTAAAGCTCGACGTCACCACCGTACCCTATAACGGCGGCGCGCCCGTGATCCAGGCGGTGGTCGGCAATCAAACACCGACCGGCTTTGCGACCTTGCCGCCGGCCTATCCTCAGCTAAGGGCCGGCACACTGCGCGCCCTGGCGGTGACGTCGGCGAAGCGCTCCGAATCTGTTCCGGACGTGCCGACTATGGCGGAGGCCGGCCTCGAAGACCAGGAATCCGACACCATGCAGGGCATCTTCGTTCCGGCGGGAACGCCGCCGGAGATCGTCGCGCTGTTGAACCGGGAGATCGTCGCCGCCCTGAAGCTTCCGGATGTGCAGGCCAAGTGTCAGCAGATCGGCTTTGACGTGATCGCCGACTCGCCCACGGAATTTGCCGCGTACATCAAGAAAGAGGTGAATCGCTGGCACAAGGTCATCGTCGACGCCAAGATTCCGCAGATTCAGTAAACTGTGCCTCGCTTAGCGGGATGCGCGACGGCGTGGGAGACAGAGCCCAATGAGACAAGCGATGATGCGCATCGCGCTCGCACTGGCGGCGGCGCTGCTCGGCGGCGCGGCCTTCGCCGCGGACACCTATCCGGACCACAAGATCCGCTTGATCGTGCCGTTCGCGGCCGGCGGGCCGACCGACGTGATCGGGCGCCTGGTGGCGGAGCGGCTGTCGGATGCGCTCGGCCAGCAGGTCTATGTCGAGAACTTGCCCGGCGCCGGCGGCAATCTCGGCGTCGAGACGGCCAAACGCGCCGCGCCGGACGGCTACACCATCGTCGCGGTCTCGACCGGCTTCATCATCAATCCGAGCATGTACACGACCATCGGCTACGACCCGCTCAAGGACTTCGCGCCGATCTCGCTAGTGGCGGCGTCGCCCAACGTGGTCGTGGTGCATCCGTCGGTGGCTGCGAAAGACCTGAGAGAACTGATCGCGCTGATCAAGGCGAAGCCCAACACCATGAGCTACGCTCAGCCGTCGACCGGCTCAACGCCGCATCTCGCCGCCGAGCAGATGAAGCAGATGTTCGGCCTTGACATGGTGATGGTGC
>Ga0182039_10001905_pt1 | contig 11312 bp, 9 predicted proteins | sample sta12Can44000111_FD_125975 | JGI IMG/M metagenome (GOLD analysis project Ga0182039, IMG submission 125975) | Lab enrichment of tropical soil microbial communities from Luquillo Experimental Forest, Puerto Rico - statanox.12C.anox.44.000.111 | ecosystem: Environmental > Terrestrial > Soil >...
CGGTCGTTCTCGCGTCGCGACCTCGTGCTTTTGCAGATTAACTTTTACGCCGCAATCCAGGAACGAATCATCGATGCGCTCGAAAGCTGTACGGATGCGGATAGCAGGGAGTAGCCCGCGATGATCGCGCCGCTTTTTACAACGCGTGATTTTTGCGGGCTAGGCGCGCATTTCCGTGAGCAATCAGCTCGCCTGACTTGAATTCACAGCCTTCTGCTGTTCGGGGATTCTCCAGGCAGCGTGTTGCTGAAACGGGATCGCGATTCCCAGGCGGTCGAACTCGCCTTTAATCCGCCGGCGAATGATCCTGCCCGCCTCCCAGTGCTTGCTTGGAGCGGTCTTCAGCGTTGACCGGATTTTCACACTATTGTCTCCGAATGATTCCACGCCAAGAACCTGCGGCTTGTCCAGGACGTTAGAGGGAAACTCTTTGGCATACTCATTGAGCACTCTTCGAATCGCTTCTATGGCCTTATCGAGGTCGGCGTCATACGCGACCTCGACATCCAGAACAAACTGGGACCAGTCCCTGGTCATCACGCTGACCACGTCAATTTTGCTGTTCGGGATGATATGAGCGGTTCCCTCCATATCGCGTAAAATGGTTGTCCGGAGACCAAGACTCTCGACCACTCCCGAACGGTCGCCGATTTTGACGACGTCACCGACGCTGAATTGGCGTTCCAAAACGATGAAGGCCCCGGTTATGATGTCCTTGACCAGACTTTGCGCGCCAAAACCGAGTGCCAAGCCAACGATGCCCGCGCTTGCGAGAATCGGGCCGATCTCAAAGTTCAGCTCTCGAAATACCATCAAAGCAGCCAGGATGACGACGGTGACCCGCAGAACGGTCACAAAGAGCCCGCCTAGAGTGTTTCTTCGTTTGATGATTTGAATGTCGGCTACCGCGTTCTTGCCGCTGTCATGAAGGGCAAGGCTCAAGGAGCGATTAATGAATAGCCGCCCGACGCGGATCGCCACCCAGCCGAGAAATAGAATCGAAAGAATACGCAGCCCGGGTCCAAGCAGCCACTTTATCGTCAAATCCAGAAGCTTGTTTGCATCGATGCCATGGAAAGTAAAAAGAGTGTCCATCTCAGGAAGAAGTTTATGGATATCGTTGAAATGTTTCGCTAGAAAAGCTCCTGCGCGCCGGTGTTTCAAGCTCTTCCAGTTAATTCGGATCTTGAAGCGTATGGACGACGGGCTAGGCTTGCATCATGAGCAAGCCCGTTGTCGAAGTGCAAGTTCGCGCGGTGATTCCAACCAGCGGCGGATGCGCCGTCTTTCTCGGCAACGAGGGAAAGGTGTTTGTTATTTACGTCGATCAAAGTGTGGGAGCGGCTATCACAATGTTCATGCGGGGAACCCAGAAGGAACGGCCGCTCACGCACGATCTTCTTGCTCATGTCCTGAGAGCTTTGGGTGCCAAGGTCGAGAGGGTAATCGTCAACGACTTAAAGCGGGGAACCTATTTCGCCAGGCTTATCCTCAGCGCTGAGAACGAGCTTCAGCAGAAGAAGATCATCGAAATCGATGCCCGCCCAAGCGACTGCATCGCGATGGCGACACAGCAATCTGCTCCGATTTATGTGAGCCGGGAGGTTTGGGAGGAAGTCGAAGACATGACTGAAGTGCTTCGCAAAATGGAAGAGGAAAGTTCACAGTCCGAGGAATCAGACGAGGAAGAGTAGTTTTCCGCAAGCTCTGTATTGAATTTCGAAAAGCGTCACTTAGTTTGGCGTCGCCATGTCTGAAACGTGGGACATCCCTTCGGCCATAGCTCTTTACAATATTGATCGCTGGGGCACCGGCTACTTCACGATCAACGGGGCTGGAAATGTTCAAGTCATGCCGACTCAGGCCTATGGAAATGCGATCGATCTGATGGAGGTCGTTACGGAAGCGCGCAAGCAGGGTATGGCGTTTCCGCTCGTCGTCCGGTTCCAGGACTTGCTCCGGCATCGGGTTGAGACGATCAATCGTGCTTTTCAATCTGCAATCGCCGAAGCGAATTACCAGAACACCTACAAGGGGGTCTTTCCGATAAAGGTGAACCAACTGAGGGAAGTTATCGAGGAGGTTATCGATGCAGGACGCCCGTTCAGTTTTGGGCTGGAGGCCGGCAGCAAGCCGGAGCTAATCGCGGCACTGGCAGTTCACCGGGATCCGGAAAGCTTGATCATCTGCAATGGATACAAGGATTCCACGTTTATCCAGAATGCGTTGCTCGGCCGCAAACTCGGCAAGCAGGTCATCATGGTGGTCGAGAAACTGGAGGAGGTTCGACAGATTGTTCAGGTCTCCAAGGAAATGAATGTGATGCCCATGATGGGACTCCGGGTGCGTCTTCAATCTAAGGGGTCCGGCAAATGGGCAACCAGCGGCGGGGAAAACGCGAAGTTCGGTCTGTCAACGGCTGATCTCGTTTCTGCCAGTAACTACCTCAAAAGCGAGGGCATGGCGGACTCACTGGTGTTGGTCCACTTTCATGTCGGCTCCCAAGTTCCCGATATCGGAGTAATCAAGCGGGCGGTGAGGGAAGCAGCGCAATTTTACGCGAAACTCTTGAAAATGGGGCATCCGATGCATTTCATCGATGTCGGGGGCGGGTTGGGCGTGGATTATGACGGATCGCGAACCGCATTTGACAGCTCGATGAACTATACGCTCCAGGAGTATGCACGCGATGTTGTCTACAATATCATTGACGTTTGCGAGTCGGAGAAAGTTCCGCATCCGACAATTGTCAGTGAGAGCGGCAGGGCTATTGTCGCGCACCATTCCGTACTCGTGGTCGAAGCGTTCGGCTCGATTGAAAAAGGGGCTGCGGACCTTTCGCTAGAGGTTAACGATGCCGACCCGAAATTGTTTCACGATATGGTCGAGACTCAAAAAGCTCTGACCAAACAAAATCGCATGGAGGTCCTTCACGATGCTCAGCAGATCAAGGAGCAGTGTCAGTCGATGTTTGAATTGGGACTGCTCGATTTGGAAAGCAAGGCCAAAATTGAACTCATCTACTGGCAAATCGCCCAATCCGTCGTCGAACTCTGCCGGGGCATGCGATATGTTCCGGATGAAGTAAAGGAATTGGAGACTGCTCTCGCTGACCAGTACCTGTGCAACTTCTCGGTTTTTCAGTCGCTTCTGGATCATTGGGCCCTGGGACAACTTTTTCCGATCATGCCGATTCATCATCTGGATCAACCGCCGGACCGCAATGGAACTCTCGCCGATATTACCTGCGATTCGGATGGAAAGGTGAGCAAGTTTATTGATTTACAGGATGTTAGAGAAACATTGCCATTGCACCGGGTCTGTCCGGGCGAAAGTTACTACCTCGGATTCTTTCTAATGGGTGCCTACCAGGACATCATGGGTGATCTCCACAATCTCTTTGGCCGCGCCAACGAGGTGCACGTCTTCCTGGACGAAGACGAGGAGTCGGGGTGGTATATCGAGGAAACGATCGAGGGAAGCACGGTTGGCAGCGTGCTGTCGATGACCCAATGGGATCAGCATGAACTCATTCGGTTAGTCAAAGCGCAGGTTGATGCGGCGATCAAGTCGGATCGTCTGAAGCCCACTGAAGCAATGCGTCTACTAAACGAGTACGAGCGCGCGCTGAAAGGCTACACCTACCTCAATTTTCAGAATGGCTCAAAATAGCCAGGGAGGGACGGCTTCCGTGCCGTCCCATTTTTTGCTCCTCGGTTACTCGGATGAAAATAGAGACCTCCCTCGCATGAATACGACGAACATGGCTGAAATGGCCATTCTCGGCGGGCAGCTCCGGAGATCTGCCCCTACCGGGTCCCTACTCGCCAAAGAGGCGCCGCAAAGATCGAAACAAGCGAGCCGGAAAATTCTCGCGCGCTTCGGGGCGGTTTCCCGTGGGGTCAAACTCTTGGCCTTGATGAACTTTGCAAGGCTGGTTTGGAACAAGCGATTGAGGAAGAACGATTTCGTAAGAGGTTCCCGCAGCTGCGCATCCGTCAGTCGCTAAGTGGCTGGAAACGGAGCAGAGCTGAACGTCAACAAGCCGTTCAGGCGCAGGAAACTCTCCATCCGGATACTTTTTCCGCGAAGCTTTTTCCATTGTTTGCACCCAAATAGGCAGAGCAAGAGTTGCTCCGTAGCCTCGTTCAACGATGGGTTGAGGCTGATCGAACCCAACCCAGACGCCACATGTCAGGGAATTTGTGAACCCGATGAACCACGCATCCTTGTAGTCGTCGGTGGTTCCAGTCTTGCCCGCGGCGTAGCGCGTAAGCCCCATCGATTTGGCCGAAGCCGCGGTTCCGCGTTCGATGACTCCCCGGAGTGTTTGAGAAACAAGCCATGCAAGCGCAGGCGATACAGCTGCTTTTTCCTGCGGGTGGGCCTGATAAATGATGTGCCCTTCGCTGCTGTCAATTCGCTCGATCAGATAAGGTTCCTTTCGTTGACCATGGGAAGGAAAAACAGCGTAGGCTGCGGTAACGTCTTTGAGGCTGGATTCGAATGCTCCGAGATAGCTGGCGGGATTCCTTGGTATGTTCCGCGCGAAGCCCGCTTCTTGGCCAGTCTCAACAACGCGATCGAGGGTCGCCAGTTCTCCCACCCGTATTGTCATTGTGTTCCTGGATAAAATCAGGCCGCTGCGCGCCGGTTCGGATCCCCTGTTTGAGCCGTCTGAATTGGCCGGATTCCAGTGAGGGGCGGCAGGTATTTCTCCGGGCCGCAACGGCCCATCGTCGATAGCGGTTCCCGGCATCAGGCCGCGCGCGAATGCAGCCAGATACACAAAGGGTTTGAACGTTGAGCCGACCTGGCGGTTAGCCTGCAAAGCCCGATTGTATTTACTGTCTCGATAGTCGCGTCCGCCAATAAGGGCGCGGATCCCTCCGGTGCGATTGTCAATTGCGACCAGCGCGCCTTGAAGATAAGGCGTTTGCTCCTCCTCTGCCCGTGCCTGGTCCGTGAAATCCGCTTTCTTCGGATGATCGTATCCCATCCTCTTTTCAATGTGCGCCAAGCCGCTGTCGATCGCCTCCTCAGCGCTTTGTTGCAGGTCCGGGTCGAGCGAAGTGTAGACCCGCAGACCGCCGCCATCGATCTGATCCTGACTTACTAATCCCTGGAGTTCCCTGTAAAGGGCGTCCATCGCGTAGTTTTCCTGAGGCGTCGAACCGCGCTTTCCGGCGATGCGGATAGGGCTCTTTTTGGCGGCAACCGCCTCCTCAAGCGATATCATTTTCAGCTCTGCCATCCGATCGAGAACTTCATCCCGCTGACTAATCGCGCCTTCCATATTTGACAATGGCGAATAGCGGTTGGGGCTTCGAATCAATCCCGCGAGCATTGCTGCTTCCGAAAGGTTCAACTCAGAGGACGATTTCCCGAAGTAGGCGCGGCTGGCCGTTTCCAGGCCATATAGGCCCCAACCAAAGTAAATTCTGTTGATGTAAAAGCCCAGAATTTGGTCCTTGGAATAAGAGGACTCGATCCGAAGCGCGACAAAAGCTTCAAGGATCTTCCGGTTCAGATCCCGGCCGCCCAATGAAAAACTGTTCCGCGCCAGTTGCTGAGTGATGGTGCTGCCTCCCTCCTGGATCCGCAGGTGTCCGACGTTTCGCAGGAGCGCACGGGCAATCCCGATTGGATCAATTCCGTGATGCTCATAGAACCGCGCGTCTTCTCGAGCCAGCAAAGCCTTCTTGAAAGGGGAGGAAATTTTATCGGGTTCAACTAGAATACGGTTTTCGCCTCTCAGCCTGCTGTACTCCTTCCCGTCCATGTCGTACACCCATGAGCGCTCGGGGATTTTGCCTACCTCCTTCAGATCAAAGGTTTGTGACCAGCCGAAATAAAAGACCGCAAGGCTGCCCACGCTAAGCAGGCTGATCGTGCCTGCAACTGCGAGCCCGATCAGCAGCTTCAAGCGTGGGGAAGGCTTGGCTCTCATCTTTCTGGCGAATCTACGCATCTCACAGCAAGTCCGGTCTTCGTTTGCTGGTTCGCTCGCGGGCCCGCTCCTCCCGCCAGCTTCGGATCATTGCGTGGTTACCCGAAAGCAGAACTTCCGGCACCCGCCACCCACGGAAATCGGAGGGACGGGTGTACTGCGGACACTCCAATAGTTTGTTGGAGAATGACTCGTCCTTTGCAGACTCCTCTTCTCCCAGAACACCAGGGATCAGCCGGGCCACAGCATCGACGACCACTGCCGCTGCGATCGCACCGTTCGTCAAAACGTAATCGCCAATCGAGATTCCATCGTCGACCAGGTGCTCCGCGACTCGATGATCGATTCCTTCGTAGTGGCCGCAGACAAAAATGAGATGTTCCCTCCCGCTCAATTCGATCGCTATTTCCTGGTTAAATCGCCGGCCGCCGGGAGCCATGAGAATCACGTACGACTTTTCATTCCTGATCGCTTCAACGGCGGAAAAAATAGGTTCGGGTTTCATTATCATCCCCGGTCCTCCCCCATAAGGAGGTTCATCAGTCACCCGGTGTTTGTCAGTAGCCCAATCCCGTATATTTAGGCAACGGACCTGAATCAGGAGGTTCTCCTGAGCTTTCTTAAGAATGCTTTCGCTAAAAGCGCTCTCGCAAAGTTTCGGAAAAAGGGTGAGGATGTCAAAGTTGGTCATTTCGATAATGAATAATTCCGGGTCACAAAAGTTACCGCACAATCGGATGAAAACTGTGCATAAAATTGTCTTTGGTCTTATTGTTTTAAACTGCACAACCTTTTTCAGCGGATGCTTGGAGGATTCTGCCTGGAATGCCGGTATGCTCGGGCTGCCGCCGAACTCAGCGGGGCAAACGGGCGAATCGCCTGCGGCGCCCACCGGAACGGAAGAGTCAGCGCAATAATGGTACCCGCGGGGCGAGCTCCGGCGACAAACGAAGATGGACCGTCCGCCTGCAGTGAGATAGCTTTCGGATATGAGCGATTTAGCCTATTTCGATTATGCTCTTGTCCTCCCCGAGGAACACTATTTAATTGAAGTCACAGCCGGCGATAACGCCACGGGAGTAACGCGTGGGCACGAAGAACTGGAAAAGTTGGCCACGGATGCATTGATCACGGTCATCAGCCAGGGACGCGGCGATTTAGCGGAAAAGCTAAAGCCAACCCCGATTAGCGAATCCGATGCGCGGAACCTGAAGAAAGTCCAACAGCTTTTATCTAAACCCGATTGTGCCGTCTACCTTGTCGAGTGACTCCGTCGGAGGGAGGGACGGCCTCCGTGCCGTCCCATTTTTGTGTCTGCTTAGCGTAAAAGCGCTCGTGCAAGGACCGGCTAACATCTGCCGCTCTTTCAGAGCACTTCACCTGGCTTGCACCATCTGTTGAGGGAAAGGAACTTTTCATTCGGAGTGGCGTCTCTGATTATTTTTGGCAGCGCGAGATAGCGCTGTAACGGGCGGCGGTAGGGTCCGATCTCCGAGCGGACCGCGTCGCGGAAGGTCTTCGAGCTAACGTCGCCAGTGCCCGGCGACCAGTACCAGCCGCCTCCCCGATTGACCCAATGGCCTGGGACCCACCTCGCGTGAGGGTGGGGGTAGCGGATATAGTGTCCAGGCACCCAGACGTAGGTTCGTCCGTTCCATTGCCAGTGGCCGGGGTCCCAGGCATACGACCGGTCCGGAGGCGAAGGCACTGTTTCAACCCGAGCCGCCGGAGGCGCAACCCGGACGATAACTTCGGCGGCTGCAGAGTTGGCCGGCAAGAATAGCGCGCTGCCGCCAATCATCAAGCCGGCGATCGAGGCACAAACCCAGTAATCCCAGTGTCGCTTCTGCATATGCAGATAAACCGCCGTCATGTACCGAGGTTGCGGATGAAATTGTGATAGCGACTTGCCATGGCCGCTTTCAAAGCATCTTGCAGGCTTGTGGTCGGGGCGACACGATTTGAACGTGCGACCTCCTGCTCCCAAAGCAATTTTTATGTCTACGTAATTGCCTCTATCCTAGGAATATATTGACATAGAGTGGCACGGTGCGGCGCCAAATAGCTTGTTTTAGTGCGACCATATGCGACTATGAGTCATGCCGAGATCCGCGATTCTTAAACCAACCTTAAGGGAGGGACGTGAGGCGAAGGGACTCGCCGCGTGGGTAGTAAACGTTCCGCCAGAATTGTCATCGACTGGGAGGCGGCAAGAACTCTTTTTCTCTACAAAGGGCGAGGCATCCGTTGAATGCGAGAAGTTAAAAGCTCGGAAAGACAACTTCGAGGTCACCTTGGCTGCAATGAGCACGAAGCGAATTGCTGACGCGGCGGAAGCCTATAAGCTTCTGGATCCGCTCGGGATCGATCTACTGGACGCTGTGCGCTCCCATATTGCGCTGATTGAAGCAAGATCGGAGAGCGTTGCGTTTAGTGAGGCGTTTGATCGCTTTGCACAACTGAAACAGGGCAAATCAGAAAGCTATCGGCAGGAGATCCGGCACACAAAGGCCACCTTTGAGCCATTGCTTAACCGGAAGATCTGCGACATCACTCCGAGCGATTTGGAACCGATACTTGACCGACTCCCGAGCGCCTCCCGTAATGCCAAGATGCGGCGCCTGCGATCAGTTTTCAATCTTGCGATTAAACGCGGCTGGATGGGAAACAAACCGAACCCGATTTCCAAGATGGATTTCGCCGACACACAGCACGATGAGGTTGAAGTCTTCCCGGCCGATACCGTCCGAGCGTTGATGGAACATGCTCTTGAGCACGATTTGGAGTTTTTACCGTACCGAATTTTCACGTTCTTTTGTGGCATCAGACCCGAGGGCGAACTTGAGCGGCTTGACTGGGCGGATGTGCGAATCCCCGAAAAAACGGTCGTGCTTCCTGCCGCGGTCACCAAGACGAAGCGTAAAAGATTCGTGGACCTGAGTGACAACGCGATTGCGTGGCTGACCGAATATCAGGCCAGGGGAGGGAAGATGACCGGACCGGTTGCTCCCTGGACGCCTCAAATTCGCCGTACAAAGCATCGGACTAGTTACAAGGCTGTTGGTATCAAGAAATGGATTCAGCAAGGTGCCCGCCACTCGTATTGCAGCTATTGGCTCGCAAAGCATAAGGACGCCAATAAGCTCGTGCTGCAATCGGGCCACACGGACGCCAATACGATGTGGACGCGCTACCATCAGGGCGTCACTAGGACGGAAGCCGAGAAATTCTGGTCCATTGTGCCGCCGGAAGCGGATGCCAAGATTATCGCGTTCGCTAGCGCTTAGGTCCTTTCTGGAGGGATGCCTTCGCCTCCTCTATCTTTTTTCTTCGGAATTCAAAGCCAGCTGCCCCGTAATCAAATTCTTCCCGCAGTACGCTTTGAACAAGCTCATGAATATAAGCTCTTAGACTTTGGTCGTCCACTACCAATTCCCCGGCAGTCCTAACCGCTTCGGGCGTTAGCTTTTCGTACTCGCCGCGAAGCTCTGACTGTGGGATTGATCGAGCTAAAGGATAATCGCGAAACGTTCTTGCTCCTCCCAGCAGTGTCGGAGGAACTCAGCGAGTCCGAGTTCTTCTTCGCGACGTGTACCTGACAATGAACCGTCAAAAGGTTTTGTCGGTTTGGCCTGTGAAACTTCCTGCCGGTGATGGCAGGATAAACGAATGGCACGCCTCGGCTGCAGCTGATGCAGAGCGAGCTATGCGCAATTGGATCCGACTGGCTGCTAATATGAGCCTTGGAGCATACGAAATCAGCGAAGCTATCGCTGATTACGGCGAACCCGAATGGCCGAACATGACGTTCATGGAGATTTTGAAAATAGCTTTCAAAAATCGACTGATCGACTCATCCGATCACGCAGTTATTCAGCAACTGCGAGGATTAGCGTAAAGCTTGAATCCCTAACCGGAGGGCCGGTAGGTGTAATTCCCTACCGGCTTTTCGTATGAACATTTTTGAGAGTTTTAAGGAGGTCTGGCTTTGCGACTTCGAGTTTGGTTGTGAACCTGGAGAGCGACCGGAGGTTCGGTGCATGGTAGCGAAAGAGTTTCGTAGCGGTCGTGTAATTCGCCTGTCGGCGGATGAACTTGGTTCGGCGCCGCCGTTCGATGTGGGAACTCACAGCCTATTCGTTGCCTACTATGCTTCGGCTGAACTGGGTTGTTTTTTGTCATTGGGCTGGCCGATTCCGGTCAGAATTTTAGACCTGTTCACAGAGTTCCGAAACCTGACTAATGGTTCCTCTCCATTAGCTGGCAATTTTCTGCTTGGAGCGTTGTCCTATTTCGGCTTAGACGGAATCGGCGCCAGCGAAAAGGATGAGATGCGTGCGTTAGCTCTACGGGGAGGCAACTACACCGGGGAGGAGAAAGTCGTGCTCCTGGACTACTGCCAAAGCGACGTGGAGGCTCTCAGCCGATTAGTGCCAAGAATACTTCCACACATCGAATATCTGCCTAGGTCAGTTTACCGAGGTCGTTACATGGCGGCAGTGGCACGTATGGAACATGAAGGTGTACCAATGGACATGGAGCTGCTCGTCAAGCTTTGCAACAATTGGGAGGCAATACAGGACAAGCTGATATCCCAAGTGGACAAGGAGTATGAAATATTTGACGGTAGAACTTTTAAGATTGAGAGATTCGAAGCCTATTTGGTTAAGAATCAAATCCCTTGGCCTCGCCTAGACAGCGGCCAAATGGACCTTAGCAATGATACGTTCAAGGACATGGCGTTGGCCTATCCCAACATGGCCAAGCTGAGAGACCTGCGACACTCGCTATCCCAAATGCGGCTTAGTGATTTGCAGGTCGGAGCTGACGGATGTAATCGCTGTCTGCTGTCACCTTTCAGTTCCAGAACGTCGCGGAATCAGCCGTCTAACTCTAAATTTGTCTTTGGAGCCTCAAGCTGGTTACGGAATCTGATTCAGCCTAAACCCGGATGCGCTTTGGCTGCTCTTGACTGGGTTCAGCAGGAATTTGGAATAGCAGCGGCTCTGTCTGGCGACGCGAACATGCTTGATGCTTACAACTCGGGAGATTCCTATCTTGCGTTTGCAAAACAAGCGAAAGCAGTTCCCGAGGAGGTGACTAAGAGATCCCATCGTAAGGAGCGTGACCTGTTCAAAGCGTGTGTCCTTGGTGTTCAATATGGAATGGAGGCCGAATCATTGGCGCTCAGGATCAATCGACCTGTGATCGTTGCAAGGAACCTTCTTCGATTGCACCGGGAGGTCTACGCGCAGTTCTGGAAGTGGAGTGATAACGCCGTTGACTACACAATTTTGACCGGCCAGCAGGCGACCGTATTTGGCTGGGTCCACAGGATACCCGAAGGGTACAACGTCAGCAG
>Ga0182039_10001906_pt1 | contig 11310 bp, 9 predicted proteins | sample sta12Can44000111_FD_125975 | JGI IMG/M metagenome (GOLD analysis project Ga0182039, IMG submission 125975) | Lab enrichment of tropical soil microbial communities from Luquillo Experimental Forest, Puerto Rico - statanox.12C.anox.44.000.111 | ecosystem: Environmental > Terrestrial > Soil >...
ATCCGAGTTTCACATTCCTTGGTTGAGGCTCGGAAAAACGAAACCATCCTATGAAAATCGATCACGAAAAGTTTATCAGTCTATACAAATCGCAGTACGGTGCGCTCAATAGCAGCCAATCCTCGGGCCTAGGCACGTTGCTCGGCTTTCTCGAGCAGGATAGAGATGTCAGTGACCTGCGTTGGGCCGCTTACATGTTAGCCACGGTCAAGCACGAGTGCGCCAACCAATGGCAACCCATTGAAGAGTATGGCAAGGGGCAGGGTATGGCCTATGGCAACCCGGTTACAGTCCGCGGCAGCGACGGCAAAACTTACACCAATAGTTACTACGGTCGCGGTTACGTGCAACTCACCTGGGAAGCCAACTACCGGAACATGAGCCAGAATCTTAATCTTGGCGACCAGGTGCTAATCCATCCCGAGCGAGCACTCGAGCCATCTATTGCCTACAGGATTCTGTCCTTCGGCATGCGCAACGGGTCCTTCACCGCTGTGCGCCTCGGTGACTACATCAATGGCTCCAAAACCGATTACTATGACGCACGCCAGATTGTTAACGGCTTCGACCAGGCGGCGCTGATCCAGGGCTACGCGGAGAAACTTGAGGCCCTGTTGAGACAGAGGTTCAACGGAGAAGGAAAGCAAGTATATCACATCGTCAACGCCGAGGTAGGTGTACAAGCCCGAAGGGGGCCCGGCACAAACTTCCCCGTTGTAGGTACGATTGCCAACAACAGCCCGATCGAGATCGTCTGCCAGCTGCATGGAGAATCCATCAATGGCTCCGACATCTGGAACAAGCTGGCGGACGGCACCTACGTCACTGATTTCTACTGCGACACGCCCAACTTTGCCAAATTCAGTCCACCCATCCCGGTCTGCAAAGATGCACCGCCACCGGATCAGACGCCAAAAGGGGATGCTGGGAAGCAAGTATATCACGTCGTCAACGCCGAGGTAGGTGTGCAAGCCCGAAAAGGGCCCGACACAAACTTCCCCGCCGTAGGTACGATTGCCAACAACAGCCCGATCGAAATCGTCTGCCAACTGCATGGAGAATCCATCAATGGCTCCGACATCTGGAACAAGCTGGCGGACGGCAGCTACGTCACTGATTTCTACTGCGACACGCCCAACTTTGCCAAATTCAGTCCACCCATCCCAGTCTGCAAAGATGTACCCCAACCCCCACCGATCCAGCCGGCAATAAAAGGAGATGACTACCCCTTCCGCGGCTCTGCGCCGGACCAGTTCGACGGGTGGGGGTTCCTGACCGGGGAGTGTACCTCCTTCGTAGCGTGGCGGATGCGCCAGCACGGCATCGACTTCACCAATAGCATGAAGGGCGGCTTGTTCGGCCACGGCTACATGTGGGCCAACAACGCCCGCAAACTCGGCTACCGGGTAGACAATTCGCCCTCGGTAGGGGCCATCGTCTACTACGATCAGAATGCGTTCTGGGCCGGGCCGCTCGGCCACGTGGCTTACGTCGCACAGGTGAACGGCGACGGCTCAATCGTGATCGAAGAGTACAATTGGGGCCTCGAGGAGAAAGACCACTACGCTTATCATCACCCACCCCGGCTCACCGATGCCGCGCACGTGAGTGCCTTCATCCACATCGTTTGAAGACGCCGAAGGCGAGACTGGACCGGGTTCAACGGTGTTGAAGTCTACTTTTATGGTAGGGCTTTTCAGGCCCTTCGGTGAAGTCCCCGGTCTGTCTCGTCCACCCGAGGGTAGCAGGTTGAACTCTCTCCCCTGAGGACAATCGTTTTTTAGGCGCCCGCCTAGTGCATCACGACTACCGGAGGTCGCAGCAATCTGGCGTCAGCACGCCTCGGCTGGTCGACCAGTGAAACCCCAAAAGAGGAAAATTGTTGCTCGATCGGAACGGACCCCGTAGACTGTATAGTCTACTGAATTGATGAAGAATCTCGTTGCCTCGGTCGTTCTGCTTTTTATCGTGTCGGTCGCTGTCGGCAAGACGCTAATCCGTGTTTGCCATTGTCCACATATCACCCATGTGCCGGGCCTGATTGGGCACAATCTCTCCCGCCAGGGTAGAGGTTGGTTCTAGACGCGATTAGGACCCGAAGTCGAGATTCAGTGGTTTACCTACAACGCGGGACCAAGCGCGATGGAAGCTATCTTCGCGAAATCGCTCGAACTGACATACGTTGGCCCCGGCCCCGCGCTCAACGCGTACGCGAAGGCACAAGGCGAGGAAATACGCATCATCGCGGGTGCAGCAAACGGCGGTGCAGCGCTCGTGGTGCAGCCGGATGCGGGCTTGAAAGCGCCTGGCGATTTCAAAGGAAAAAAAATTGCAACGCCGCAGTTCGGCAATACGCAGGACATCGCGTGCCGCGCATGGCTGGTGGCAGGAGGACTGAAGATCACGCAACTGGGCGGCGATGCCCAGATATTGCCGACCCAAAATCCCGATCAGCTTCCACTTTTTCAGCAGAAGAAAATCGATGCCGTGTGGACTGTAGAGCCGTGGGTATCGCGGCTTGAAAATGAGGCCGGCGGCAAGGTGCTGGTCGAAGAGTCGGGCGCCGCGACGACGGTACTGGTCTCAAGCGCAAAGTTCCTCATCGAAAAGCGTGAACTGGCAAGCAAGTTCGTCCAGGCAAATCGAGAGCTGACCGACTGGATTTCAAAAAATCCCGCTGAAGCGCAGAAAATAGTGAAAGCTGAGCTGCTAGCTGAGACGCGCAGCGACATATCCGCTGAGCTAATCGCTCATGCCTGGAATCGCATCATTTTTACAAGTGAAATTCCGCGCGCGTCGGTGCAGGCGTTTGTCGCCAATTCCCAAAAATCCGGCTTTATGAAAACTGCGCCGGATATCTCGCGACTTTTCGAAATGCCCTGAGGGGGAGGCGCGGTTATCTTCGCAGCGGCGAGACTCGTTTCTTTGTTTTATGTCGATCGGCGAAGAACTGGAAAATGTGGTGCCCGCGAAACTTGCGGTGGAGCAGGTTTCAAAGAGATTTACCACAGGGCGCGGTGGCGACCTGCACGCTCTGGACGCCGTGTCGTTGCAGGTCAATGTGGGCGGCTTCGTGTGCCTGCTCGGTCCGAGTGGCTGCGGTAAATCGACGCTGCTCAATATCATAGCGGGCTTGGAAAAGCCAGATAGCGGGCGGGTGCTGGCTGACGGCAAGCCAATCACCGAGCCGGGCCGCGATCGCATGATGATGTTCCAGGAATCGGCGCTATTTCCCTGGCTTGATGTGATGGGTAACGTTTTATTTGGCTTAAAACTCAAGCCCGGCCTGAAGGCCAGAGAGCGGCGCGAAGTGGCGGAGTTTTATTTGAAATTGGTCGGTTTGGAAAGATTCATGCACGCGAATATTCATCAACTCTCAGGCGGCATGAAGCAACGCGTGGCGCTCGCCCGTGCGCTGGCGCCGAACCCTCGTGTGTTGCTGATGGATGAACCCTTCGCATCCCTCGATGCATTGACGCGGGAGCAGCTTTACGGAGACATTCAAAGAATCTGGCAAAGCCGCAAAAAGACGATCGTGTTCGTCACACATAACGTTCGCGAGGCTGCATGTCTGGGCAATCGCGTCATTTTGTTTTCACCACATCCGGGCCGGATCCGCGAAGAGTTCAAGATCGATCTCGAAAGGCCACGTGATATCAATAGTGTTCAGCTTGCGAGTTATTCGACGGAGATAACGCGCGCCCTGAAAGGATACGTCACGGCGGAGGTCGCCGAATGAAAAGATTTGTTTTGTCGGCGTTATTTTTCATCGCTTTGGTTGCGGTCTGGCATCTCGTGGTAGTCGCGAAAGTCTGGTCGGTCGTTCTGCTGCCGGATCCGATCAGCGTTTGGGAATATCTCAAGGGTGCGGCCGGGGATGGAACACTATTGCAAGCATCGATTGTCACGATGCGCCGCCTTTTGGCGGGCTACCTGATCGGCATCGTGGCCGGCCTCCCGCTCGGATTGCTGACCGCCCGGTTCAAGCTTTGCGAAGACACGCTCGGCGTGCTTGCGCTAGGGTTGCAGACGCTGCCGAGCGTCTGTTGGGTGCCGCTGGCAATCCTTTGGTTCGGGCAGACAGAGGCGGCGATGCTTTTTGTTGTCATCATGGGCACACTTTGGTCCGTGATCATCGCAACCGATAACGGCGTTCGCAACGTGCCGCCTATCTTCGCTCGCGCGGCGCGGACGATGGGGTCAAAGCGGCTGCACACGTGGCTCTACGTTATCCTGCCGGCCTCATTGCCGTTCATTGTAAGCGGGATGAAACAAGGCTGGGCGTTCGCGTGGCGCTCCCTGATGGCGGCAGAGATCTATGTGACGATCTTGACCGGCTTCGGGCTGGGTCATTTGCTGCACTATGGCCGCGAGTTAAATGCGATGGACCAGGTGATAGGCGTCATGCTTGTAATCGTCATCATCGGTCTGCTCGCGGATAAAATTTTGTTCTCGCCGTGGGAACGCTTTCTCCATAGGCGTTGGGGCACCGGACGAGCCTGAGGCGCGGCCCTCTGTACAGAAGAGATTTCAACAGCTCGTTTCGATTTGTCTGCTTTAAAGCAGGCTCTTAATTAAACAGACACGCAATATCTGTTTAGCCTGAATGGAGTCGTCGCCGAAATTGCAGATTGGCGTAATGCTGGATTGCTCATAGTCCCCGATGATGTTCGGTTTTGGTAGGGCCGGATCCCCGAGCCGGCCGGTTTACGGCTTGCACCCCCACTCTCCCTGGGCGGCTCGGAGATCCGCCCCTACCAACAACCTTCCAGTCATAAATGTCTCGCTAAACACACAACCGCGTCTGTTTATGAGCCTTCTAGCCCGCAATATGCGTGTGGCTTCTCAAAACACGTGTTTTTTGCGGGCTAGACCTTTAGTTCTATTTACAAGCGGTAGCTGACGTGTTGACGTTAGCTCATGGACACCGCTACTTACGCAGCCATCGCGGCGCTCCCCTGGAGTGTCGTTCAAAGTAGGGAGCACCCCGTTGCCTCTGAAGTCGACTTCCTGCCTTTCAATTTGTCGAAAATAGCAGAGTCATGGATTTGGCGCTTTTATGCAACGGGTCCGTGCAACGACATCTGACAGTTCTTTTCGGGAGACGGCATATTTGCCCAAACGGTGATGGCGCTCGGCGCTGTCGCTGGTTCTCGTGCGTACCCAATGACTCGCGAAGCCCTTGAAGCGGTTACTGGTCGCGGAGGCCGCGACGGGCCATGCATCACTGAAAGCTTTTAGCCTGGGACATAGATAGCGCGCGCCGCGTGACGATTGAACGACACCTCGGATTGCCGTTTACCCGTTTGAGTCCGTGAGCATGCCGGCGTAGATCCATGAAAACGAAGCCGCGACGTACCTGCCCAAGCTGCGGCAACCGGTTCTCCGGAGCGATGGAATTCTGCCCGGTTTGCGCGGTTCGTAAGGCTATCGATTTGGGGGCTGAATCGGATGAGTCTACGTCCATGGAAACGGCCGAGCCGCCACCGGAAGACGCACCGCAGCGATTCGGACACTATGAACTGGTGAGGGGCGAAGACGGAAAACCAGCCGAGTTAGGTCGAGGCGGCATGGGGTGACTTACAAGGCATTCGACGTCGATCTGCAATTCACCGTAACACTGAAAGTCATCACCGAGAAATACCTCGGTGATGAATCGGCGCGACGTCGTTTTTTGCGCGAAGCTCGCGCGGCGGCAAGTGTCCGTCACCCGAACGTGGCTTCAGTCTTCCACCTGGGTAGAACCGGTGAAAATTACTTTTACGCGATGGAGTTTATCGAAGGGGAAACGCTGGCAAGCCTCGTCAATCGCTTTGGCCGGCTCGAGGTCAAGCTAGCGCTGGAAATTGCAAAGCAGGTCGCCGCCGGGTTGGCGGCAGTGCATAAGCAGAAGCTCGTTCACCGGGACATCAAGCCCAACAACGTCATGGTAAGCCTCGAGGAGGGAGGGGCCGTGACTGCGAAGATCATCGATCTAGGCCTTGCCAAGTCGGTCAATGAGCCAAGTTCTCAAACCCCGATTTCGATACCCGGCGGGTTTGCCGGAACACCTGAGTTTGCCAGTCCCGAGCAATTTGCGGGTGTCGGCGTGGACATCCGTTCGGATCTTTACTCCCTGGGAGCGATGCTCTGGCAGACCCTGACCGGTGATTCGCTCTTCATGGGTTCCCCTGCCGAGGTGATGTATCAGCATCAGCACGCACCGTTACCACTGGACAAACTCAACGGCGTCCCGCATCCGTTTGCGGCACTACTTGAGAGGCTCCTCGCAAAAGACCCAGCCCGGCGTTTTCAGAATCCGGTCGAATTACTAAATGCTTTGGCGGCGATCACGGGCGCGCTAGAAGCAGGGCTCACAATCACCAGAAGCAGCTTGCAAAAGATACCCGCTGCTGATTCGCGCGCCGTAAGTCGCAAGCCAAAGGTGAGATTGGGACCAAAGAAGGTGTCACTGGCCAGATTACCGATTACCGGAAGCGGTGTTTTTGGTCGAGACGAGGACATTGCTTTTCTGAATGCTGCCTGGGCGAACCAACATGTCAATTTGGTTACCATCGTTGCCTGGGCTGGGGTCGGAAAGTCCACCCTCGTCAACCATTGGCTCCGACGAATGGCGGCTGAAGACTATCGTTTTGCGAAGTTCGTTTTTGGCTGGTCTTTTTACAGGCAGGGCACCAGCGGACAGTCTTCGTCCGCAGACGAATTTCTTGAGGCCGCTCTGATTTGGTTTGGTGACCCGGACCCTCGGATCGGAACGGCGTGGGAGAAAGGCGAAAGGTTGGCGAAGCTCATCGCACATTCTCGAACGCTATTGATTCTGGATGGTTTGGAGCCGCTTCAAAATCCGCCGGGTGCACAAGAAGGACGGGTACGCGAGCCTTGCCTCCAAGCGCTTCTGCGCGAACTGGCGGCATTCAACAGGGGGCTTTGTGTTATTACCACGCGCCTGCCGGTCGCCGATATTGCAGAACACGAGAGCACCTCAGCTCCGCGCCGTGACCTGGATCAGCTATCCGGCGATGCTGGCGCGAAGCTACTTCGAGCGCTGGGCGTCAAGGGGGAGGAGCCGGAGTTGCGAAGCGCCAGCGACGAATTCAGTGGCCACTGTCTAGCTCTGACGTTGTTCGGCAGCTATCTGGCGGATGTTCATCATGGAGATATTCGTCATCGCCACGAACTGTCAGCGCTTCTTGCTCAGGACGTACGACAGGGAGCGTATGCCAGAAAGGTAATGGAATCTTACGAAACCTGGTTTGGGGAAGGTCCCGAGTTATCCGTTCTCCGCATCTTAGGTCTGTTTGATCGACCCACGGACGAAAAGACGCTTGGAATCCTGCTGGAACCACCTGCGATTCGCGGCGTTACAGAGTCATTGACGGATTTGAGTCCGACCAAATGGCGGACAATTCTTGCCAAGTTAAGAAGAGCAAGACTCCTAGCCGGCGAAGATTTGCATCATCGCGGACATCTGGAAACCCATCCTCTGGTCCGTGAATATTTTGGCGAACACCTGCGGTGCCAACGAACGGACGCTTGGAGGGAATGTAACAGACGGCTCTATTATCATTATCGGACGCTTGCGCCCCGGTTACCGGATAGTTTCAGGGAAATGGAGCCGCTCTTCCTAGCCACTATTTGCGGCTGCAATGCCGGTTTATTCCGGGAGGCGCTGCATGAGGTTTACATTCCGCGGATTCAGCGAGGCAACGCCTCCTTTGCTGCTAACATACTTGGAGCTAGAGGCGCGTTGCTGTCGGTTTTAGCTCACTTCTTCGAAGACGAACACTGGGGCTCACCCCTGAAGCAGGGTATTGAGAAGCAGCGTCTTACGGCCGAAGATCAGCTTTTCATATTCACACAAGCGGGGCTATACCTGACCGCCACACGAGGACTGGCTGCACCCGATGCGCGAATTTGTAGCGAGCGTGCCGAGCCCTTGTGTCATTCGCTCAATCGTCCCGTGCTCCTATATTCCGCGTTGATGGGCCAGTGGCGTTATTCCCTCATGACCGATAAGCTGAGTGCAGCGATGCAAATTGCCAAGCGAGTTCACTCACTGGTAAGGGAGCAGGATGATTGCACGCTAATGATAGGAGCCTGCAGCGCTTTGGCGAGCACGCTCTACTTTTGCGGCGATTTCGAATCCGCGCGACAATACGCGATGCATGCTTCGCAAATCCAGCGCCCAGCAGGAGTAGAGTCTGAGGTCGAAGACTTCATTGCTCCCGCCGTCGTCTGTCTGTGCTATGGGGCGATGTCGGAGTGGCATCTTGGAGAAATAGCCTCTTGCCACGCGACCATAGCGAGAGCTATCTCACTAGCAAAAGGGCTAAATGATATGCAGGGATTAGTCCTGGCTTTGTATTGGGCTGGGTGTCTCGCGTATTTCGAAGAAAATCCTGCGGACGTGGAACGCTTGGCGTCGGATCTAATTGAATTGTCAACCCGTCAAAATGTTGGCACCTGGCTCCCTCATGGACGGGTGCTCCGCGGCTGGGCGCGTAGCGCCTGCGGCAGCACGGCGGAAGGCCTCTCGTGGATCGAGGCTGGAATAGCAAATTATCGGGCCGACAGCGCGATCCTTGCGATGCCGTTTTTCCTGGCATTGAAGGCTCAAGCTTTGCATCTGGCGATTCGTACGTCCGAAGCTCTTGAGGCGATAAGGGAGGCGGAAGCAATGGTCGCAAGATCTGAAGCGCGCGTATGGTGTGCCGAACTGCACCGGCTCCGCGCTATACTTCTCGCGGCCATGGGCGCTGACGAGACCCAAATTAATGCTTCGTTCTGCGCAGCGATCAGAACCGCAAAGGAGCAGAAGTCGACTTCACTGGCGAGACGCGCTGGAGCAGCCTACGCAGAATACTGCTCTCAAAAAAAACAGGCTCTTAAATGGACGCGTAGCGTCTGTTTAAGAGCTCTCTAGCCCGCAATCAGCGCGCCGCTTTTTTAAAACGCGTGATTTTTGCGGGCTAGATTGGCCGGTGAAATGCTGGGCAACATAGATTCGAGGTGAGCGTATGAACGAGTCTGACAGGCACGAAGGAAATAGTACCCATAACCAAATCGCCGGCTGTCTAGCATATAATCGCCAAAATTGTTCCGAGAGCGAGTCTCAGCGGTTGCAGTCACCTCACCCTCTGGACATCTTGAGTTCGAAAATCGGCCGGACTCTTGAGTGCGGAGGGGACTTGATAGTCACATTGCCTTGGCGTGTGCAACTCTCTGCTCACGGATAGGTAAATCCGTTCATGTGGCGGTGTAGAACCCGTGTGAAGGCTCCAGGCCCTTTCAAGCAGTTCTTTTTCAGCTTTCGTCATCCGCTCTTTCTGTAGCAAATGCTCGTTCCAGGACGGCACAATCATCTCCAAACGAAAAGTATTAGGGCGAGTAAGATCTTCATGAAGTCGCCAACTGAACGCCCCATTCCGCAGATGGATCAGGCGCACTTCCCTCATCAGGTCCATAAATTCCTGCCCGTGCGCGCAGTCAATCTCATACTCGACGGTGATTGAAATGGGTCCATCACGCGGTTGTGGCGTGTAAATGAGTTTGTGCGAAAAGCTCGTGACCGGGGCAGGATCGAAATTGAGATTTCCGGTGAAGTTGATCGAAAGCGGACCCGCCAGAGCCAAACTAACAAGGAACAGAACCGCGGCTCCGAGCAACGTGTAAGTCGTGCCGGTTGCTGCGACCGCAGAACCCCAGATCACCCCGCCAAGAGCCAGAGCGCCCTGTGAAACCATAATGACTGTCGCGTTCATGCGACCCCTCGCCCAACCGGGCATGGCGCGCTGAGCCGCTACCCAGAGTTCGGAAGCAGAAAGCGTCCATCCCACGCCGCAGAGCGCTGCGACGACGAAAAAAAGTTCTTTCTGCCGGACAACAGCCATTAACACGTAAACCAGTACAACCAGCAAATTCGCCAATATGACAAGAGTATCCGACGAGTATCGGGCCCTGAGCCGTGGAATGATGAACGCAGCGCCTGCAACCGAGCCTGCCCCCAGGCTGGTGAATAAAAGGCCAAGTTGAGACGGGCTGAGATGCAACGTTTTCAAGCCCACGACAGGCATCAGCGCTGGAATCACTGAGATGAACAGCGCAAACAATGCGTTCCGTGCCAAGACAATCTGCAGCCCAGGCGCGTAGCGAACATAGCGGATCGCTGTCATAAACGACGCGAAAAAGCTCTCTAAACCGGTCCTTGGTTGCCCCGTTGTTCGTTTCCATTGCAGGACAGCCAGGATCACAATGAGGAAGCAGGCCGCATTCGCCGCAAACACGGAGTTCGCTCCGATCAACGGGATCAGCAAACCGCCCAAAGCCGGCCCAATGATTCCGGAGATGTTAAGCTGCAAACCACCTAAGGTTGCCGCCGAAGGAAGCTCTGCATTTGAAACGACCTCAGACACGGTCGACGTCCAGGCCGGCGCATTCAGAGCGAAACCGACTCCGATGAGAAACACGAAAGCCAGGATCACGTTGGGATTGAGAAGATGCAGACAGCCGAGAATCGCCATGCCGGCCGCCGCAGCTGCCAACCAGAGATTCACCAGGCAGAGCAACTTCTTGCGGTCCACCATGTCCGCGAGAGCGCCTGCCGGCAGTGTGAAAAAGAAGAAAGGCAGCGAAGCCACTGTCGACAGAAGCGAAATCAAAAATGGCGATGGGGTGAGCATATGCATCATCCACATCGCAGCCGTATCGTGTGCCGCTACACAGGTCCCGGAGATGACAGCAGCAATCCACAGTCTCCGGAAAGCGGGAGTCGCTAACGCGGCCCAGGTTGAAGAAAGCCGGCGATCGCTGCCGGCGCGCCTAGAGAACCAATGGAATCTGCCAACCGACAAATTACTGCTCACATGGCCGTTCTGAAGTTTCATGCCATTTTCCAGGGCGCGGAATCGGGGAGCGCAAACTCCGCGCTAAACTCCTCAGAACAGCATTTACCTATTTAAGTATTTAAGCAAATTCATTGAGCGTTTCCGAAGTCCCGTTTGCCAGTCAGATCGCCTGCCGCTTGTCGAAATCAACAGGTAGCGCGTCCGCCGGTAAGGTCGAAAGTGAATCCGGTGGTAAAGCTGCAAGTCGGAGAAACGATGAATTCCACCATTGCAACGGGTTGATCCAGCGATCCGCAGCGACCCATCGGGATCTTGTCGGTCATGCCGGACGCCTGGTTGCTCGCAACGCGTGATTTTTGCGGGCTAGAGTCGTTGCTCAAGTCAATTAATGACATGGTCGATGGCCTCAGCTGTCTTGGGGCCGATCCCTTCCACTTCCATTAGCTCGGCTGTCGACGCGCTAAGA
>Ga0182039_10001908_pt1 | contig 11308 bp, 10 predicted proteins | sample sta12Can44000111_FD_125975 | JGI IMG/M metagenome (GOLD analysis project Ga0182039, IMG submission 125975) | Lab enrichment of tropical soil microbial communities from Luquillo Experimental Forest, Puerto Rico - statanox.12C.anox.44.000.111 | ecosystem: Environmental > Terrestrial > Soil >...
CGATGTCATGGCCAATCTGGCGCAGGTGCTGCAGGTCTATGGCGACCAGATGCGCAATCCGGAAGTTCTTCAGCGCGCCGTCGAAGCCTGCCGCGCCGCGCTAGAAATGCGCAACCGCGACAAGGCCCCGCTGGCCTTCGCCGCCGGGCAGAATGCTCTGGGTACCGCTCTGTTCCTGTTGGACAAGCACAATCGCACGGCCGAGCATAAGGAAGAAGCCCGCGAGGCCTTCCAGACGGCGCTGGAGGTCTATCGCAGCCTGGGCGCAGCCAGGCTGGCTGCCGTGGCGGAAAAAAATCTCGGCCATTTGGACAAGCTGGTCAAAGGCCCGACCGAGCGCCGGGTCGCCATTCCCAATTGGTCCGAGGAAGAGTAATCAAGCCTCGACCGTGCCGGACTCCCAGGCGGTCTTCTTGCGATAGATGGTCGAAGGGCTGATGCCCAGCATGGCCGCCGCTTTCGGGATATTTCCGCCACAGAGGTCAATGGCCCGTTCGATAGCGTCCTTCTCGACCTGCCAGAGGGGGCGGATCAGGCCGTCATCATAGGCGGGAGCTGTGGAAACCGTCTCGACAGCGATCTGCGAGGCACCCGCCGCAACCGGAGCCGCCGCAGCCATCGTCGGAGCCAAGGGCGGCGGCAGCATCTCGACCGTCACCTCCTCACCTTCGTTCAGCACCACCACATTGCGCACCACATTCTGCAATTGGCGGATATTGCCCGGCCAGTCATAGGCCCGCAGCACCGTCTCGGCTTCCTGGGTGAAACGCTGGAAGGCCTTGCCCTCCTCAGCGGCGAAGTCCACCAGGAAGCGGTTCGCGACCGCGATCATGTCGTCGTCACGCTCGCGCAGGGGCGGCAGATGCACAGGGATCACATGCAGCCGATAGAACAGATCCTCGCGGAACCGCCCGGCCTCGACTTCCTTCAAGGGGTCGCGGTTGGTGGCGCAGACGAAGCGCACATCCACCTGCTCCAGCTTCGAGCCGCCGACCCGCTGGAAGGTGCCGGTCTGGATGAAACGCAGCAGCTTGATCTGCAAGGCCAGATCCATCTCGCAGATTTCATCGAGGAACAGAGTGCCGCCATCAGCCCGGCTGGCCGCACCCTCGCGGTCGGCGGTAGCCCCGGTGAAGGCGCCTTTCACATGGCCGAAAATCTCGCTTTCCATCAGATCCTTGGGGATCGCGCCGCAATTGATGGCGACGAACGGCCCGGTGGAGCGCGGTGAACGCCGATGCACCGCCTCGGCGGTCAGCTCCTTGCCGGTGCCGCTCTCGCCGGTGACGAACACTGTCGCCTTGCTCTTGGCCGCCTGATCGATGATGCGATAGACCGCCTGCATCGCCAGCGAGCCGCCGATGAAGCCGCAATATTGCTGGCGCTCCAGGTCTTCCTTGAAGGTGGCGACGATGCGGTGCAGGCGCTGATGCTCCAGCGCGTTGCGCAAGGTCACGGTCAGGCGCTCGGGCGGGAACGGCTTGACGATGAAATCGAAGGCGCCCTTGCGCATGGCGTCGACGGCGGTGTTGATGGAACCGTGAGCGGTCATCACCACCACCGAACAGGGCAGACGGTCCTGTACGATGATGCCTAGAATATCCAGCCCGTCCATGTCGGGCAGACGGATGTCCAACAGCACGGCCTGCGGCTGATGGCTGCGCAGCAGCGCCAAGGCTTCCTTGCCGGTTTCGGCGGTGATGATGTTCCAGGGCTCGCCATGCAGATACTCCTGATAGAGCGCCGACAGCGAAGGGGAATCTTCTACCAGAAGGATTGTGGGGACGGGCATCCGACCGAACCAGCCATCAAAATGCAAAAACGAGGGTCATATTAGCAGACCCCCGTCCCGGCTGTTAGGGATGCTTTGCGTTTTGCATCAAAATAATTTGCATTTTAGGAATGCAGGTGATCGACCGCTTCGTCCCAGTTGGGCAGGTCGCGCACTTCCGAACGCGGCCAGGACAGGGCGACACCCCAGCCGTTCAGCTTGCTCTGGCCGGTCTTCGGCGTCATCGGCTTGACCAGCTTGCGGCCCAGCAGAGGCAGCAGATCGGCCAGACGGCGCTTGGCCGGAGCCTTGGGCTTAGTGCGCAGACCGAAACGCTTCTTCTTCGCCGGACGCTGATGCTCGCCGATGGAGGTCAGGCGGAAACCGCCAGCCGACAGGAAGTCGAGAGCGCTGAAATCATCGTTCACCATGGAGCACCATCCCTTTGGGAGTCGCGTGAAGCTGAGGCACTCTATCGCCCAGCCTATGCTGTTTTATGGCGAACCGATGATCATTTTATGACGGTGAAAAAAGCCGTGATGCAGAGGTTCCGCACCACGGCCAGCATTCATAAACGGCCTTAACCCACGGCCACGATTTCGGCGCCGTCCATATCCAGGGCATAGCCGGCGGCGCGCACGGTGCGGATGATGTCCAGATCGCCGATGCCGTTCAGAGCCTTGCGCAGACGGCGGATATGCACATCGACGGTGCGCGGCTCGACATAGATGTCGGGGCCCCAAACAGCGTTCAGCAATTCCTCGCGCGAGAAGACACAGCCCGGATGCTGCAGCAGGAACTGCAACAGGCGGAACTCGGTCGGACCCAGATGGATATTGCGGCCGGCGCGGGTAACCCGGTGCGCCGTCAGATCCATCGAGATAGTCTCGTACTGCAAGACACCCTTGGTCTGAGCCGGCTGCACGCGGCGCAGCAGCGCCTTGATGCGGGCCAGCAGTTCGGGCAGCGAGAAGGGCTTGGTCAGATAGTCGTCGGCGCCGGTATTCAGGCCGCGCACCTTGTCGCCTTCTTCGCCTCGCGCGGTGAGCATGATCACCGGCAGGTCGCGGGACCGGGGCTTGCGCCTGATCTGGCGGCAGACCTCGATACCCGACATGACGGGCAGCATCCAGTCCAGCAGCACCAGATCGGGATTGCGCTCGGCCAGCACGGTCAGCGCCTCTTCGCCGTCCAGGGCCTCGCAGACCCGGTAGCCTTCTTTCTCCAGGTTGTAGCGGAGCATGGTCACCAGGGCGGCCTCGTCCTCAACCACCATGATCAAGGGCTTCATGTTGTCGCGGTCCATCACACGTCCTCGGGCATATCGGAGGGATAGGGCAAAATGCTCACTCCTTTGGGCCGGGATTCCAGAATAGGCGATCCCTTGACCAGGAAGTGAATAGTTTCGGCGATATTCGTCGCATGATCGCCGATTCGTTCGATGTTCTTGGCAATGAACATCAGATGGATGCAGGCGGTCAGGTTCCGCGGGTCTTCCATCATATAGGTGATCAGTTCGCGGAAGAGGCCGGTGTACATGGCGTCCACCTCCTCGTCCTGACGCCAGACCTTGATGGCCTTGGCGTCGTCCTGCTCGATATAGGCGTCGAGCACATCCTTGATGACTTCCTGCACCACTTTGGCCAGACGCGGCACCCCGGCGGTGGGGCGCACCGGCGGGATCTGGTTCAGCACCAAAGCCCGCTTGGCCAGATTGGCGGCATAGTCGGCGATGCGCTCCAGATCGCCGGAAATCTTCAGGGCGCCGACGATATGGCGCAGGTCCGAGGCCACCGGCTGGCGCAGAGCCAGCAGGCGGACGGTGAAGCTGTGCACCTCATGCTCGATTTCATCAACCTTGACGTCGGCGGCGATGACCTTGCCGGCCAGATCGCTGTCGCGCCGGATCAGAGCCTGCACGGCTCCCTCCAGCTGCGCCTCGGCCAGACCGCCCATGCGGGCGATCAGGTTGGTCAGATGCGCCAACTCCTCGTCATAGGATCGCACGGTGTGCTCGTCCTTCATCCAAAGGGCTCCGGGAGCCAACTCAGCCGAAGCGGCCGGTGATGTAACCCTGGGTCAGCTTATGCTGGGGGTTGGTGAAGATCTGCTCGGTATCGCCGAATTCCACCAGCTCGCCCAGATGGAAGAAGGCGGTGCGCTGAGACACGCGGGCGGCCTGCTGCATCGAATGGGTGACGATGACGATGGTGAAGTTCTCGCGCAACTCGTCGATCAGCTCTTCCACCTTGGCGGTGGCAATGGGGTCCAGGGCCGAGCAAGGCTCGTCCATCAGGATCACTTCGGGGCTCACCGCGATGGCGCGGGCGATACACAGACGCTGCTGCTGACCGCCGGACAGGCCGGTGCCGGGCTCGTTCATGCGGTCCTTGACCTCGTTATAGAGGCCGGCCTTTTCCAGGCTGGTCAGCACGATCTCTTCCAGGTCGCTCTGGCTGGTGGCCAGGCCATGGATGCGCGGACCATAAGCGACATTGTCGAAGATCGACTTCGGGAAGGGATTAGGCTTCTGGAACACCATGCCGACCCGCGCCCGCAGCTGCACCACATCCAGCTCGCGATCATAGATGTCCTGACCGTCCAGAAGGATCTTGCCGGTGACGCGAGCGCCCTCGATCAGATCGTTCATGCGGTTCAGGCAGCGCAGATAAGTGGACTTGCCGCAGCCCGAAGGGCCGATCAGCGCCGTCACCTCGTTGGCGTTGATATCCAGGTTCACATGCCGAAGCGCGTGCTTTTCGCCGTAATAGACGTTCACGTCCTCGGACTTGACCTTGATCCCGCCGGTGATCGCACGGGCGTTCTGCTGAAAATAGGTTTCGCTGGCCACGCTAGTCATTGGCTTACCACCGACGTTCGAATTTCTTGCGGAGATAGATCGCACCGGCATTCATCACCGCCAGGAACAGCAGAAGGACGATGATGGCGGCCGAGGTGCGCTCGACGAAGGCACGTTCCGGGCTGGCGGCCCACAGATAAATCTGCACCGGCAGAGCCGTCGACGGGTCCATCGGGGTCGCCGGGATGTCGACGATGAAGGCCACCATGCCGATCATCAGCAGTGGAGCCGACTCGCCCACCGCGCGGGCCATGCCGATGATGGTGCCGGTCAGGATGCCGGGCATCGCCAGCGGCAGCACATGATGGGTGACCATCTGCAGGCGCGACGCGCCCAGACCCAGAGCAGCCTCGCGGATCCACGGCGGCACCGCCTTCAGGGCGACGCGGGCGGCGATGATGATGGTCGGCAGCGACACCAGGGTCAGAGCCAGACCGCCGACGAACGGCGCCGAACGTGGCAGGCCGAAGACGTTCAGGAACATCTCAAGGCCCAACAGGCCGAAGACGATGGAAGGCACCGCCGCCAGATTGTTGATATTCACCTCGATCAGGTCGGTCCATTTGTTCTGGACGGCGAACTCTTCCAGATAGATCGCCGTGGCGACACCCAGCGGGAAGCTGAGCAGCAGGGTCACCAGCAACGAATAGAACGAGCCCACCACGGCGCCCCACAGACCAGCCAGTTCCGGCTGGCGGGAGTCGCCCTGGGTCCAGAGCCATTTGTTGAAATGGGGCTTCACCAGACCCTTGGCGGTCAGGGCATCGATCCAGCCCAGCTGACGATCCGAGAACTGGCCGCCATTGTCCGCCGAGCGGGAGGTATGCCCCTTCAGCAGCTGATCCACCGCCGCCGAGACGGGAACCCACAGCGTACGGCTCTGGCCGATCACCGAAGGATCGTTCTGCACCAGCTTGCGAATCTCTTCCTCGGCGCCCGAGCTCATCATGGCCATCAGTTCACGCTTGGCGACGCGATTCTCGGCAGCCTCGGGGAACAAGGTGGTCATGGCGGTGCGCACTAGGGCGGTATAATCCGCCGTGGCCAGCGCCTGCTTGGTATGCGTGCCCTCGGGATCGATCACCGAAGCGTCGAAGGTCACCGTCAGCTGCAGCTCATGCTGATAGAAGGCGGTATAGCCGCGACCGATGATACTGGTCAGCAGCGCCGCCAGAAAGGCGACGGCGACGATGATGGAGGCGATGCCGTAAACCTGGAAGCGCCGCTCGGCGGCGTGCCGGGCCTTCAGACGCGCGCCCACCTTCTCGGCGATGCCGGACAGGGGGACGGCCTGGACCATTTCGGACTCAGTCATATTTCTCTCGGTATTTCCGGACGACATGCAAGGCCACCACGTTCAGGGCCAGAGTGACGACGAACAGCACCAGACCCAGGGCGAAGGCCGACAGGGTCTTGGGGCTGTCGAATTCCTGATCGCCCACCAGCAGGGTGACGATCTGCACGGTCACCGTGGTCACCGCTTCGAAGGGATTGGCGGTCAGACGCGCCGACAGGCCGGCGGCCATCACCACGATCATGGTCTCGCCGATGGCGCGGGAAATCGCCAGCAGCAGGCCGCCGATGATGCCCGGCAGCGCCGCCGGAATGATCACCTGCTTGATGGTCTCGGAGCGGGTGGCTCCCAGACCGTAGGCACCCTGACGCAGGCTGTCGGGGACGGCGGTCAGCACGTCGTCGGACAGCGACGAGATGAAGGGGATGATCATGATACCCATGACGATGCCGGTGGCCAGCGCACTTTCAGAGGCGATGTCCAGACCCAGCATGGCGCCGGTGCCGCGCAGGAACGGCGCCACGGTCAGCACGGCGAAGAAGCCGTAGACCACCGTGGGGATGCCGGCCAGAACCTCGAGCAGAGGCTTGGCGATCGCGCGGAACTTCGGATGGGCATATTCGGCCATATAGATGGCGGACAGAAGGCCGATCGGCGCGGCCACCACCATGGCGATCAGGCTGATCAGCAGGGTGCCGCTGAACAGCGGCACGGCGCCGAAAGCACCCGACGAGCCGACCTGGTCCGAGCGCATCGCCATCTGCGGGCTCCAGTCCAGACCGAACAGGAAGTCGGTGATCGAAACCATGCTGAAGAAGCGCAGCGATTCGAACAGCAGCGACATCACGATGCCGATGGTGGTGAAGATGGCGACCGTCGAGCTGGCGATCAGGAACAGCTTCACCGCCGCCTCGACCCGGTTGCGGGCGCGCAGCTTCGGGTGAATGTAGCGCAGGCCCATCACGCCGCCCAGCACCGCCAGCGACAAGGACAGCACGGCCATGGCGCCGAAGCTGATGCTGCGCAGATTGTGGTACTGCTCGGCGGCCGCACCCACGGTCGGGTCCGAGGCATGGGAATAGTCGCCGGCGGCGGCCAGACTCCGCACCTCGTTCATCAGCAGAGCCATGCGCTCGGGCGACAGGCTCTTGACCTCGGGCGGAAGCGCGTCCACCACCAGGGCATGCAGGATGGTGGATTCACCACCAAGCCACAGACAGATCAGGGCCAGGGCCGGGATGCCGCACCACAGGGCCACGTAATAGCCGTAGTAGTTGGGCAGCGAATGAAGCGCGCCAGGCTTCGGTCCCGCCACCGTCACCGCCCGGTTCCGACCTAAGCGGAAACCGATCATGGTGAGCATCAGCAGGACGGCTAGCAGGGTTACGAACTGCATGGACTCCGCCGTCTTCAAATCCGTAAGGGAGGTTTTTCACGCCTCCGGCGCTCCGGGTATCGGAACGCCTCGATCATCGGGAACACGGCGGGCAGATTTCTCTGCCCGCCGCGTGAGGTGCCGATAGATTACAGCTTCACGTTCGGCAAGTCCTTGCCCTTCTGGGCTTCGGCCTTGCGCTGGGCGTCAGGCATAGCGATCAGACCCTTCTCGGCCAGATAGCCTTCCTTGCCCCAAGCCTTCTCGGAGGTGAACTCGCCGATATATTCCTTGATGCCGGCGATCTTACCCACATGGTCCTTCTTCACGTAGAAGAACAGCGGACGCGACAGCGGATACTTGCCGGTGGCGATGTTGTCGTAGGTGGCGATCTGACCATCGACGGTCGCGCCCTGGATCTTGTCGCCGTTCTGGTCCAGATAGCTGTAGGTCAGGATGCCGACGGCATTCGGCAGAGCCAGCAGCTTCTGCAGGGTGACGGTGTAGTTCTCGGAGACTTCGATGTAAGCGCCGTCTTCACGCACCGCGTCGCAAGCGACCTTCTTGGCGGCGGCGTCCAGGGCCTTGATCTCGGGGAACTTCTCGCAGGCTTCTTCCATCACCAGCTCGACCAGAGCGTCGCGGGTGCCGTGGTTAGAGGCCGGACCAAACACCACGATGTCTTCCTTGGGCAGGGAGGCATCGACATCCGACCACTTCTTATTGGGGTTCGGAGCCATCTTGCCATTGACCGGCAGGGTCTTGGCCAGAGCCTTGAACAGCTGCTCGCGAGTCACGGCGATGGGCTTGCCCGCCTTGGACTTGGCGACGACGATGCCGTCATAGCCGATCACGATCTCGGCAACATCCTTGACGCCGTTGGTGGCGCAGTTGTCCAGCTCGGACTGCTTCACGCGGCGCGAGGCATTGGTGATGCTGGGGGTGTCGGGACCATTGCCGGCGCAGAACAGCTTCATGCCGCCGCCGGTGCCGGTGCTTTCCACGACCGGGGTCTTGAAGCCCGAGGTCTTGCCGAACTGCTCGGCCACCGCGGTGGCAAAGGGGTAGACGGTCGACGAGCCGACGATACGGATCTGGTCGCCAGCCTGGGCAGCGGTTGCGAAGGCGACGGTGGCCAGAGCGGCCGCGACGAGAGTCTTCCTGATCATGAGTGTCCTCCAGGGGAACGAAACGGATGAGCCGGTCCCCTTGGACTTCCCCCCAGGGCACCGGCGCACCGTGACAATATCCGCGCCCGGCGACAGCTTTGTGACAGCGTTGTGAAACTATTGTTACAGCGACCTTTGGCTAGGGAATCACCGCAAAGCGGCGATGTTCCCAGCATAGTCGGTGGTCTTGAACACCGCCGATCCGGCCACCAGAACATTGGCCCCGGCAGCGGCGATTTCCTTGGCATTGCCGGCGACGACGCCGCCATCGACCTCGATCTCGATCGGGCGATCGCCAATCATCTGCTTGATCTTCCTGATCTTTTCCAGGGCCGAGGGGATGAAGCTCTGGCCGCCGAAACCGGGGTTCACCGACATCACCAGGATCAGGTCCAGCTTGTCGATGACATATTCGATGACAGATTCGGGCGTCGCCGGGTTCAGCGACAGACCGGCCTTCTTGCCAAGGCTCTTGATCAGCTGCAGCGAGCGGTCAATGTGACGGCCGGCCTCGGCATGGATTGTAATAATGTCGCTGCCGGCTTCGGCGAAGGCGGGGATGTAAGGGTCCACCGGCTCGATCATCAGATGGACGTCGAAGACCTTCTGGGTATGGGGCCGCAGCGCCTTGACCACCAGCGGGCCGATGGTCAGGTTGGGCACGAAATGACCGTCCATGACATCGATATGCACGTAATCGCAGCCGGCGGCGTCGATGGCCCGCACCTCTTCTCCCAGGCGGGCGAAATCGGCGGACAGGATGGAGGGGGCGATCTTCACGGTCATGGCTATCGCAGCGTCCTTAAAGAAGAAAGCCCCTCCCCCTTGCGGGGAGGGGTTGGGGTGGGGGATGCCCCCAGGCGTCAAAGCCCCCCACCCTCGATCCCTCCCCGCAAGGGGGAGGGAGGAAGAGCGAAGGGCGCAGTCTTTACGCCGCCTTGGGATCCAGGCTGCCATCCTTGTAACGCTTGGCCATCTCGGCCAGCGGCACGACCTTGATCTTCGTGGCCTGGCCGGCAGCGCCGAACTGCTCGTAGCGGGTGGCGCAAAGAGCGGTCATGGCGGCCATGGCCGGCTTCAGATAGCTGCGCGGATCGAACTCGCCCGGCTTCTCGGCGAAGACCTTGCGGATCTGGCCGGTGATCGCCATGCGGCAATCGGTGTCGATATTGATCTTGCGGACACCATGCTTGATGCCGTTGACGATCTCTTCCACCGGCACGCCGAAGGTCTGAGGCATCTGGCCGCCATACTGGTTGATGATGTCCTGCAGGTCCTGCGGCACCGACGACGAGCCATGCATCACCAGATGCAGGTTCGGCATGCGGCGGTTGATCTCCTTGACCACATGCATGGCCAGGATGTCGCCGGTGGGCTTGCGGCTGAACTTATAGGCGCCGTGGCTGGTGCCCATAGCAATCGCCAAAGCATCCACCTTGGTCTTCTTGACGAAGTCGACGGCCTGATCGGGGTCGGTCAGAAGCTGGGAATGATCCAGCTTGCCTTCAAAGCCGTGGCCGTCTTCCTTTTCGCCCATGCCGGTTTCCAGCGAGCCGAGAACGCCCAATTCGCCTTCCACCGAGACGCCGACCATATGGGACATCTCGACCACCTTGCCGGTGACCGAGGTGTTGTATTCCCAGTCGCCGGGGGTCTTGCCGTCGGCATGCAGCGAGCCGTCCATCATCACCGACGAGAAGCCGTTGGTGACGGCGGACAGACAGGTTTCGACGCTGTTGCCGTGATCCTGGTGCATACAGACCGGGATATGCGGATAGAGCTCGACAGCCGCCTGGATCAGATGCTTCAGCACCAGATCGTTGGCATAGGCGCGGGCACCACGGCTGGCCTGCAGGATGACCGGGCTGTCGGTCTTGTCCGCAGCCGCCATGACGGACAGCATCTGCTCCATGTTGTTGATGTTAAAGGCCGGAAGGCCATAGCCGTGCTCGGCGGCGTGGTCGAGCAGTTGGCGCAGGGAAATCAGAGCCATCTGGAAATCACTCCCTTTTGTTGTTCGGCGGTCAGGTCTTACTTGCTCAGACGAGCCACCGCGATTTCCACCACGGCTTTGGCCGTGATGTCGAAGAAGGAATAAAGCTCGTTGGCCGGAGCCGAAGCGCCGAAGCTCTTCATGCCGACGATGGCGCCGTTCTCGCCCACGTAACGCTCCCAGCCGAAGGTGCTGCCCGCCTCGATGGCGATGCGCAGGGTGTGTTTGCCCAGCACTTCGTTGCGATAGGTGGTGGGCTGACGGTCGAACAGCTCCCAGCATGGCATGGAAACCACCGCCGCGGGAATGCCCAACTGCTGCAAAGCCGCCTGCGCGACGAGGGCCAGCGGCACTTCCGAGCCGGAAGCCAGGATGGTCACCTTGCGCGGGTTCTCGGGCTCGGACAGCACATAACCGCCCTTGGCGCAGAGATTCTCGGCCACATGGTCTTCGCGCACCGTCGGCAGGTTATGACGCGACAGCGCCAGAACCGAAGGAGCGTCGTCGGTGGACAGAGCGATCTCGTAGCATTCGGCCGTCTCGACCGGATCGCAGGGGCGCATCACCAACAGATTGGGCATGGCGCGCAGCGATGCAAGATGCTCGACCGGCTGGTGGGTCGGGCCGTCTTCGCCCAGACCGATGGAATCATGGGTCAGCACATAGACCACGCGCTGGTTCATCAGCGCCGCCATGCGAATGGCAGGGCGCATATAGTCCGAGAACACAAAGAAGGTGCCGCCATAGGGGATCAGGCCGCCATGCAAGGCGAGGCCGTTCATCACCGCACCCATGCCATGCTCGCGCACGCCGTAATGGATGTAGTTGCCGTCATAGGCCGGAGCC
>Ga0182039_10001913_pt1 | contig 11290 bp, 7 predicted proteins | sample sta12Can44000111_FD_125975 | JGI IMG/M metagenome (GOLD analysis project Ga0182039, IMG submission 125975) | Lab enrichment of tropical soil microbial communities from Luquillo Experimental Forest, Puerto Rico - statanox.12C.anox.44.000.111 | ecosystem: Environmental > Terrestrial > Soil >...
GCTCTTGCCGCTTGGTCACCGTCTGTTGCTTGGTCGAGGTCAGCTTGTTGTTGGCATCGGCCTTCGTGCGCAGGCGCTGAATGGCATCCATGACATCTGCTTGTTGCGCGAGCACCGCATCGCCCAGCTTCTGCGTCCAACTAAGCTTCTCGCTCATCATTGTCAGAACATCCGGCGTGGCCACCAAGGACTTCACGCTCTCGTCCCAGCTCTCTTTGTCCACTGCGGCCTTGAGCTCGTTTCCCTTGAGCTTCTTGTGCTCTTTCAGCCAACGGTCGGCCTGTATGACCTCAAGCGGATAAGTCGATGCCATCAAAACCAAGGAGAGCAGCGTATCAGGATACAATGCGATCGGCGCAACGAGAGCGTCGAGCTCTCCGGGCTTAAGCAACTGATCTGTCGAGGTGCTGGCAGCCGGCGCTGGAGTTGAGGTCTGCGCGGGCGCGGTGACGGGCGCAATAACCATAAGGGCAAAAACAAACGCAACTATGCGGTGCGGCGCCATTCACATCCCCCGAGGGTATCAACCCTTTAGCCTTTCACACTGAAATTCTTGCCCGTTTGATCTGAATCAAAATTTCGACCCGTTTGGTCCCCTGGTTGCCCTTCGACTTGCCATTCGCGCGCCCGACGCGCCAGAGTCCGAGCGTCGTCACACGTCGGGAATCGCATGCCTTCAACTCCAAAGAGAGACGTCCGAACGGGGGCGCTCGCATCAAGTGACGCTATGGACGTGCTGCTCGGTTTCGGCACCTTGATGATGCGGGCCGGCAATACCGCAACGCGAACGCGCGAGTGGTTCGAGGTGATAGGGAGCAAGATGGGCTTCGACGCGATATCGATAAGCCTGTCTCTCGACAGCATCACGGCCAGTGTTCGCCGCTCGGACGAGCGCATCACGGCGATGCGCGAGATCGGAGCCCCCGGAATCAACGTCTGGCGCATTGCCGAGTTGGAACAGCTTGCAAAAACCACAGGATCCACACCGAGTGAAATCGCGGTAAGGCTCGACGATATCAAATTAGCCAAACCCCTCTATTCGAGCGTCCAGATCTCCGCCGCCGTGGGCGTAGCAAGTGGCGCCTTCGCATTTCTCAACGGCGCTGCGGCACCCGAAATGATTTCAGCGGTAATCGGCGGAGGGATCGGCCAGTTGTTCCGGGCCTGGCTGTCCCGCCACCATGTCAATCAATACGGTGCTGCCGCTTTGTCCGCCATTGCCGCTTCGGGGATCTACGTTCTGGCGGCGGCGCTGGCACAACGCGCAGGCTTCGAGCTCCTGCACTACCCGTCCGGCTTCATTGCGTCGGTTCTTTTTTTGATTCCTGGCTTCCCTCTGATAGCGGCACTGTTCGATCTGCTGCAGCACCAGACCGTCGCCGCGGTCAGCCGCTTCGCCTATGGCCTGATGATTCTGTTGGCGGTCGCCCTGGGACTCAGCATTGTCATCGAGGTGGGGAACGTCGATATCGCCCGCCAACCACCGCTTGACCTCACGTATCCACTCATGCTGCTGCTGCGTGCGATAGCATGCTTCGTTGCTGCTTGCGCGTTCGCAATGGTGTTCAACACTCCCCTGCGCGCGGTTCTTATGGCGGGCCTTCTGGCACTCGTAGCCAATGGCCTGCGTTTGGCTTTGAACGATATGGGCATGATGCTTGCGCCCGCGGCTTTTTTTGCTGCCTTGCTCATTGGGCTCGTCGCTCTTGGCGTAGATGAGCGTTTCAACGTCCCGCGCCTGGCGATGACGGTGGCGCCAATCATCATCATGATTCCGGGTGTGTATGTGTTCGAGATGATCGTATTGCTTAACCGAGGACAAATGCAGCAAGCGCTCCAGGCATCTGCTGTGTGCGGATTCGCTATTGGCGGCCTGGCGATGGGTTTGACGACCGCGCGTTTTTTCATCCGCAGATGACTTACGCGGTCCCCTTTCGCAGATAAACGAACCAGTACACGGCGGCAATGATGACTGACCCGCCGATGACATTGCCAATCGTTACGGGAACGACCAACGGCCCGTGAACGAACTAGCCCGCACTCGCTCCAGCACCGACAAGCAGACCAACAATCTGCACCGCAATGACTTTGACGATGGTCATTGAGGGGAAAATCATCGCGTATCCGATGTCCGGTCTCTCAGTGGGCGCCATCCGCGTTGAATAGACGAGAATGGCTGGATTCCCGGTCGCGCCGGATGCGACGCCAACCAGGTCATCATAGGGGATCTTCAGCAGGTAGTACCCGACGAACAGAACTATCACCACGGTCGTCAGCAGAACCGCAATCCCGATAAAGAACATGGTGAAGCCGGATTCCGCGATGGTGCGCACGAATGGCTGGCCTGCGTTGACACCGACCGTGGCTAGAAACATCGCCAGACCGAAGTTACGAAGGACGATATTTGCGGGCAAAGGCATCGTCCAAAGCATGGGCCCGGTGCGCCGCAGCTTGCCGAGAATGAGAGCGACGATCAGCGGTCCGCCGCCGATGCCAAGCGTGACAGTACCAAGGCCCGGAATCGGGATCGGAATCAATCCGAGTAGCGCGCCGAGCACCATGCCGACGCCGAGCGAGACATAACTGAATTCCGAGGCGGCCTTAATCGTATCTCCGAAATATTTGCGGATCTCTTCTTTCCGGTCAGGCGGCATCAGCACGCCGACGCGATCGCCGAACTCGAGCATCAGATCCGGCGTCGGCACGAGGTCGGCGTCATATCGCCTCACGTGCAGCAAATGAGAGGGGAAGCCCGCGGGCATCGAAAGACGCGACAGGGGCACGCCGACCACATTGGCTTTGCCGACAAAGACGCGGATGTAGTCAAGGTCGGCGCGATCCTTGGCCAATCGGCCAGGTTCCAGTTTTCCAAGCCGCGCAGCGGCTTGCGCGATTGCCGCTTCCTCCTCGGCGACAACAAGCAGCGCGTCCCCGGACGACAAGGCGATGTCGCCCGACGGAACGACGTTTTGCCCGCCCTTGCGAACCATCGTTACTTGCACGCCGCTCGGCAGCCCCTTTTCGATTTCTTCGAGCGTCTGCCCGGAGACTTTTTCTCCGATGGAAATCTCGCCCATATGGAAACGCTGCGTTTTTGGGGGGAATTTCGGCTTCACCAATTGCGTCATGAAATAGATACACAAGATCGGGCCGATAACCCCGAAGGGGTACGCGATCGAATATCCGACCGACGGATCCTTGTTGTTCATCACCTCAAGTGCGGCTTGAAGGGTGGCGGTGCTCGTCATCGATCCGGCATAAATGCCCATCGTATGACCAACCTTGATTCCAAACAGGTGACCAAGCCCAAGCGCGACAAGAAGACCCGCGACGCACGCGACAAGTGCCAGCAGATTGTACGTTCGGCCGACGCCCTTCATTCCCTCAAAGAACTGTCGTCCATAAAGGATGCCGATGCCGTAAAGGAACATGATGAGGCCCGTCAGACCGATCGGCCCTACGATTTGAGCCTTCGGAGCGAAGGCGCCGAGCGCGAGCCCAACGAAGAGCACGGCTCCCACGCCGAGCGAAAAGCCTCCGATACTGATCTGGCCGACCAGGTAGCCAAGACCGATCGCAAGGAAGGCGGTGAGGATGGGTTGGGTCCCGATGATCTCGCGAGCCAGATCGATCATGACAAATTCTCCCGGAACAAAGGCTTACGGGTACCGAGGCTAGCGGGCACGGCAGCCTGCCGCGCGAAACTGCTCGATAACTCGGTTCACCAGCTCAGGCGTCGGTGGCGGCGTATTGGCGTGCTTGTATTCGAGATTCATCGCCTTCCACTTGAACTCGCCCATCTTGTGGAATGGCTGAACCTCGACCCATTCGACGTTCTTCATCGGCGCAACGAATTTGGCGATGCCTTCGACATTGGCAGGGTCGTCCGTGAGCCCCGGCACGAGCGTGAAGCGCACCCACACCGGCTTGTTCAATTTTGCAAGGCGTTCGGCAAAGCGCAGGGTTGGCGCCAGGTCCCGACCGGTAACCGTCTTGTATGTGTCTGGGTTCGAACTCTTGATATCGAGCAGAACCAAATCGAGAGCCCGAAGATAGGACTCGTCGACGCGATCGCCGAGAAAACCGGAGGTTTCGATCGCCGTGTGCAGACCCATTTCCTTGGCGCCGGCGAGGATGCGCTTAGTGAAGGCAAGCTGCACCAAGACTTCGCCGCCCGAGATTGTCAGCCCGCCATCCAGTGCGCGCAGGGCCGAAGCAAACTGTCCGAGGCGATCAATGACCTGCTGAGCGGAGACGTAGGTTCCGTCCTTCAGATGCCAAGTGTCAGGGTTGTGACAGTAGGTGCAGCGAAGCAGGCAGCCCGATACGAACAGTACCGCGCGCAGGCCTGGCCCGTCGTAGCGGGATGAGGTCTCGTAGGAATGGACGTAGCCGAACGCGCCTTGACGGTCGTCTTTCAGTTCGCTTTCGTCGGGCGCATCTGGAGAGATCCCGACGCGCAGATCGTATCGGCTGCCGGCTTCCAGTGTCCCGAGGGTGGACATTGCAAATACCTCAAATCTGGCCGTGGAAGGTTCGGCTGATCACATCCCTCTGCTGTTCAGGAGTCAGTCGGACAAAGTTAACCGCATAACCGGACACACGAATGGTGAGCTGCGGGTACTTGTCCGGGTTCTTCATCGCGTCTTCGAGCGTCTCTTTGTCGATGACGTTCAGGTTCATATGGAATCCGCCGTGATCGAAGTAGACGTCGAAAGCTTTCGCGGCCGAGTCGATGAGTTCGCGATCGGAAAGGTGCGCCTTCTGCGGCGCGACGGAAACGGTGTAACTGATGCCGTCCTGAGAATCCTTGTAAGGAAGCTTCGCGACGGACAGGCATGACGCGAGCCAGCCATGGTTATCGCGGCCGTGCATCGGATTGGCACCCGGTCCGAAAGGCTCACCCTTGCGGCGTCCGTCTGGCGTATTGCCGGTCGCCTTACCGTAGACCACGTTCGAGGTGATCGTCAGCACGCTTTGGGTGTGGGTTGCATTCCGATAAGTTGGATGCTTGCGGATTTTCTCCATGAAGCTGGTGACGAGCCCGGATGCTATCTTGTCGACCCGGTCATCGTTGTTGCCGAACTGCGGAATGTTGGAATTGCCTTCGTTTTTGTAGTCGACGGCCAAACCTTTATCGTCGCGAATTGCACGGATTTTTCCGTACTTGATGGCGCTAAGACTGTCGGCGACCACCGAAAGACCAGCAATTCCGAAAGCCATCGTCCGCAGGATGTCGCGGTCGTGTAGTGCCAGCTCGAGCCGCTCGTAAAAATACTTGTCATGCATGTAATGGATGCAGTTCATTGCGTGCACGTACGTGCGCGCCAGCCATTCCATGGTCGTGTCGAATTTCTCCATCACCTCGTTATAGTCGAGGAACTCGCTTGTCACCGGAGGCGTCGGTGGAGCAATTTGATCGCCCGAGATCTCGTCGCGGCCGCCATTGATGGCGTAAAGGAGTGCCTTGGCGAGATTGACGCGTGCACCGAAGAACTGCATCTGCTTGCCGAGCTTCATCGCCGACACGCAGCAAGCGATGCCGTAATCGTCCCCCCAGAACGGGCGCATCAGGTCATCGTTTTCGTATTGCAGCGAGGAGGTATCGCGGCTGACCTTCACGCAAAAACGCTTGAACGGGTCGGGGAAGTGTTTCGACCAGAGCACAGTGATATTCGGCTCCGGCGCCGGGCCCAGATTGTAAAGCGTATGCAGCATGCGATAGCTGCTCTTGGTCACGAGTGTGCGACCGTCGAGATCCATTCCACCCACGCATTCGGTCGCCCAGTAGGGGTCGCCGCTGAACAGCGCATCGTACTCAGGCGTTCGGAGGAAACGCACGATGCGAAGCTTTTGCACGAGTTGGTCCCACAACTCCTGGGCGCCGGGTTCATCCAACTTGCCTTCGCGGACGTCGCGTTCGATGTAGATATCGAGGAAAGAGGAGATACGCCCAATCGACATCGCCGCGCCGTTGGCCTCCTTGATGGCGCCGAGATAGGCGAAGTAAGTCCACTGGAAAGCCTCACGCGCGTTGGTTGCCGGACGGGAAATGTCAAAACCGTAGAGTTTTCCCATCGCCGCAAGGTCTTTGAGTGCACGAATTTGTTCCGCCAACTCTTCGCGGAGACGGATCACCTCGTCGGTGGGCCACATATCGTCGATCTGGGCGCGCTCGACTTCCTTCACCTCGATCAGTCGATCGACGCCATAGAGTGCAACGCGGCGGTAGTCGCCGATGATGCGGCCGCGTCCGTACGCGTCCGGGAGACCGGTGATAATCCCCGATTTCCTGCAGCGCATGATTTCCGGCGTGTAGGCATCGAACACGCCGTCGTTGTGCGATTTTCGGTATTTGGTGAACGCCTCGTGGACCTGCGGGTCGGCTTCGAAGCCCGCGGCCTTCAGACCCGCCTCGACCATTCGAAGACCGCCGTAGGGGAAAATGGCACGCTTGAACGGCTGGTCGGTCTGCAGGCCAACGACAACTTCGTTATCGCGATCGATGTAGCCGGGCTTGTGCGCCAGCATTGTAGAGGGGGTCTTTGCGTCAACCGCGAGCACGCCCTTTTTCCGTTCTTCCTGGAAATAAGGCTGTAGCTTGGCCCACACCGCTTTCGTTTTGGCGGACGCGGGGGCCAGAAATTTCTCGTCGCCGGCATAGGGGATCACGTTACGAACGATAAAATCACGAACGTTGATTGAAGTCTTCCAGTCGCCAGGTTTGAAGCCGCGCCACGGATCCTGACCAGCTTTGGACTCGGGTTCTTTGGCAAGGGCGGCGCTGCTTTTCATGGTGATTTCTCCCTATTTGGCGTTCACCGTCGGCGCGGTGGCCTTTTCTTCACGATGGGCGAGCAGTGTCCGAATGCATTGATTTAGATCAACTTTAGCTGGTTGACCTCGTGCCAGCGGTATCGATCGCTGCATTGAAACCTAAGACGTTTACCAGCCGAGCTCCGCGGCGCTGGGCACTCGTTTGATATGAATCAAACGCAATCGTCACATGGCGGCGCTAATATTCGACTGAGAAATCGGAGCGCGAATTTACCATCGGACTCGCGGCGGCGAAGCCATCGCTCAAACGGGAAGGACCACGTTGATGGCAAAATCTTCAACGGCGACGCAACAGGACTCGTTACAGACGCATGCGAAATATGAGCGTCTGATCGCTAGAGCGAAGGGCGTCGAAGCGCCAAAGACACTTGTAGTGCACCCATGCGATGAGACTTCGCAGCGCGGCGCCCTCGAGGCCGCCGCAGCAGGGCTTATCGTTCCCATCCTGGTCGGACCAGCGGCAAAGATTTCGACCGTCGCCCGCACGTACAAACTGGATCTGGACGGGATCGAAATTGTCGATGCCGCCCACAGCGACGCAGCGGCAGAAAAAGCCGTCGAACTCGTTCAGGCGGGAATGGGTGAGATCCTGATGAAGGGCAGTCTGCACACCGACGAATTGATGCGCGCGGTGACCAACTCGAAAACCGGGCTGCGCACTGCGCGTCGTATCAGCCACGTCTTCATCCTTGACGTGCCGACATATCCCGACACGCTGTTCATCACGGATGCCGCAATTAACATCTTCCCTGATCTAGACGCCAAACGCGACATCGTTCAGAACGCGATTGATCTCTGGACGCAAACCGGCCTTGGCACTACGCCGCGGGTCGCAATTCTTTCCGCGGTCGAAACTGTCACCTCAAAAATCCCGTCGACCATCGAGGCGGCGGCCTTGTGCAAAATGGCGGATCGCGGCCAAATCACTGGCGGCATACTCGATGGCCCGCTCGCTTTCGACAACGCCATCGACCCCGAAGCAGTGAAGATCAAAGGCATCAAGTCCGAGGTGGCGGGCCGCGCCCAGATCCTTGTGGTTCCCGACCTGGAAGCAGGCAATATGCTGGCGAAAAATCTGATTTTCCTCGCTCATGCAGATGCCGCCGGGATCGTCCTTGGCGCGCGGGTGCCGGTTATCCTGACATCGCGCGCCGACTCCGTGCGAGCCCGAATGGCATCCTGTGCGGTCGCTGTGCTGTACGCCGATGCCCGACGCCGCAAGGCAGCTGTTAGCGCAGTGTGAACGCCATGGATGCGATCCTCGTCGTCAACGCCGGATCGTCGAGCCTCAAATTTCAGGTCTTCGCGACCGGTGGCTCGGTCGGCGACCTTGAGTGCCTCGTCAAAGGTCAGGTCGACGGAGTCGGCAGCCGTCCACGCCTGCGCGCCGAAACACCACTTAAAAAGTCTCTGATCGACCAGACCTACGGTGCCGATAAGATTCCGGATCTGCCGGCCGCCATCCAGGTCGCCGGTGACTGGTTGCGCAGCACGCAGGAAGTCAATCTTCTCGCTGTCGGCCATCGGGTCGTTCACGGCGGCCCCGAATTTGACCGACCCGTACGCATAACTCCGGATGTTGCCGCACAACTGGCGCGTTACATCTCGCTGGCGCCGTTGCATCAACCGAACAACCTTGCCCCGATACGGGCACTTCTCGAACGTCGTCCGGAACTGCCGCAGGTCGCCTGTTTCGACACCGCATTTCATCGCAGCCACAGCGCGCTCGCCGACTATTACGCATTGCCTGAGCACTTCTACAAAGAAGGCGTGCGGCGATATGGCTTCCACGGACTTTCCTATGAATATATTGCCCAGCGTCTGCCGCACGTCGTGCCGAGCATTGCGAAGGGGCGGGTGGTCGTCGCGCATCTCGGCAGCGGCGCTTCCATGTGCGCACTTGCAAACGGTCGAAGCGTCGATAGCACGCTCGGATTTACCGCACTGGACGGATTGCCGATGGGAACGCGGCCGGGGCAACTTGATCCCGGTGTCGTCCTGTACCTTATCGCGGAAAAGGGAATGAGCCCAGCAGCGGTTCAGGATCTCTTCTACAAGGAATCCGGACTGAAGGGTCTCTCTGGCATCAGCAACGATGTGCGCGAACTTCAGGACAGTAAGGATCCGAAAGCCGTATTTGCGCTCGACTATTTCGCCTATCGCGCCGGCCTTTATGTCGGAATGTTGGCAGCTGCCCTCGGGGGTCTCGATGCCTTCGTTTTCACGGCCGGGATCGGCGAAAACTCGCCGACAATGCGCGCACGTATCGCCGAGCGGCTCGCCTGGCTCGGGGTAGGTCTCGACGCAACTGCGAATAACAAGGGATCGACGCTGGTCTCGAAGAAAGACAGCCGCATTCCGGTCTACGTCATCCCGACAAATGAAGAGCTGATGATCGCGCGGCACACGTTGGAGCTGCTGTCGGCCCAGCGCGCGCCAAAGCTCGGGACCGTTACAGGATAGACTCGGCCGGAACCATCGCCATACAGTGGGCCGGGGCTGCTCATGTACTGGAAGCAATCGTATTACTTCAGGGACTATCTTAAATCGTCGCTGTGGGTCATTCCGCTCATTGCGATTCCCTTCGCACTTGTGGCAACGCGCTTGTTGCACCGCGCGGACATCTGGCTCGGTTGGCGCTTTCTTGACTTCGGCAAGACCGGCGCCGAGGCGATGCTCAACACCATCGTCACAGCGACACTGAGCTTTGTCGTCTTTACGTTTGGATCGCTTCTTGTCGCCCTTCAGGTTGCCAGCGGACAACTTACTCCCCGCATCATCGCCACCGTATTGGTTCGGAATAACGTCGTCCGGTACACGACCGGCCTTTTCATTTTTACCCTTCTGTTCGGAATAAGCGCGCTGAACAGGATGCAGGACCAGGTTTTTCAGCTTGTCGTCTTTGTTGCCGCCTGTCTCGCAATCATGTGCTTTGCGGCATTTCTTTTTTTGATTGACTACGCCGCTCGGTTACTGCGCCCGATCAGTATCGTCGCGCTTGTCGGGAAAGCCGGGCTCGCCGTCATTGAAAGCGTGTATCCGAATCCAGCCCCAGAGTCCAAACGACCCGAAAGCCAGCGCTTCAAACTCGGAAAGCCGGCCAGAACCATCGAGCACCAAGGCACGTCCGAAATAATACTTGCCGCCAATGTGACCGAGCTTGTGGCCGAGGCCGAGCAGTCGGGAGGAGTTATCGAATTCGTCCCGCAAGTTGGTGATTTCATCGCGACCGATGAGCCGCTCTTCAACCTGTATGGAGGGGCAGCCGCGCTCGATGACGGAGAGCTCAAGTCAACCATCGCATTCGGGCCCGAGCGAACACTGGAACAAGACCCGACCTTCGCATTCCGCATCATCATTGATATCGCACTCAAGGCTCTGTCACCTGCCATCAACGATCCGACAACAGCCGTGATTGCGATCGACCAGCTGCATCGGCTCTTGCGCAAAGCCGGAAACAAGAATTTGCGCACCGACGAAATCCCCGGTAACAGCGGCGAACTGGCGGTGATTTTCCGCACCCCCAATTGGCAGGACTTCGTGCATCTCGCATTCACCGAAATACGCCAATGCGGTGCGCAAAACATGCAAGTCGCAAGACGGTTGCGGGCGATGATCGAAAATCTAATTCAAACATTACCCAAGTATCGGCACCCGGCCCTGCTGCAGGAGTTGCAATTGCTGGATCGCGAGATTGAAAAATATTTTCCCTATCCCGAGGACCTGGCCCTTGCCCGCGTGGGAGACGCGCAGGGATTGGGTGGTGCCTCTGGTGTCGAGAAACCGCAGTAAAGAAATCAGGCCTTCGTTTTGGAAATGCGGGATCGCCGGCGAAATTCGTCGATCAGCAGGCAAATGCTGATCAGGAACACCCAGAATGGAAAGGCCACGAACACCCATGAAAGATAGGAACTGCCGAACAAGAGAAGCAGCGCCAGCACGAAGCCGAGATAGGCGACCCACCGCGGCGCGATACCGGTGTAGGTGATGACGGTCGATGTCGAGACCATGAATACGGCGGCCATCTTGATCAGATAAACGTTCACGAGATTGTAGGTGAGCGTGCGGGCCAGATGAAAAGTTGGCGTGCTGCCTGAAGCCTCTGAATCGGCGGCGAAAGTGAGAATGATCGCGCCCACGACAGCCGCCACAATGAAAAGCATGGCCAGAAACAGGAGGCTGCTTCCCAAAAACACCGTGGCAAAGAAACGGTCTTCAAGCGCGCCTAGACGATCGCGTAGTGCGCCGACAAACCAAAGGAACGCGACGCCGGCGAACGGAAGCAGGTTCAACGCGAAGCCGACCAGCCTCGAACTTGTCTTGAGCCACTCGCCAGGCTCACCGGGATCGCTCGGAACGGAAATGCGCAGCATCGCGAAAGCGGCGACAAACAATACAGAAAAGACTATTCCCGCGATCGCGGCGGCCCGCGGCGTTTTAAGTTTTGCCTTAA
>Ga0182039_10001918_pt1 | contig 11278 bp, 7 predicted proteins | sample sta12Can44000111_FD_125975 | JGI IMG/M metagenome (GOLD analysis project Ga0182039, IMG submission 125975) | Lab enrichment of tropical soil microbial communities from Luquillo Experimental Forest, Puerto Rico - statanox.12C.anox.44.000.111 | ecosystem: Environmental > Terrestrial > Soil >...
CAGCCGGTTGAGCTTGTCCTCGGGGAGGTCCTCCGACAGCCAGTCGCGCTGGTTCTCAGTAAAATAGAGTTGCTTGAGCACCGGGTGCCAGTCCATGCCGACGATCTGGCGAGTGCCGCGCGCCACGACCTCAGCGCCGCTGCCGTCGAGATTGATCCGTCGGATTTGAGCGTGCGCCGGCGACGGCATGCAGATATTGCATGGCGCGCCGATGTTAAAATAGAGCTTGTTGTCGGGCCCGACGGTCAGAAATTTCCAACCGTGCGGCTCGTCCTTGGGCAGATCGTCGTAGATGACGGTCGGCGCCGGCGGATTGTCGAGCTGATCTTCGATATTATCGATCTTCGAAATCTTACTCAGTTCGGCGATGTAGAGGGTTCCGTTGTGAAGGGCGATGCCGTTCGGCCGGTACAAGCCGGTGAGCAGCGTCTTGACCTCCTTCCTGCCGTTCTTGTCAGTGATCGCATAGATCCGGTCGAGAAGCCGGGTGCTGACGAAAACGGTCCCCCTGTCACCGATGCGCAGCGAGCGCGCATTGGTCAGGCCGGCAGCGTACACCTCCAGGTTGAAGTTCTTCGGAAGCTTCAGCTTGGCCACGGGTAGCTTGTCGGCGGGAGTGGCGATCGGCGGCGGCTGCACCGGTGCGAGCTTCAGCGCCTCCTCGGCTTCCGGCCGGCCCGCCGCCCAGGACGGAGGCGCTGGCTGCGCCGCCGAACCCAGCCCCGCCCCGGGCTGCGCCGCTGGGGGAATAGAGGGCATCGGCGGCGGCGCCGGATTAACCGCCGGCTGTTGCGCCTGGAGCGGCCATGGCGCGGCGCCGAGACTCGCGACCATCCCTGCGAGCAGCACCCGCTGCGGCCACGATAAAGCTGATTTCATGGCGACCCTCCCTTGCGCATCCATCGTGCGCTCTACGGGAGCAGTGAACATTTTGCCCGATCGCATTGCAAGAGCCCCAAACGGGAAAAGGCGTCAGAGCGAGATGACTCTGACGCCTTTTTGCTAGGCGGGTGGCGCAAGCCGTCCGCTGCGGGGCCTATTCGGCCGCTTGCGGCATCGCTTTGAGGTCGGTCGAATAGCGCAGGTGCACCGGAGCACTCGCTTCGAACGGGTCTTGGAGGCCCAATTCCTTACCGATCTCGCGCATCGCGGGCATCACCTCCTGGCCCAGCAGGCGGATGCAGGTCTTGGCGTCTTCGGGGCTGACCGAGCCGTCGTTACCCCAAAGGCCATAAATGCTCGGGCGCGTCTCTTCGAGAACTCGGCGCAGTTTCGGAATGACCGTGTCGGGCGTTCCGTAGATAACCCGCCCGTCCGCGACCTGCTTTTCGAATGTCGGCCGTCCGCGCGGGCTCTCTGCCCGCCCAACGGCGAACTCGACAAATTGGCGGCGATGCTCGGGCGAGAAATAGCCCGAAGGGCTCGACCATACCGGATGCGCTAAACCAGTAAATTCACCTTGCATCCACAGGAATTGGCGGGCGTTCTTTTCCGCCTTCTCTTCACTGTCGGAGACATGAACTTGCTGTAGATAGCCGCGGTTCTCGGGGCCCGCGGTGTAGCCGGTCTCGGCCGCCACCTGATCATAGATGTTCCAGATGCTTTTGGTCGCTTCGATCGAGGTGTTGAGCGCAATATAGGGATAGCGCTGCTTGGCAGCCCATATGATCGTCTCCTTGCTCAACACCCCGGGAATCCATACCCGCGGATAGGGCTTTTGCAACGGTACCGCCCACGGGTTGACGACTCGGTGCTGGTAATGGGTCCCTTCCCAGCGGAATGGTCCCTGGCGGGTCCACGCCGCGACCACCAGATCGTGCGCTTCCTCGAAGCGTTCGCGGTTGTAGGCCGGGCTGACACCAGTCGCTAGCTGTTCTTGACCGCCGCCACGCACAAAGCCGGACACGAGGCGCCCTCTTGAAATCATGTCGATCATCGCCAGCTCCTCGGCGAGACGCACCGGGTTCTCGGCCAAAGGCAGTGGGTTCCCTAGCAAGACGATTTTCGCCTTTTTCGTCACCGCGGCGAGGATCGAGGCAAAAATGTTGCACTTTGCCTGCATACAGAATGGGGCGTTGTGGTGTTCGTTCAGCATGAAGCCTTCCACACCCATCTCCTCGGCGTAGATGTATTGCTCGAGGTATTCGTTGTAGAGCCGGCTGCCGGCTACTGGATCGAAATACTTGTTGGAAAACATCAGCGCGGTGGCGCCGAATTCGAGCCCGATCTTGGCGGGATACGCGGACATCGGCTGCTCGGTGAAATACATCACATGCATGGCTTCCTCCTTGGGCCGAGCGCGGCCCGGTCGATCCGCTAATTCTCTTCGATGAAGCCGCTGACCAGCCGGGCGAGCTCGCCCGGCCGCTCCATCTCGACGCAATGCCCGGCTGAGCGCACAGTCTCAAAACGCGCCTTCGGCAACAGCGCCGCGTAGCGTTCACCCGCGCTTTTCGGGACCACCTTATCATCGTCACCCCAAACCACGAGCGCCGGGCTGCGCACTCCACCCAACAAGTGGGGCAAGGTCTGACTGTACATGTACGGCTTCCACGCAATCCGGAAGCACATCTCGCGGCAGAGGTCCCACTCGACCAACTGATCCGTCGACACATCGCCATAGATCTTGGCGAAAGCCGCTTGATCGTGAAAGCCTGCTCTCGCGTAATCGAGATAGCTCACGATCGCCTGGTCAAAGATGTCTCCCTCTGGCGGCTTTAAACCCATCGCCCCGACCAGGATCAGCCGGTGGAAATCGCGCGGCGCCATCGTCACCATCTCGGCGGCGATCCAACCGCCAAAGCCGAGCCCGATCAGCGAGACGTGGTCCACCGCGAGATCGGACAACATCGATTGATACATAACAGCGACATCGCGGACACTGCGCAGCCATAGCGGCCGCTCGGATTTGCCATAGCCCGGATGATGCGGAACGAGAACATCGAAGCGGTTGGCCAACTCATCGTAAAAGTCGAGCCGCTCCGGACTGCCGATGTCATGATGCAGCACCAGAAGCGGGCGCCCGCTGCCGGCGCGCGCGAGATGCAGCTTCACCCCGGCCAACTCGATCGCCGTTTCGGTCCACCTCGTGCCCGTTGCCATCACGACACCTCTCGAAGGAGCTGTTTGAGGTTACCGCCTCGTTGCGCCTTGCTGCAACGGACGCACATCTGAATTGCAAAATCCTGCGGGCCCCAGCCAAATCGCGTGCGTCCGAGCGCTGGGCGGGGATTCGATCGACGTCTGCTCACAGCGCAGCGCCCCGGGGTTCGACGATCTTGAAGAATGAACCTGGTCACCGCCAGTGCGAACGTTGCCAAGGTCGTCGTGACGGTAACGTTTGCGCCGCGTTTGCGTGCAGAGCAATCTCCGGAAGAACGGAAGGAAGCCGCTGCCTCGAGCCTCTATTACATGCCCTATATGGCGATCGATGACTTAATCACGGCATTCGCTCATTACAATCAGGTCATCCGCGAGGTGGCCAGGACCCATTAGACATTGCTCGTTAGGGGCGAGGAAACAATCCCGGCCGATGCGAAGCATTATGCGGATTCAGTGCACTTCACCGATGTGGGCAGCGTCGCGATGGCCCATCGAGTCGCCGAAGTGCTGATGTTGTCAGGGGCTGTTCAGACCTTGGTCGAAAACAAGACCGCGCATGTCGGGCAAGGGAACTAACCAGCAGAACTCGATCTTAACCGACCTGTCGAGATGCGGAACATCGGGCTCTGCCAGGACGAACATAATGCTGCTTCTCGTCGTCGCGGGACATTCATACTTGTCGGACGATCCATGCGGGTACAGGCTGTTCAGCGCCGTGTGAACAGGGAGGCGGCACATCACAGTGAAGAACAGTTGCGGCGCGAAGGAATCAACGCGGCTCGGAGTATCTGAGAGATGGCATCGGCCGTCTGGTGGTGGGTGAAGCATATCGCCGTTTTACCCGGCTGCGAAAACAAGATCGACGTTAGGCCGCGGAAGACTACTTGCGACTGGCCGAAATTATGGAATAAGTCTCGCGCTGCTCGCCCTCGGACGAGCCCCAAGGGTGGCCCAGAACCAAACAGCCAGCACCGGTGGTGATATCTCGGCGAGCGAACTTTTGCGCTGCGTTGCCAGCGAAACCCCCCGCGACTGTTGCGACGACTGGCTGTCACGGGTGGCGGATCCCGTGATGCCCTTGCCATCGGTTCAAACGCGCGACCCGCGAACTTGTAGCGCCGTTAGGAAACAGTGCTCTAATTTGATCCAGTATTCCGGGCGTGGGTTGAGATTCTGCCCTACTTAACGGAATTGTCGTATAAGGGTCGGCACGTTATCGGAGTCCATCGAGGCACCGACGGGACCCGCTGGGGAGATCGCCGGATGGGCTTTGAAGTGCGTCGCTGATGAGGAGATGCCGTGATCGGTTTCGAGACAATCGGTAATGCCACGGTCACCTGTTTCGACGGTGACCCTATCCTGACCACCGATCCCTGGATCAAGGGCAGCGCCTTTTTTGGCAGCTGGGGGATGTCCCATCAAATCCCTGCCGCGCAGCTCGAAAACATCCGGCGCTGCAGCTATGCTTGGTTCTCACACGGTCATCCCGATCATCTAAACGGTGATTCGTTATCCGAGTTCGGCAAGCACACAATCCTGCTGCCGAACCATTCTGGTTCACGCATCCGAGACGACCTGGTCGGACAAGGCTTCAATGTGCGTGTCCTTCCCGATCGACGTTGGCAGAAGTTGTCGCCGCACATCAAGGTGATGTGCATCCCGGATTATTTCCAGGACGCGGTGCTCCTGATCGACGTCAAAAGCGTGCTGGTGATTAACACCAACGATACAAGTAACCACGGCTGGCAAGGGTTCGTCCAGCGGGTGGCGAAGGACTACAAAATCAAATGGCTGCTGAGGCTCAACGGCTACGGCGACGCGGACATGATCAACGTCTATACTGAGGATGGACAGTGGAAGTTCCCCCGCTGTGCCGAGAAGCGGCCACCCGGCGTCGCAACCGAACGCTACGCGCGCCTCTATGGCGCAACGCATGTGGTACCGTTCAGCTCCTTCCACCGCTATCAACGGGAAGATAGCATCTGGGCGCAACAATACACGACGCCGCTTTGGGCCTACGCGGATGGCTTTGCCGCAAAGGACATCGAGTACCTTCCGGCCTTCATTCACTATGACGTTGAGCGTCAGCAGGTCACGCCGATCGACCCCCCCGAAAGCGAGCCGATCGTGCTGTCGCCGTCGGCCTTCGGCGACAACTGGAACGATCAGCTGACGCGCGAGGATGTAGCTGAGTTGACGGCGTACTTTCTGCGCAAGAAGCTGTTGCGCGATCATATCGGCTTTCTGCGATTTCGTGTGGGTGGCCGTGATCACGAGATTATCGTTAACCCAAGCAAAGGGACGATCGGGATCACCTTCGAGGTGCCTCGGACCTCGCTGATGACGGCGGTCCGCTACGAGGTGTTCGACGATCTGCTTATCGGCAATTTCATGAAGACGACTCTGCATAGCCTAGAAAGTCTGAACAGTGGGTTCTCGCCGACCGTACCGAGATACGCCGACAATGGTCGGGTCAACACGCGACACGAGTTAGCGCGATACATGCTGGATTACGTCATGCGCGCTCCGGGTGACATGGTGAAGTATCATTTCTGGGAGCAGTCCGAGGCGCTGTTCCGGCGTCTGGTCGACCCTGACACGGCGCTCTTCCGTACTTCCAAGCGGGTCTACCACGTGGTGAAAGGTCCGCTAAACTTGCCCGCAAAGTTGTGAAACAAGCTCCGTGGCCATTGATCGAACTAGTGGCTGCCAACGAGACGAAGAGCGATGTACCAAGGAAATGCCATCGGGCCGGCTTCAAGAGAGCTGCAGAGGCTCAAGACTTGATGACACTTAGGTGTTAGTGCGGAAGCGGTGAACTATCGTACCGAAAAGTCGGGCGACGACAGATTCGGTGCATAGCGGGTTGCCGCTTATGGGGGGCTTCTTTCTTGTTTGCGCGCATCCGAACGAGGACCGAGCAGTAGAGGTGACGCGGTTGGAGAGGGCTTTTGCCGAGCTCGGCTTTGCCCCTCCCGAAATCGTGAAGGAAGAAAAATACCTCTTCGCCGCTTACCCTAAGCTCGAGAGCAGATCAGTAAATCTGAAGCGCTACCCAAACGGCGATTTTGGATTCGTTTGCGGCACCTGCCTCTGCGAAGGCGGCGGCCTGGTCGATGTCGCTGCGCTGTATGAAGGCGCCTCGCGCACAGGTGAGAAGATCATTGGTCAGTACGCCGCGGTCTTAAAGAAAGACGGGCGGACGGAGATCAAGCTCGACGCGTTAGGCGGCTATCACCTGTTTTACAACCTCGAGGCGCGTATCGTCTGCTCCTCCTTTTACGCGATTTCTTCGGTCCTCAGCTGCCTGACCCTCTCGCAGCAGAGCGCCTGCGAGTATGTCTTCAACGGCGTCGTATCCGGTGACGAAACGCTGTTTAACGAGGTGAAGCTCGCTCCGATCCAGGCGACCATCGTCGTCGGCCAGGGTGGGTTGGAAATCGTTCGCCCGACATTACGGGTAACGCGGGTGTTCGCCTCGCCCAGCCACGACGCCTCGCTCAGGGATAGCATTGCGCTGCTCGACCGCTATTTCAGCGTTGTCGCGCGCAGCTTTGGCGACCGGGTGCGTTGCGCTCTCTCCGGCGGGTATGATTCGCGCCTTATACTAGCCTTTTTGCGCCGCCACGGCATCAAGCCCAGTCTCTACGTCTATGGCCGGGCAGCGGAGCGCGATGTGCATCTCGCAGTAGAGATCGCCCGGGGAGAGGGCTTGCCAATCGACGCCATCGACAAGGACGACCGCCCCACCATTCCGCCCGAAGAATTTCTCGAAACCGCACACAGCAACTTTCTCGCGACCGATGGCTACGGGTATGCCGGCATTTTCCATAACGGCGCCGAGACTGAAGAGATGGCGCGTCGAGTTCTTGGCGGCACGATCGCAATTCATGGCGGAGGCGGTGAGATATTTCGCAACTTTTTTTATCTCCCCAATCGCGGATACACGATTAAAGAGCTATTGTGGAGTTTCTACAGCCAGTTCAATCCGGCCGCCTGCACGGCGGCGTTCGACGTTGGGAGTTATTATCGCGGACTGGAAAGGAAGGTGATGGACGTCCTAGGGAGTGACGAATCGCAGTTGTCTCGCCCCGCCATCGAATGGCTTTACCACAGCTTTCGTTGCCGCGCGTGGAACGGCAAGGTCGACAGCATCGCCAATCGATACGGGTTCACTGCGATGCCGTTCCTTGAACGATCGATCACCGAGCATGCGAGTGCAATTCCGTTATGTTGGAAGAACCATGGGGCTTACGAAGCCGAGCTGATCCGGCGCGTCGACAGTCGGCTCGCCGGCTATCGCTCCATTTACGGACATGATTTCAGCGGACCACTGCCGCTTTCACGTCGGCTTTCTGATTGCATGACCTATATCCGCCCGCCGTGGCTGCGTCGTTACACCTATCGGCTGAGATTTTCTCGTCGGGCGGGCGATTGGCCCGCGTATCTGGGCTCACGATACCGAGATGCGGTGCTGCCTGGGGAGATCGCCGTTTCGCGCCGGATTTTTCGATTAAACCGCGTCGCGGATCCGCTCCAATATACACGAATTCTTTCACTCGAATATGCTGTTCGACAATTTTTCGGTTGCGTTAAGGTCGATTTCTGAGGGTCTTCTCGGTCGTGCGCTGCCTATTACTGCTGGTGCGACGCGAAATCCGCCGCAGCAACCGGCGTTGCCGCCTTGTCGCGACGCTCGACGTCGATCGGATGCGTGCGTTCTTTATTGACAATTTCTTCAACCGTCGTCACCTATAAGCCATAGTCCACTAAAGCCCGTTCGAATGGCCGGTATCGACGCGCTACCGATCGTCACTGCTTCAGGTTAGGCGATGAAATCGATGCCCGCAGCGGTGGATTGTAGCGCTGCCGGTGGCGTGCCCCTCTGCCAGTTGCCTCGCGATGTGCTTGGTGTCTTCTAACCAGCGACCGCTGAGGCTATTGACGTTTACGACGCTGTTCCCAAACTCCCAGCAGCCGGACCACGGCGTGTTCGTCGAAAATCGATTGCGGCATCTTGTTGCAAGCGGCGAGGTGGAAAGTGTTATAGTCGCCCCAGTGCCCTATTTCCCGTCGGCGGGCCGGTGCTTCGGCGGCTGGGCCCGGTATGCCCGGGTCGACAGGCTAGAAATGCGGTATGGTCTCACCGTCTACCATCCACGCTTTCCGGTGATTCCACAGGTCGGGTTGTCGGTTCGTCCGGCCCTCCTGGCTGCTGGGACAATCGGTTTCGTTCGGCGAATGCTCGCAAAGGGCGCGAATTTCGACGTCATCGACGCGCATTATTTCTATCCGGATGGGGTGGCTGCCGTTTGGATGGGGCGCCGCTTACGACGCCCGGTTGTTATCACTGCGCGAGGCTCTGATATCAATCTAATTCCGCGATATGTCTTGCCCCGCTGGATGATTCGCTGGGGGATTGCCAACGCTGACCGGCTCGTCGCGGTAAGCGAGGCACTGAAACGAGCACTGGTCGATCTCGGTGCTCCCTGTGACCGGGTCGAGGTTCTGCGCAATGGGGTCGATCTTTCCATGTTCCGCCCGACTGATCGAGGGGTGGCGCGCCAGCGTCTGGCGTTGGCGCGCCCGACCTTGCTTTCAGTCGGCCACCTGATCGAGCGCAAAGGACATGATCGTGTAATCGAAGCCATGCGCCAGTTGCCGGATTTCGATCTTATGATCGTTGGTGAGGGCCCCGAGCGGGAGCATCTGAGCCGCCTTGCGCGACGTGTTGGAGTAGCCAACCAAGTTCGCCTCCTGGGCTCGAGACCGCATGCGACACTTCCTGAAGTCTACAGCGCTGCTGACGCGCTCGTACTGGCGTCGAGTCGGGAGGGTTGGGCGAATGTGCTCCTTGAAGCCATGGCATGCGGCACGCCAGTGGTAGCCTCCAACATCTGGGGCAATCCGGAGGTCGTGACGACGGCCGCATCCGGGGTGCTCATGGAGGAAAACACGCCTGACGGCATCGCTCGCGCGGTTCGCAGTCTGTTTGCAAACTTACCGGCACGTGCCGCCACACGAGCTTATTCAGAGAGGTTTAGCTGGGACGACACAACGCGAGCACAGATTGCCTTGTTCAGGGGCCTCCTTGCTCAACATATTAGCTCGTCGACTTCGGAGTAGTCTGGCTCAGTTTGTCGCTTTCGCTGGAATATCGCGGCATCGGTGAGAGACCACGGTGATCGTCTTTGAGACGATCGGCAAAACCATGGTGCCCTCTTTCAACAATGATCCGATACTAGCCACCGCTCCCATGATCAGGGCAGCGTCTATTTCCGTAGCTGGTCGATGTCCGGCGAGATTCCCGCTGAGCGCTCTTGACCGCGGGCAGGGATCGAGGGTGAAAGAGTACATTTAGGCAGGTGTGTGCCTCTCTGCGAAGCGATGCATGCCATAGGCAAGACCCAAAGTCAGTAGCAGCGCGAGCCCCGAGAGGCTAACCAGGCGTAGGCGAAGCGGAGTCGTTGAGGGGTAGATCTCGATCTCATTCGTACCTGGATGGAGGGGAATAACCAAAAGGTCCAACGCGCTGCGCAACGGAACGGTACTTTTGCCGTCGACGCGGACTGCAATATCGGGATACCAGGGGTGCGCGAGCTGTACGTAGCCAGCCGCATCGCTCTCGATCGTCACAGCAACCCGCTCAAGAGACACCGAATAATGGGTGACCAACGTTTTCCAGGGACCGCGTGCTGCATCTTCAAAGTCTTGTGAAGATGGCAGGGAACGTACTGGTAGTGCTAGGGCGGTGTGCGTAGTTTGATCGATATCGGAGATCTTGAGGTACCGGTCAAGAAATGCTTCGACCGCTCTAACCCTCGGATCCGCGGTAGAATTTTCGTAATCTTCGCTCGACAAAGCTGGTTTCTCCAGGTCCCCCGAAGGGGCAAGCACTGCAAGCTTTTGACTGAATAGAACGGGGGCTGCATTGTCAATATGCACAACATCACCCAGTGGACCTTCCGAAGTGGCGGTGGTAAAGCTTTTCGGACAGCCGTTTCTAGTGAAGCTAAAACACACAATGCGCGATGCATTGATAAGGCCGACCAAAATCTGTGTACGTGATGAAAGGCGACCGTAATTTCTGAGATCATGCTCCGCCATCTTAACGATGGTCTCGGCAAAATTGTGGACGTGCGTCGCGGCGAGATTGTGATATCCCGCAACGCGCTGAATGGTCGTATAATAGCTGATGGGTCCCGCATCGGGCCCAATATCGAAAACGAAGGAGCGATCCCGCAGGATACTCCCCTCAATCACGCGTTCGTGGGGTGCGACAGAGGCGAGGTATTCACCGGCCGCGATTAAATGCTGTTTGTCGCTTCGTGCTAGCGGCTGAACAGAGGTACTGCCGACATCGAGTAGCAAGGCAACGAACACGAACAGAGGGAACCTACTATTGGCGTATGCAAGCGAGAAAAGCCTCTCCATGCCAATTGCTGCAAAGATACCGACGAACACAGTGACGAACATGATATCGCGCACCACCGGAGCATAAAGGGTAAGGCTGAGCAAAAAGCAGAGCAACGCCGCGATCGCAAGTGTGCGGTGCATCCGCCCGATCCTCGATAAAAGTGCGGAGCACGCCCCGAGGAGCGCAAGGACGACAAACGCAAGACCAAGATAAGCCCACCACTCCTTGCCCCCCGGCGTGCGAGTATTTTGCCAATAGACCAGAAGGGCGAGGCGAGCTAACGTAGGGATGCGGAAATGATAAAGGCCCAACTCGGGACTGATCATCACACGGTCAGCTTCCGCTATCATCGGCACCAAAGCGGCGAGCGACATGATTACGCCCATAGTCCCGGCCCCGATCAAGGCGGGTAACCGCCGCCAGTCCCAACGACGAAGGATCAGGCTCGCAATGGCAAATAACCCGATATAGGCCCCAGCAAAGAACCCGTGAGGTTGATGATTGATGATGATTCCGGCAGTGGAAAGCGCAAAGATGAGCCAGTCTCGTGGCCGATGCTTCGTATCTCCCATCAAGCCTTCCGCAGCATAGAAGAGTAGTATGACGAACAGAATGGTAAACGCTTGCGGAAATACACCGCGATAGAGGAAAAGATTGAGAAGGGCGAAAGAGCCAGAAAAACCGATCGCCGCGACCAGCGCGGCGGGGGAGATAATACCAAAGCGGCGCAGCAGCGCGTAGAATAGCCACCCAGTTGCC
>Ga0182039_10001921_pt1 | contig 11274 bp, 9 predicted proteins | sample sta12Can44000111_FD_125975 | JGI IMG/M metagenome (GOLD analysis project Ga0182039, IMG submission 125975) | Lab enrichment of tropical soil microbial communities from Luquillo Experimental Forest, Puerto Rico - statanox.12C.anox.44.000.111 | ecosystem: Environmental > Terrestrial > Soil >...
GACATGAAGAGCCGCATCGACGCGGCTCGCCTGCTGGTCTGGCGCGCAGGCTGGATGGCGCGCAACAACCAGAACTTCGAGTCGGCGGAGGGTTCGATGGCCAAGCTGGTGGCCAGCGAGACCGCGGTCTACGTCACCGACGAGGCCATCCAGAACCTGGGTGGCAACGGCTATACCCGCGACTACCCCGTGGAGCGGATGCACCGCGACGCAAAGATCTTCACGATCTTCGAGGGAACCAGCGAGATCCAGCGGCTGGTGATTTCGCGGGCGCTGACCGGGCTGCCCATCCGTTGACGCGGGCTGCGGGACATGATGTCCGCATGACCACCGAGATCCGTGTCCTCGACCGCGAGGACGAACTGGTCGCCGCGGCCAACGTGTTTCGCACCGCGATGGTGGGGTTCCCGCACCTGCCGGACCTGGCTCCCGGCCAGATCGCCACGCTGCTCGAACCCGGCCGCACGATCGGGGCTTTCGTGGGAGGGCAACTGGTTGGCACCGCGGACGCCGTGACGAGCCGACTGACGCTGCCCGGCGGGGCGATCGTGGGCCATGCGGCCGTGACACGCATCGGGGTGCTGCCGCCGTTCACCCGAAAAGGTATCGCCACCGATCTCATGCGTCATCAGTTGCGCGACATCGCCGCGCGGGGCGAGGCGCTCGCGACGTTGCGGGCCTCGGAGGCGACGATCTACGAGCGGTACGGCTATGGAGTGGCGAGCTCATCGCAGACCGTGGAGGTACAGACGGCGCGGGCGAAGCTACGTCCCGATGTCGCGGCCGGCGGTCCGGTCCGGCTGCTGGACACGACCGAAGCGTGGGACGTCCTGCCCCGGATCTATGCGGACAATCGTCCGTCCCGGCCGGGAACCATCGACCGCCCCGAGGTGTGGTGGCGGAGCCTGCGGATGCGCACCGAATCCTCTTCGGGGCCTTCGTATGTCGCGGTCCACGGCGAACCGGGATCAGAGTCGGGATTCGCCCGCTACCGGCCCGTCGACACCGAGTCGTGGTTCATCAGCGACCAGCGCACCATCGCGGTAGAGGATTTCTTTGCCCCGTCCGCGGTGGCCTATCTCGGGCTGCTGCGATTCCTGCTCGGGCTCGATCTCATCGACCGCGTGGTGTTCTGGATGCTGCCCGTCGACGATCCGCTGCCCTGGCTGGTTGTCGATCGGCGGGCCGTGCGGGTAACCGCGGTGCACGACGAAACGTGGCTTCGCGTCGTCGACGCGGAAAAGGCGCTCGCGGCGCGCCGATACGCCGGCGACGAGACAATCACCATCGCTGTCAGTGACCCTCTCCTGCCGCACAATTCGGCCAGCTTCACGATCGCGGTCGGCGGCGCCGAACCGACGGACCGGCGCGCCCAGCTGCACACCGACATTGCGGGGCTGGCCGCCGTCCTGCTCGGTGGCGCGACCTGGCACCGCCTCGCCCTCGCCGGCCTGGCCCGTGCCGCCGATCCGTCGGCGCTTGCCGCTGCCGACCGGCTGTTCGCGGTGCGCGACGCACCGTACGCGGGATTCTTCTTCTAACGACGCTTAGGCTCCGCGCACGGCGGCCGCGACGGCCCGTGGCGCCTCGGATTGCGGAAAGTGGCCAACGCCATCAAGTTTCGTCACCACGGCTGAATCTTTTGACCGCGCGGTGGTCGACATCACCCGCGCAGCGCGGGAATCACGATAGCCGGGCTACCAGGTTCGGGCTGATCACGATTCGAGGCCACCGCCTGGTCAGACGTGTGGCGCCTCGGAGATCTTGGTGTCTGGCTTGCCCACCGTCTGGCAGTACGTCAATGCCGACAGCCGCGTTGCCGTGATCTCAATATTGGCCGGATCGGTACCACCCTTGTCCTTGAGCATCTTGCTGACCTCATCGTTCTGCTTCTTTTGGTCCTGCGTGATGAAGTCCTTGCACTTGGTGTCGCCGCCGGTATTGATGAACTGTGAAGCCGAACACGCGCCGGTCAGCAGGACGGCGAGCGCGATCAGGGCGGCTGAAGTTTGCTTCATCGTTTCCCTTTCTGCGGCGGAGTAGTGGTATCTGTACACCAAATCGATTAAATCCAAACCCTAACGGCGTTTTACACAACTGCGCGGTGTGTTTGCGGGCGGGCAAAGGCAGCCCTCGTCGGCGGCTGCGCATCTCGCGAGTCAGTGGGAATAACTTCCTGGGCGCGCATCGTTGTTTGGCCGTTGTCGGCCGGCGGTGCGCAGAGACCTTGGGGAGGAAAATCGGTGATCTCGTCGAGCATGCCCACCGACCAGGCCCTCCGCCCGCCATCGGCACAGGTGGCGATGGATGAACGTGACGGGCGCGGAGGGTCGGCCGCCACCCAGGCCCTGTTCGTCAGCGTGGTGGGTCTGCTGCTGGCAACGGGATGGGTCGCGAACCACTTCGTCGCATTGATGCCGCTCATCAGCGAGCGCCAACACCTCAGCGCGACGACACTGGACGCGATCTTCGGAATCTACGCGGTTGGGTTGGTCCCCGGGCTGCTGATCGGCGGGCGCGCGTCGGATGCGCTCGGCCGCCAGCCGGTGGCGCTGGCGGGTCCGACGACTGCCCTGGTGGGAACGGTGGCGATGCTGCTGTCGCAGCAAACCGACGTATTGCTGGTGGGGCGTTTGATCGTCGGGGTCGGTGTGGGTCTTGCAATGAGTTCCTGCACCGCATGGGCCTCCGACCTCAAAGGTCCAGCCGGTGCAGCCACCGCAGGGGCGGTGCTTACCGCCGGGTTCGCCATCGGCCCATTCGCGGGAGGGGCGATCGCCTTGGCCGGACAACCCGGCATTCGGGTCTCGTTCGGGGTCGCCGCGGCCATTGTCGTGGTGGCGATGGTTGCCGCCGTCGTGGCAGCGCAGCGTGTAGGCGTGACCGCGCCGGCAAGAGTGCACGGCTCGGCGCGGCCAGCGGCGGCCCGGCAGGGAACCGCCCGGGCGTTGAGTTGGGCCATACCGCTGGCGCCGTGGGTGTTCGCCTCGGCGACACTTGGGTTCGTCGCGATCCCTACCCGGTTGCACACCGGCCTCGCGGCTCCGATGGCCGCTGGCGCGGCGGCGCTGATTGTCAATGGCGTCAGCGGGGTGATTCAAGTTGTCGCCCGCGGGGGTAAGTGGGGGCCACAAGCCGGCACCGCCGGTGCGGTGCTGGCTGCGCTTGGCTACGTGGTCTCCGCGGCGGGACCGCCCACATTGTCGCTGCCGTTGGGCCTGCCACTGTTGCTGGTTCTGGGTTGCGCGTCCGGCCTTCTGCTGCGCGAGGGCCTGATTGATTTGGAAGCCGCGGCGCCGCAACGCCTGCGCGGTGCTCTCACAGGAATGTTCTACGTGGTGACGTACGTCGGCTTTGGCCTGCCGCTCATATTGACCATGGTCGGGCCTGCGGCCTCTGCGCTGATTCTCGCGGTGATGGCGCTGCTGGCGTCAGCTACGGCGATCAGCCGGGCGGTGCGGCTGCGACGAGATGGTCACCGCCAGAACTGATTCCGCTCAGTCCCGCAAGGCGACGCCACGAGCGGATGGCGTTGCGCGTGACATCGACTATACGGCCGCCTCCGGAATCCAGATTTGCGAATCTGTGGGCGCGCAGGGCGTTGCCGGTGACGGCGTCGAGCGTGTCCTCGTCGTCGGTCTCAACAAGTGAGGTCGACTGGTATGCGGCCCGGACGGCGTACCGCTCGGCGCCCACGGGCAGCGCGCCGCTGATCGCTCGCGCGGTGCGGGCGGCGCTGTCCCAGGCGGCGATTGGCGGCGTATCGCCGGGGGCGAGCCGGCGATGCAGCTCGGCGATCTCGGAGATCGCCTCGGCCGCCGCGCCCGCGGCGTATCGGACGACTCCCCACGGCGGGCTGATCAGCAGTTTGGTCACCCAAGTGTGAATGACGGTGTCGGCTACATCGGCGGTACCTATCGTCAGCCATCCCAAGTCGAGCACCGTAAGGCTGTCTTCCGGCGATAGATAGCCGTCAGGCCCGGCCAGCGTGTCGTTGCACAGCTGAACAAAGGCTGCCAACGGGCGGGCAGACGTGGCAGGGAAGTCGGTGATCTGCTCGTCGCCGTTGATGTATGAAATCGCGTTCATGGCGCACCCTTTGCCCGATCCCGGCTGGTGTGATCCCCGCGCCAGTCGCAGTGGGTGGGTGAGGCGGTCGACGTCCATTTGAGTTGCTTCCTACGGGTTTTCGGCCTGGCCGCCTCCGCGGGATCGCTGCGGCCAGGGCAACGAAAGACATTCTATGTCAGCCCGAATCACGGCCGGTTGCGACACTGAGACGACGAGCGCGCGATTGGCCGGGTAAGCGACACCGCGACGAGTCCCTGAAGTGCGCGCTCGCGAGCAGCGCGACCACGGTGGCTGCGGGTGCCCGGGGTGGCAGGGGCCCGATTAGAGTGGGCCCTGCCTCGAGATCTGATCCACAGCGACGCCGGGAGACCACATGAGCGCCCAGCAGCCCGCCATCATCTACACGCTGACCGACGAGGCGCCGCTATTGGCGACCTACGCCTTCTTGCCGGTAGTGCGTGCCTTCGCCGAACCGGCAGGCATCGAGGTCAAGACCAGTGACATCTCGGTGGCCGGACGCATCCTGGCCGAGTTCCCCGATTACCTGACCGAAGATCAGCAGGTGCCGGACAACCTCGCCGAGCTGGGCCGGCTGACGCAACTACCGGACACCAACATCATCAAGCTGCCGAACATCAGCGCCTCGGTGCCGCAGCTCTTGGCCGCCATCAAGGAACTGCAAGGCAAGGGGTTCAAGCTTCCGGACTACCCGGAGTTTGTGAAGTCCGACGAGGAAAAGCGTATCCGGGAACGGTACGCGAAATGCCTTGGCAGCGCGGTTAATCCGGTGCTGCGAGAAGGTAACTCGGACCGCCGCGCACCCAAGGCGGTCAAGGACTATGCGCGCAAGCACCCACACAGCATGGGCGAGTGGTCGATGGCCTCGCGCACACATGTCGCGCACATGCGGCACGGCGACTTCTACGCCGGCGAGAAGTCGATGACGCTGGACCGGGCGCGCGACGTGAAGATGGAACTGGTGACCAAGGGCGGCGAGACAATCGTGCTCAAGCCCAAGGTGTCGCTGGGTGACGGCGACGTGATCGACAGCATGTTCATGAGCAAGAAGGCGTTGTGCGAGTTCTATGAAGAACAGATCGAAGATGCGTATAAGACCGGCGTGATGTTCTCCCTGCACGTCAAGGCGACGATGATGAAGATTTCGCACCCCATCGTCTTCGGGCATGCGGTGAAGACCTTCTACAAGGACGCGTTCGCCAAGCATCAGGAGCTGTTCGACGAACTGGGCGTCAACGTCAACAACGGGCTGGTCGACCTCTACAACAAGATCGAATCGCTGCCCGCCACACAGCACGACGAGATCATCCGCGACCTGCACGCCTGCCACGAGCATCGCCCGGAGCTGGCCATGGTCGATTCGGCGAAGGGTATCTCGAATTTCCACTCGCCCAGTGACGTGATCGTGGACGCTTCGATGCCCGCGATGATCCGCGCCGGCGGCAAGATGTACGGCGCCGACGGACGGACCAAGGACACCAAGGCCGTGAACCCAGAGTCCACCTTTTCGCGGATCTACCAGGAAGTCATCAACTTCTGTAAGACCAACGGCCAGTTCGATCCGGCGACCATGGGCACCGTCCCCAATGTCGGCCTCATGGCACAGAAGGCGGAAGAGTACGGCTCACACGACAAAACGTTCGAGATTCCCGAGGACGGCGTCGCCAACATCGTGGACCTCGACACCGGCGAAGTGCTGCTGACGCAGAATGTCGAAACCGGCGACATCTGGCGCATGTGCACCGTTACGGATGCAGCGATCCGCGACTGGGTCAAGCTGGCCGTAACGCGTGCGCGTAACTCCGGCATGCCGGTGGTGTTCTGGCTGGACTCGTACCGACCTCACGAGAACGAGCTGATCAAGAAGGTCAAGGAATACCTGGCGGATGAATACACCCACGGCCTCGATATCCAGATCATGTCGCAGGTGCGCAGCATGCGTTACACACTGGAGCGCCTGATCCGCGGGCTGGATACCATCGCCGCCACCGGCAACATCCTGCGCGACTACCTCACCGACCTGTTCCCGATCCTGGAGCTGGGCACCAGCGCCAAGATGCTGTCCATCGTTCCGCTGATGGCGGGCGGCGGAATGTACGAAACGGGGGCGGGCGGTTCGGCGCCCAAACACGTCAAGCAGTTGGTGGAGGAAAATCACCTGCGCTGGGACTCGCTCGGTGAGTTCCTCGCGCTGGCCGTCAGCCTGGAAGACCTGGGCATCAAGTCAGACAACGAGCGGGCCAAGATCCTGGCCAAGACCTTGGATGCCGCGACCGGAAAACTGCTGGAAAACAACAAGAGCCCGTCGCGCAAGACCGGTGAGCTCGACAACCGGGGCAGCCAGTTCTACCTCGCGATGTACTGGGCGCAGGAACTTGCCGCGCAGACCGATGACCAGGAGCTGCGGGAGCACTTCGCCCCTCTGGCCGAGGCGCTGACGAAAAACGAAGAGGTCATCGTGGCCGAACTGAACGAGGCGCAGGGCAACGCGGTGGACATCGGCGGCTACTACGCGCCGGACAGCGAGATGACCACCGCGGTGATGCGGCCGAGCAAGACGTTCAACGATGCCCTGGCGGCCGCGCAAGGCTGACACCCGGTAATCACATGAGCCACGTGAGCACCGCGAGCCGGCCATAAGGCGATTTCCATTTGCGCTATCACCGGCGCTATCACAAATAAAACTCACCTATTGGTCGGTCCCGCATCGCCGTCAGTCGACCAGCCCGCGAAGCGCTTCGATCAGCTTGATCCGCTCGCCTGGCGTGGCCGCGAACGGCGCCACGTTCAAGGTCGTCACCCCCGCCTCGCGGAACGCAGCCAACCGCTCCTTGACGAACTCGCGGGTACCGATCAGGTTGACGTCCCGCACGAGCTCGTCGGGCACCACCTTGGCGGCGCCGTCCTTGTCGCCGGCCAGGTAGAGCTCTTGGATCCGGTCGGCTTGGGGGCCGTAACCATAGTTGGTGGCCAGGGTGTGGTAGAAGTTCTTGCCCTTGGCGCCCATTCCGCCGATGTAGAGGGCCAGGTGTGGTTTGACGAGTTCCCGCAGCGGCTCGACGTTTTCGCCGATGGCCAGTGCCGGGCCGGCGTACACGTCGAGCTCACCCAAATCGGGGTCCCGCTTGGCCCGGCCGGCGGCCAGGGCCTTTCCCCACACGTCCCCTGCCTTCTCGGGCAGATAGAAGATCGGTTGCCAGCCCTCGGCGATCTCGGCCACCAGCTCGACATTCTTGGGCCCCAGCGCGGCCACCAGTATTGGAATGCGTTCCCGCACAGGCTGATTGATGAGCTTCAGCGGTTTGCCCAGCCCGGTGCCCTGGCCGGCGGGCAGCGGGATCGTGTAGTGCTTGCCCTGGTATTGCAGGTACTCACGGCGCCACACCTGCCGGCAGATTTCGATGACTTCGCGAGTGCGGGCGATCGGGGCGTCGTAGGGCACACCGTGGAAGCCCTCGATGACCTGCGGGCCAGAGGCGCCGAGCCCGAGCGTGAACCGGCCATCGGAGACGTAGTCGAGACCCGCCGCGGTCATCGCGGTCAGGGTGGGCGTTCGGGTGTACAGCTGCAAGATTCCCGAGGCCAGCTGAACCCGTTCCGTGCTGGCGGCCAGGTAGCCCAGCGCGCTCACCGCGTCGAACGAATACGCCTCGGGGACAAAGACGATGTCCAGGCCGGCGCGTTCCAGGTCGGCCACTTCGGCGGCGACCGCCTTGAACCCGCCCGCGTAATTGATGCCCAATCCGATCCGCATGTCGGCTGCCCCTACGCGGTGGTGAACTGATCGGCCAGCTCGAGAGCCTCTTGCTGGATCCGATCGAACTGGGCGCCCATCGCCTCGGACAGCGCCTTCGCGCCCGACAGCGGCCGCACCATCACCATGAAGTCGTCGATCAGCCCGTCGTCGTTGAAGTGCAGGAAGTCGCAACCGGTGATTTTCACGCCCGGCGCCCCAGATATCCCGGTCTCGAACACCAATGCATGGTCGCGGCCGTTGCCGTCATGGATTTCACGGACGTAGCGGAAGTCCTCGAAAACCCGCAACACACCGCGCAGGAGCGCCGCGGTCATCGGCTTGCCGACGTAGGGCTTGAATGCCACCGGGCTGGTGAAGACGACATCTTCGGCCAGCAGCGCCTGGATGGCGGCTTCGTCGTGCTCCTCGACTGCCTTGCGGAAGGGATGCATCAGAACCTCGCGTAGTCAATTTGTTGGGTAGGTGTGGTTGACGCTAGAGCGCGGGCAGTTAAATGTCCATATGCGACTAATCACTTTGTTGATTATTCACACCGTTGTATGCTCGACCGATGTCGCTGCGTGACGCCGTGCTCGCCGCACTCCTCGAGGGCGAGTCGTCCGGATACGACCTGGCCAAAGGCTTCGATGCCTCCGTGGCGAACTTCTGGATGGCCACCCCACAGCAGCTGTATCGCGAACTCGACCGGCTCGCGGACCAGGGTCTCGTCCAGGCACGGGTCGTTCAGCAGGAGCGCCGGCCGAACAAGCGAGTGTTCTCGCTGACCGACGCCGGCCGCGCCGCGATCCAGCACTTCACCGCCAGCGCACCGAAGCCTTGTGTGATCCGCGATGAACTGATGATCAAAGTCCAGGCCGCCGATGCCGGCGACGCGCAGGCGGTCCGCGAATTCATCCTCGAACGACTGCAATGGGCCACCGCCAAACTGCAACGCTACGAACGGATGCGGACCCGCCTGCTCGACGGCCGTAGCGAAGAGGAATACCTGGCCCAGACCGAACGAGTGGGCCCCTACGTGACGCTGCTGCGCGGAATTTCGTTCGAAGAAGAGAACGTTCGGTGGGCCGAGCGTGCGCTGACGATCATCGAACGCCGCCTCCCGGCGCAAGCCTGAAATTGCAGCAACGTCAAGATGGCAAAACCCGGGCGCGCGGATCCACGGTACGGCAGGATTCTCGACGCGGCGCTATCGATGAGTCATTCAGAGCCGTTCGAAGCCGTCCCATAACTGCGCGGAGGTGACAAGCGATGGGCCATTACCGGTCAAACGTGCGCGACCTGGAGTTCAACCTGTTCGAGGTCCTCGGCCTAGACGCCGTGCTCGACTCGGGTGCCTACGGGGATCTGGACACGGCGACCGTGCGTGACATCCTCCGCGAGGTGGCGCGGCTGTCCGAGGGCCCGATCGCGGACTCATTCGTCGACGCCGACCGCAACCCGCCGCGGTTCCTCCCGGACGAGCACACGATCGCGGTGCCGGATTCGGTACGGCCGGCCGTGACCGCGTTCAAGGATGCCGGGTGGTGGCGGATCGGGATGTCCGACGTGATCGGTGGGGTGCCGGCACCGGCCCCGGTGACCTGGGCGGTCAACGAGATGATGGTCTGCGCGAACCCGGCCATTCAGTGGTACAGCACTCCGGTGATGTCGCAAGTGCTCGCGCTCGTCGGAACCGAACAGCAGCAGCGTTGGGCGCGAATGGGTTTGGAGCGAGGCTGGATGGGCACGATGGCGCTGACCGAACCCGACGCGGGTTCCGACGTCGGCTCCGGGCGCACCAAGGCGATCGCGCAGCCGGACGGCACCTGGCACATCGAGGGGGTGAAGCGTTTCATCTCCGGCGGCGACGTCGGCGACACTGCGGAAAACCAGTTCCATGTCGTGCTGGCGCGTCCGGAGGGTGCCGGACCCGGCACCAAGGGCCTGAGCATGTTCTATGTCCCGAAATATTTGTTCGACCCAGACACGCTGGACCTGCGGGAGCGCAACGGGGTGTTCGCGACCGCGCTGGAAGAAAAGATGGGCATAAAAGCGTCCCCGACCTGCGAGTTGACCTTCGGCGCAACCGACATCCCCGCCGTCGGATATCTGGTCGGCGACGTGCACGACGGCATCGCCCAGATGTTCAGGGCCATCCAGTACGCGCGGATGATGGTGGGTGTCAAGTCCATCGGGACGCTGTCGACCGCGTATCTGCACGCACTTGACTATGCGCAACAGCGGGTGCAGGGCCCCGACCTCACCCGCTTCACCGACAAGACCGCGCCCCGGGTGCCGATCACGCGCCACCCGGACGTGCGGCGAAGCCTCATGTTGCAGAAGGCGTACGCCGACGGGATGCGTGCCCTGTACATGTACGCGGCCGCGCATGCCGACGAATTCGGGGTTGAGCTGGTGCCGGGGGTGGATGCCGACTTGGCGGCGCGCGTCCTGGATCTGCTGCTACCGATCGTCAAGGGCGTGGGATCCGAAAAGTCCTACCAGTGGATCAACGAAAGCCTGCAAACCCTAGGCGGATCCGGGTATTTGAAGGATTATCCCATCGAGCAGTACATCCGAGACACCAGAATCGACTCGCTCTACGAGGGCACAACCGCGATCCAGTCGCTGGACTTCGTGTTCCGCAAGATCGCACGCGATCGCGGCGTCGCCCTCGCGCACGTCGCCGGCCAGATCGCAGCGTTCATCGACAGCGTAACTGGCGACCGGCTCAAGGCCGAATGCGCGCTTTTGCAGGCCGCCCTGGCAGACGTGCAGGCGATGACCGGCACACTTACGGCATATCTGCTTGGCGCAGAACAAGATCCCACGGAGCTGTACAAAATCGGACTGGTGTCCGTGGCTTTTCTGCACGCCGTCGGCGACCTGCTCATCGGGTGGCGACTGCTCGTGCAGGCCGACATCGCTGCTGCCGCAATCGATGCCGGTGCCGATGATTCCTTCTATCGCGGCAAGCTCGCGGCCGCATCGTTCTTCGCCAAGACGATCCTGCCGGCAATCTCGGCGACCCGCGCGATCGTCGAGAACGTCGACACCGACCTGATGGACGTCGCGGACGACGCCTTCTGACGGATTCCCCGATGTGCCGCTCGGGGCATGATCGGTGACGGGCGCTCCGTCAGATCAATTTTGGCTGAGCATGTTCATGGCCGTGCGGCGTGCGAGAGCCATGGTGGACAGCATCGGGTTGACCCCGGAACAGCTGGGCATTCCGCTGGCGTCGGCGATCCAGACCCCGGTCGTATCGTGCAACTCGCCAGTGGGCTTCGCCACCGACGTCTGCGGGTCGCTGCCCAGCTGTGCGCTGCACATCTGGTGGGCACTGAACACGGGTGTACCACCGGGGCCGATCGGGACCTGATTCACCTTCTCGATGAACTCCTCGAGGTCCTCACCACGTCGCCAGGGCGGGAAGGGCTGGCCGGCCA
>Ga0182039_10001923_pt1 | contig 11269 bp, 9 predicted proteins | sample sta12Can44000111_FD_125975 | JGI IMG/M metagenome (GOLD analysis project Ga0182039, IMG submission 125975) | Lab enrichment of tropical soil microbial communities from Luquillo Experimental Forest, Puerto Rico - statanox.12C.anox.44.000.111 | ecosystem: Environmental > Terrestrial > Soil >...
ATCATAATCCGCGAGCCACGAATGCTGGGACTAGGGGTGGACCAAATGGGGCCGGGCGGGATGAGTGAATAATCGAGCGACCTCTTTAATTGACGCGATGAGTCTGGGCCGCTTCCTCCGAATGACCGCGTTGGGGGTCGCTCTTCTGGCTTGGGGCGCACTGCCCGGCGCGCCTTCAGGTCGGCATCTCGCGCGCTCAGACGGAGCTGGGCCCGCCATTCCCCACCCTCAGCACGACGCCCGTATTCCGCTTGGCTTTAGCCCCCGAAGTTTCGCTGCCGAACAGAACTGGGAAGAGCGATATCTCAAGATTCCCGATCCTGCCAAGTGTGGGAAGTACCTGCGACGGCTCACGGCTGAACCCCATGTCGCTGGCACGGGTGGCGACCAGCGCGTAACGCAGTTCATTTTCGACGAGTTCGAACGCGATGGCCTGAACCCCGAGGTGGTGGAGTACAACGTGCTCCTGTCGTACCCAAAGAGAGTGGTGGTCGAGTTGGTGACGCCAGTCCAGGTAAAGCTTGCCAACCCTGAGCCGCCAACTCCGGGCGACAAAGATACCTCTACCACCGACCCCATGGTGAAGATGCCCTGGAACGGCTACTCGCCTTCCGCCAACCTGACGGCGGAGGTGGTTTACGTGAATTACGGCAACGCCGAGGACTACGACCAGCTCGAGAAACTCGGAGTGAGCGTGAGTGGGAAGATAGTCCTGCTGCGCTACTTCCACGGCTACCGCGGCGGTAAGAGCCTGGAAGCGGAAAAGCGAGGTGCCGCCGGAGTGATCGTCTACTCGGATACAGCCGAGGACGGCGACCTTAAGGGTAAAACTTACCCTGACGGTCCCTGGGGACCGGCAGGCCATTTTCAGCGCGGCGCTGTGGTTTACGACTTCCTCGTGCCCGGCGACCCTCTCACTCCAGGATGGCCGTCGACGCCCTCGGCCGGGCACATCCCGGAGTCGGAGTCGAAGGTCCTGCCCAAGATCCCCATGGTGCCGATGTCGGCGGCGGACGCCCGCGAGATCCTAGGCCGCCTCGGGGGAGCAGAGGCGCCCAAGAACTGGAACGGCGGACTTCCTTTGACCTATCACCTGGGCGACGACCAGGTACGGATTCACCTGGCATTAGAGATGGAGAATCGCGTCACCCCCATCTGGGATGTAATCGGCCGAATTCAGGGGAGCGAAGAGCCGAACAAAATGGTGATCCTCAGCAACCACCACGACGCCTGGGTGTACGGTGCGGTCGACCCTTCGAGTGGCACGACCGCTATGCTGGAAACTGCGCGCGCCCTCAGCCATTTGGTAAAGAAGGGCTTTCGCCCAAGACGTACGATCGTTTTTGGAAGCTGGGACGCCGAAGAGTACACGCTGACCGGTTCCACTGAATGGGGCGAGCAGTTCGCGGACGACTTGCGAACGAACGCCGTCGTTTGCCTGAACGTGGACGCTGCGACCAGCGGCCAGAACTTCACGGTCGGCACGGTGCCGGCGCTCGTGCCCGCCCTGGTCGAGGCCACCCAAGCGGTCGAGGACCCGGCCTCGGGTCACCCCATCTACCAACGGTGGAAGAGCCAGCCTGGGGTTGCCAACGCTCGCAGCTACGGCGTGGCGAGCGCCACCAGCGGTCCGGTGCCTTTCGGCGTGCTGGGTGGCGGGTCGGACTTCATGGTCTTCTTGCAGCATGACGGCGTGCCGTCACTGGACATGATTTTCGACGGGCCTTACGGTGTCTACCACTCGCTTTACGATGACTACGCCTGGATGGAACGCTACGGTGATCCTGGCTTTCACTATCACGCGGCGATGAGCCGCTTGTGGGGGCTCCTGGCGTTGCGTTTCGCCAATGCGGACGTGTTGCCGCTCGACTACTCCCTTTATGCGGCAGAAGTTGACGCCTACCTGCGGGGTTTGGCGAAGATTGCGCCCGCCGATTTTTTCGCCAGCACCATCCAGCCCCTGACTCAGAAGTGTCAAGCTTGGCAGGCTGCTTCGGCGGCTGTAACAAGTCAACTGGAAGCGCTACGCGGGGAAGGCCCGGTTGGTGCCGGGGGACAAGAGGTCTCACCCGCCCAGCTGAACGCTCGCCTCATCGCAGAGGAGCGCGCCTTGCTTGACGACCAGGGCATTCCCGACCGGCCCTGGTTTCGCCACATGATCTATGCGCCGCTGCCCAACTATGAGGCGGAAACCCTGCCGGGCTTGCGCGAGGCACTGATCGCCAACAACCTTGAGCGCGCGCGGCAGCAATCGGAACGCTTAGGCGCGGCGCTTGACCGCGCGATCAGCAACGTTTTGGGACAAGCTTCCGGAGGAGAGAAAGCCTTAGGCAGCTCAGCGCCGACCCTTAGTTCTCGCGCCGTGCAACGTCGGCGGTGAGATTTCTGGGCGCGACGGTCTGCTTCTCCAGGTACATGCGCGCGTCGGCTTCAGCGATGTCCTGCTCAGGAGTCTGGCCGGTTACGTGCAAATACATCCCCATACTGACGGAGATGGGCACGTCGGTCACACGGTGAGTGCGCTCCCATTCCGCCACTCTCTCATTGATGCGCTCGCGCACCACCCGCGAGCCCTCGTGGCCGGTTTCGGGGAGGATGAGCAGGAACTCGTCCCCGCCGTAACGAACAACATGGTCGGATCCGCGCACGCATTCCTTGAGGATGGAGGCGACTTGCCCCAGGACCTCGTCACCCATCAAGTGTCCATAGCGGTCGTTCACTTGCTTGAAATTGTTCACGTCGCACATGATGAGCGCCAGCGGCCGCCCGTTGCGCTCGGCACGCGCGATCTCCCTCTGCAACAATTCGTGTAGCAAAGCACGTGTAAAGACGTTGGTAACCGAGTCGTACATGCCGGACGATCGGTCGCTCTGTACCGCCAGGGCCTGTTGTAACGTCAGAACACGCAGCTTGCGCAGCTCCGACTCGGACCGCACAAGGTAGACGGAAAGGATGAGCACCACCAGCATGGTCACAAAGAGAATCTGGGGCGGGATTCGGATCTCCACCACGGCAGGATGCCACAGCCACTGCGGCAGAAAAAGCGAAACGATTCCCGCGCCCAAGCCTGCGGCCACAAACACAATTAGAAAGCGCAGGCCAATGCTCTCAGATTCAACCTTGGACAGTTTGGTCTCAAGGCGCTGTCGCGTCGGCGCCAGGTTGGATTCCCCCTCGGTTCGCATGTGACCCCTCAAGCCGCATGGGTACGGCCAGTCCACGCGCAAGCTCATCCTTCATTGTAGTGATAATCAGAACGCGCCCCACCAGACTGGGACGAATCTCCAGAATCCCTGACACCCGTTCCGGCGTTAGATCCGAACATCTCAAGTCCAGCAATACAGCATCGAAAAGGCTGACGATAGATCATCGCCAGCGCCTGTTGACCGCTGTAAGCCACGTCACCATTGCAGCCGAGTCTACCCAGGAGCGTGTAAATCAGATTGCGGACGGACGATTCCTCTTCAACAATCAGTACCTTCCTCTGAGCCATGGTCACTTTCAACCTGGGAATCTCGTCTCGATTACCTATAAGACAAAACCAGATGACGGTCAATAGAGTCGATGGGCATCTTCTTTTCGAAGCGGCTGTCAGAGTCTCAGATCCTGGACTCGCTCATCTGTCCGCCTCATCGTGCTATTTGTCGACCGCTGCCCAGCGAACGACGGCATCACTTTATGCAGGCCCATTTCGATTCGATTGAGGACCATCGTATACATCGCACCGAAGACCGAATTGGCTTTGCTTCGGACACAGCCCTCGACAATCAGTTCGTCCAAAGTAGGACGAGGGGTTAGCCGGGGTGTGGGTAACGGCTCCTCACCGGCACAAAACAGGCGGTACAGGGGAACGCTCAGCGCCCCCGCCAATACCCGCAACGTACCGCAGTCAGGAATCTCACGCCCGTCCTCCACACGCGAGATATATCGCGGCTTCAGCCGTGCCTTACCTGCGAGCTCCCTGAGAGAGAGAGAGTTCTGAATGCGAAGCTCCCGGATTCGCTGGCCGATCCGGGTGTGACTTGACCCAAGAAATGATGACATGGAACCTCCAAACCGTGGTGACGGGCGGCCGCCACTTACTGACCCGCAGCTAATCTCCCGGAAAGGAGAACTCAACCCCCGAGGGTACGAACCTCTGTGTACCCTATCACCAATACTCACCATAGCACTCTTTCGGAACTTTGTCCAGATAAAAATTTCCCCACCCCTTCTGGCGGCAACGGAAGCGGATCCGATACAGCAAGCCAAGGGTTCCCAAAGTAGTGCAAAAATCGCGTCTGACCGTCCGAGATGGGCTGGTCCGGCAGAGCCGCGATTTCTTCGCACCTTCTCCGCCCAGCATACTCGTGTAGCGCCCCGACTACTCGGGGAACCGCACACCCGGGGGAAGCTGTCAATGCAAAGCCGGGGTTAGCTGAGCATATCGAGCAACTTGTCGATGTCGATTCCTGCCTTCTATACTAGTTCACGCCCTACTCGAGCCGCGTATTCCTCCTTTAGACGTAATTTGACTGCCTTCCGATTATAACCCCTGCCTCAGGTGAGAAGCCACGGATCGGAGAAAAGAGCCGACCGGCCATCGGGTCACATTTGGCAGGGGCAGGAGGATACTGAATCTGAACAGGTCGGCTTTCTGATCAACGGACCTTGACCACGAAATACTCGATGGAATCCGGCACTTCTTTGAACCAGTGTGGTATGCCTTTGGGGATGACAATCACGTCGCCCTGGCTAAGATGCCGCGTCTCGCCGCCCGCGAGCGTGCCGCCACGAGTTTCGTCCGGCGCGATGTGCCTTCCGCCTTGCAGGGTGCCCCCAGTGACGAATGCGGCGTGACCCTCAACCACGTAGAATATGTCTGTGTCCATGTCGTGAACTTCCACCTCCCCAGGCCCGTTGCGCCGCAAGCTCATCACCTTGAAGTTGCGCCCGTCGCCGCCGGCGACGAAGGGTTTCCCGGTGGCAATCGCCCTTCTTACCGTGGCGCTGTCGAAGTATTCGACCGTGTTCCCCGGCCGTCCGGACACCGCACTCGGTTTGGCAACGCTGCTGCGACCGTTGGGGAGCGATACGGTGACCGCCCCCAAAAGCAACGCGGCAGGTAGAATTCCTTCGGTCCATTCACTCAGAGTCATCCTCGTTCCCTCCCGCGGCTAGTCGTCCTGTTCGTAAGTATCGCCATAAAGCGCAGACCTTCAGGTGCGTGCTGCCTGTCATACATTTCGCAGGACCTAGAGATCTGAGCCAGCCCCCGCGAGACACTCGAACAGGACGACTAGGGCCAGCGTGGAGCCCGCTAGGCACGAAAGCCGGCCGAAACGCTAGGTGGCGCCTGGGGCACCAATCCAAAATCGAAAATCGGCAATCGAAAAATCCTATGATGCTACCTTCTCGGCCACAACTTTGGCCTGGAGAAAAAGCAGCAGGTAGTCGTGCCCGCCCGACTTGGAGTCCGTACCGGACATGTTGAAGCCACCAAAAGGGTGAGCCCCCACCAGCGCGCCGGTGCACTTGCGGTTGAAGTAGAGGTTTCCGACATGGAAATGCTCGGCCGCCTTTTCAAGCTTCAGCCGATTCTTGGTGTAGACGGCGCCGGTGAGCCCGTACTCGGTGTTGTTGGCGATTTCCAGCGCCTCGTCGAAGTTCTTGGCCCTAATCACAGCCAGGACAGGCCCGAAGATCTCCTCCTGGGCGACGCGGGCTGTCGGCGGCACGTCAGCTAACACTGTAGGCTCGATGAAGTAGCCTGAGCTGGAGCCTTCGCCGCCACCCGTCACCAGGCGGCCCTCCTTCTTGCCGGTCTCAATGTACTCCAGGATCGACCTTCTGGCGTTGTCGTTGATCACTGGTCCCATGAAGGTCGAGGGGTCGGCGGGCTCGCCGAGGTTGATCTGCTCCACGCGCCCCTTCAGCTTTTCCAGAAAGGCGTCGTAAACGTTTTCCACCACGATGGCCCGCGAGCAGGCGGAGCACTTCTGGCCTTGGAAGCCGAAGGCCGATTGGGCCACGCCCTCGACCGCGGCGTCTAGGTCGCTTTCGCTGTCCACGACGATGGAGTCCTTGCCGCCCATCTCCGCCACCACGCGCTTCACCCAGACCTGGCTTGGCCGGTGTTTGGCGGCGAGTTCGTTGATGCGCAACCCGACGTCCTTGGAGCCGGTGAAGGCCACGTAGCGGGTGCGCGGATGCGTCACCAGCACATCGCCCACTGTTGCCCCCGGCCCCGGCAGGAAGTTCGCCACTCCGGGTGCAATCCCGGCCCCTTCCAGCACCTCGAAGAATTTGTAGGCGATGGTGGGCGAATCGCTCGAGGGCTTGATCACCACGGTGTTGCCGGTGACAAGAGAGGCCAGGGTCATGCCCGCCATGATGGCCATGGGGAAGTTCCAGGGAGGGATCACCACCCCCACGCCTAGGGGGATGTAACACAGGTGGTTCCTCTCGCCGGGCACTGGGGTCAGCCGCATCGGCTTGTCGAGGCGAAGTATTTCGCGGGAGTAGAACTCGCAGAAATCAATGGTCTCCGCTACGTCGGCGTCGGCTTCCGGCCAGGACTTGCCTACTTCGTAGACCATCCAAGCCGCGTAGTAATACTTGCGCTCCCGAATGGCCTTGCCCGCCTTCAGCAACAACTGCGCCCGGTCTTCAGCTTTGGTGTGGCTCCACCTTTTGAAGGCCTCGTCCGCGATGCGGATAGCGCGGTCCGCAAGCTCTGGCGTGCCTTTGGAAAACACGCCCACCGCCTGATCCTTCTGCGCCGGGTTGACGGAGGTGAGCTTCTCCTTGGTCTTGATGCGTTCGCCGCCGATCACCAGGGGGTACTCGCGTCCCAACTCCTTGGCGACCTCCTCCACGGCTTCTTTCATCCGCCGGAAGTGCTCCGGGTTGCCTTTGAAATCGCTCAGTGGTTCGTTCCTGAAATCTGCCAGTTGCATCTATTTCCCTCCTCCCATCTCATTGCGCGCTGAAATCAAATATCGAATCTCAGAATCAGGCCGGGTTGCATTTGTTCCCCTCCCGTCCCACCACATTACAGGGGTGAAGCATTATACCGTTGAGGCCAGCGTCTCACTAGTTCTCATGTGGTAAACTCGGCGGACACGCAGAGCCGATCCCCAGTGAAACAAGAGGTGCGACCGGATGCGCCTCTAAGAAGCAGGGGTCAAACGTATTGAGTTGTCGACAAGGAAAGACGAACCATGGATGGGAGGGCAGCCTGAGATTCAGTGGCGACCAGAATCGTTAGATGTCATAAATGCGGCATGTGGCTGTGCCGGTTGTGTCCCCGTCCCGTGAACCGGGAAACGATGAGTAGCCGTGGGTGAAAACCCACAGACGCGGGCCGCCCGGCTTCTACCCTACCTGTAAGGGCTCGTCCCCTCCGGTGAGTGCTGGTCGGTCGAGGTCAACCCCTTTAGGTTGCAGGCCGTTGGGGCCCTTCGTGGCCCGTGGGCTGACGCCCACGGCCACTCACGGTCTACCGCTTCCCGGTGCGGCACTCGCAGCGCCAGTCTAACGGGAAGTCTTCGTTAAGATGCGGGCCGACTTCGAACCCTTGGACTCGCCTCAATACTTCCGCCTGGATGTGTTCGACCTGCCCCGGGCTGAACACTTGCCGTCCCATCAGCGCGCGCCGCAGGTAGTTGCGGTCCCATTGGCCGCACATGATACCCGTCTTGGAGTGGCTGGCGGAGCCAAGCAGCAAATGGCCTATTTCGTGGGCCATGGCGTGACCTAGGATCACAGGAATCTCCGTCTCGTCCCTATCGACGTCGCGACCGAGGTCTTCAACGCGACCGTAGAAGACGCTGGCGAGGGCGCTGCCGTCGGCGTAGCCGAACATGGTGTCGCGGAAGGCGGCGTTGGCGGGGGTGGAACGGGGGAAGATCCGGAGAACTAACGTAGCCCCGCACACCAGCCCAGCGCAGTTCTGGCCCGTCTGCTCGGCCGCAAGCTGTAATTCACCTTGAGGCGCCAGGCAGTCCAGCCAGGCGACCGCCACTCCTGAAGCGCCTATGATGCGGCCGGGTTCGTTTGGCGCGCGGCTCACCATCCTGTCCAAGGCGTCCGCGTAATTGTCGACCCGGACGGTCACCACGAGACCTGCTCTCGGCCGGTCCGCTCGTTTGCGATGGCCAGAACAAAGCCCAGAGCAAGCCTATGCCGTACGGGTTCGCGGAATAGAGAGTGTACGAGCCATCGATGAGCAGCAGGCCCCAAGCCCGCGCATCGCGCATCGGTTTAATTTCATCTATACTCGCAGACGATGGACACTCGCTTGAAGCGCAGACTGACTTCAACTCTGTGTCGCTCCCTGGTGTGGGCGCTCACCGTGGCCACCGCCACCGCGCAAACGCCGGGAGGACCCGAGCTGAACGTTGTGCATTACAAGGCTCCGGAGTTCCCTGTGGCCGGGTCGCTTTCGAATGAGCCGGCACTTCCCTCTTCCAGCCGCCCGAACCAGGTGCAGGCGCCGACGCCGGAGCCGTCGGCTTCCTCAGCAGAGTGGATCAACTCTTCGCCGCTGACGATGTCCGGGCTTCACGGCAAGGTTGTGCTGATTGACTTCTGGGAATACACCTGCATCAACTGTATTCGGACTTTCGCCGAGAACAAGAAGTGGTATGAGCGCTATCACAGGTTCGGGTTCGAGATCGTCGGCGTGCACGACCCGGAGTTCGACATCGCGTATTCGCCTGAAAACGTCCGCGTCGCAGTGAAGCGCTTCGGCCTCCCCTACCCCGTGGTTGTGGACGTTGGGTTCCAGATCTGGAAGGCGTACAACAACTCAACCTGGCCGAACCGTTTTCTGATCGATGCCAAAGGTTTTGTGCGCTTCAGCCGGCCAGGCGAAGGCGGGGACAGCGCCTTCGAGCACGCCATCCAGCAGCTGCTCGAGGAGGCCCACCCCGGGTTGCAGTTCCCCGCTGAGTACACCATCGCTCCGGAACAGAATGCTTTCGCTCCTTCTTGCGGGGTTCCCACCGAGGAGATGTATGTCGGAGACTGGTCCGGGCGGGGTATCCTGGCGAACTCCGAGGGCTACCACCAAGGGAAGACACTGGATTACAAAACTCCCGGCGCTGTCGAAGACGGCCGCGCCGCAGTTTCCGGACGGTGGGAGACGGACAAGAACGGCATGATCTATCGTGGCAAAAACAAGGAAGGCAACGAGTCGGATAAACTCGTTATGCGCTACCATGCGCGTGAACTCTACGCCGTGCTCAACGTGTCGCACGGGAAACCCTCCCGCCTTTACATAGAGCAGGACGGCAAAGACCTGACCGCCCAGAACAAAGGCACGGACGTGCAGCTGGACTCCGGGGGGCACTCCTACATCGAGGTGCGCGAGCCAAGGATGTATTACCTGGTCGAGAACCCTTCTTTCGGAAGCCACGTGGTGGAACTCCTTCCGAGCCGTGCCGGGCTCACCGTCAACTCCTTCACGTTCGGAAATGATTGCCAGAGCCAGTTCCCGCACCTGTAGGTTCAACCAATTTGTTAAAATGTAATTATTATCGCCGTTCTTCTCGCCCATCACCCGCGATCGACCCCGCTTCCGGTTTTGGCCAGGTGCAAGCGCGTACCTGAAACCTGAAACGGGCTTAATTTGCTATGCCCACTGCACGGTTGTATAACTTACCCGTGGAAGCGAACCTAATGGATCGGCGCAGGTTTTCTGTCGCATTCCGGCCGGCTGTTCGTGGCCGCAGGTTTCACTCCGAGGATATTCGCCGAGGATCGTATGCTGGAAAACAACCAACGTCGTTCCCTCTCCTTTTCGAATGACTGGATCGAAAGCGTCGTCGTAAGTGCGGTGCACGAAATGCCGGTTGAGGATGCTATCGTCGTGAACCTCTCGACCACCGCCTTGCCTTACAGGGCCGGAGGAGATCAGGGAACGATCCCCCCGTGGAAATCGACCGTGCTCCGGCACTGCATTCTTGAGCAGGGTGAAACGGCTGCCTTGCTTCGCGTGCGCCAGCGCACTAATCTGGGTGGTGTCGCGCTGGGGTGGGAGTCGTACGGTCAGCGCAATCCACAGTTTCCTCGCGGGACTCCGCTTTATATCTCATCGCAGCATGAAATTAAAGACGTAGAGCTTGATCCCGCTAACGCCTTCACTCGCCAGACTCCCGTTGCAGCTTCGCTGTGCCGATACAGGCTCAAACTGAACCTTTGGTATACCCCCGAAGAGACGGACTGCGGAATCCATACCGGACACGAGTTTCTGGAGGTGCACACCCAGGTCCTCGGTACGGGTCATATGCAGAAGTTCCGGGAGAACAACTCGGACACGCTCTACGAAAGTGTTGCGATGTGTCCGGGATTCACTCACGACCCATTCTTTGTGGTCGAAAATGACCGCAGTTTCACTTATCCATGGCACCGCTATTACTCGGAAACCGACTGCATCTGGATGGCGATCGAACTCCATCGGCTGTAAAGGGGTGCGTATCGCGCTTTGGTCCGGCTCGTTCACTTGATGTCGGTTCTGCTTTGCTTGGTGTACCACTTGTTCAAAGCGGAAAGGGCCCCCGCGTTCGTGGGGTCTAGGCTTTTACGGCTCCCGTTCCGGTTTCCTGAAATGTCATGCCGCCGGCTGGCACCAGCATGCCTCCGTCAACCGGGATGGCGGCCCCGGTCATAAAGGAAGCCAGATCGCTTGCCAGAAAAGCGATAACTCGCGCTACCTCCTCTGCGCGGCCCATCTTGCCTCGGATATGAAGCCGATCACATGCGGCGAGCACTCTCGCGGAATCCGTGTCCAAAGAGGCTGACCAGCGAAGCATGGGTGTATCGATAGCACCGGGCAAGACGCAATTCGCGCGAATGTTCTGTTTTCCATAGTCGAGGGCGATAGATCGGGTAAGCCCCAGGAGCGCGTGTTTGCTCGTAACGTAATGTGCCGAATTGCGTTGGGCGGTCACTGATTGCACCGAGCCCGTATTGACGATTGCTCCCCCACCTCGCTTGAGCATCTCCGGAATTGCATATTTCGAAACCAGGAAGACACTCTTCAGGTTGACATTCAGCACCTCGTCCCATTCCTCTTCACTGATGGTCGTCACACTCCCGTAGCGCTGAATCCCGGCATTGTTCACCACAACGTCGACGCCACCGAAAGCCGCCACTATTGCGGCAATGACCTGCTGAACTTGCGTGGCGAGACTGACGTCAGCCTGAAAATACTCAGACCGAAGGCTGCGGTCGAGAGAACTTTCGGCGAGCGGTTGACGGTCGATAATCGCAACGGCAGCCTTGC
>Ga0182039_10001927_pt1 | contig 11256 bp, 10 predicted proteins | sample sta12Can44000111_FD_125975 | JGI IMG/M metagenome (GOLD analysis project Ga0182039, IMG submission 125975) | Lab enrichment of tropical soil microbial communities from Luquillo Experimental Forest, Puerto Rico - statanox.12C.anox.44.000.111 | ecosystem: Environmental > Terrestrial > Soil >...
AGGTCTGTGCCTTAGGACTCAAACATTTGGTGGCGGCGTGTTGTCGGGAAGCGCCGCAGAATCCTGCAAAGGATCGGGCTTTTCGAGCGCGGCTGGCGCCTCGGCGGCGCTGCCGACATCTTTGAGCAGGCTGCCGAGCCAGCCGCGGCCGAGCAATAGGGACACGGCGAGAGCGTAGATTGCGGTGCCGATTACGAGCAGGACTGCAAGCGCGATCTCATCGCCGAAATGGGCAAGCCCCGCCAGGCTTTGTTTGAGCACGTGGTCACCCCCATAAAGCGTGACCGCGAGCACGGCGCCGGCGACGAGGAGCTTCACCACCGGGCGAAGGCCCGCTCCCGACACGGCAAAGCCTTGGCGGCGCGCGAAGAGCCAGAGCAGGGTCAGGTTGATCCAGGCGCCCACGCTCGTGGCAAACGCCAGGCCCACTTGCGCCAGCAGCCCCATCAACAGCACTTTCAGTGCAACGTTGACGACGACGGCAAGAAGGGCTGCCGTAACCGGAGTGACCGTGTCGCCGCGGGCATAAAACGGCGCGGTGAAGCTCCGCAGCATGACGAAGGGGAGCAGGCCGATCGCGTAAGCGGCGAGCGTCGCTCCCGCCGCCGCGGCATCCGCGGCGGTGAAGGCGCCGCGGGCGAAGAGGCCGAGCATGATCAACTTAGGAATGGCGACTGCGGCGGCGGCGCACGGGACCGTGAGCAGCAGCGCCAGCTGGATGCCGCGCGCTTGTGCCAAGGCTGCGCCGCGCGTGTCGCCGGCGGCGAGCCGCCGCGACATCTCCGGCAGCAGCACCGTGCCGACGGCGATGCCGACGACGCCAATCGGGAGCTGATTGATGCGGTCGGCGTAATAGAGTGCGGACAACGCGCCGGTTGGAAGGTACGAGGCGATCACTGTATCGGCGAACAACGCGACCTGGACGCCGCCCGCTCCGATAATGGCGGGACCCAACGCGCCGAGAAATTTGCGCGTGCGCCGGTCGAGGCGCGGCGCGCGGAATCTCAGGCCGAAGCCGTGCAGCTCGGCGTCGAAGCCCACCAGGACCACTTGCACCACCCCGGCGATGAGCACGCCCCAGGCGGCGGCATAGCCCGCATTGGGGAACCAGTAGGCGAGCGCCAGCGTCGCGACCATGCACACATTGAGCAGGATCGGCGCGCCGGCGGCGGCCGCGAACCTGCCATTGGCGTTGAGCTCGCCCGAGATCATGGTCTGCAACGAGACAAGCAGCAGCGAAGGGAAGGTGATGCGGGTGAGGGTCACGGCGAGGGTGTAACGCGCGGGGTCCTGGTCGAGGCCGGGTGCAAGCAGCGAAACCACCGCGGGCGTGTAGAACAGGGCGAGCGCGAGCAGCACGATATTGATGGCGAGCAGCGCCGCGGCGATGCGGTCGGAGAACAGCCGCGCTTCCTTGAGTCCGGCTTGCTCCAGCGTGCGCGCATAGGCCGGCACGAAGGCGGCGTTGAAAGCGCCCTCGGCAAGAATGGCGCGGAAATGGTTGGGCAGGCGAAAGGCGACGAAGAAGGCGTCGGCCATGGGCCCCGCGCCCAGCACCGCGGCCATCACCACGTCGCGGATGAAGCCTGAGGCGCGCGAGACCAGCGTCAGCCCGCCGACAGTAGCAATCCGCTTGATCATTCGTGGTTTTGGGCCGTCATTCCCCCTCCCCGGTCGCGGCAGAGAGGTAAAGCAAAATCAGCGCCTTGGCCAACCCTTCCCGGCGTTTTCCCGCGGCGAAAGGCCTTTCGGTCTCTTAGTAGTCGACTCTCACTAGATAAAGCCCGTGGGCCGGGGCGACGGGGCCGCACCGGGCCCGATCGCGCGCCGCTAGCGCCGCCTCCAGATCTCGTGCGGTCCACCGCCCCTCACCCACAAGCTTGAGAGAACCGACCATGGAGCGCACCTGGTTATGCAGAAAGGAGCGTGCGGAGGCCTCAACCCTGATGATCTCGCCATGGCGCGAGACCTCGAGCTTGTCGAGCGTCTTCTCTGGAGAGTCCGCCTGGCATTCGGTCGAGCGGAAGGTGGTGAAGTCGTGATGGCCAATCAGGATCTGCGCCGCTTCGTGCATGGCCTTGGCTTCGATGGCACGAAACACGCCCCAGGCACGGTTGCGCTCGAGGGCAAGCGGGCTTCGGCGATCGACGATGCGGTAGAGATAGTTCCGCGCTCGCGCGGAGAAGCGCGCGTCGAAATCAGGGTTTACGGTCTCGCAAGCCAAGACCGAGATCGGATCGGGCCGCAGCTGCGAATTCAAGGCATCGCGCACGGTGTCGTTCGGCCACTCCTTGGCGAGGTCGAAATGGGCGACTTGGGCAAGCGCATGCACTCCGGCGTCGGTGCGGCCGGCGCCGCGCGGGACCGTATCCTCGCCGGAGAGCGACTTGATGGCCTCCGCGAGGCGCCCTTGCACCGAGACGCCGTTCTCTTGCATCTGCCAGCCGACATAGGGCGTGCCGTCATATTCGATGGTGAGCTTGTAGCGGGGCATGGCGCGAGATTAGTCGAGGACTGCGCCCGCGCGTAACTTGACGCCGCGCAGGAATTCATCTGCGCTCATGGCGCGCTTGCCGGCCCGCTGCAGTTCCGTGAAGCGCACCGCCCCATTGCCGCAAGCAATCGTGAACCGATCGTCGAGCACGGTGCCGGGGATTCTCCCGCCTTCCGCAAGCGTCGAGCGCAGTGCGCGAACGCGCTCGCGCTTGCCGCCGAGCTCCACCTCGAACCAGGCGCCGGGACAAGGCGAGAGGCCGCGGATCCGATTATGCACCTCCGCCGCCGGCTTCGACCAGTCGATCCGCGTCTCCTTGGGTTCGATCTTGGCGGCATAGGTCGCGCCCTCATCATGCTGCGCCCAGCAGGCGAGAGAGCCCTTCGCAAGATCGCCAAGCGCCCGCACCATGAGCGCGGCTCCCGCCTCTGCCAACCGATCTTGCAGCTCTCCCGCTGTCTCGTCTGGACCAATAGGTTCGCGCTCGGCGAGGCAGACGGCGCCGGTGTCGAGCCCTTCCTCGATGCGCATGACCGCGACCCCCGTTTCGGCATCGCCGGCCATGATGGCACGCTGAATTGGCGCCGCGCCGCGCCAGCGCGGAAGCAGCGACGCATGAACGTTGAAGCAGCCGAAGCGCGGCGCTTCGAGAATTGGTTTCGGCAGGATCAGCCCGTAGGCGACGACAATGGCCGCGTCAGCGTTGAAGCTTTTGAAGCGCGACTGCTCTTCGGCACCTCTTAGATTTAGCGGTGTGTTCACGGGCAGCCTCTTGGTTTCGGCGAAGAGCTGCACCGGAGATTTGCGCTGGCCGCGACCACGCCCTGCTGTGCGCGGGGGCTGGGTGTAGACGCCGACGATGTGGTGCTCAGCATCAAGCAGCGCTCCAAGCGTTGGCACGGCGAAGTCCGGCGTGCCCATGAAGATTATGCGCATCGATGTCATGCGCCCCTTATGTCACCGCCGCGGGTGAAGGGGCAATCACGCCTTGCCGCCGTAAAGTTTTCAAACCGCTAGAAGGCGCTCGATCTCGCCAACAGAAACTCGCCAACAGAAAGAGGATCGAAAGCACGCCCTCCTCGACGCTCCAGCCGAGCGAGCAGCCCAGGTCGTAGAGAATATAGACCGCAAAGGTGAAGGAAAGGCCGTAGAGATAAAGGCGCGCCCTCTGAGCGCAGCAAGCACCGCGACGATTACGACCGCCACCTCCAAAGCGACGGTGATTGTGAGAAGCGTCATGCCTAAAGAGCCTCAGCGCGTTTCTGCTTGGTGAATTTCTTCACGATCATGTCGCGTTTCAGCCGCGACAGGTAGTCGATGAATAGGACGCCGTTCAAATGATCGATTTCATGCTGCACGAGTGTCGACCAGATGCCTTCCAGCGTCTTCTCCTGTTGCTTCCCTTCGGTATCGATGTAGCTCACCCGGGTCATGGCCGGTCGCTCGATCTCTGCGGTGAAGTCGGGGATCGACAGACAGCCCTCTTCATGTGTACGCATCTCGGTCCCAAGCTCCAGGATCACCGGGTTCACCATGATCAGCGGCTGCTTCGGCTCCTCGTCGCGGGAGGGGTCCATCACGATCAACCGGCTCAAAATGCCGACTTGGGGCGCGGCGAGGCCAATGCCCGGCGCGTCGTACATGGTTGCCAGCATGTCTTCGGCGAGCTTCAGCAGTGTGGTATCGACCCGCTCGATCTGAGCCGCGTTTTTGCGCAGCACAGCATCCGGAATGGTGATGATGGGGAGAACGGCCATAGGCGGCTGACATAGGATTGGCGCGCGCACCGGTCAACATGTTCCTGTTTTGATCTAGCTCAGGAGCGAATCGGGCTATAGCTAGAGGCCATGGTCCTCGACCCGATCAGGATCGGGAGCGTCACGCTTGACCCCGTGCTGGCCCTGCTCAGCCTGGTCGGGCTCATGGCGCTTATCCTTCTTGTGCTAGTCGTCTTTGTCGCCATGCATATGAGCCGCCGGCGGCGCGAAGCGCGCGACAGCGACGCCCAGCTCGCCGAGCTCAAGGGCCGGTTGCAGGCGCTGGCTGAACTTAGCGTCACCCGCCATGGCGAGCTTGCCCGCGCCGTCAACGAGCGGCTCGACCGGATGACGCATCGGGTGGGATTCGACCTGACCGAGACCGCGCGCAAGACCACAGACTCGATCGCCAAACTGCACGAGCGGCTCGCTGTCATCGACTCGGCACAGAAGAACCTGACCGAGCTCTCCACCAACATGGTCTCGTTGCAGGAGATTCTGGCCAACAAGCAGGCGCGCGGCGCCTTCGGCCAGATGCGCATGGAGGCGATCATCCAGGATGGCCTGCCAAAGGGCGCCTACAGTTTCCAGGCGACGCTGTCCAACGGCAAGCGCCCGGACTGCCTGTTGCATCTGCCGAACACGAAGGCCGGAGTGGTGATCGACGCCAAGTTTCCGCTCGAAGGCTTCGAAGCGTATCGCGTGGCGCGGGCGCCGGGAGAGAAGAAGGAGGCGGCGCGGCGCGTACGCATCGATGTCACCCGCCACGTCGAGGCCATGGCCGAGCGCTATTTCCTCCCCGGAGAAACGCAGGACACCGCGATCCTGTTCGTGCCGTCAGAATCGATCTATGCGGATCTCGCCGAGCACTTCTCGGATCTCGTGCAGAAGGCGCACCGCGCACGCATCGTCATCTGCACGCCGAACATGCTCATGCTCGCGGTGCAGACCATGCAGGCGATCCTGAAAGACGTGAAGATGCGCGAGCAGGCCCATCTCATTCAGCGCGAGGTGAGCAGGCTGATGGAGGACATGGGGCGCCTGCGCGAGCGCGTGCTCGACCTGCAACGTCATTTCGGCCAGGCGAACGAGGATATAGAGAAGATCCTCACCTCATCCAATCGGATTTCCTCGCGCGGCCGCAAAATCGAGAGCCTGGAGTTCGAGGGAGAGGCGCACGCCGCACTGGCTGGCAACGGCGCCGTGCCGCTTGCGCCTGCCGCTCAGCCGCGGAACGAGGCCGCTCCCGGCCGCGCCGCGACGGTCACGCGCCAGCCGGACCTGCTCGCCGGCGAGTAGTTCGATGGCGCGCTTCAGCCCTCGCTAAACGTTTCCTCGTCTTCGGCTTCGTCGCTCCGGTTTTCTTGTGCGCGGTGCTGGCGCGGGCGGCCTTCTTGTGCCGCTCGCCATAACGCATGCCCTCGAGCTTCATGCCGTCGGGATCAAGAAAAAACACCGCGTAGTAATCGTCGTAATACTCGCCAACGGGATCAACGATGGTTACGCCACGCTCTTCGAGGAAGGATTGCAGCGCATCGACATCGGCGCGGCTGCGCAGGCGAAATGCGTAGTGGTGAAAGCCGATGTCACCCTTGCGATAGTTGTGCGTCTTGCCTTCGGCGTCGGCCGCCGCGATCCAGAACAAAGTCTTGCCATTGGCCCAGCCCATCATGCTTCCTTGGTATTCGGCTTCGACATCGAAGCCCAAGAACTCCATCAGCGGGGCGTAGAAGGCCTTTGACGTCTCGAAATCGCCGACGCTAATCACCAGATGATCGATCCCGACAACGCGCACCATGAGGCTTTCTCCACTCTCTTGTCATCAAAACTATAACGTTCATCCGCACACAACCGTCATGATCGGGCTTGTCCCGGCCGTCCACGCATTTCGGCTGAAAAAATCCTGGATGCCAGGCACAAGGCCGGGCATGACGAATGCGATAGAGGTTGGTATTAGGGTCGCATGACGGCAGCGGCGGGACGCCGAGGGGAATCATGGGGGGAGCGCCTTGCGCGCATCGCAAGCGTTTTTCTCGACAAGCGCGTCCTCATCGTGCTGTTGCTCGGCTTCTCGTCCGGGCTACCGCTCGCACTCTCCGGCTCGACGCTGCTCTTGTGGATGAAGGACGTCGGTGTCGATCTCGGCACCATCGGTCTGTTCGCCCTGGTCGGCGTTCCCTACACCATCAAGTTCCTATGGGCGCCGGTCGTTGATGCGTTCAAGGTGCCAGTGCTGAGCGATGCGCTTGGCCACCGGCGCGGCTGGCTCGTGCTGGCGCAGATCCTGTTGATCGCCGCAATCTTGCTGCTCGGCTTCCAGGATCCACTGAAAGCGCCGCTCATGGTAGCGGTCGCTGCGCTGATCGTGGCGACCGCCTCAGCCACGCAGGACATCGTCATCGATGCGTTCCGAGTCGAATATCTGCCGACAGACGCGCAAGCCGCCGGCATGGCCTATTTCGTCGCCACCTATCGCATCGGCATGCTGGTTTCGACCGCGGGCGTCGTGGCGCTTGTCGCCTATCTCGAATATGCCGGCGTTGATCAGAGCCTCGTGTGGGGCTATGGCTATGCCGCCATGGCAGCGCTCGTGCTGATCGGCATGGCCGCGACACTGATGGCCGAAGAGCCGCCGGAAGAGGAACGCGAGGCGCATGCGGCAGCGGCAGGCGAGCGGACCGGCAATGCGCTCGCGCGTTTCTTCCGCGCTGCCTACGACGCCTTCGCCGATTTCCTGTCGAAGAAGGACGCGCTGCTGATCCTGCTGTTCGTCGTGCTCTACAAGCTCACCGACACCTTTGCAGGCGTGATGACCGGGCCGTTCGTGCTCGCCATCGGCTTCGACAAGGCAAGCTACGCCGCGATCATCAAGGGCGTCGGGCTGATCGCCTCGCTGCTCGGCGGCGTTGCCGGAGGATTGCTCGCCCGCGCTCTACCGCTGTCGCGGGCGATGCTCGTTGCCGGCATCCTCCAGGCAGTGGCGAACTTCGCCTTCTCCTGGCAGGCATGGATCGGTGCGAACCATGCCGCGCTCGCGCTCACCATCTCGACCGAGAATTTCACGAGTGCGATTGGCACCGTGGTGTTCATCGCCTATCTCTCGGCGCTTTGCACCAACTCGGCCCACACCGCGACTCAGTTTGCGCTGCTCACGGCGCTCGCCTCGTTTGGGCGTACGACGCTCGCCTCTGTCACCGGCTTTGTCGCCGAGGCGACGGGGTGGGTGACGTTCTTCGCGCTCTGCGCTGCCGCAGCGATCCCAGGCCTCTTGGTCCTGTGGATCCTGATCAAGCGCGGGGATTTCGAGGGGATGGACCACAGGGAACGCGCCGAGGATAGGGGTCGCACATTTGAACCGGCGACCCGCTGATCGATCGGCAATGAGCGACCGTCCGCTGATTCGGGCGATTCAATCTGGCCTATTGCGCACCAAATTCGCGGGGCGGTCAGGCTGGCCGGTTGGATACGCACGGCTAAGGATCAGAGTTCCAGCGCGCGTGATCAGCCCTCAACTATCCGCAAGCCATCTGGCGCGTCCTCGCCGAACTCGGCGCGCATTTCGCGTCATATGCCGCGCACTCTTCCGCGCTCAGCACGTACCTTTGTGGATGAAGGTCTCGGCGCCCGCCGTTCCAGAACACGCCGCCGAGCGGCGTCGCTTTCGTCGTGATCTTCTTCATGTAATCGAAGCTGCAATGCTCGGACGATCAGGGGAAAGCAGCCTTAGCATTCAATTGCGCTGGTGGACATCGCAGGCACGCTTGGCGCAAGATTTTTGCGTCAATATGACGAACGAGGAATGAATTACATCGTCTTGCGCGCTTTGACCGCGGTGGCGAGCGTGCCTTCGTCGAGGTAATCGAGTTCGCCGCCGATCGGCACGCCATGCGCAAGCCGCGATACCGTGATGTTGCAGCCAGCGAGCTGATCGATAAGGTAATGCGCGGTCGACTGCCCCTCCACCGTTGCGTTCAACGCGAGCAGAACTTCTTTTACTCGCGGAGCGCTGGCCCGCTCGATCAGCTTGGCGATCGACAAGTTCTCGGGGCCAACGCCGTCGAGCGGGGACAGCGCTCCTCCAAGCACGTGGTAGAGCCCGTTCAACACATGAGCGCGCTCAAGCGCCCAGAGGTCGCCGACCTCCTCCACCACGCAGATCAGCGAGCGATCCCTGCTCTCGTCGCGGCAGAGCGCGCATGGAGTGACGGTATCGATATTGCCGCAAGTCTCGCAGGTGACAATACGGTCATGCGCCTCGGCAAGCGCGGCGGCGAGCGGGGCAAGCAGCTGCTCCTTCTTTTTGACGAGATGCAACGCGGCGCGGCGCGCCGAGCGGGGGCCTAAGCCCGGCAAGCGCGCCAGTAATTGGATGAGGCGCTCGATCTCGCCGCTCGCGGCAACCCGGGCCATGCGGTCAGAACAGCTTCAGGTTGGGAGGCAGAGGCAGGCCGCCGGTCAGGCTCTGCATCTTCTCCTGCATGAGTCTTTCGACCTTGGCTTTCGCGTCGGTATGCGCAGCGACGATGAGATCTTCGAGAACTTCCACTTCCTCGGGCTTCGCCAGAGTCGGGTCGATCTTCACACCAGCCAAGTCGCCCTTGCCATTGAGCGTGACAGTGACTAGGCCGCCACCCGATTGGCCTTCGATGCGGGCACGCTCGATCTCCGCCTGCATCTCGGCCATGCGGCCCTGCAGCTCCTGGGCCTGCTTCATCATGCTGGCAAAATTCTTCATGGATCGGTCCCGTCCTCTTTGAAGTCTGCTTCGTCGGTTTCCGCTGGAGGCTCTTCGCCCTTGGTCGCACGCACGGCGGCAATGCGCGCGTCAGGGAAATGCTCAAGAACCTGTTTGACCTCAGGATGCTCGCGGATGCGCTCGATCTCGCGGGCCTCGCGCTCGCGGCGCTGAACTCCGAGCGGCAGAGCGCCCTCCTCTCCACTCACGGCAACGATCCAAACGCGGCCCGTCCACACTTTCAGCTTGCGCATCAGCTCCTGGCCAAGCTCCTTCGGCGCGGCAGTCAGCGGGTTGATCTCGAGATGCCCCTGGCGAAAGCGTACGAGCCGCACCTGCTCGGAGAGCGCATGCTTGAGCTTGAGGTCGCGGTTCCGCTCGGCGAGTGCCACTACCTCCTCGAAGCTCTTGGGATTGGCAAGTGATGGCGCGGGCGTGGGGTCTTCCGATTCTGGCGCAGGCATCGGCTCGACAGGCGGTTCTCGGAGACGCGCATGAGCGGGCTCGCGGGACGCTTGCTTGCCGGGCGGAGCGCGGTCCGCAGCCTCCCCCTCACCCCCGCTCCCGTCGCCAAGGCGTCGCATGAGATCGGCGGGCGTCGGCAGATCGGCGGCGTAAGCAAGCCGCACCAGGACCATGTCGGCGGCGGCGTGGGGCCTCGGCGAGGCCTTCACCTCTTCCTGGCCCTTCAGCAGCATCTGCCAGGCGCGGGCGAGCACCGGCATCGACAGGCGCTTGGCAAGATCGGCGGCGCTTGCGCGCTCCGCCTCGCTCGCAGCGGGATCGGAGGTGTCGGCGACTTTGGCCAGGGTCACGGCGTGTACCGCATCGGCAAGGTCAGTGATGATTTGGGGCGGCTCGGCGCCGTCACTGGACAAGGCTGCGAGCTTCTCAAGTGCACTTCCAGCATTGCCTGCGAGCACGGTCTCCAAGAGATCGAAGATGCGGCCGCGATCGGCGAGCCCCAGCAGTCCCCGCACCGCCTCCGCCTCGACCTTGCCGGAGCCAAAGGCGATGGCGCGATCGAGGATCGACAGCGCGTCGCGCACCGAGCCTTCCGCCGCGCGCGCGATCAACATAAGACCCGCGGGGTCGGCCGACGCATGCTCCTTCTCAACGATGCTGGACAGATGCTCCGCCAACTGCTTGACCTCGATACGCTTCAGATCGAAGCGCTGGCAGCGCGACAACACTGTCACCGGTACTTTGCGCACCTCGGTGGTGGCAAAGATGAACTTCACGTGCTCCGGCGGCTCTTCCAGCGTCTTCAACAGCCCGTTGAAGGCCGCCTTCGACAGCATGTGCACCTCGTCGATGATGTAGACCTTGTAGCGGGCGGTGTTGGGCTTGTAGTGGGCGCTGTCGATCAGGTCGCGAATGTCATCGATGCTGGTGTGAGAGGCCGCGTCCATCTCGACCACGTCGAGATGCCTGCTTTCGAGAATAGCGCGGCAATGCTCGCCTTCCTCGGTCATGTCGAGGGTCGGCGCCCTTTCGCCGCCTCGCGGCGCGTAGTTCAGGGCGCGTGCGATCAGGCGTGCGGTCGTGGTCTTGCCGACGCCTCGCACGCCGGTGAGCATGTAGGCTTGCGCGATGCGCCCGCTGGCGAAGGCATTGCGCAGCGTCTGCACCATCGCGTCCTGGCCGATCAGCTCGGAGAACAGCTTCGGCCGGTATTTGCGGGCAAGCGCCGCATGGCTTTGGCTCGCGGCAGACGGTGTAAGCATGCCGTCGGCTTTCGCCGCCTGCTTCCCGGAGTGCTTGGGCGCGCTCTCTTGCTGATCTCTGTCTTCGGCCATGGACGACAAGACTTTCACGCGAGATAAGAACCCTCGGCCGACACCAGGTCGGCCTCAAGATCTCGACGCACGACGAACACGGGGCGCAGGGTGGGAGGCTGAACAAACAACCCGCGTCAACCTCGTTAGGGCTGCTTCCTTCCGGACCTGACCCGGTTGGCGAGGAACGCGCCTGCCGCCAACCTCCCTAGGCAGTATATCGGGGAGAGCGGGGCCTGTGGCAACCCAATGCGAAGGCCCTGTATCTTACCTATTGAAACCGGCCTCGCGCCAATAGAGGTAGAGCAGCACGAGCAGCCAGATGGCGATAAATCCGTCCGATAAGACCGTGAAGAAGTTATACGGCGCATAGTCGCCATCGATGACCGTTTGGCGGATCTGCCCGTGGGTGGTGCCAAGCATGAACAGCGACCAGTCGAGCCCGATGAAGCACATAGAGTAGCAGGATATGAACAACCCGTGAGGCCGTCC
>Ga0182039_10001928_pt1 | contig 11252 bp, 10 predicted proteins | sample sta12Can44000111_FD_125975 | JGI IMG/M metagenome (GOLD analysis project Ga0182039, IMG submission 125975) | Lab enrichment of tropical soil microbial communities from Luquillo Experimental Forest, Puerto Rico - statanox.12C.anox.44.000.111 | ecosystem: Environmental > Terrestrial > Soil >...
CTGGCGGTGGCGTGGATGGCGGTGCGGCGGCTCCTGCGCTAGCCAGGGCTAGGACGCCGTGGCACTCGACGCAGCGTCCTGGCGCGTGGGCGGGGCGGCGCTTCCCGCAAGCGCCGGGGCGCGGCATGACTCCTTTCCATGACACGCATCCTGGATTCCATCCTGGCGCATATCCGGCTGGGGGCGGCGGCGCGGGCGGGGGCGGCATCGATCGATCCAGGATGCGAAAGGAGCTGGAGAACAACCCAGAGCTTCGCAAACGAGTTATGACCATCGCCGCCAACGAGAATAACGATCCACGGGCGCAGCAAGCCGTCATGGAGTCCATGATGAATCGCGCTTTAATGTCCGGTAAACCCCTATCGGAAGAAGCGCAGTTTACTTGGCGTCGCGGCGACCGCGGTTATTATGACGCTAAGGCGGGCGGGATTCATCGTGGGCAAGCTGCGGTCGCCGATCCGCGGCGGCGCGCCGCGCTTGAAAAACAGCTCGATGCGGTCCTTGCCGGGTCCAACATCAGCAATTACGCGACCGGCAACGCATCTGGCCAGTTTGTCGAAAATCGAATAAGGCAAGGCATGTTTCCTGGCGGCGTCCGCTTTAGGGCTGGCGGAGAAACCTTTGTTGGCGAGAGCAGAGGACAGGGCTGGAAAAAATGGTATGGGCAGGTGGGCAAACAAGGCGGCGGAGATTCCAGTCTCGCCACTTTAGGGCCAGGCGGCGCATTGCCAGCGAATCAAGCAGCTAGGTTAGGCTTTCAGCCGATTCGATCGGGCGGCGGTACGGTTCAAATCAAAAGCCCCAGCGGCGCGACATGGCAGGTAGCCCCGGCGGCGGCTAGGCAATTTTCTGGATTCTTGAAGGACTTGGAAGCGACAGGATATCGCGCGACAAGTAGCGGCGGCTGGAATTATCGAACAAAGCGCGGCGGTGGCGGTCTTTCGCAGCATGCTTACGGCACGGCGATCGATATCGATGCGGCTCATAATCCATTCGGGTCCTCCAGAACCAATATGCCTTCAGAAACTTCCGGGTTAGCTCGGAAATGGGGGCTAAGCTGGGGTGGGGAATGGCGCGGGCGCAAGGATCCGATGCACTTCGAAATAAGCCGGAGACTTGGGGCTGGTGAAGGCGCGGCTGGCGCGGCAGGTGGCGCTGGCGGCGGCGTTGTTGGCGGCGCAGTGAGCGGCGGCAAGGGCGGCGGCATTGGCGCGCCTAGAACAGAACGCCTAATTGGTTCATCCCCGCAAGCGGCTGGCGGCGGCGTCACCTTTACAACGACAAGGCGGGATCCATCGGGCGCAGTTCATGGATACCTCGATGTCGGCGGCCATCGCTATTCCAGCGTGACCGGCGGCGCGCCGGGCGGGGTTCACGTTCCGCATGGCGATTATCGAATCGGGCCGCGCGAATTTCACCCGAAGCTGCACGGTTCATCCTACCATTTGACTGGTCCGCAATATCGCGGTGGCGGCGGCGGGCTGTTCTTTCATCGGGGCGGCATGTATTCTTCACAAGGATGCTTCCATCTTCTGCCTTCGGTCATGGGCGAATTCGAAAAGGATTTAGCGAATTTGCCAGCAAAGCAGCGAGTGTTTCATTACAAGTGATGATGCGGGATGGCTGACTATAGAGTTGCCGTTGAACTGCTCTTGGTTGGCGACATCGTCAGCGCGCTGGCGCGCGTTTCGCGCGCCATGCTTGGCATCCGAACCCAGCAAAGGGAAGTCGAGGCTGCTTTTCATAGGTGGCATGGGGCGCTTAAGCCACTTATCGGGCTGCTTACGTCAGGAATTCTTATTAAGGGATTCGTCGATGTAGCCAAGTCCGCGAACAAGGTTACTGACGAGTTGCTGCGCATGCAGGCGCAAGGGCAAAAAGCAGCCGATATTCAAAAAAACTTGCAGGAAGCCTGGAGAATATCAGCTAAAACCGGCCAGCCGGTCGAGCAGGTTTTGTCCGAAATGGGCAAGACCGGCTATTTCATGGGCGGGGATCCTGAAGCGACTAAAGCTGCTCGTGAATTAGCTATGAAGCTCTCCAAAATGGAGACTTTCATTAGCTTCGTCACCGGCAAGGAGCGCGAAGGGCTACTGGATCCCATTAAGAAGATTCTAGAAGAATCCGGGATGTTAGGGGCGGGGCGCGAGAAAGATCTGGCGCTATTTCTTGAGCAGATTACCCAAGGCATCGCTGCTTCAAAAGGAGCTGTGCTTCCGGCGCAAATTGGTCAGAACGTTCTGTATGGCCGGGCGGCGCGCTATGCGTGGATGTCGCCGGAAGCTTTGGATCCGAAAAAATATCCAGATCCATTTGTGACGACGGTGCTGCCGTATCTCATTCAGAGCTTCGGTGGCATGGGGCGCGGCGGGCAAGCTGGTCCTGGCGCTGCTTTAATGTCGATGTTCACCAAGAACATTCAGGGCACGCTAACTCGTCAGTCAGCTCAAGTCGCTAAGGAGCTTGGGATTCTTGAGGGAGCGAGAGGGCGCTTTCAGAGAGGGCATCTCGCCCAAGAGCAGCTTTATGAAGAGAATCCCTACGAATGGGTGCAAAGAGTCTTATGGCCAGCTTTGAAAGCCCAGGGCACGACTTCTCTTCAAGCCATTATCGCGACTCTAAGCAGGCTATACGGAACGCGCGCCGCCGCCGATCCGGCGATCGCTATGACCTTGATGGGGCGCGGGCGACTCGGGGCGATGGCTCCGATAGAGCGGGAAATTCGGGCGCGAAGGCGCGCGGCTGGAATCGAGGAGGGCTTCGCCATTGCGCAAGAGAGCCCTACCTTTCAAATGGATCGCCTTAAAACCGAATGGGCGAATCTTTGGAAATCTATTGGCGTAGCCTTTAATCCAACATTGGTCGCTCTTCTTAGGGAAGCGGCCGACGCTATCCAAAGCCTTGGCGAAAAAGTGCAAAAGGTCGATCCAAAAACCATTGCGGCTATTGGTGATGCTTTGCTCGGCTTGGCGGCTGGGCTAGGGGCTGCTTCTATTATTCGCCTCGCCGCTTTCGCTGGTCTTCCTGGTCTTATTATTGGACTTGGCACGGCTGCCGCTGCGGCGTCGCCAGAAATAAGGGCGTTGGCTGCCGATGGATTCGAGAAGCTGAAGATCGGGCTTGCCGGGCTTGCCGATATTGGCAGGCACGCTTCGGCTGGGCTGGAACAGGTTTTGACTATCTTTTCCGATTTCAGCCACAAGGTCGTAAGGGCGGTTGAAATTCCGATCGCTAATGCGCTGCGAAGCCTTGGGTTTAGTATTCCGGCGATCACGCCATGGCATGATGAGCGAAGGGGACCGCTTTTCGGAGCGGGCGGATTGCAGCCGGTAGCGCCGCCTTTATCGATGCCTGGGTTGCCGCCGGGCTGGCGACTCCCGCCCGGAATGGGCGGCGGGGTGCCGCCATGGATGGAGCCAATTCCGCAAGGGCCGCCGCCATCGCTGAAGGATTGGCGCAGCGGCATCTCAGGCATTCCTCCGGTTTCGCCATCGACAGGAATATCGATTCCAGGCACGAGCACGCCGCTGCCTCCAACGACATCGCTGCCGTTCGATTTCGGGCGCATGCTGCCGCAAGCCGGACCAACCGGCGGCGGCCTTTTGCATAGGCAAAGTTGGGAGCCCAGCGGAGGCGGCGGAGGCACCGTACAGATCAACAACGTCATTTATCTGGACGGACAAGCCGTGGCGAACGCCGTGCATCAATATTCCATGGCCGACCTTCAGCACCCTCGCCAAGCTCCGATGTTCGATGGTAGAGCTGGATATACGCCGCCTGATTCCGCCTCAGGACTTGTCTAATGGCCGACGATCAACTCATCTTAGCCGGAATTACTTTTCAAAATTACGATTATTGCGTGCCTAGCCACATGCCGTTCGGCGGGCAGCAGGCGATGATCGTGCATAAGCTTCCGGGCGGCAGCCGCGTCATCGACACGCTTGGGCCGGATGAAGACGATATTTCGTGGAACGGCTTTTTCTTCACCCCGAACGCGCTCTACAACTGCCAGCAGCTCGACGCTTTGCGCGGGGCCGGGCAGCAGGTGACGCTGACCTATGCCGGCATGACGCGCAAGGTGGTCATCAAGCATTTCAAAGCTAACATTCGCCGCTATCCGCAATGGATCGAGTATGAGATAAGCTGCACGGTCGCCATCAATCCGTATCTTGGTCCTGTCAGCGGCGTCACGCCGTTCGTGCCGCCGACCGCCGGGGTTGGCGCTGGGGTGGAATTGACCACAGCCGCTGGCGGGCTCGTAGGCGCTACGATAGGCGGAGCGCCGGCCGCCGCGACTGGCGCATTGATAGCCGCGGATCTCGCCACGGCCCAAACGTCGGCGACCGGCGGCATAAGAACAACGTCAAGGTGATGCGGTGGCTACCCAAACAGGCGTCAACCCGCATCGCGCTTGGCTAAGCGTCAACGGCAAGCTCTTTCCTGTCATCCAGGGATCGGCGGTCATGAACGGCACGCGACAAAGCTCGCATTTCAGCGCGACGATCCCGATCAATTATCCCGGTGCCCAGGCCGCATGCGCAGCGCTTTGCGACAACCAGAGCGGCGTCATTGTGCAATCTAACGGCAAGACTGCGCCGCTGGTGATGGGCGAAGCCGATTCCGCGACGTTCAATTACGGGCAAAACGGCACCATTGTCGTGTCCGGCCGGGATAATTCGGTCAGGCTGCACAATAAGAAATGGCATGGCACGCTCCCGGATATGACGACGGTGCAAGTCGTGCAAAAGCTTGCTGGCGAAGTCGGGCTCGGCGTCGTCATCACCGGCGGCGGCGGAACCATGTTCGGCAAGAAGATCGATGAAAATTATGTCGCCGTCGAAGAGGGCATGTCTTACGCCGCGATCATCTCGAAGTGCGCCGAATTGGATAACGCCCGTTGGTTCGTGGATGTAAACAGCGTCCTGCATTACGAAATCGATCCGCAGCCGAGCGGGGGCTTTTCGGTAAACTATAAGGCTGGACCGCCTGAAATTTCAGATGCTTTTCAAATTTCTGAAGAGCGCAATGTTCAGGCCAGCAAGACCATCCATGTCTTCATCAAAAGCTGGCATGAGGAAGAGAAGAATAGCGTCGTAGCTGAAGCGATAGCTGGCGGCTGCGGCACCGAAGTTCAGTACGAATTCACCTTGCCGACTTTAGTACAAGACCAAGCTCAGAAATATGCGCAAGCCAAAGCTAACGAGATCGCCCGTCATAGGATCACGGTGAATGCGCATTGCGTCGGCGACGTGACCGTCACCCAAGATTCCGGGCTGGCCGTCTCCGGCGACACCGTCTTCGACGGGGTGTATCTTATCGATCAAATTCATCATACCTTTGGGATGTCGGGCCACAAGATGACCATCACGGCAAGGGGCAACCAAGGCGGATTAGGCGGCGCTGTAGTTGTAGGCGGAGCAGGCGGAACGGAAGAGAGCGGCACCGGCGGTCCTCTTGGCGAGCCCGGTTCTGGAGGATAGGGATGAGCGTTCAAAATTATCAATTTCGCAATCAAGAGAGAGGGCTGACCGGCCGCACGAATGAACGTCACGGCTTGGTGACCAGCTACGATCCGAAGAAGCACCTAGCCAAAGTGACCTTCCAGCCCGATGGCGAGGAGTCCGGCTGGCTGCCGATCGAAGATGGCCACATGGGCAACGGTTGGGGCATCCTGCGCGGCCTCAGCCCTGGCACCGGCAAAGGAATCCAGGACCAGCAAAGCCAGGGCGGCCCGGGCGGCGGCAACGGCGGCGGCGGCAATGGCGGCGGCGGTCAGGGCGGCCAGCAGCAAGGGCAATATCAGGGCGACCAAGTCACTGTCGCCTATCATCAAGGCGACCTGAGCAGCGGCAGGATCGTCAAGAGCCTGCATTCCAAAGTCGATACGCCGCCCCAGGTCGAGTCCGGCGAGATGCTGTTCATGCATTCGCTCGGGGCGCGCATGTTTTATAAGAAGGACGGGAGCATTCATATTTACGGTAAGACCTCGAAGCAATCCGATCAGAACCAGGGCGGGCAACAGGGCGGCCAGGGCGGGCAAGGCGGCGGCAGCGGGGGTGGCGGCGGCGGCGGCGGGCAAAACTCGCCGCTTAAGAATGCGCCTCCGCTTCAGCCCCAAACCTACAAGATGAAGATCGACCCCCAAGGCATCACGACCATCACCCATTTCCAGCAGCAGCAAGGCGGACAAAGCGGCGGCGGCGGGCAAGGCGGGCAAGGCGGCGGCGGCGATCCACCGGATCCGACTTCTACGCAATCGCCGGAGCAATACTCGAGTATGGAAACCGACCCGGTAAAGCTAAAGCATACGCACACGACCTATCAAGATGGGCAGGGGCAGCAATCCCAGAGCGGCGGCGGTGGCCAGGCGCAGCCCGCGACCAGCCAGGGCGATCCCGGCATGGACAGCAAGAACCAAGCCAAGACCAAGATGTTCTCACAGACCATTCACGACACTAAGAAAGGGGAGCTTTCGCACACGACTTATAACAAGCAGGGAAAGAAGCAGCATCAAGTCATCATGGACACCCAAGGCAACAAACTCACCGTCCAGACTTTCGAAGAAGACGGCGACCAGCCTAAGCACCAGATGATTATGGATAACCAAGGCGGGCACCTGACCTGCCAAACCTGCCAGGGCGGGCAGCCTATCTCCCAAATCAAAATGGATAACAAGGGCAATATCGCCCATAACGCCAAGAACATCGTCTCGATCAACGCCCCGCAAATGCAGAGCACCGGCAACTGGCAGCACAACGGCAATCTCCAGGGACACAATATCAACGCCACCCAATCGATGAGCGCGCCGACCGGATCGGTGCCTGGACCGCAATTGCCTATCGGCAGCGCGGCTTTCCAGGGCGTCCCGGCTTCACCGCTTGCTGGCTTTGGCGGATCGAGCGGCGGCGGCGGGGGCGGAGGATCCGGCGGCGGCGGCGGATCTGGCGGTAGGCCGGTATGAGCGTTCCGCAAAACATTCTTGACGATCTTACCGCCTTGCAGGCGCAGCTTGCCGCCGCCCAGCCGCTTGCCGCCGCATCCTGGCCCACAATCAAAGCGATCGAGCTTAACGCCGAGCAGCTTGAAACCGACACGACTCTGGCGCTTTTAAACGCCGCTGGCGGGCTCGACACATGGGTAGCGCCGTCCAATCAAATTGGCATCATCAACGGGGTTCAAGCCGCAGTCATGAGCGCATCCGACCAATGGTATCTTATGGACATGCTCGAAGTGATCAGCCGCGCCGTTCTCAATCTTGACTTGATGACCGGCGATATCGGCATTCAGCCGACCAGAAAGGTTCTGATTCCAGTATCATGACCATCGTTCCTGAAACGACCTACATTGCCGCCACCATTCCGGCAAAATCGATTTATGTCAGCGGCACGACTCTTTTTCATATAGCTGAGGATCAGCTTGGGGATGCGATGCGCTGGGTTGAGCTTGCCGATATGAACGACATGGTCGATCCTTGGATTTGGGGTATTCGGCAAATCTTGCTGCCGCCGGTTCTGTCGCAGCGTCCTTTGACTGGGATTCTTGGCTTATGACGGATTATTGGCTCGATTGGCAGAACGACTTTTTGGTTTCGCCGCGAGGGGGATTGGTTCTTGTGGACGGCGACGACGAAGCGCGTCAGCGTCTCATGCGGCGGATTTGCACGGCGGTCAAGGGCTATATCTGGCATCCAGAGTACGGAGCTGGTCTTCCGCAAAAAATTGGCGATCCATGGCAGCCGCCAACCATCGAAGCGATTTGCCGCGATCAAGTGAGCATGGAATCTTCAGTCGTGCAATATCCGCCACCGATCATCGGTGTCGCTGAAGCCATTCCCGGCATGGTGTCCATCGACATCCAGTACATCAGCGCGCAAACTGGCTTAGCGGTCCAATTTAATATAACTGTCTAGGTTCGATCGTGGCGACCCTTCCAACCCGAAGCTTTAACCAAATCGTCACTAATGTCTCGACTGGAATCCAGGGGCGGTCATCCAGGCTGATCGATTTCGGGCAAGGCTCGCCGCTGCGCGCTATTGTCGAGGGCTTCGCCGGGCTCTTCCTGTGGTTTCAAGCGCTGGTGCTGCTGCTGCTTCAGGCGATGCGGCTCTCGACGGCGTCGGGCTCGGATGTCGATACTTTCACCGGCGACTTCCAGGTTTATCGGCTGCCAGCGCAGCCAGCTTCAGGCACGGCGATCGTATCCCGCCGAAGCATTAGCAATACGACGGCTTTCATCCCGGTCGGGGCGCTTTTCCAGGTCGAAGCTGGCGGCCAGAAATATCAGGTCACCGCCAACGCGACGTTTATCGGCTATTCCGCTACGCTTGCTGGCTACACGCTGGCGGCGAACACGCAATCGATCATCGTTCCTATTAAAGCGGTGATTCCGGGCGCTGCTGGCAATGTGATCGCCAACAGCATCACGCAATTTGCTTCTCCGCTGACCGGGCTCGATGATGTCACTAACCCTGCGGCGCTCTTAAACGGCTTCGATTCCGAGCCCGATCAGCGACTCAAGGATCGCTTCGCCGCCTTTATCTTGGGGCTATCGCGCGGCGATTATTACGGCACAGAATACGCTATCCTTAGCGTAGGCATAACGGTTCAATGGACTCTGACCGAAGACTTCGATTATGCCGGGAATTGGCGGCCGGGCTATTACTATGTCGTCGCCGACGATGGATCTGGGGCTCCGTCATCTGATTTCATGACAGCGGTCACAAACGCGGTGAATTCAGTGCGTCCGCTCGGGATTCAAGCCGGGTGCTTCCCGCCGCAAATCACTTATGCCATCGTTTCGATGGTTGTCACGACTGCGCCTGGATATGACCACAATACGGTTATCGGATTGGTTGCACAGGCGCTTGAAGATAACATCAACTTGCTTGGCTTAGGAAATGGTCTGGATTTCGCTATTCTTTCATCTTGGGCTTACACCGTTCCTGGGGTTACCAGGGTAAGTTCTGTCGTCTTGAACGGGCTGAGCGGCGATGCTGCCTCTATCGCGTCAAATGAGCAGGTCACCATCAAGTGCCAGAGCGCTATCGTTTCGTGATTAGGGGGCTATCATGCAGGAAAGCTTAGCTTTGAGAACAGCCAGAGTCACCCAAATCGGGGCTATCTTGACTGCGCAAGGCGGCGTTCCGCTTATGCGGATCTTCGGCGCTGACCCGCCGATCAATGTCGCCGCGGCCGATCCAGCTAACTTGCTTTGCACTTTCAACTTGCCATCTAATCCTCTTTCTGCGGCGAATGGCGTGGCGAGCATGATTCCGCCATGGACCGGCGTCGTCGCCAATCCAGGCTTTGCGCAATGCTTCCGGCTGTACGACGCGACGCCGACTTGCCATGTGCAGGGCTATTGCAGCGAACCGTGGCGTCCATCGACGCCTTATGTGCTCAATCAAAATATCTCCAACATCAACGGAGTTTATTCTTGCGTCGGCGCGGGAGTGTCGGCGTCGGTTGGCGTAGGTCCCGCCGGAACTGGAACCGGAATTCCCGATGGCAGCGCTTTATGGGCATTCTTGTGGTCTATAGCTGAAATGGTTTTCGGCAGCACGAATCTCGCGCCGGGGCTCAGCTTGCCGGTTCAGTCGTTTTCGATTTCGGCGGCTAACGCTTAAGGGAAAAATGCGGTAGCATAGCCATCACCAACGTAGCAGCCCTTATAAGAAGGCTGCCCCACCGCAGGGAAAATAGGCAGAGAGGAAGGAGAGAGCTAAGGAAAGATAGCAATGGCGGTCTACTCTGCATCTGGGCAACAAGCAACCCTGACAAGCGCGCTTAAGTCATTCATCACGCTGGCTTGCCCGGCGACGGCTATGCGGCGCTTCAAGGTCTTCGACATTAACGTATCGCAAGGCGCAGCCCCGGCTTCCACCGACACCAACATCGAGTTCAATATGGCTCGGTACACCGGGACGGTCGGCACCGGAACATCTTTCGTGCCGCCGCCAGCGGACCTTGCCGACGCGGTGACTCTGGTCACCTGCCTGACCAACTTAACGGTTGAGCCCGGCACTGTTACGGCTACAGCGCTCTTCGATATGTTCCTCAACCAAAGGGCTCCATATCGCTGGCAGACCTATCTAGGCTCTGGCGCAGAGCTTGTTATGCCCGCGACGGCGTCGATCGGATGCCGATTCGCGACGCAATCGGCTGGCTATACCGGGCAGGCAGGCGGGACGATCTACTTTCAGGAGCAATAAGCTCTTGCGCAAACCGACCGGCTATCTTTCCGTGGGAGATTCTGTTTCGGATCTTCCATTCGCTACAATGCCAGGCATTGCCGCGCCGCCGCCCGGCGGCGGCTATTTCGGGCGCGGGCCGGGCATGGGCAAGAGTCGGGTATTCGGCGGCCCGTGGGGCAGCGACAGGGAATGCGACACCTTCACTTGCGCGCATTGCTCGCATGTCGTTTTCGTCAAGCCATTTTGCGATCCGGCCGATATGGGCGGGCTTTGCCCGCGGTGCTCTTCTCCAAGCAAGCCGAGCTACCTATGCCCGGAGTGCGTCGATAAGGGCGTCTGCGATCCGTATGAAGAGAAGCTGAAGCGCTGGGAGGCACGCGACAATTTTCAGCGTGATTTTAGGGCCGCGCTAAAATAAGAGGCGGCAGCCCTTATGCCCACAATCTTCATCACTTCCGGGACTAGCTTCACGCTCCCGCCGGACTTCAACCCCGGCAACAACACCATCGAATGCTACGGCAGCGGCGCGACCGGCAGCGGCGCAGTCGCGGCTACTAGTGGCGGCGCTGGCGGTGGCGGCGGCGCTTATGCGTGGTCTCAAAACGTCAATCTTGGGGCTGGCGCACCTGTTCAAATTCAGATCGGGCAGCCCGGCGCGACCGATACTTTCTTTAACGCTTCTTCTTTAGCTAACGCTGTCGCCAAGGGTCCGACTCTCGCATGCGGCGCGCAAGGCGGCCAGCCGCCGCCATCGAATGGCGTTGGCGGCAGCGGCGGGCAGGCTGCAAATTCCTGCGGCGGCGTAAAATGGAACGGCGGCAATGGCGGCAATGGCGGCTTTGTAAGCGGCAATTACTCTGGCGGCGGCGGCGGCGGCGCGGCTGGCTGGAACGGCCTCGGCGGAAATGGCGCAACCGCCGCCTTGTATAGCGGCGGGCGCGACGGCGGCGGCGGGGGCGGCGGCGCGAATGGCGGACAGCCCGGCGGGACTTGGAATACATCGACTCTTAATGGCGGCCCCGGCGGCAACGGACGCGGCGGCGTCGGCGGCGGCGCTGGC
>Ga0182039_10001936_pt1 | contig 11226 bp, 10 predicted proteins | sample sta12Can44000111_FD_125975 | JGI IMG/M metagenome (GOLD analysis project Ga0182039, IMG submission 125975) | Lab enrichment of tropical soil microbial communities from Luquillo Experimental Forest, Puerto Rico - statanox.12C.anox.44.000.111 | ecosystem: Environmental > Terrestrial > Soil >...
CATCGAGCTCAGGCGCGAGAAGGTGGTTCCCGGCGGTGAGCAGATTACGGTTTATGTCGGGCCGCTCAAGCCCGGGCGGTACGAGTTCTTTGGTGACTTCAATCCGGCCACGGCACGTGGTCATATCGTCGCGAAATAGGGGATCGCCCGCATGCTCGGCGCGGCTATCATCGTCTTTCGTGAGGTGCTCGAAGCGGCGCTGATCGTCGGGATCGTTCTGGCCGCCAGCGTCGGTGCGCCGCGCCGCGGGCTCTGGGTCGCTTGCGGCCTCGCCGCGGGTGTTGTCGGCGCCGGTCTCGTAGCGCTCTTTGCTGCCGAGATCGCTGCTGCGGCGTCCGGCATCGGCCAGGAGCTGCTTAACGCGAGCATCCTGCTGCTCGCGGTCGGGATGCTCGGCTGGCACAACATATGGATGTCGCGTCACGGTCGCGAGCTTGCCGCGACGGCGCGGGCGGTTGGCGACGCGGTAATCTCGGGGGCTCGGCCGCTCTATGTGCTGGCGGTGGTTGTCGGTCTCGCCGTGCTGCGCGAAGGCTCGGAGACGGTGCTCTTTCTTTATGGCATCGCCGCGGGCGGTGGTCTCAGCGCGGGCTCGCTTGTCGCCGGCGGCGTACTCGGCCTAGCCGGCGGCGTCGCCACCGGTGCGGCGCTCTATCTCGGGCTGTTGCGCATTCCGACCCGGCGGCTGTTTACCGTCACCAGCTGGATGGTGCTGCTGCTCGCCGCCGGAATGGCGGCGCAAGCTGCCGGATATCTCGTTCAGGCCGACCTGCTGCCGCCGCTCGGCGATGCGGTTTGGGACACCTCGGCGGTGCTGACCGAGGATAGCGTGCTCGGTAAAGCCCTGCACACACTGATCGGCTATGTCTCGAGGCCCGACGGCATCCAGATTCTGTTCTATCTCGCCGCCCTCTCCGGGATATGGCTGTTGACTCGGGCGGTCGGCAGGCCCCTATCGCCCCCGCCCCCGGTTTCGCTAAGCCGGGGGACTGCGACGCCGTTGCTCGTCGTCTCCCTGCTCGGCGCGCTCGGGGCGGGTTCCGCCGCGCAGGCCCAATTCAAGGTGCGCTATCCGATCGTCGACTACCGGGAAATCGAGATCGAGCATTTCGGCGACACCACCTTCGACAAGGCGAATAGCGCTAAGACCAACAACCAGCGCTATACCAACGAGTACGGCTTCGGTCCCGTGCCCAATTGGTTCGTCGAGCTCGGCAATGAATTTCGCGCCCTAAACGGCGAAAACATCACCTACGATGCGACGGAGATCGAGAATTACTTACAACTGACGCCCACCGGGAAATACTGGGGCGACCTTGCCCTGTTCGCCGAGTACGAACAACCGGTGCGCCGTGGCGACGCCAAATCTTTTATCTTTGGGCCACTCGCCCAGGCCGAGTTCGGCGAGATCGCCGGCTTCGGCGCTCTGCACACATTGAACCTGCTGTTCACGAGGACGGTCGGCAACAACAGTACAGAAGCCACCCAGCTCAACAGCGCCTGGCAGTCGCGGCTGCTGATCAACCCGCTGATCGCGCCCGGGTTCGAGTATTACGGCCAGATCAACGAAATCCTCAGCCCCGGCACGGCCGCCAGCCAGCAACACCGCATTGGGCCGGTTCTCGTCGGCCTCCAAAATTTCGCGCCCTACGGCAAACTGAAATACGAGGTCGGCTACCTCTTCGGGCTCACCTCTAGCACCGAGCGCGGCGCTGTGCGCTGGCGCTTCGAGTACGAGATCCCGTTCTAAGGCGCGGCTCGCGATCGCCTATTCTGCGGCCTCTGCCTTCTCGATCGGGAGCGGTTCGGTGCCGGTCCAGGGATGCTCGGCAACATCGAACAGGATGCCTTCGGGGCCGCAAAATTTGACCTCGAAGCCCCCAATTCGATCGGCCCCCTGATCCATGTAATGCTTGCCCCCTAGGCCTTCGAGCTTCTTCGACATTTGCTCGACGTTCTCGACGAGGATGCCGAAATGGTGCAGCCCGGTGTAGTCGAGGCCTTTCCCGATCTGGTCGGTCTTAAACCGCAGGATCGCCAGGTCGATTGTCCCGTCGCTCAAATGGTAACCATAGGCGAGTGGCCCGTCGCTCTTGCGCACTTCCTTGAAGTCGAACGCCTTCTTGTAGAACTCGGCCATCGCGTCGGGATCTTTCGCGGCGATGGCGATGTGACGAAGCTTGGCCATGGGTGGCTCCTGTTATTGGTGTCGCTTAGCGCTTGGTAACGACATCCCCGCGAAAGCGAGGGTCCTGGGCCAGCGCCATGGCGCTGGCCCTGGATTCTCGCTGTTGCAAGAATGCCGGGATCGGCTGATCGACGCGATTTTTTTGGTTATTCGGCCGCCTCTTTGATCGGGGCCGGCAACGGTTCCGCTCCCGCCCACCCATGCTCGGCGATGTCGAAGAGGATGCGTTCGGGGCCGTAGAACTTCTTTTCGAAATAGCCTGCCTGCTGCCCGCCATGGCCCTGGTCGATGTAGTGTTCGGCACCGAGGCTTTCGAGCTTCTTCGAGAACTCTTCGACATCCTCGACCAGCACACCGAAATGGTGGATGCCGCGAAAATCCATCCCTTTGCCGAGCTGGTCGGTTTTGAATTTAAGGATCGCCATGTTGAGCGTGCCGTCGCTCAAGAACACACCGTCGGCAAGCACGCCGTTCGGCCGGCCCACCTCCACGAAATCGAACGCCTTCTTATAGAATTCGGCCATCGCATCGGGATCTTCGGCGGCGATGGCGATGTGGCGCAGCTTGGGCATGACTCCTCCTCGTATCGGTGATGCCGCACTCTAGCACGACCAACGCCTCACCTCGAAGCGGCACGGAGACTCTCGCGCGGGATCGAAGACAAAATCCGCGCAAGGTTCTTGCCGACGCGGATCAGCGCTTTATCCCACGGGAACAGGCCGAAGCGGTCGAATTCCGGTAGTAACGTTCCGTTCGGAAGTGAGAAATGAGAGTTGCAGGTCAGACTCTGCGGGTCCGGCAATTGCGGTCGCGGCCACGCGAATAATGCGAGATCCTTGCTCCGAAGATAGGGTTGCACGCCGAGCGCGACGAACTCATCTGGGGACGCGACGAGGCCTGTCTCTTCGCGTAGCTCTCTTGCGGCGGCATCGGCGAAATTCTCTCCCGGTTCTGTGGCGCCCTTGGGGATGTCCCAACGTGGCGAACGCGTTGCATGACCGAGCAGGATGCGTTCGCCGTCGGTGACGATCACACCGCAGCTTGTCTGCCGCGGGGTTACGGCCACGCGCCGCCCCCCGAAACGCCTCCGTAGAAGCCGCCACGTTTGTCGCTGTCCGCGGAGGCGCTGCTGTCGGCACACCCCGCCGCCAGTAGGACCATCAGAAGCCCGAGCAGAATTGGCCAGCGTGCGTGCACCGCTATCCGCCACCCTTCTCTTTCATCGACCTCTGATCCCACAACCGCAGCGGTAGCCGTCCGGATCGCACAGCTCGGCGCCGTAGCCCCAAAACACCTTCATCGGCGGATGAACAAAGGGTACGCCGGCCGCGGCCAGCAAGTTGTGCTTCGCCTCGACATCGTCGACCTGGATCGTAAAAGAGATACCCGGGCAGTCCACGACATTCCCCTCGTAAAGAAAAATCGTCAAGTCGGCATCGTCGCGCATTGCCGCCGTTTCCCGGTCCGGGATTTCGAACTCTACTTCGAAACCCAACTGATCCTTGTACCAATCGCGGGATTTCCGCCAATCACGGACCGGTAGGGATAAATGATCGAGTCTGGGCATTGGCACCAACTCCCTTCATTATCCGTGATCGGGGAAATCAGGATCACGCCTGCGACAGCTGCAAGCCATGAATGACCTCGGAGGACGCGTATATGAACATTGAACCGCGCTGCTATCGGCCTCTGATAATCGGAAGGCGAGGCGCGGTCGCGGCAAATCACCCGCTCGCGGCTCAGGCCGGGTTGCTGGCGTTGCGTGCCGGCGGCAACGCCATCGATGCAGCAGTCGCGACAGCGGTGACGTTGGCCGTCGTCGAGCCGATGATGTCCGGGCTCGGCGGCGACGGCTTTTACCAGGTCTTTGAGCAGGCGAGCGGGCGCGCCGTCATATTCAACGGTTCGGGACCTGCGCCCGAGGCTGCGACCCCGGAGCGTTATATCCGCGGCATTCCGCGCATCGGACCGCTTTCGATCTCGGTTCCAGGCGCGCTCGCCGGCATCGCAGCGATGCATCGGAGCTTTGGCCGGCGGCCCTGGCGCGATCTCTTTACCGACGCCATCACTTTCGCACGCGAGGGTTTCGCCGCCACCCCGCACTACTGCCACCTCACCGGCGATTACCGCGAGACGCTTTTGACCGACCCGCGCGGCACGGCAATTTTTCTGCGCGATGGTGAGGCGCCGCCGGTTGGCACGCCGATCATGCAACCCGACCTTGCCCGTACCCTCGAAGAAATCGCCTCGGACGGCGCCGATACCTTCTACCGCGGCCGCCTGGCCTGGCGGCTGGCGGCGGGTCTGGAAGCGGTCGGGGCCTTGATATCCGCCGCCGATCTCGCAGAGTTCGCAGCTGAAACACAGGAGCCGATCGCGATCGACTACCGCGGTTTCACCGTGCTCGAAGCCCCGCCCAACTCGACTGGCTTTGCATTGCTCGAGGAGCTGAAGATCCTCGAGCATTTCGATCTCGCCGCAATGGGGCTCTTGTCAGCCGACAGCGTTCACGCCATGGTCGAGGCGAAAAAGCTTGCCTTCGCTGACCGCGAGCGCTGGGGCGCCGACCCGCGCACGGTTGCGGCACCGTTGGCGGAGTTGCTGTCGGCCGCCTACACCGCGCGGCTCGCCGCCAATATCGACATGCGCCGTGCCGCCCAGACCCGGATGGCGGCCGCTGCCGACGGTGACACGACCTATTTCTGCACCGCCGACAGCGAGGGCAACGCGGTTTCCGGCGTGCAAAGCATCAACAGCGGGTATGGCTCCGGCGTCATCGCGGGCGACACCGGCATTCTGCTCAACAATCGGATGGCCTATTGGCACCTCGAGCTCGGACATCCGAACCGGCTGCGGCCCGGTCGGCGAGTGCGGCATACGATGAACCCGCCGATTGTCCTCAAGGACGGCGCATTATGGTGCGTGTTTGGCACCCCCGGCGCCGACAACCAGGTGCAAGTCAACATGCAAGTCCTGACGGCGATGATAGATTTCGGTCTCGACCCGCAGCAGGCGGCCGAATTGCCGCGCTGGACGTCGAACCTGCCGGGTCAATACGCAAATTGGCCGCATGAGGGGGAGGAAGCGCTGACGATCGAGCGGCGGGTTCCCGACCGGGTGCGCGCCGAGCTCGCGCGCCGCGGTCACCCGGTCAAGACCGTTGGCGATCTCGAAGGACCATGCAGCGTCGAGATTATTCGGCGCGATTCAGCAACCGGCATGCTGCTTGCCGGCTCCGATCCACGCCGCGACGGCTGGGCACTGGCCTGGTAAGCTGGTAGAGGATCACCCGATGAAAATTCGTGACATCGAGGCCTTTCAAGTCAGTTGGACGCCTGGCGACAAGCCGGAGCAGCGCAGTGCCTGGGTCAGAATCTACTGCGATGACGGCTCCTTTGGAATTGGCGAGGCCTCGCCAATGCAAGGCGGCCTCGCCTCGCTGGGGATAGTCGCGCGCAACTTGGCGCCGGCGTTGATCGGCAAGGATCCGCTCGATCACGCGATGCTGCTCGATACAATGCTGCACACCTTCGCCAAGCTCGGGCCCGAGGGCGCGCTGACCGGTGCACTAGCGGCACTGGACATTGCACTCTGGGATTTGAAAGGGAAGTTTTTCAATCAGCCGATCTACAAGCTATTGGGCGGTGCCTGGCGCACCGAGCTGCCGTTCTATGCCTCGATCGGCGGCAATGGCGAGCGCAGCGTCGACGAGGTGCTGCGGGTTGTCGAAGCCCGGCTCAAAGACCAGCCTGCGGCGGTGAAGATCCGCTTCGACAACGACCGGACCAAGCTCGACAGCGATATCCCCGGCGACATCTCCAAGGCGCGCGCAGTACGGCAACTGGTCGGCGACGGTTTCCCGCTCGCCTTCGATGCCAATAATGGCTACTCGGTTGGTGGTGCTATTCGCGTCGGACGCGCATTGGAAGAGCTCGGCTACTGGTGGTTCGAGGAGCCGGTTCAACATTACCACCTTAAAGCGATGGGCGAGGTCGCCCGGAAGCTCGACATCACTGTGTCGGCCGGCGAACAGACTTACACGCTCGCTGGTTTGGCGGATCTGATCGCGGCCGGGGTCCGCATGGTGCAACCCGACATCGTCAAGATGGGCGGGATCACTGGTCTGATGCGGTGCGTCGCGCTGGCTCATGCCCATGGCGTTGAGCTCGTCCCCCATCAAACGCAGCCGACGATTGGCCATATGGCCAATCTACATTTGGTGGCGAGCCAACTGCACGCCACCAAGCCGTGCGAGCTTAACGATCCGTCGCCGCGCCAGCATGGCGTATTCGAAAATCCGCCGAAACCTTTCGACGGCTTCTTCAGTTTGTCCGCCGAACCCGGGCTCGGTTTGCGTGTCAACGAAGCGGAGCTGGTAAAACGGTGCGTTCCGGTACCATGAGGGTATCCCACGAGAGGAATAGTGGCTGGTGTGCGGGCTGAGTGAGGACAGCATCCGGCGGGGTCGGGTCGACCTGCCGAGCTCGGCTGGAATCGCGCACAAAGCCGAGCTCAGCGCTCCGCTTGATGGCTCGCTTCAACGAATAGACACGTTTCGACCTTCAATGATTCCGGTGACCGTCGGGTCAGCAGCAGGCGCAAGTCCGCCGATGAAGCTCTTCAGCGAGCAAGTTAACGTTTGACGTTTGTACGTGTACCCTGCGCATCCAGGATCGGAGAGACAAATAGTCGCGCAGCTTGTGCTGCTCTTCCCATAAATCGCCTCTCCTCGATCGCCACCGGCCGCGTCCATATCCGGATACTGCTGAACGCGGGGCGTGACATTTGGAGTCAGTGGCGGCCCCGACCGGTCAGTGATGATTCCCGTGGTGGCAGGGTCATTTGCGGGTACTAATGCGGCGATCCGGCTCTTTGGGAAGCACGCCAAATGACGGATGTTATAAGTCACTCCCACACATGCGGCATTTGCCAAACACCTGCGCATGCAATCATCAGGATTTGCCACATCCCGAACCCAGCCGTCTGGTCCGCCAAGGTCGTTTCCAGGCGCGTCCATATCAGGGTGCCACTGGATTTGCGTCGGCGGTGGGCTGGGAGTGTTGGGTGACGGGACAGGTGTTCCGAGACCGGGAGGCGGGTCTGCAGGCGACTCGAGATAGCTATTCCATCCTCGTCGATACTCCGGTTCGGATATACGTCTCATATCAGTAGGGTCCAATTTTGACTTTGCTGCCAAGCAGCCATTTACGAATAATGGACTTCTTCCCGCCGCATAACAGACATCTGGCTTCGGTAAACTGCGTTGGCCTGACCAATAATAAGCCCCATCTCGATAATCCCCCGTTTGCGCCGAGAACCATTGTTCCCATGAACCAGGGTCTGCGAGGCCGTCCTGGAACACTGAGGTCGTAGGAGGTGACGGAGGCGTTAAATCCGAAGGTGGTTTTGCCCACAGGCCACGATGCTGAAGCCGCGCGTACTCCTCGGAATCTTGATAGGACTTTGGCACTTGTCCAAAGGTGAGCTTAACCCATCCCATTAGCAAGGCGTGTTCGGACACATCTATTTTGGACCCAACGATATCGCATTGGTATTCGTCTGCCATTTTGATGCATGAGAGTCGCTCACCCCTGAGGTAGTCGCGCATTTCAGCCGTAAAGGCGGTGCTCTCGCTCCGAACGCCGGACAAGTGAAGCATGTGACCATTCACTGAGATCGTCGCCGCGTCCCACAGGTTGTCTGTTGGTCCCTCAAGTCTCGCCGCCGGCCCGTTGGCTGGAGATTGCGGAAGAAGGGTCGGAGGAGGTGGAGCTGGTTGCGGCTGCGGAGAGGGGGCAGGAGGTGGCGGTCGCTGGGGTATAATTCCACTTGGGAGGCTTGGCCTTTCCGGCACGGTTTGAGAGGGCGAGTGGGTGTCAGGCGACCGTGGCGACCGCGAGATTATCGCGATGAGGATAACTCCGAGGATTCCAATAAGGGCAAGGCCTAGGCGCCTAGAGGGCCTCGTGGGTCGTGTCGAGCCGATTTGCCGCGGTCCGCTCAGTGGAAAAGTGGCAGCGATCTGCGGAGTTGGATACGCCTGTCTCCTATTGTTAAGGGCACAGAAACCGCAGCCTTTCGAGAACTGGGCATGCTCTTTGGGTTCCTGATGGCACGGCCTCAGTCTGTTGCGGAGGTCACTTAGATGGGCCGACCATTCTTGAGCGCTCGGGCGAGAGGTTGAGGTTAAAAAGGCGCGATCGAACAGTTTGCGACTATCGGGTTCCAAAAACTCATGAATACTGGAAGGTACCGCCCGAATTGAGCTGTTTCCTGTAAGTCCATACGCATATAGCTTGGAATACGTGCGTTCCTGCAAAGTAGTCGGATAGCCACCGCCCGAGGGATCGACGCCCTGAAAGGGATGAACTCCATTGTTAAGTAGCTGGAATATAATAGTAGCAAGTGCGAAGAGATCTTGCTCCAAACCCAGTTGTTCCGGCCTGCGTCCTTTTGCCTCTGGAGCTATAAATTCGTCAGAATACATTCTGGCCGGATAGCGACGATCGCCATTTATGCTAAACCCATCAGTATCAAGTATAGCTAAGTAAAAAGGGCCTGGATAAAAACGAATGTTTTGGGGTTTCATATCAATCATTTAGTGGTTAAGCTTGTGAAGCTCTACCATCAACAATGCCAAATTTAAGGCGATGTGGAGGCGCGCTCCGTAATACTCTGGAAGACCGTTGAACTTACGTGTGCTTTTTTGGAGCATGTTGGAAAGTGTGGTGGAGGCTTGGAAGTCAACCTCCTTCATTATGAATCCGACAAATTTCCCTCGCCTGATGACCCTGGCCTCAGGCCACGCTATCTGAACGTACGTTCTGCCTTGGTTTGAAAACGGTGGAAGGTTGGGAGGAGATGCAAGCATTGCACCGATTTTCTCCTCGTACTCCTTTAGATTGTTTGTAACCTTATAAATCTTGGCAAGTAACCCTGGATTGCCAATCACGCTGTGAATGGTGCCTGCCGCCCCCTCTGCAATTGCGGGCCCAAGCGGAGGATCGCGAAGATCGGCGCCGACGACGACACTACTCATCGTCTATCCGGTAGTCCGCAGCGCCCACACAAGGGTCTTATCATCTGTGGTGATTGGGCGGATCCTCTCGCTATCTAGCAGATTCGCCAAAGCCTTCTCGCCCTCGGCACTTGCATGGCTCAGAAGAAAGCGTGTCACCGGGTCAAGGAACGGGATATAAGGCGCGCAGCCTCCCGGCGCTAAAGCGAAGGGGGTGACACCGTCGGTCATGAGGACGATTAGGTCATAATCACCTGCGACCCGTGTTAATCGCAGATGCTCACGCCAACTTTCGTCGGTGAAGAAATATGTTCGGTCCGCGTATTCTCCATTTTCCGGTGGCGATATGATGTTGCGTTAAATATCCGTGGAATGGGTTGCGCACGCGGCCCCGTCGCCGATGTGAAAAAAAATTCCCGAAGAGGCGTTTGCGACTACGCCCACTAAGGTCGAGCTAAAAACCCCTAGCGGCTCGTTCGTTCTGCAGCATACTGATAGAAGGCGTTCGCGAACCTCTTCTATCGCGTTTTCGATCAGTGACCGAGAAGCACTTTCCGCGTCGTCCGCTGCAAGGCATTGTCTTAAATCTCCGATTTGCGTGGACAAGCGATGAACTATTCCCTCGCATATTGCCGCGGAACCTTCGGCTGCGCGGTCAGCGGAACCTGCGCCATCGGCAACAGCTCCAATCAACCAGCTGTCCAATACCCTCGCAGTGTGGTAGTCTTGACAATCTATACACTCCGCTATGTGCGAAAAGCCGGGGCGAGACGCCGCCACTATCCGCCATCCAAGAGGACACATCGCAGCAGGCGCGGCCGATACTAGCTCGGCGCCTGCATCCAGTCAGTAGGCGCAGCTAATTGTACTGTTGAATTCTGTGCTGCCCGCGAAGCGCTGCTAGCACTTCGACTGAGCCACAGGAATAATTCCTTAAATTTGAGTCCGCTCAGCTTTGCAGGAGGACGACTGGAAAACCTTCCTAATTTACTAAGATCAGCAGCATGGCCGACGCCAATTGCCCATACTATAAATTTCTCGGCCTGTTCCGCCGTTCGGCATTGATCTGCAATGTGTTCCCAGCCTAAATCTGTCGGTTCGCCATCAGTCATAAGAAATAGCCATGGCCGATTGTAAGCTATTCCATGGTCCCTATAACGCTGTTTTTGCTCTTCGATTTTTTGCATGGCGTTCGCCACTGCCTTACCCATGGGGGTTTGGCCATAAGCATTGACGCGAGGAGCTGAGAAAGCCATCGCGTCCGTCCACTCACAAAGTACTTCCGTCTGGTCGAGACCGCCAAACCGAATTACTGACACTTGTACTCGTTGTCGAGCTATATCATCTTTCTTCAACTCATCTTCTAGGACCTTTAGTCCGATGTTTAGCTCATTGATTGGTGCGCCATCCATCGACGCCGACCCATCTACTACAAGGATACAAGGCAGTCGTTGGCTATTGTTGTCTTGGAGCGCGACGTCTGGAATAGTTACGTCGTCCATTTCTATCGTCCCAAAATTGTTAACCTGGCTCTAAATGGTTAGTCTATAACCAATTAGTAAAAAAAGCTAGAACTTCCTGGTGCACTCCGGTTGTCCAACCGTTGGAGTGCGAAAGCACGCGTCTAGGCTCACCCTGAGAGTCGGATGGCGCGTTCTCGAGGAGCTGGGTTACTGGTGGTTCGAGGAGCCGGTGCAGCATTACCATATAAAGGCGATGGGCGAGGTCGCTGATAAGCTCGACATCACTGTGTCGGCCGGCGAGCAAACCTACACGCTCGCCGGTTTGGCGGATCTGATCTCAGCCGGGGTCCGCATGGTGCAGCCCGACATCGTCAAGATGGGCGGGATCACCGGTCTGATGCGTTGTACGGCACTGGCGCATGCGCATGGCGTCGAGCTCGTCCCTCATCAAACGCAGCCGACCATCGGTCATATGGCAAACCTACATTTGGCGGCGAGCCAGCTGCACGCCACCAAGCCGTGCGAGCTTAACGATCCGTCCACACGCCAGCACGGCG